>BNJS01000878.1_pt1 | contig 157864 bp, 179 predicted proteins | sample 8540461 | NCBI WGS metagenome assembly BNJS01 (sample SAMD00202454, study PRJDB9452) | human saliva metagenome | isolation source: human saliva | place: Japan | reverse complement strand
TTCCGACGCACTGGTTCAGATACGCCTTCAGGCGCTTTACTCTCTGTTTGATTTCCTGCTTTTCTCCATAAGCACGCCCATCACTGTAGAAGATGTGAATAAACCGTTTCTGTTCTTCTCCATCAAACAGTTGTCTTTCTATCGTTGTGCCATACACATCAAAACGATCATTGTATCGGTTCCGTTTGGTCTCAAACGATCCCATATTTTCCAGAATGATTTCCCGGATAAAGTTCTTCATTCCCTTGACCATGTCAAAGAAAGGATGTTCACCTGATAACTCAGCCTGTGAGGGACTGTTTGGCAGACTAAAGAACGAAATGTTTTATAACCGGAAATGGGAAGGAGTCACCCTGCCGGATTCATGGACATTTTACATGATTACCTCGTTTGGTATAATGAAAAGCGAATCAAAGGAACACTTGGTAACCTGAGTCCTTTGGAGTACAGACGTAGTCTTGGAATTGCTGTTTAGGCAGTCCAAGAAAATGTCCGCACCCCCCTATCCGGACTGAACATGGTGAAATTTGCAGCTTTGCAGTGCAGCAATATGTTTATTGATAAATCCGAAGGCTGTACTAAGCTGAGAGTTACAGATGATGATATTCAGGGAGCCATTGGAGACTCCATGCATCTCTGTAAAGAAATACTAGATAAGAAGGTCGAAACTGTTACGATGAGAGGGGAATAAAAACGACTTGAGTTGTCGTGAAAATAAATTCTGCTATAATACCTCAAAAAAGGAGGGCGCTATGGCTTGTCTTGGGCTGAGAGATTTATCTGGCTGTTTCTTGGTACACATTTGTGTGTTTTATTCTTCATATTCATCTTATTTCGCATTTTTGTTTACCTCACCTCAAATTTTTAGAGTCAAAATGGAGCCAAATATACTCTTAAAAATATACATTATAAAAAATGAACTCACATATCAAAAATACTTAGCTGCGTTTCTTTTAATGACTCAACTTTTCTAATTGTTATTTTGTCATCTTCTTGAACTTTCCCACATAGAAGTGGTGACGAAGGATCATATTTGGCAGCATTTGTTTCTACACTTTTTGAACTATAATTTGCATAGCAATATGCACATCCATTTTTGCATGTATTATAAGTACCTATTTCAACGCTTTCAACGCATCCACATTCTTTACGCTGATTTTTGTCTTTGCCAACATTGAGTTTACATCCTATAATTTTTTCAATTAGTTCTCTATCTATGCAGCAATTATGAATTATACCACATTCATCCAAATCTATTTTTTCTGCACAACTTCCAATCTTAATATTATTATCTGCAGCTATCTTGCTCAATTTTTCAGCAAATTCTCGCAGTTCATCATCATTTAATTCATGACTTGATAATCCATCCATATTTTTTTTATTTTTAGGATATATATCAACAAAACTAATCACGCATTTTTCCGTATATCCACTTAAAACCTCAGCAATACTTTTTAAATGCCTTCAAATGATATTCTTTCGTATATCTATCAGAAAAGAATATAGGATCATATCTCCAAATCACTTTTTGCTTGCCAATTTTTTTCAGATAATTCTTGAAATACCGGAATCATTTTTTTGTTTTTTTATTTGGTAAATTAACCTCAATATCATTTCCGTATCCAGTCAATGTGAATTGAAAAATAGTAATTATAATCTTTTATCTCGTTTAACCTTTTCATCATTGGCAACGGATTCTTTGTCCAAAAACACTATGCAATCTACAACATCTGGAGTAATTTTTTTATTTCACTTATCTGATGAGCATTCATCGGATTACGAACATATAAAAAATCCTTCTTTTATTCTATTATAGAACCATTCCGAATAATAATTAGGAATATCAGTTCTTCTACTTACACTTAATATCATCTAATTCACCCTTTCAAACATGATTACCTGATATCTAATATGTCCTACTTTTAAAATAGGCCATCTACTTAAATATTTCTTACAATTAGATTGACAATTTTCTTCTTGAATTTTATAATTCGCACATTCCACATTTAGATTTGTTACAAACTCCAGTGCTTCTGATGGATACTGAAAATCATTATCAAATAATGCAATACCATCATTTCTATCATAATATGTATATTGAGCATAAGGCCATTTAGTACAAAAACCATTTTTCCTTATTGCTTCTATTAAGCGTTTTGTTTTTTGGATATCTCTATCCATGCTTCCCTGATCTTCCCTAAGCGATATACAAACAAAAAATCTATCTTTTTGTATATTCTTTGATGAAAAGCTATTTGACATAGCATTCAGTTCACTATCAGAGAACTCGCTAATTGACTTCGGAAAAAAATACACGTCAGAAACAAATTGACTATTACCAGTAAAAAAAACAGCTGCATTTCCAATCAAATAATGCACTTCATCATTTTGTCTTTCAGGGATTTTATAGTTCCAGTCAATTTTATCTATTCCGACATATCTTATACTGCAGTCTAATTTATGCTTTATTTCTAATGCATGTACCAATGACCAATAGTCTATCATCGAACCACATCCTACTGATGTTACCGAAATACTATTAACATCATCCATCTGAGATAATACATCCAAATACATTCTGCTATATTCAAACGCATAAGCAAATGCATATCTTAATAAGTATAACTGCTGAATATTTATATCTTCATAATCAGGGAGTGCCCCCGCTTCAAAATTTAATTCTTTAAACTTGCATAAGCATACATCATTATCAACATATCTTTGCAAATCTTCATATATGTCTTGCAAATATTGTGTTATATCAATCATAAAAAATCCCTCCTCAACTCCATGTGTGCAGTTTTAGAACTTCATAAAATTACCCGGATAGCCAGAAATGCCTTATTTTAAGCCTTTTATCACTATTCAATTCTGTACTTTAGACATCAATACGACCGTCTCCACATGCACCGTCTGCGGGAACATGTCGCAGAGGCAGACTTTTTTGACCTGATAGCCTGCGTTCTCAAAGGTGGGAATATCTCTCACCAGACTGGTGGGCTTACAAGCAACATAAACCACATTCTCAACCTGATAATCCAAAATCTTTTTCAGTGCCTTTGGAGATACCCCGTCCCTTGGAGGATCCAAGACGATAAAATCGGGCTTCTCTCTCACATCATCCAACACCTGGAAAACATCCCCCGCCAGAAAGATGGTATTATGAAGGCCGTTCCTTTCTGCATTTTTACGAGCTGCCTGAACCGCTTCTTCCACAATCTCAATTCCTATGACCTTTCCGGCTGCAGGCGCTAAAATTTGGCCGATGGTGCCGGTCCCACTGTAGAGATCGTACACGGTCTTCCCCTCTTTTTCTCCCACATACTCCCTGATCTTTTGATACAAAACTTCTGCGCCCAATGTATTGGTTTGGAAAAAAGAAAAGGGTGAAATCTGGAAGCTGAGGCCAAGCAATTCTTCTACGATATAGTCTCTTCCGAAAAGAATCTCCTGTCTCTGCGCTCTTACATCATCTGCGACCTCATCATTGATCAAATGGAGAATGCCCGCCAGCTCTCCCTCTAGCGGAAGCTTCTGCAATTCTTCTACCATTTTGGCAAGCAGGACACGCTCCTCCCCGCCTTCTCTTTTATTTTCAAGACCAGATGCAAGGGGGCCGTCATCAGATGCAAGGAGAATGGGATCCGGATCTTTACACCCTACTTCTACTGCCGCTTCCAAATCCGTTTCCCTTCCGAAATCGCTGGATGTTTCCAGTGCAATGAGGATCTCTCCCGTCTTAGATGCCCTTCTGATTAACAGGTGCCGCAAATATCCCCTGTGAACGGATTTATGATAGAAGGAAATCTTCTTCTGCTGAAAAAGCTTCCGGATAGAGTCCAGGATTAAATTGTAATCGGAATGTACGATTTTACAATCATTGATATTCAAAATATCGTGAAAGTGTCCACGCTTATGCAGTCCTAATGTCAGCGGACCATCTTTATACGCATTCCCGAAAGAGAATTCCATTTTATTTCTGGTTTCCCATTCCATGGGACTACCCAAGATGCCCTCAAATTCGTAATCAGAGGAAATCACCCCGTCCAGCATCTTCTTCACCTGGTTTTTCTTTAGAAGGAGCTGTTCCTCATAGGACAGACGCTGGTAAGTGCAGCCCCCGCAGGCACCAAATTCTTGCAGGCAGGCAGCCTTGTCTCTTTGGGAGAAGAAGCAATCACTTCTTCTAAGGTGGCTTCGTAACGGTTTTGCCTCTTTTTCTTTACCCGGTATCTGACCTTCTGACCTTCCACACCTTCATTTAAGATCACTCTTTTCTCCTCATCCTTTAAAAGAATGACCCCCTTCCCCGGAAAGTCTACATAAGAAATCACACCTTCCGCCATTTCTCCTTTTTTCATTGATCCTTTCTCCTGCCTTCCAGCTATCCTCTGCTTTTTGAAGTCCGATTTCGTAGTGATTGATCCGTTGGAAACTTTTGGTTGGAAAACCAAACAACAAGAAGAAACGCCCTGTATCTACAGAGCGCCTCTGATTGTGATTCCTGTTTGCCATTAAAAGAACTCTCTTAAATCGTTACTCTTTCACCGTATGCGGCACGGCATCATGATAATCATCTTCATAATCATCATCAAAGTCGTCGAAGAAATCGTCGTCATCGTAATCATCTGAATATACAGGCGTTACGAAGCGGTAAACCAGGAAGGAAACAATTCCAACGGCAAATACCGCACCAAGAATCGCCAGTACCCACAGAATGACGGTGGAAGGCTTCTTGTCCTCCGCACTCTTTTTGTTTAAAAGCTCATGAATTTTGGTCAGCTCCATTACGTCTTCCAATTTTTCTTTCATATCCTGCTCCAATCCGGGATGAAACCCTGTAAGTTGAGATATTATTTATTTTAACATGAAACAAGCCAAAAAACATTCAAATTTTCTGAAGCTTTGCAAAGGCGGCATACATGATCTTCATCCCTGCCTGATCAAACTGTACGGTCACCTTATAGTCTCTGGCTTCCCTGTCCAGTGCTTTCACTGTCCCTTCGCCAAATTTCACATGCCTTACCCGGTCTCCCACACGGTAAGACGGCGTGGTTACCTGCGGCGCTCCTTTGGAAAGAGCGGAAAAAGGCTTCTTTTTCAGGGGATGTAAAGAAGGCGACACCTTGGATGCCGCTGCCGCCGGTCTTTGCACCCGGTACGAAGCACTCTGTGAAAAATTCTGTGAAAAGCTCTGCGACATACCGGGGGAAGACAAAGGCGCACGGTCAAGGAGCTCACCGGGAATTTCTTTCACAAAACGGCTGACCTGATGATATCTGGTTTCCCCTCTCACCATCCTGCTTCTCGCACAGGTCAGAATCAACTCTTTCTTTGCTCTGGTAATGCCGACATACATCAGTCTTCGCTCTTCTTCCAGCGCATCCGGATCTTCCTCATCCGCGTTTGCTGACAGGTAACTGGGGAAGAGTTCTTCCTCCATTCCTGCCAGATAGACAACGGGAAATTCCAGGCCCTTTGCGCTGTGAAGCGTCATCAGAAGCACCCTGTCGTCCTTTTCATCCGCCTCATCCAGATCCGCGACTAGGGCTACTTCCTCTAGAAATCCCGCCAGAGTCGCTTCTTCTGCATTCTCTTCATAAGCCACCGCCTTCGAGATCAATTCATCCACATTCGACAGTCGGTCGGCCTCTTCTTCCCCGGAAGTTTCCTCATCATCTAACGATCTTAAGTAGGCAACCATCTCCGTTTGGTCAATCAACTTTTTAAGAAATTCCGAAACGGAATATTCCCCCTCCATGGTGCGAAGCACACGGATCAGCGAAAGAAAATTCTGCACCTTTTTGAGCGCGCCTCCTGTCAGATACTCGTCTGCAGCAGATAAGGATTCAAAGAAAGAAATCCCCTTCTCTTGCGCATACTCCCTCACCTTTGCCACTGTAGTAGCACCGATCCCCCTCTTGGGTACATTGATGATTCTGGTGATTGCCAGCTCATCTCTCCCGTTATCCACGGTTTTCAAATAGGCCAGAATATCCTTGATTTCTCGTCTGGCATAGAAATTGACTCCCCCAATCAACCGATAGGGGATCCCCTCTCTGACAAAAGCTTCTTCCAAAAGTCTGGACTGTGCATTGGTTCGGTAAAGAACTGCAAAGTCCTTATAAGAAAGTCCTCTCCCTCTCTGCCTGACCAGATCCCTGACAATAAAGGAAGCCTCCTCGTAGGCTGTCCCTTCCTGATCAAAACGAAGCTGATTTCCTTCCTCATTTTGTGTCCAGAGGGATTTGACCTTCCTTCCGGTATTATGCGCAATCACATGGTTTGCCGCCTTCAAAATATTCTGTGTCGATCGATAGTTTTGCTCCAGGCGAATGATCTTTGCATCCGGGTAACTCTTTTCAAAATCCAGTATGTTTCGAATATTGGCACCTCGAAAGCGATAGATGGATTGATCGTCATCACCGACCACACAGAGATTTCGGTATTTTTTTGCCAAAAGATTGACAAAAGCAAACTGCGCATTGTTCGTGTCCTGATACTCATCCACCATGATGTAGCGAAAACGGTCCTGGTAATAGGATAAGACCTCCTCGTCCTGCCTGAAGAGCTGAACGGTATTGCAGATCAGGTCATCAAAATCCATGGCATTATCGCGTTTCAGAATCTCCTGATACATCTGGTAGGCATCCGCCAGTTTGGGATGATCCGGGTTCGTCGAAATCATTTGCGCATAATCATCGCAGGAAATCAAACAGTTCTTGGCGTTTGAAACAGCAGAGCAGAACTGTCTCAATTTCAAAAAACGAGTTTCCAGCTGTCTTTCTTTTACAATTTGCTTCATCACAGCCCTTGCATCGTCGCTGTCATAAATCGAAAAGCGACTGTCATAGCCGATCCGATCCGCAAATCTGCGCAAAATACGGACACAGGTGGCATGAAAGGTTGCAACCCAAATACTGCTTGCCTCCGATTGCACCGTGTTCAAAATCCGCTCCCTCATTTCCTTTGCGGCCTTATTGGTAAATGTAATGGCCAGAATGTTCCAAGGGTTCACTCCGCAGCGATCTACCAGATTCGCCGTCCTCACCGTTAGTACTCTTGTTTTTCCGCTCCCCGCTCCGGCTAAAATGAGCAAAGGACCTTCCGTTTGCCGTACTCCTTCTTCCTGCTCTTGATTGAGACCATCGTAGATATTCATGCCCATTCCCGTTTCGAATCAACCCCCATCTTTCTCTGTTCCTTTTGTAACTGTGCTTGCATTGTCTATTTATTCCTATGCTTATCTATTTATTCCTATGCTTATCGTGTCGTCTTTCTTTTTCCGCTTCCTTCTCTTCCGCTCTTTTCCGCTCATCCTCCATTGCAAAAGCATCCAACATCTTCTGAATCATATATTGTTTGCAATAGCTGTCATAGGCCAGCATACAAATAAAGGCAAACATCTGCATCCGGTCTTTTTTCTCTTCCTCAACATCGAGAAAAGAAGCCCTTGCCTTTCCATAAGCTCTTCGAATGTCTGCAAAGGTGGAATCCGCTTCGCTTCCTGCCATCTGCCTGACGCTCTTATAAATATTGCTTAAGGTGAACGGCTCTGTATCACTGATATGAAATTGTTCTTTTAACGGTTTAAGAAGCGTTCCGATATCATGAATGGAAATCAGATTCTTCATGTAAAAAATCAGGATCAGTAGTATAATATGATCTTTCGAATACCGTTTTCTCACCGGAGGCGGAAGCAAGTCATTTCTTTGCATAATTGTTAATCATGGTCTTGGTTAAAACCTTATCGGTCTCCGGATGTCTGCATACCTCTCGCAGTCCCCTCATCCATGAAGGTGGTTAACTGATCCATGTACAGATCCAGATTAGGGATGTCTCCCGTCCGAATTCCCTTCGAACTCTGAATTTCTGATAAAATCTGCTCGAATAATTCATCCGTATTCATTGTCTTAGCCTCTGCTGGTAGCGATCCTTCCTGTCATCCATAACACAGCTGCTTTCTTCTTGATTCCCGTTTAAGCCTTAGAAGACAGTGCTTGATGGCGCATCTCCCTTGCATTCTCTAAGGCAGACTCGGAGATCTTGTCCGCACCCAGAAGTCTGGCAAGTTCTCTTGTGCTCCCCTCCTCATCCAATTGACCTATGGTCGTCACACTTCGACCGTTTTGCATTTTCTTTTCTATATAATAATGTTCGTCTGCCATAGAAGCGATCTGTGGCAGATGAGTAATGCAAATCACCTGTCTTCCCCTGGCAAGAAGTCCCAACTTCTGTGAAATCTTCCATGCCGTCCTACCGCTGATCCCTGCATCGATTTCATCAAAAATCATCGTATCAATCTCCTCTTTCCCTGCAAAGACGGTTTTCAGGGCAAGCATAATCCGGGATAATTCTCCTCCGCTGGCAATTTTCTGCAGAGGTCTTGTCTCCTCGCCTGGATTGAGGGAAATCATAAACTCCGCTTCATCGAATCCATTTCCCGAAAGTTTATCGGGATCACCTTGGACTAGAACCTCAAACGCCACATCGGTAAAATTCAGTTCCAGAAGCGCCTTCTTCATTTTAGAAGCCAGTTCTTTAGCCGCTTTCTTCCGGCAGTTCGAAATCTCCTGCGCAAGCAAAAGTGCTTCTTTTTTCTTCTCCTGTGTGCGCTCTTCCATTTCTTTTAGAAAAGCTTCCAGGTTCTGCAATTTATAGAGCGTCTTCTTCCGCTCTTCCAAATACGCTGCCACTTCCTCCAAGGAAGAGCCGTATTTGTCTTTCAAATGATTTAAGAGGTTTAACCGATCCTCCGTCTCCGAAAAATCCGCTTCATCAAATTCCAGATCGGCTAAATACCCGGAGAGACCACGCGTAAAATCATTGAGAAGATCCTCGATATCCGTGAGCTGTTCCGTGAAGGCATTTACCTGATCATCATAAGCGGAAACCGAGGAAAGCAGACGAATGGCGGAAGAGATATTGGCACTCACATTTCCACCTCCGTCTTCTTCCACAAGAGCAAAGGCTTCTCCTGCCGCCTGCGCGATTTTTCTACCATGTAGCATCTTCTGGTACCTGGCTTCTAAACGCTCGTCTTCTCCCTCTTCGGGTGCCGCATTTTCAATTTCTTCTACCTCATAGGCTGCCAGATCCGCCTCTTTTTTCCTGTCCTGCTCCTCTAAATGACTATTCTCCAGTTCCCTCTTCCCTTCCAAATAATCCCGGTAGCAAACAGAGAGTTTTTCTTTCAAGGCAACCATCCGAGCACCGGCATAGTCATCCAGAATCTCCAGATGCTTCTGTTTATGTAAAAGAATCTGATTGTCATGCTGCCCATGAATACTGATGAGATGCTGTGACAATTCCTGTAGCTGTTTTGTGGTAACCGTCTCCCCGTTGATACGTGATATACTGCGCGATGTCGTCATTTTTCTCTGGATCAGAATCTCTCCGTTATCTTCGATCGGCAGTTCCATCTTTCTCAAACAGGCAAGCGCCTCTTCCTCTGCAGAAAAAACAAGCTCAACCAATGCGGAATCTTCTCCCTCACGGATCAAGCTTTTATCTGCCTTCCCTCCGAGTGCAAGATTGACACTTCCAATAATGACACTCTTGCCGGCACCGGTTTCTCCGGTCAGGATGTTAAGCCCCTTCCCAAATTCAATCTCCTGTTCCTGAATCAGGGCAAGGTTTTTGACATGTATACTCAGTAACATCTTCTCCCCCACTCCTTTTCCCTTTGTCAAAAGTATGGGACTCCCCCATTACGGCGGTCTGCTATAGCTTCACTTTCTCTTATGCGGTCTCCTTATATAATCCCCGTATGCAATCCCCTTATGCCATTTTTTTCTGTAAGATTTCCAAAAAACTTATTTCGCGCAATCGGATCAATTTCGTCATCTGCAAGGAACCGGAGATCAGAATCCGAGCGCCGGTGGTGATTTTTCTACCCTCCGTCCCGTCAAAGCTCACTTCCGAAATCTGCTCCTGACCGGTAGAAGAAGGAAGCTGTTCAATTTCCACCCTACGATCCGCAGATAAAACAATACTACGATTGGTCAGGGTATGCGGACAAATCGGCGTAATGAGAAGCATCCTCGCCTGTGGTTCTACAATGGGTCCTCCGGCAGACATATTATAGCCGGTGGAACCGGTCGGCGTAGAAACAATGATGCCATCCGCCTGGTAATCTTTTAAAAACTTTCCGTTGATTTTAATGCGATAGGAGTTGGCTGTAATAGAACCGTATCTCGCAATCACGATGTCATTGAGTGCATTGGCCGACTCCGTATCCTCTCCTGCCCCCGATGAGGAAATAATTTTGCCGCAAAGCTGCATCCGCTCCTCAACCTCATAGGCACCGGATAAAAGTCTTTGAAGCGCTTCTTCAATCCGGCTTCTTTCGATTTCTGCCAGATACCCGATGGTTCCCAGATTGATTCCCAGCAGGGGAATATCCCGTCCATACACATCTCCTGCCGCCTCTAACATCGTGCCGTCTCCCCCGATCACAATGCAGCATCTTGTCTTCTGGGGAACTTCATAAATGAACCGACCTCCCACATTGCGGAAGTTGGCGACATGACAAGTTCTCCCCGCCTGCATCAGGAAATGACGGACCTGCTCCGTGACCTCATGTTCCGGATCTTTGTAATTATTGGTGATGATGCAAAATTCGTCTAATTGAGCACTCATATGATGATTTGGATTCGCCTACACCAAGCGAAGTGGGGACCTTCTCCTCCTGTATTTAGAGAGAGCCGTGTGCCGCTTCCACAATTTCTCTGATTTGTTCGTCTCTGATCTGTGTTTCTCCTATCCCGTCCTTACGCAGATCCAGAAGATATTCAATGTTGCCCTCCGGTCCCCGGATCGGTGAAAAATCCAGTCCCCGGATCGAAAAGCCCGTCTCGCGCGCAAAAGAGGCAACTTTTGCAATCACCTCTTTATGAACAGTTTTATCCCTGACGACACCCTTCTTTCCCACCTTGTCCTTACCCGCCTCAAACTGAGGTTTAATGAGACAGACCATCTCTCCGTCTGATTTGAGAATCTCCCACGCAGGCGGCAGGATCCTGGTCAGTGAAATAAAAGACACGTCACAAGAAGCAAAATCAATGGGATCCGGGATATCCTCCGGGGAGAGATAGCGAAAATTAGTCTTTTCCATACAGACCACGCGGGGATCCTGGCGAAGTTTCCAGGCAAATTGTCCGTAGCCGACATCAATCGCATATACTTTGGCTGCTCCATTTTGCAGCATACAGTCCGTGAATCCTCCGGTAGAAGCGCCGATATCCATGCAGGTCTTCCCACTGAGTCTATGGAAAAGGCCGGCAGTGCTTTCTCCAGTTTATATCCTCCCCGGCTTACATATCGCTGTACCTCTCCATGGATGTCGATTTTATTTGCCTGTTCTTCCGAAACCTGGCAGCCGGGCTTATCCTCCCTTTCTCCATCCACAAAGACCTTTCCCTCCATGATGAGTGCCTTCGCCTTTTCCCTGGACAGACCGGGAATCTGACCTGTTAAAAGAATATCCAGACGCTGTTTCATCTCCATTTTTCCTTCAGAGCAAAAAGGATCCTCTCTGTGATGGAGGTTCCATCCATTTTCAGTTTCTGTTTTAATAGTTCCGGGCTGCCATGTGTCACAAAGGTATCGGGAATCGCAATCTGAAGCGCCTCACAGGATACATGCAGACCGTCTACATATTCTCTAACCTGAGAACCGAAACCGCCGGTAACCACATTTTCTTCCATTGTCACAATCAGGGAATGCTGCTTCACGGCCTCCGATAAAAAAGCAAAATCCAGTGGTTTCGCAAAACGGGCATTGGCCAAGGAACAGGATAGTCCCCTCTCTTTCAAGTTCCTACGGACATCCTCCGCCGTTTTCACCATACTTCCCAACGCAAAAAGGAGAATATCCTTCTCCTGAACAATCGGTTCTGCACATCCCAGCACAATCGGAGCCCGGAACTCTTCCAACCCGTTATACGCCTCTCCCCTGGCATAACGAATGGCAATGGGTGCGTCAAATTTTACGGCAAACTTCATCATGTCGGAAAGCTCCCACTTGTTCTTAGGAGCCATCACCGTCATATTCGGCATCGAGGTTAAATAAGATAGATCAAAAATACCCTGATGGGTTTCTCCATCCGCCCCTACCAGTCCCGCCCGGTCAATGGCAAAGACAACCGGCAGTTTTTGCAGGCAGACGTCTTCGATCAGCTGATCGTAGGCTCTTTGCAGGAAGCTGGAATAGACCGCAAACACGGGTCGAAAGCCCCCTAAGGCAAGGCCTGCACAAAAAGCGACCGCATGTTGCTCTGCAATCCCCACATCAAAAAAACGATCCGGGAATTTATTGCAAAAGCGTTTTAACCCGGTTCCTTCCGACATGGCCGCTGTGACAGCGACCACCTTCGGATTCCTCATCCCCAGTTTAAACATCACGGTCGAAAAAATGTCCTGATAGGCAGCGGTACTGCGATGGTTTGTAGGCACTCCATTATCAATGCGGTACGGTTCCGTTCCATGAAAAGCGCGCAGGATGATTCTCTGCAGGAGCAAAGCCTTTTCCCTTCTTGGTTATCACATGAATGATCACCGCCTTCGGCACCTTTCGGGCTTCTGAAAACACATGGGAAAGTGTCCGGATGTCATGACCGTCCACCGGTCCAAGATAAGTGATCCCCAAATTTTCAAAGAACATTCCAGGAACAAAGAGTTGTTTAAAGCTATTTTTGATTCGCTGGATCCCGCTGATCATTCGACTCCGATGTCTAGTATCCAGGCTCTTATACACATCTCTCTTTAAATTCAGGTACCCCTGCATCGTTCTGACATCGTCCAAGTAGTGCTTCATCCCTCCCGTATTTTCCGAAATGGACATGTCATTGTCATTCAGGATAATGATGAAATTGGTGTTCAACTTGGCGGCATTATTCAAAGCTTCATAAGCCATTCCCCCCGTCAGTGCTCCGTCACCGATCACGGAAACAATGGTGTTGCTCTTCTGTGCCAGATCCCTTGCGCAGACCAGACCCAGTCCTGCTGAAATGGAATCCGAGGCGTGCCCGGTTTCAAAAACATCCGTCTCGCTTTCCTTCTTTTTGGGGAAACCGCTTAGCCCGCCGTACTGTCTCAGGTGTTCAAAACCCTCTTTTCTTCCTGTCAAAATCTTATGCGTATAGCTCTGATGCCCCACATCCCAGATAATCTTGTCATCCGGAAGATTGAGGACCCGGTGCAAAGCGATGGTAAGTTCCACTGTCCCCAGATTGGAGGCCAAATGCCCACCTGTGACACTGATTTTCTCAATCAGAAAAGAACGGATTTCGGCTGCTAATGAATCCAATTCATTTTCAGGAATTTTTTTAACATCGTTGGTCTGTTTGATCGAATCCAGTATCATCCCAATCTCCTATTTGCTGTCTGAAATTTACTTTTGCCTTGCGATCAAAAAATGGATGAGATCAATCAAGAAAGAATCTTTTTCAGCACCCTGTTCCATCAGAAGGGCAGCCGCATCATCGGAAAGTTTCTTGACCTTTTTTTCGGATGCGGAAAGGCCGTAAAGGCTGACACAGGTCAACTTTTCGTTCTTTTCATCCGAGCCAATAGGGTTTTCCGAGTGTCTTTTCATTTCCGGTAACGTCCAAAATATCATCCTGCATTTGGAAAGCCAGTCCCACCTTCGAACCAACCTGCTCCATGCTGTCCACCTGCTCTTTGGTTGCTCCTGCAAGAAGGGCGCCGATCATCAAAGAGGATTCAATCATTGCCGCCGTCTTGTGCTCGTGGATGTAAAGCAGAGTTTCCTCTGCCTGCTTTTCATCCGCCAGCAGCGCTTGATCATGCTCCGCATACAAATCTGCCCCTTGTCCTCCAACCATTCCGTAAATACCCGCTTTATCGGCCAGAATCCGAAGTGCAGAAATGACACGCTCCGTTTCGGTACTATTCCCCGCTGCAGCAAAAGAAAGCAGGGCCGTTTCAAAAGCAAAATTGAGCAGCCCGTCTCCTGCAAGAGTCGCCATTCCCGCTCCGTACACCGCATGTGTGGTCTTTCTTCCCCTCCGGTACAGATCATTATCCATCGCAGGGAGATCATCGTGGACCAGGGAATAGGTATGGATCATCTCAATGGCAGCCATGAATGGATGCAGGAGATCCCTATTTTCTCCATGAAACAATTCAAAGGAAGACTCCATCAAGACCGGGCGCAATCTTTTTCCGCCGGATAAGACGCTATAATTCATCGCCTGTACCACATTTAAACAGAAAGAGGCTTCTTCCTCCTTTGGAAGATAAGTGGTTAAAACCTTCTCCGCCCTTCGCACACGCTCATGCAGCTGTCTGTCGAACTCTTTCATCTTGCATGACCTCCTGTCTCTTCTATCCATTTTCCTTGACACATCTTATTCGAAATCTCTCGTGCTGCCGTCTGCAGCGATGATCTGAACCTTTTTCTCAATTTCATCAATATAGGATCCCGCTTCTTTCAGAAGCTTCGCCCCTTCTTCATATAGACGAATATTTCTTCCAGGGAAATATCCTCCGCATCCATCTCTTCAATCCGCTTTTCGACTTCGGAAAAGAGTGCATCCACCGAAGGATTCTTTTTATCTTCCGAAAACGATAACCCTGCTGAAAGATTCTCTTCTTCGGAAGAGGATGAATTCAACGAGGGATTCTCTTCTAGTTCCAGTGCTTCCACTTCCTCACTCCCCTATTTCTTCTATCTTGGCGCAGATCTTACCCCTCTCCATGCGAATCTGTACCATCTCGCCCAGGCGAAGATGATGAGGATCTGCAACCGGTCTCCCTGTTTCATCGGTTATAAAACCGAAACTGCCTCGTAACCTCTTCGCCGGCGAATGGGCGCTCAGCACTTCCTCAAGCCCGAGTAGCCTCCCCCTTCGCTCTTGAAGCGTCCGGTTCATGTGCTCTGCCAGGATCCGCTCCAGTTCGGCTGCGCGCATTCTTTGCTCTCTGATTTTCATTGCGGGATGCAACATCTGCAAATGTTTCTGCAAAAGAAGCAAATGATTTTTGTCCTGCCTGATCTTGTTCCATATACCGGCGGTGAGGCTATCCCTGTAAGAAATCAACGTTTCTACAAAATGATCGTATTCAAAGACAGCCAGCTCCGCCGCAGCAGAAGGAGTCGGGGCTCTTAAATCCGCCACAAAATCGGCAATCGTAAAATCCGTTTCGTGCCCAACCGCTGAGATGACCGGCGTTTCACAATCGAAGATGGCCTGTGCAACCACCTCTTCATTAAACGCAGAAAGCTCCTCAATGGATCCTCCGCCTCTACCCACAATCATCACGTCTACATCTGTCTGGGAAAGGCAAACAATGCCCTCTGCAATACTCTGTGCTGCCTTTCTCCTTGAACGAGAGCCGGATAGAGAATGATTTGTATATAGGGATTTCTTCTGAGAGTAATTTGGATGATATCCCGAAGGGCAGCGCCTCCCGGTGCGGTTACTACACCAAGTTTTCGAATGTATTTAGGAATCGGCTGCTTGTAAGAGGGATCAAACATCCCTCTTTCTTCCAGCTCTTTTTTTAGCTTCTCAAAGCGCTCATAGATAGAGCCGCTTCCGTCCTGTCTGATCTCCTCTGCAAGGAGCTGATACTTGCCACCCCTCTGGTAAACACCGACTGCTCCGCTTACCAGGACCTGCATTCCGGACTGCATGCGAAACGAAAGACCGGAGCGCTTCGAAGCGAACATCACGCAGGAAAGGATACCGGTGGCATCCTTCAGAGTAAAATAAAGATGTCCGGATGGATGATCCGTACAATTACTGACTTCTCCACGCACTGTCAAAAAACGCAGAAGAAAGTCCTGTGTAAACATATAGTTAATATAACGATTTACTTGTGAAACAGAATAGATTTCACTCTTCGCTCGGTCTTGCAAATTTAGCCAACACTCCATTCACAAAGGAAGGAGAGTCGTCCTGACCATATTTCTTCGCCAACTCTACCGCTTCGCTGATTGCAACCCCCTGTGGCACTGTCTCATCGTATAACATTTCATAAAGTGCCAACCGCATCACCGTCACATCTACCTTCCCCATTCTTCCGGTATTCCAACCGATCGTTTTCTCATTGATCCGTGCGTCAATCTCGGATAGGTGCTGCATCACATTCTCATATTTTTGACGCACATAAAAGGCATCTTTTTCAGAAAGGGGCATATCACTCCATTCGGAAAAAAGAACCTCCTGCTCATTCATATCCTCTTCCGGATGAAATTCCACACGGAAAAGCAATTGAAAAACCTGTTCTCTCAGTTGTGATCTCTTCATACCGGCATTTTAATTCCCGCAACATGCACATTGACATCCTGCACCACAAGACCTGTCATATTGCCTATTGCTGCTTTGACCCTCGTTTGTACCTGTCTGCAGGTAGAAGGAATGTTGTATCCATATCCCATGATCAGATTCAGGTCCGCTGTCACACTTCCTCCATTTAACTGCACCTTCACTCCCTTGGAAAGGGCGCTTTTTCCTGCTCTGCTGATCTGTTCCGCTGTGATATCGCCGGCGGCAGCACTGACCCCTTCTACTTCCATCGCGGCAAGTCCTGCGATCCGCGCTACAACATCATCCGCAATCTTCACGGTTCCGATATCCGCATTGTCTTTTAGTTTTGTATTTCCATTTTCACTCATCGTGTCAGCTCCTTTGTCTTATATTGAAGATATTATACATGGTTTCCTTTGAAAAAAACAGTGCTGCACCACTTCCTCAGTTCCTTTTGAACTCCGAAAGCTGAAGACCTTTATTCCTCTCCAGTGTCATACCTGCACTCCACTCGTTGACAAATAACAAAAGCGGTCTGCCGTTCATATCTTTGATTTTTTTCATGTCCGAGGTACCGATTAACTTGGACAGATCGGTGTCCGAGTCCACCCAACGAATATATTCATAGGGAAGCGGCTCCAGGATAATATCCACCTTATATTCTGTTTCCAAACGGAATTTCAAAACATCAAATTGCAAAACGCCGACTACACCGACAATGATTTCCTCCAGTCCGGAATTGAATTCCTGAAAAATCTGGATGGCTCCTTCCTGTGCAATCTGCGTGATTCCTTTCACAAACTGTTTTCTTTTCATGGTATCTACCTGACGGATCCGGGCAAAGTGTTCGGGAGCAAACGTCGGGATACCCTCATACCTTACCTCCTCCTTCGGCATGCAAAGCGTATCTCCAATGGCAAAAATCCCGGGATCAAAAACCCCCATGATATCGCCGGCATAAGCCTGTGTCAGGACCTTTCTCTCATCCGCCATCAGCTGCTGCGGCTGGGAGAGGCGTAGTACCTTGCCGCTCTGGACATGCTTCACCTCTTCCGACGCTTCATATTTGCCCGAGCAGATCCTCATAAAGGCAATACGGTCTCTGTGTGCTTTATTCATATTCGCCTGTATTTTAAACACAAAGGCGGTAAAGGGACTTTCTTCAGGATCGATGGTAACCCCCCCGGAAATTCTTCCTACCGGCGGGGTTGCCATCTTTAAAAAGTGCTGCAAAAAAATTTCCACACCGAAATTCTGCAGGGCGGAGCCAAAAAGACGGGTGTCAATTCTCCGGCTCTCACGGTTGGAAGATCAAACTCCGCTCCTGCGCCGTCCAGCAGTTCAATCTCCCCTTTTAATTGGTCCATGGCTTCTTCGCCGATGAATTTCGCTGTTAAAGCCTTGTCATGAAGATCAATAAAAGTCTCCTCCCCCTGCCTGGTCCCCTTTTCGGTTCCCGAATAAGTCACAATCTTTTTTTCCTGCCGGTCATAAATTCCCTTAAAATTTTTCCCGGAACCGATCGGCCAATTCATCGGACAGGTTTCAATTCCTAAATTTTGTTCAATATCTTCCAAGAGTTCAAAGGTATCTCTTGCATCACGGTCCAATTTATTGATAAACGTAAAAATCGGGAACATGGCGCATACGACAGACCTTGAATAATTTCTTCGTTTGCGCCTCCACTCCCTTGGAAGCGTCAATCACCATGACCGCAGAGTCCGCAGCCATCAAAGTGCGGTAGGTGTCCTCCGAGAAATCCTGATGTCCCCGGTGTATCCAGAATGTTGATGCAGCAGTCGTCATAATGGAAATTGAAGTGCCGATGAAGTGACGGAAATTCCCCTCTGTTTTTCAATCTCCATCCAATCCGAAACCGCATGCTTCGCCGTTGCCTTCCCTTTCACACTTCCTGCCGTGTTAATGGCGCCGCCGTATAATAGAAACTTTTCCGTCAGCGTGGTTTTCCCCGCATCGGGATGCGAAATAATTGCGAAGGTTCTGCGTTTTTTGATCTCATTTTTGGTTTCTATACTGTTTGCCATGGAATCCAATCCTCTTTTCTGATCTCGCCTTTATTCAAAAACAGAAGGTCGGTACATCTACCGTACCGGCCTTCCTTCCTATCCGCACCGCAAACCGGAAGACCTGTCAGTCTCCGGTCGGGCACCTGATTTCCTCTTCAGTTTTGCGCAACGTCCTTCATGGAAAAACTGATTCTCCCCATGCGGTCCTTTCCGAGGCAGACAACCGTCACCTCATCGCCCAGCGTGAGCACGTCCTCCACATGGGCAATCCTTCCCTGAGAAATTTTGGAAATATGCACCATCCCTTCTTTCCCGGGAGCAAACTGAACAAAGGCACCGAATTCTTTGATGCTGATGACTTTTCCTTTAAAGATCTGGCCCTTTTCGAAATCGGTCGTAATGATTTTGATCATTTCCAGCGCCTGATTGATCTTTTCCTTATCATCTCCACAGATGGAGACACGACCATCATCCTCAATATCGATCTGCACGCCCGTACGCGCAATAATCTCATTGATCGTCTTGCCTCTCTGCCCGACCACATCTCCGATCTTTTCAGGATCAATCTGCAGAAATTCGATTTTCGGCGCGTATTTGCTGACTTCTTCACGGGGCTCGGCAATGCAGGGAACCAGAACATCGTTGATGATGGTTTCCCTTGCTTCTTTGCACTGTGCTATCGCCTGTTCTACGATGGCTCTCGTCAGACCGTGAATTTTAATATCCATCTGGATGGCGGTAATTCCGTCATGGGTACCGGCAACCTTGAAATCCATATCGCCAAAGAAATCCTCCAGCCCCTGAATATCGGTCAGAACAAGGAAGTCCTCGTCGCTCTCTCCGGTCACGAGTCCGCAGCTGATTCCCGCCACATGCTTCTTGATCGGGACTCCCGCTGCCATTAGTGACAAAGTGGATGCGCAGACGGATGCTTGCGAAGTGGATCCGTTCGATTCAAAGGTTTCCGAAACACAACGAATCGAGTACGGGAATTCCTCTTCCGAAGGCAGAACCGGCAAAAGCGCTCTTTCCGCCAAAGAACCATGACCGATCTCTCGACGGCCGGGTCCTCTGGAAACCTTCGTCTCTCCTACCGAATAGGAGGGGAAATTATAGTGATGCACATAGCGCTTTATTGGAAGCATAAACATCCAGTCCGTCTACTTTCTGCATCTCCGATAAGGGAGACAGCGTACAAATATCGCAGATCTGCGTCTGTCCTCTGGTAAACATTCCCGATCCGTGTACCCGCGGAATCAAATCAATTTCTGCAGAAAGAGGCCTGATCTGTCTAATCTGTCTTCCATCCGGTCTCTTATGATCCTTCAGGATCATCTTTCTCACCGTTTTCTTTTCATACTGATAGATGGCTTCCGATACGAGAGGCAACCATTCTTCCTGATCCGCGAGCGCCTCATTCACCCGATCTGTAATGTCGCTGATGTTCTGATCTCGAACGGCTTTTTCATCCGCAAAAACCGCCTTCTCCATTTCCTCCTGAGGAACCAGCTCATACAGACGCTCTACAAGTTCCTGCGGAACCGTGCAATGAATATATTCATGCTTCGGCTTTCCGACTTCCGCCACAATTTTCTTGATGAAATCAATGACCTGAAGATTCACCTCATGTGCCATATAAATGGCCTCCAACATGCGGTCTTCCGGAATTTCATTGGCAGCTGCTTCGATCATAATCACCTTTTGGCCCACAGAAGCAACGGTCAGGCGCAGATCTCCCTTATCCCATGCCTCCTGTCCGGGGTTGACAAGGAATTTTCCGTCCTGCATCCCGATCTGTGTCATGGCACAGGGTCCGTCAAAGGGAATATCCGAGATCGAAGCCGCAATGCTGGAACCGATCATCGCCACAAGCTCCGGTCTGCATTCCGGATCTACCGACATCACCATGTCCTCAATGGTAACATCATTTCTGTAATCCTTTGGAAACAGCGGTCTCATCGGCCTGTCAATCACTCGGCTGGTAAGAATAGCATTCTCAGAAGGCTTTCCTTCCCTCTTGTTAAAACCGCCCGGAAATCTGCCAATCGCATAAAATTTTTCCACATATTCTACACTAAGCGGGAAAAAATCAATTCCATCTCTCGGCTTTTTGGATGCAGTCGCCGTGCACAGAACAGTCGTGTCCCCATATTGCATAAAAGCACAGCCGTTTGCCTGTTTGCCAACCTTTCCAATTTCCACCCGTAGGGTTCTCCCCGCGAGATCCATCGTATAAGTATTCATCAATTCTCTCACCCATCCTTCCTGATGAGACATTCCTCTCATCATGCATCTGTGACCTTAGATGCTTCACCTTCTTATATCTGTTTCTTACCGTAAAGAAGGACGGAATAAGCCACAAACGGCTGATCCGTCCTTCCTAACTTCCTCAAAAAAAAATTATTTTCTTAATCCAAGATCTGCAATCAATTTACGATAGGTCTCGATATCATTCTCACGCAGATATTTCAAAAGACCTCTTCTGCGTCCTACCATCTTCAGCAATCCTCTTCTGGAATGATTGTCTTTCGGATTCTGTTGCAGATGACCGTTCAATTCCTGAATTCTTTCTGTCAAAATGGCAATCTGCACCTCTGGAGAACCGGTATCGCCTTCTTTTCTTGCAAATTTGGTGATCACTTCATTCTTTTTTTCTTTGGTAATCATAACTTCTCCTTTAACCACATCTGCCGTCCACCGCGCAAGGGATGAGTCTTCCTCAAGCGAAGCAGCGGTATTCACACAACTAGTGAATAGTAACACGTTTTTCTTCTTCTGTAAAGTCCCAGGATTCTCTCCTCTGTAAAGTCCCCGGATTCTCTCTTCTATAAAGTACGTGATTCTTCTCTTCTGCGGAACCCTTCGTTCTTCTCTTCAGTAGGGTCGTCAAGGGTTCTGCTCTTCTTTAAAACCTCCTGTCCCCTCTCTCCTGAAAAAAGGCTCTTGCGGCAGAAGCATCCCGCTCTAACGCACCCGTTAATTCTTGCAGGGAAGAAAACTGTTGTTCCTCCCGTCTGAATGTCAGAAACCGAACTTCAATGGGGTCTCCATAAATTTCTCTGTCAAAATCAAACACATGGGTCTCAATGCTGTACTGTGCGCCCTCATTCACCGTGGGATTCGTCCCCACGTTTGTCATTCCGTAAAAGAGTTGCCCCTGCCAGATCACCTCTGAAAAATATACTCCTCTTGGAGGCAGGAGTTTGGAAGGCGTCGGCTGCAAATTTAAGGTGGGAAAACCAAGATCATGTCCAAGGTGAGCGCCATGCTGCACCGTACCCACGACGGTATAAGGCCTGCCAAGCAGATCAGATGCCAGTTCCATCCGCCCTTCTTTCACTGCTTCTCTCACGTAGGTGGAACTGATCTCTCTTCCTTCATAACGCAACTTTGGAACCAGGTGTACTTGAAAATCGCCGGAAACAGCAAGCGACTCCATCAGAGCCAGTCCTCCCTCTCCCTTAAAGCCAAAGGAGAGATCACTCCCCGCATAGATATCCGCTGCTCCAAGCCGTTTCACCAGGATATCGGTGATAAAATCTTTTGGTAAAATAGATACCGTTTTGTCATTGACAGGGAATTCAATTAACAAATCAATTCCCATTTCCTCGAAGAGTCTTCTCTTTTCTTCCTTTGTGGAAAGCTCCGGAACCGAATATCCGGCAAAGTAGGATGCAAAGGAAGGCTCAAAGGTAAAAACCGTTTTCACCAAACCATCGCCGGAGCGCATCAAATCACTTAGCAACTTGCGGTGCCCCCTGTGTACACCGTCAAACTTTCCTATCGCAACCGCACTTCTGCCCTCCAGTGCAAAGTGTGTGGCGTCCGTTATAATTTTCATTCTATTCTTCCTGCTGTCTGTAAAAAAACTTCTCTACACGGAAGCATTTGGTCCTTTGGTGAAAGCGGTAAAGTCCAAAAAAACATCCATCCGGGTCATACAGTCTGAATCGTTCCCCCTCCTGATATCGCATCTCTTCTATCGGCTCTTGTATCTCCCTGATCGGATCCTGCCTCTCTCCTGTCGGCTCTTGTATCTCCCTGATCGGATCTTGCCTCTCTCCTATCGGCTCTTGCATCTCTCCCGAGGAAGATTCCGCTTCTTCTGAGGAAGATTCCGTTTCTTCCGAAACAATGTTCTCGACCGGAACCGGATTTCCGTTTCGTGCCTGTGCTAAAAAAGAAGGGTCGATGATCAAATAATCCCTGTCTCTGAAAATCTGATCCACCGGAACAATTTTATTCTCCAGCGCCCCCTCATCTCTGAGTGTTTCCAACTGCGAAAGTGTCAGTGCGTCTTCCAGATGAAAGCTCCCCACCGCGGTTCTGGTCAGATGAGCCATTGCGCCGCCACACCCAAGAGAAAGGCCAATATCATGACAGAGCGTTCGGATATAGGTTCCCTTGGAGCATTTCACCTCCATCGTAAACTCATGGCGATCCGCCAAATGAGAAGCATCCAGTAGAGAGAATTGAGAAAATCGTTACTTTCCTGCTCCTTCGCTCCACTTCCATACCGGCACGTGCCAGTTCATACAGTTTTTTGCCTCCCACCTTCAGAGCGGAATACATGGGAGGGATCTGGTCATACCCCCCCTGAAAAGTAAGGATCGCTTTCTTCAGTTCCTCTTCTGAAACTGCTCTTTCATCCCTGGCAATCACTCTGCCGCTTAAATCCTGCGTATCCGTGGTGATTCCCAACCTGCAAACGGCTATATATTCTTTGGTGTGCTCCGTCAGCAGTTCTACCGCCCTGGTTCCGCTTCCAAGGCAAACCACCAGCACCCCTACGGCATCCGGATCCAACGTTCCGGTATGTCCAATGCGTCGCTGTTTGCAAATCCCGCGGAGTCTGGCTACCACATCATTAGAGGTATAGCCCGCCTCTTTATATACATTCAGAAGACCATTATACCGATCGATCGGCATTTCTTTCCTCACATCGATGCCTTTATCGCATTCAACTGTTCTTCCACATAACGGGACAGATTATTTATGACATCATAGCGCGTGCCGCCTAGGGTACAGCCTGCAGCACGTGCATGCCCTCCTCCACCGAAACAGCGGCGATTTTGGCTACATCCACTGCTCCCCTGGACCTTAATGATACACGAAAGACCTGTGTTTTAATCTCATACATGAAGATCGTACACTCCACTCCCGCTGTCAAATGAAGCTGAGATACAATTCCATCCGTATCCGACGGTTTTGCATGATAAAAATCCATGATTCGCTTCGTCAGACAGGACGCGATGCAACGATCGTCCATGAATAAGATGCTTTCGATCAGCGCTCTGCCCAGGAGAAGGTTCTGCAACCAGGTCTTTTCATAAAAAACATGATCGATCAGCTCATTATGATCGAAATCAAAGCGTAAAAGTTCACCTGCTTTTCTCATTGTCTCCGGGGAAGTATTGGAATACTTAAATACACCCGTATCCGTGACAATCCCCATATAGAGTGCCATTGCAATTCCCGTATCGTATTTTTGAGAATCCGTCAGATCAAAAATCAATTCCGATGTTGAACTGGCGTCCGGCACGATATAATTGATTTTTCCTGTACCGGGATTGGAAATATGATGGTCAATATTGACCGTTTTCTTCGCATTTTGAAAAAGTTCTCTGGCTTCTCCCAGTCGTTCCTCTCCGCAATCCAGTGCAAAGAACAAATCGAATGGTTCCTCCTCTGCAGGAAAGCCCGATCGAATCTCCTCCGTATGCGGTATGATTTTATACTCTTCCGGAATCTCTTCCAGAAAAACGGTGGCATGAATATCCGGATAATTTTTTTTCAGATAAAGATAAAGCCCCATGCAGGATCCCACGCAGTCTCCATCCGGACGAATGTGCCCGCTAATCCCGATTGTTTTAACACCTGAAAGCCATTCCTCAATCTTCATCCCAGCCGTTTTCCTCCTGAGTTTCCTTTAGGCCCTCTTTTCGCCTATCCTCTTCAGGGATTTCGTCCCGGTTTTCCATCTTGTCATCTTCCCGGTCCTCGTCCTGGTCTTCGCCCCGCATCCTTCTTGCCTCTTCATCTTTTTCCATGACTTCATCAATCCGTTTCGACATGCGAATGGCATATTCGACGGATGCGTCCATGATAAAGCGCAGTTCCGGAGTATTCCGCAGATTTAACTCTCGTGCCAGGGTGGATCGGATGTACCCGCTTGCGCTTTTTAAGCCTTCCATTGTACTTTTTCGATCCTCTTCTTCGCCCAGTACCGAAACCCAAACCTTACAGGTTTTCAGATCCGGCGCCACAACGACCTCCATAACGGAGGTCATCGGGGAAATTCGCGGATCTTTACTGAATCGAATGGCTTCCGAAATGACTTTTTTTACCTCGGAATTGATTCGAATATTTTTATATCTGTTTTTTTTCATTCTGATTCTGCCCTGAGATTCCTATTTTCGTGGCACTTCCACCATCACATAGGCTTCTACTACATCGCCGACCTGCATCTGATCAAAGCCATCAAATACAAGACCGCATTCAAAACCTTCTTTCACTTCTTTTGCATCGTCCTTAAACCGTTTCAAAGACTTTAATTCTCCCTCGAAGATCAGTTCTTCTGCACGCCTGATACGCACCTTGCAGCCACGTTCGAGCTTGCCATCCAGAACAAAGGAGCCGGCAATATTGCCGATGGCGCTGGCCTTGAAAATCTGTCTCACTTCCGCATGACCAATCACCTTTTCTTCGTAGATCGGCGCAAGCATTCCTTTCATGGCTGCTTCCACATCATCAATGGCCTGATAAATCACACGGTAAATTTTAATTTCTACGCCTTCATGCTCCGCAATGGATTTGGCCATTGCATCCGGTTTTACGTCAAAACCGATGATAATCGCATTCGAGGTAGCAGCAAGAGATACGTCAGATTCATTGATGGCACCGACACCGGAATGAATCACCTTCACCACCACTTCTTCTCCCGACAGCTTCAGGAGACTGCTGCGAAGTGCCTCTACGCTTCCCTGCACGTCCGCTTTCAGGATGATATTCAGTTCCTTCAGCTTGCCTTCTTCAATCTTGGAATAAAGATCATCTAACGACATGCGGGCCTTGGTCTCTTCGATCAGGTCGCTCTTATGCTGATTCGAATAGGTCTGCGCATATTGTTTGGCTTCCCGATCGCTCTCATGCCCGACCAGAATCTCGCCGGCAAAGGGCACGTCGGATAGACCCAGGATTTCGACCGGCATGGAAGGAGTCGCTTCCTTTACGCGTTTTCCCTTGTCATTCACCATGGCTCGTACACGGCCATAGTTGGCACCTGCGGAAATGAAATCTCCTACATGCAGGGTCCCTTTCTGAATCAGGACATTGGCAACCGGTCCCTTCCCCTTGTCCAGCTCCGCCTCCAGTACAAGCCCTCTGGCCTGCCTGTGCGGATTCGCTTTCAGCTCCATAATATCCGCTGTCAGAAGAATGGTTTCCAGAAGGGTTTCCAGCCCCTCTCCTGTCTTGGCAGAAACCGGCACAAATTCTGTCGATCCGCCCCAGTCGGTGGCAATCAAGCCCTGTTCGGTTAGTTCCTGTTTGACCCGATCCACGTTGGCACTCGGTTTATCAATTTTATTCACGGCTACAATGATCTCAACCCCCGCAGCCTTGGCGTGATTGATGGCCTCGATGGTCTGTGGCATGACCCCATCATCTGCCGCCACCACCAGTACCGCAATATCCGTGGAATTGGCTCCGCGCATTCTCATGGCGGTAAATGCTTCATGTCCCGGCGTATCCAGGAAGGTAATGCATCTGTCTTTGATATTGACAGAATAGGCGCCAATCTTCTGTGTGATTCCGCCTGCCTCTTTTCCGATGACGTCTGTCTTGCGGATCGCATCTAAGAGGGATGTTTTGCCGTGGTCGACATGTCCCATCACAACCACAACCGGAGGGCGCTTTTCCAACGTGGATTCCTCATCCTCATCCTCTTTCAACAGCTCCTCAATCACATCCACCGGCTCCTCCTTCTCGCAGATAATATCGTAGTCAATGGCAATATTTTCTGCTTCCTCATAAGAGAGCTCGGAATTCACCGTCATGATCTGCCCCGCCAAAAACAGCTTTTTGATAATTGCGGAAGGCTGGATATGCATCTTATCTGCAAATTCCTTGATTGTGAGCTTATCCGGAACGGAAATTACTTTAATCTGTTCCTTCGGCTCTTCTGTCTTCTCCACCTCCGGTTTAATGAAACGTCCGGCTTTCTTACTTCTGGACATCTGTTCTTCACCCTGATACAGATTTACCAGGTTCTTCGTTCCTTTGCGCTCCTTTTCCTGGGTTGGCCTGCGCTTTTCATTTTCTCCACGCCTGTTTTCAAAATTGCGCTCCGTTTTTGCGTGGTGATCTCCCTTCGCATTTCCCATTTGCCTGTTTTGCAGGAGCATTATCTCTTGGTGCATCCAAACGCGGATTTTTACCGGCGCCCGAGCGGGATCCCTCTTTCTGGTTCCTTCCCTGAGAATCTTTTGCCGCCGGTGCTGCGCCACCCTTTCCATTTCTTTCGGAAAACGGTTTGTTGTTCTTCTTTGGCTGACTCTGCTCGCGACTCTCCGGTGATGCTCCGTTTTTTACTTTTTCCACTACTTCCACATTGTTCTGTGCGGGAGAAAGAGGCATTTCGTTCTGATTCTGTTCTGAGTCCTTGATAGTTGACTTTGGAGCTGTAGGGAGCGGTTTCCGCAGAGAATTCCCGTACTCTTCCAGTTGTTTGGGCTTTGTTAAGGGTTTGATCGGACGATAGGCATTCTGCGATACGGCAAAGCCGCTTTTGCCAGCCGTCCCCCTTTTCTTTCCATTCTCCGTCTGTTGCGTAGGATGTGCTCCTCCGAACTTGGAATTATTCGGATTGGAAACAAAAATAATCTTCTTTTTCTTTTTCTGGGGAGCCGTAGTGTTCTCCTTGGCCCCGGAAGGAGTAGCCACCTTCTCCGGCTGAACCTCTTTTTCCTTTTTTTGCTCCATCAGTTCTTCTTTATGATCCTGCTTTGTCTTCACGGAACCTTCTTTCTCACGCCTTGATGGGGAGGTAACAAATCTTTTTCTTGCTCTCTCAGCATCCACTTCTTCAATGGAACTATTGGAACGTTTTGCTTCGATCCCACTTTCCTGTAAAAAAGCAATCAGCTCCTTGGATTCGCAACCGAGTTCCGCTGCAAGTTCTGATACTTTTATTTTGGCCATTGTTCCTCCTTATCGGTCTGCTCTGCCGTTTTCCTGCTCATTTGCGATCTTGTACAATGCATCCGCCAACCCTTTGTCCGTGACTGCGACTGACGATCGTGGCGTGTGACCGATCGCTTTTCCCATCGCATCTTTTTCTCCATACAAAATCAGACGTGCCTGGGAAAAATTACATTTATTTTGAAACAGCCTCTTCGTTCGATCGCTTGCATCCCTGCTGACCAGCACCAAATGTGCTTTTTGGTGCCTGAGACTGTCTAACACTCCCGTTTCCCCGGAAACGAGATTTCCGGATTTCTGGCAGATACCCAAAAATGAATAAAATCGATTATTCATTCCGTATCTGCTCCAAAAGTGAATGCAACGTTTCCTCGTCCACCTTCATGCGAAACGACCGCTCCAGCCCCCTGTTCTTAGCTGCTTTTCTCAGGCACTCTTCCTTATGACAAAGATAAGCACCTCTGCCATTTTTCTTGCCGGTCACATCCATTTCCAGTGTGCCCTCCGGAGTATGCACAATCCTGAGCATCTCCTTCTTTGGCTTCTTGGTTCTGCATCCGATACAGGTCCGAAGCGGAATTTTTTTATTGGGAAACCCATCCTGTTTGTCTGGCATCAAAATTTATGACTCCGTCTCTTCCGCTTCGCCTTCCTCACTTCCAGGCTCCTCCATCTCATCCGGAGACTCCGGCAAATCCTCCAAGTATTCCCCGTCATCCAAGTCTTCATCCATATAATCTTCATAACGGAAGCCGGGCGCATCCTTCGCCTGCGTTTCCGACTTAATGTCAATCTTATAGCCGGTCAGTCTTGCAGCTAAACGCGCATTCTGTCCCTCCTTGCCGATGGCAAGAGAAAGCTGATAATCGGGTACGACTACCTTGGCTGTCTTTTCATCCGGATCGGCAAACACGGCTACAATCTTGGCAGGAGAGAGGGCGTTTTGAATCAGGTTCCCCGGATTCTCATCCCAGGCGATAATGTCTATCTTTTCTCCATGCAATTCATCGACGATCAAATTGACACGGCTACCATTCACACCGACACAGGCCCCCACAGGGTCTACATTCTCGTTATTGCTGGAAACGGCGATTTTGGTTCGACTGCCGGCCTCCCTGGCAATGCTTTTGATCTCCACCGTACCGTCCTTGATCTCTGTCACTTCCTGTTCAAAGAGACGTTTTACCAGATCCGGATGGGTCCGTGACACCAGGATGCGAGGCCCCTTATTGCCGTTACGCACCTCCAGAATATATACTTTAATACGGTCGTTCGGGCGGTATGCCTCACCCTTGATTTGTTCGTTTTCATTAAGAAGGGCATCCGCTCTGCCGAGGTTGATGCTGACATTGCGTCCGAGATAGCGCTGAACCACGCCGGTTGCAATGTCATGCTCTTTATCAAAATATTCTTTGCATACAGCAGAACGCTCTTCTTCTCTAATCTTTTGCAAAATCACATTCTTGGCATTTTGCGTTGCAATCCTGCCGAAATTTTTGGAATCCAGCTCAGCCCTCACGGTATCTCCGAGCGCCACATCCAACTGGAATTCTCTGGCGTCGTCGATCCAAATTTCCGTCATCGGATCCAGCACTTCTTCCTTGGTGGCCACAACCGTTTTATTGGCATAAACATGGAAATCGCAGGTCTCTCTGTCCATCTCCACCGACACATTGTCAGCCTTTCCAAAGCTGTTCCTGCAAGCGGTCAGAAGCGAGTTCTCAATTGCTCCGAAAAGAGATTCCTTGCTGATATTCTTTTCTTTTTCAAGAATATCCAGTGCTTCCATCAGTTCTCTACTCATTTTCTGTATCCTCCAGATTATTGATCAAAAATCGAGTGCCAACTTCAGAAGAGCCACATTTTTTCTTTCTAAACGTATCTCTCCCGCATCTGTCTGAATCAAGTAACAGTCACGATCAAAAGAAGTTAAAATTCCACTAAACTCTTTCTGCTGGTTAACCGGCAGAAACAACTTTCCCTCCACTTGTTTGCCGATGCTCTGTGAAAGATGTCTGTCCCTGGTCAGTCTCCTGCCAAGACCGGGCGAGCCGACCTCCAGCGTATAAGGTTCTCCGACAAAGTCCACTTCATCCAGGGCTTTGGAAAGAGCACGGTTGACCGCTACACAGTCGTCAATGGTTACGCCCCCCTCTTTATCAATGTAACAGCGAAGGTAGGCTTCTCCCGCTTCCTTCACATATTCCACATCATAAATGTTGACCCCGTTTGCCTCTGCAATCGGAATGAGTAGCGCTTCTGTCTGCTCTTCGATCTGTTTTCGTCCCATGCGGAAACTCCTGTTTTTCTTCCGTTACACAAGGAAAGTGGGCTCCTGCAAGCCCACTTTCATCAGTACTTTCCCAATTTAACACGCAAAGTCCCTATCGTCAAGGGTTTTTGCAGATTTTACTGCTCTCCTTCATACGGAACAACGGCGCCCTGGAAGGTGTCATTGATATATTTTACAATTTCAGGGGAGTGCAGAACTTCACAAAGAGCCTGGATTTTCGGCTCTGATTCATTGCCTTCCTTCACCGCAATCACATTCACATACTGCTGAATGGCATCTCCGTCTGCAGACTCGGAAGCCAGCGCATCCTTCTTGACATTTAAACCCGCTTCCAAAGCATAATTGCAGTTGACCACACCGTAAGCCACACTGGGAAGCTGTTTGGTAACCTGCTCCGCCGCTACCTCCACCAGCTTTAATTTATGAGGATTTTCCTTTACATCATTGACGGTTGCAGTGATTCCCGCACCGTCTGCCAGTTTAATCAAACCTTCCTGTTGAAGTAGAAGCAGAGCTCTTGCTTCGTTGGTCGTATCGTTGGGAATCGCAATGGCATCTCCATCCGCAATGTCCTTCAGGTCTTTTTTGGTTCCCGCATAAATGCCGATCGGCTCGTAGTGAATCTTTCCGTTTTTGGCGATCGCAATATGGGTTCCCTTCTCTTTGTTAAAAGAATTCAGGTAATTGACATGCTGGAAATAGTTCGCATCGAAGTCGCCGGACTCCACCACATTGTTTGGCTGAATATAATCATCAAAAACCTTGACTTCCAGTTTATACCCTTTCTTTTCCAGGATTTTCGCTGCCTGATCCAAAATTTCTGCATGAGGGGTTTCACTTGCGGCAATCTTGATGACATTATCTCCGTCTGCAGGTGCTGCAGCTTCCTTCGAAGCGTCCGTGGAAGCGACCGCCGAAGAAGCCTCTGTAGCAGCTGCTCCTTGGGATGAGGCCGTAGAAGTATCACTGGAAGCTTCCTTCGACCCGCATCCTGCAAGGCCCAGGGTCAGCAGAGATGATAACAAAATGGCTGATACAATTTTCTTTTTCATAATATATTCCTCCTTGTATTGTCTATCATCAACGGGTCTCCTAGGCACGTCGCCTATCGAGCCTCGTTGAAATCAAAGTACCGATTCCCTGAAACAACTGCACGAGAAGTACCAGGAGAATCACACTCGGCCATAGAATATTGGGACGATAGCGGTTATAACCATAACGAATTGCAATATCTCCCAGACCGCCCCCTCCGATCACCCCGGCCATGGCCGAATAGCCGAGAATCGTTGCAATGGTAATCGTGGCACCGGCAATCAGCGAAATTCTCGCCTCTGTCAGCATCACACGCGTAATGACTTGAAAATGACTGGCTCCCGCCGCCTGCGCCGCTTCGATCACTCCATGGTCAACCTCGTTTAGCGAAGACTCCACCATTCTGGCAATCAACGGAGAAGCGGAAATCACCAACGGCACAATCGTCGCAGTGGAACCATAAGTCTTGTGCACAATCAGCATGGTAAGTGGCATCACAATGATCAGCATGATCAGAAAAGGCACCGATCGCATAATATTGGTAATCAGTCCCAGAACATGATAAAGCTTCCGATTGGGTCTGATTCCTTCCTGACCACTCACCGCTAGAACGACTCCCCAAAGGAAGTCCCAGCACATAACCGAACAGGGTGGAAACCAACGTCATATAAACCGTCTCCCAAATTCCTGTAAGAATCATGCTTCCTTCTCTGGGAGAAATTTGCAAAAAGTTCCATAAAGCTTCCATATTCAGTCCAGTACCTCCACCGACAGTTCATGATCTTTCAAATACTGTATCTGTCTATCTGCGATCTCACCCTCCTTAGACAGGGCGAGAATCATATCCCCTCTGGCAACCCCCTGCACGTCCTTTGTATTTGCCTTAAGAATATTCACCGGTTCTCCAAATTGCAGAACCATATTGGCTACGACCGGCTCATAGGATGAATTCCTGGAAAACACAATTCTAACCTTTCGCCCCGTATGTTTCTCTTCCGTTTTGGAAACCAGGAGGCTCGGTTCTCTTTCCATTCTTCCGGATCCCTTCCTTCAATAATCAGTCTCTTGGCGGCATCTGATTTAGGATGGGCAAAGACCTCCTCTACGCTTCCATTCTCCACCAGCTCCCCGTTTTCCACGATGGCCACGTGGTTACAGATCTCTCTTACCACGCTCATGGAATGAGTAATGATGACGATGGTAATCCCTGTCTTTTGATTGATCTCTCTGAGTAGTGCAAGGATCTGCTGCGTTGTCTGGGGATCCAGCGCACTGGTTGCCTCATCACAAAGTAGAATCCTGGGATCACAGGCAAGGGCTCTTGCGATTGCCACTCTCTGTCTCTGTCCACCGGAAAGCTGTGCCGGATAAGCCGACGCCTTCTCTTCCAATCCCACTGTTTTTAACAGTTCCCTGGCTTTCTTTTTGGCTGCCTGCCCTCCTGTCCCATGGATTTTTAGGGGAAAACAGACATTGGCAAGTACCGTGGACTGCATCATGAGATTGAAATTCTGAAAAATCATCCCTATCTGCGCCCTTAACTGCCTCAGTTTCCGGTCATCTAACTGTGTGAGGGATATTCCATCCACTTCCACCGATCCGGAAGTCGGTGTTTCTAAAAGGTTCAAACACCTGACCAGCGTACTCTTCCCCGCACCGGACATTCCGATGATTCCGTAAACATCCCCCGCTTCCACACGAAAGTTGATATTCTTCAGTGCTTCCACCTCAGCCTCTTTGGTTGAAAAAGTTTTGTATAAATTTTTTACTTCAATCATTGCCATATCATCTTTATCTGCGAATCGATACCGTCTACCGATTCTCCTCTCTATCGAAAAATCCTCTCTATTAAAAAATCCTCTCTATTGAAAAATCCTCTCTATTGAAAAACAACCATAACAGTTGCGCTCAACTTGATTTTCCTATCATAAACATCTGCCCTTATTTAGTCAATTCCAAAAAAACTAAGGTCTGCTATCGTTTTGTTCGATAGCAGACCTCAAGGATCAAACCGGGATTACTCTCCTTCCTAAGAGACTCAGGCTTCCTGCCAGGCCGTTTCCAAGGCAATTTTCATCATATCCGTAAAGCCCTGTTCCCGCTCGATTGCCGGCAGCGCCTCGTGAGAAAAGATATGATCGGAGATAGACAGGATGGCAAGTGCTTTTTTGTGATCCGCAATCGCAGTCACATATAAACCGGCTGTTTCCATCTCCACTGCCAATTGATTCATATCACGTAATTTTTCATTGATCTTCGGGTCCGGATAATAAAAGAAGTCGGAGGAATAAACGCTTCCCACCTTGACCGGAATTTTTAACTCGCCAGCGGACTTCACCGCATTCGCCAACATGCCATAATCTGCCAGAGGGGCAATGTGTCCATAAAATCCATAGGCGTCCACATAGGCTGAATTCGTGCTGGCTCCCATTGCGATCACCACATCCTTTGTATGGAGTTCCGAAGAAAGGGCCCCCGCACTGCCGATGCGAATAATCGACTCCACGCCGAACTGCGTGTATAATTCGTGTGAATAAATGCCCATGGACGGAATCCCCATCCCATGCCCCATCACGGAAATTCTTTTTCCCTTATAAATTCCTGTGTATCCGAGCATATTGCGTACATCGTTGAAGAGAACCGGTTGCTCCAGGAAACTCTCCGCTACATATTTGGCGCGCAACGGATCTCCCGGCATCAGGACTACCTTTGCGATATCGGTTCCTTCTTTCAAAGAAATGCTTGCTGATCCAGATTCTTTTGCCATCACTTCATCCTCCTAAAGACTGTTTGTTGTGGATTGATTTTGCTTTGCATTGATATAAGGGATCAAGCCTTCCGCATCTATGATTCTCTGCATAAAGGGAGGGAAAGCCTGCCCCTGATAGGACTTTCCGGTTGTTTCATCGATAATCAGTCCCGTGTCAAAGTGAATGCGAATCCTGTCTCCTTCCTGAATCTGTCTGGAGGCTTCAGGACATTCGATAATCGGCAGGCCGATATTGATGGCATTACGGTAAAAAATTCTGGCAAAGGTTTCTGCAATAATACAGGTTATACCCGCAGCCTTAATCGCAATCGGCGCATGCTCTCTGGAGGAACCGCAGCCGAAGTTCTTGTTCGCAACGATGATGTCGCCTGCTTTTACTCTTTTTACAAAGGTCGGATCCAAGTCTTCCAAACAGTGCCTTGCCAGATGCTGTGGATCGCTGTCTGCCAGATATCGCGCAGGGATAATCACATCCGTATCAATATTATCCCCGTATTTAAAAACGTGCCCGCTTGCCTCTTTCATCCCGCCTCCTTTATCATTCCAACTCTGAAGGTTCCGATAGCTTCCCGGTTACGGCACTGGCCGCTGCAACAGCCGGGGACGCCAGGTAGATTTCCGAATCCGTTTCTCCCATCCTACCGATAAAATTCCGGTTGGTGGTGGAAACGCACCTCTCCCCATGCGCCAGAATCCCCATATAACCGCCAAGACAGGGACCGCAGGTCGGTGTAGAGACCACAGCTCCCGCCTCGATGAAGGTGGAAAGCAACCCTTCCTTCATGGCCTGAAGATAGATCTGCTGCGTCGCAGGAATCACGATACAGCGCACCCCCTTCTTGACCTTTCTTCCTGAGAGAATCTTTGCGGCTATCCGTAAATCTGAAATTCTGCCATTGGTGCAGGAGCCGATCACCACCTGATCGATCGGGATATCTCCGATCTCATCAAACACCCTCGTGTTTTCCGGAAGATGGGGAAAAGAAACCGTCGGCTTTAATGTCCCCAGGTCAATTTCAATCTCCTTTTCATAAAGTGCATCCGCATCCGGCAAGAAGACTTCATACGCTCTTCCGGGCGCATGTTCCTCTACATAGGCTTTCGTAAGGTCGTCTACCGGAAAGATCCCATTTTTAGCCCCGGCCTCAATGGCCATATTGGCAATGGTCAAGCGGTCATCCATTGACAGATACCGTATGCCGTCACCACAAAACTCCATGGATTGATATAAAGCTCCGTCTACACCAATTTCACCAATGATATGCAGAATCACGTCTTTTCCACTGACCCACGGATTCGGTTTTCCTCTCAGTTCAATACGAATCGCAGACGGCACCTTGAACCATGCTCTTCCGGTCACCATCCCTGCCGCCATGTCTGTAGAACCGATGCCCGTCGAAAAGGCCCCTAAAGCACCATAGGTACAGGTATGAGAATCTGCACCGATGATGCAATCTCCGGGCAGAACCAGTCCCTGTTCCGGAAGCAGCGCATGCTCAATTCCCATGGTTCCTACATCAAAGAAATGCGTAAGCTCCTGTTGTTTTGCAAAATTTCTACAGCATTTACAGTTTTCCGCCGAAGCGATGTCTTTCGCCGGAACAAAGTGATCGAGTACGATGGCAATCTTATCCTTGTCAAACACACTTTTATCCTGAAGCTTCTCCATCACTTTAATTGCAACCGGTGAGGTAATGTCATTCCCCAGTACAAAATCCAGTTGGGCTTCGATCAACTCTCCCGCATGTACCTGAGAAAGACCTGCATGTTCGGCCAAAATTTTCTGGCTCATCGTCATTCCGCTCATCTTGTTCCTCTTTCTCTTTTCTTTTCTACCTTACAAAAAACACCGTACAGGATCGCAAACAGGATGCCGGACAAAGAGGCGACCAGCCCTGCTCGCAAGTAAGGCGGCTGGTACAAAGCGGTAATTTCATGGATGCCTTTTGGCACATCCACCGCCATCATCCCATAGTCTGCCGTCAAAACAGTTCCCTCCCTGCCATCCACATAGACCTTCCAGCCTGCCAGGTTCGGAACAGAAAAATAGACTAGACTGCGATTTTCCAAATTAGAAGTGGTTGCCTGAAAACCTCCTCCATAGGAGGAAAACGTTTTCTCTTTACCGGAATCGGTTTTGATCGAAATTCGTTTCTCATGAATGGTTCGAAAGGAGGTACAGGAAGTCGCTGCCCGGTTGCGACATTCCTCATCAAATTCATCATCAGAGGTAACCGCCGTCATATCGGAGGCACCGGCATGAATCATCTGCTCCGTATATTTTTTCGGCGTGTCGTCCGGCAGGATCAGGGCCTTGACCAGTGCCCGATCGGTCTGATTTTTATCCAACTTGTCAAATTCCGACTCATAAATATACTGACGGAAAACAAATCCCATTGGAATAAAATTCTTATTTTCAAAATAGCGGAATCCGTGTTTCCGATCTCTTGCCTGGTTCACCAGTTCTTCTGTTTCTCCCGTATCCCTCTGGATTTCGGTAAAGCCGTAGGTGCCCATTCCCTTCCCGTATTCCCCATCGGAACTGATGATGTGATTCCAGAGATAGTACTTCTCAGACAAAATTGCCCGAAGCCCCTCCCCTCGAAGAGGTGGATTGGATTCCACCGTCCTTGTAAATCCGATGGTTCCGCTATAGAAGTTAAATCTCAGCAGGAACGGTGGAAAGAAAACAGTGAATGGTGGGCATTCCCCATACCATCTCATAATTAGTGGCAGAACCTTCCGTTTCCACCCGGTAAAAAACATTCGAATCAAGTGTGTCCGGCTTGGAATCCAACATCTGTTGTTTCCACATTTGCATCCCGTAATGATTCACCAAAGACATGCCGTTGATCAGCATGATCATCGTTGCCGCCAAAGAAGAAAGGCAGGTTAAGAGAAGGCCTATGCGCAGTCTCCTTTTTCTGCTTCTTACCAACAGGCAGAGGAGAATCAGACCTACGTACATGCAGGCCGTGGCAATTGCGTTCCGGATAAAATAATCCTTATTTTCGGAAATCTGGAAGAATACGATCTTACCGCTTTCATCCCTAGTCGGAAGACAGTAGATGACGAGCATCAGGGTGAACAAAAGAGTCGATATCAACGTTCCTGTCCGGAAGTTCGTCAAATCCTCCTTTTCAAATTCCCTGACCGTCACAAGCGCCATAAAGAGAATCGGCATAAAGTACCACCTGGCATAGTACCAGGAATTAAAAAGCGAAAAAACGGAATTTAGCACAGGCACCAATGCAATGAGGAAGCAGGTCCAAAGCAATGTTTTGATCCAGTTCTTCCTTCCTTGATAGGCGCGGAAGAAGGAAAGAACGCCCGACAGCCCGAAGAAAGGAAGAAAGACCGCTAAGGAAGCATTTTTTACCGTCGCATCATATAGAATCGTGCCCTTCCCGATGATATCCGACACCATCACCATACTCTTCAGAATATCCAGGTACATCAGGGCGCTGGGATAAACGATCATATCATATCCTAGCACCACGTTTTCCAGTCTTGTATTTCCTGCAATGCCGGAGAGCGCAAGCATCAGGAAAAGTGCGGCAATCAGCACCCCGATGATCCCTCCGGAAAGGGCTCTTACGATCATCGAGAGAAGGGTACGCCAATGTCTTCCCCTTGCATAGCGAATCACAGCATAGAGCAAAAGAAATACCACCATGCCGAAGAAAAAGTAATAATTGATGATCGCCAAAAGACTAACGCAAAGAGTGAACCGCAGCCACCTCGTATATCCATGTGAAATGGGAGAAGCTTCTTCTCCGGTGTCCAGTTCCATCAAAGAATCGAAAGTAAGAAGGAGGAGTGGAAAAAAAGCAACGGCATCCGTAAAATGATTGAAGACAATATTACAACCGTTGAATCCGGAGAAAGCATAAAGAAAACCGCCGATCCGCGCAGAGAGATCTTTGATCTTGTACGTTCGAAAATACAAATACGCCGTGGTCGCACAAGTTGCGTACTTCAACGCCATCAGAAAAGGCATCAGATAGGGAACTGCAGATTCCGGAAAAGGAATCGTCAGCCAGAAAAAGGGGCTGCCCATCAGGTAAAAAGAAAGGTCGCCGATCAGCGTTCCCCCCAGGTCCAGGTTCCAGTTCCAAAAAACCTCTCCGCTTCTGACTGCACGATGTGCCAGTACATAAAACGGGACCTGCTGTACGTTATAGTCGCCATACAGGAAAAAAAAGCCGTGGTTAATCACCAGAATAGGCAGCACGGCAATCACATAAATCAGGAACCCGGTCAGGAACATCATCAGTGGCGCAGGAAACCTGCGCCACCTTCCTCCCGGTATGGATGTTTCCTCCAACTTAGTTGTTGATAAGTTTATCATCCTCACTCCAGCTGTACATTTTACGAATCTCTTCGCCAACTTTTTCCGACGGATGCTCGGAAGCCAGCTTACGCATCGCCTTAAAGTGCACCTGTCCGCCTGCCTGAGACATATCTAACAGGAATTCCTTCGCAAAAGTTCCATCCTGAATATCGGACAGGATCTTTTTCATTGTTTTCTTGGTTTCCGCAGTAATCAGCTTCGGACCGGATACATAATCTCCGTACTCTGCTGTATTGGAGATAGAATAACGCATTCCGGCAAAACCGGATTGATAAATCAGGTCCACAATCAGCTTCATCTCGTGAATGCATTCGAAATAGGCATTTCTGGGATCATAGCCTGCCTCGCAGAGCGTTTCAAAGCCGGCCTGCATCAGAGCGCAAACACCGCCACAAAGTACGGCCTGCTCGCCGAAGAGATCGGTCTCCGTTTCCGTACGGAAGGTGGTTTCCCAGAATACCCGCACGAGCGCCTCCGATGCCTGCGCCGTAAGCAAGAGCCAGATCCAGTGCCTTTCCGGTTGCATCCTGTTCCACTGCAACCAGCATCGGCACCCCCCTACCTGCTTCAAATTCGCTCCGAACCGTGTGTCCGGGTGCCTTCGGTGCAATCATGGTCACATCCACATCTGCAGGTGCCTTGATCAAACCAAAATGCACATTGAAGCCATGGGCGAACATCAGCATGTCACCTGCTTTCAAATTGGGCTCAATATCCTGGTGATACATGGCCGCCTGCTTCTCGTCATTGATCAAAATCATGATGATATCCGCCCACTTGGCAGCCTCTGCATTGGTTTTTACGGTCAGTCCCTGCGCTCTGGCCTTTTCTGCCGACTTTGATCCCTCATATAAGCCGATACAAACCTCACAGCCGGAATCCTTCAGATTCAACCCATGCGCATGTCCCTGGGAACCGTAACCGATCACCGCAATTTTTTTCCCTTCCAACAAGGATAAATTGCAATCCTCCTGATAAAAAATTTTAGCCTCTGATGACATCTGTTTTACCTCCATGCAAAAATAAAATAATTTTGAATTCTTTAGGGATTGCCGGGAAACACCCTTCTGATCGCAGCGTCAGAAATATACCACTTCGTCCATTCCGCGGAAGAGTCCGGCTACGCCAGTCCTGGCAAGCTCCAAGATTTCATATCCTTCAAGAAGACCGAGAAAGCGTCAATCTTAGATGTATTTCCGGTAATTTCAATGATCAGGGATCCCGTCCCCACATCGACAATGGTGCCGCGAAATACATTGGTCAGAGAAATCAGGTTCACCCGGTCCGCTGCCCCGGCCTTCACCTTAATCATCGCCAATTCCCGAAACACACTGCGATCCGGTTTCAACTCTTTGATGTCTCTGACATCCACCAGTTTCGAAACCTGCTTCTCAATCTGTTCCAGAATATTATCCTCACCCGAGGCAACAATGGTAATACGGGTAAATCTGGGATCCGCCGTTACACCGGCTGTGATGCTCTCAATATTGTATCCGCGTCTGGCAAAGAGGCCTGAAATACGACTGAGCACACCTGCAGTATTGTCTACAAGAATTTGAAACGCTTTTTCTTTCATATTCCCTCTTCTCATAAAAGACCTGTTCAGTATACCATGCGATATGGTTCCGTCAAGGTTACAAAATTCACGAATCCTCCGGAGCGATTTTCACCTTACACCGGCTTTCCTTCGCTTTCCTTGCATTTTTGAAGCGCCACCACCCCGGTTCTTGCCACTTCCACGATGGAAACACTGCGGAACATCTCCAAAAACAACTCTACCCTCTCCGAAGTGTCACAGATTTGAATTAACATCATGCTCTTTGACATATCGACAATCCTTGCCTGCATAATGTCGCAGTTCTCCATGATGTCTCTGCGATTGGACCGGTTATACTTGACTTTCAGAAGCATCAGTTCTCTGTTGATGGCACTGCCAGACGAGAAGGTCTTGACCTTGATAATGTCCAGTTTTTTATTGAGCTGCTTCTCAATCTGCTCTATGGTATGCTCATCTCCATTCGATACAATGGTCATGCAGGAAATATCTCTGTCCTTTGTTTCTCCCACCACCAGCGAATTGATATTAAAATTCCGTCTGGTAAAAAGACCTGCTACCTTCATGAGTACGCCGGCTCTGTTTTCTACTAACAGTGAATAAATCCGTTTCATAATCCACCTTTCTTATACAAGTACCCGATCATCCGGATCCATCCACACTTCCAAAATTCCGGATTTTTCTTCATTCAGAAAAGCCCTGATCCCATCGGACAGAGAAGAATGACCGTCCAGATGGGAAAAGCTCATTCCGTAAGCCTCCGCAATTTTTGAAAAATCTGGTCCCTCTCCCAAATCCACCATCGTGTAGTGACCCTTATAGGCACGATACTGATATTCATGAACCATTCCCAGCACATTATTTCTGAGCAAAACGATTTTTACCGGAATATCATACTGTTTCGCACATCCCAGTTCATTCATCGTCATTGAAAGCCGCCTTCCCCGCAAAGGGCAAGTACCTGCCTATCCGGACAGGCAAGTTTTGCCCCAATCGCAGCCGGCAGCGCATATCCCATCGTCCCCATTCCTCCGGAAGTGAGCAGCCTGCCTTCCGGTGCCACCTCATAGTAATGCGTCGCCCAGATCTGGTTTTGACCTACATCCACACATAGGATCGCACCCGTATCCACTTCTCTGGACAAAGCCTTCATCAGTTCCTTAGAAGGAACAAACTCCTCTTTGACCACAACGCATTTTTCTCTCATCTCCTCTTTCCACTTGTTGAGCGAAGAAAGCCAGGGATCATGCTTTTCCTCCTCCGGCGCTCGTTTCAGCATTTCTCGAAAAATATGCGCAATATCTCCGACAAGCGGAATGGTAGGGCCAACGTTCTTACCGATTTCCGCAGGGTCCACATCGATATGAACCAGAACCTTTCCGGTTCGAATCAACTCCGGGCGATTCACGGCGCGGTCTGCGACACGCGCACCGATCATGAGCAGCAAATCACATTCATTGATGGCCCTGTTTGCATAGGGACGACCGTTGTTGCCGACCATTCCAAAATACAATGGGTCATTCGTGGGCAACACGCCGATCCCCATCATGGTCGAAACAACCGGTATCTGGTGAAGAGATGCAAATTCGCGAATTTCAGAAACCGCATCCGATAAAAAAACACCTCCACCCGCACAAATTAGGGGCTTTTCTGCCCGAAACAGCTCCTTTATTACCTTCTTGACCTGTACCACGTTTCCCTCCACCGTCGGCTTATAGGTACGCATGTGAATCGAATCAGGATACACAAAGGAAGGGAGGGTGGCCGTCTGAATATCTGAGGGGATGTCAATCAGAACCGGCCCCTTTCGACCGGAAGTTGCTATAAAATACGCCTCTTTCATGATTCTCGGCAAATCATTGACGTCTCGAACCAAATAGGAATATTTGACAAAGGACTCGACTGCGCCAGTGATATCCGCCTCCTGGAATACATCCGAGCCGATCAGTTCCGATTGCACCTGTCCGGTAATACAAATAAGCGGAATAGAATCCGCATAAGCAGTTGCGATTCCGGTAATCAGGTTGGTCGCTCCGGGACCGCTTGTCACCACACAAACCCCTGCTTTTCCCGTCATTCTTGCATATCCGCTAGCCGCGTGAGCCGCATTTTGTTCCTGCCTGACCAGAATTGGTTTGATGCTGGATTTCCGCAATGAATCAAAAAAGGGGCAGATTGCAACACCCGGATACCCGAATAGTACCTCTGTCCCTTCCATTTCCATACATTTCACAAGTGAGTCCGCGCCGTTCATTCCGCCTCCTGCTTTTTTCTCTTCAGAGTTAGATCACATCATGGTATCCGAGTCAAGTCAATAGAACCCAAAGAACCTTTGATCTTATGATATGCCTCACATTATACTATTGATGAAAAAAAAAGGAAACGGAAAGAATAGACGCTGATTTCGTGCTGTGCTAGAAATAAAAAAAGTATGGCAAAAACAAAATTTAAGGAATGAAACCCTATGAACTTTCAAAACAAAAGAAAATGGATCCGCATCCTTGCGCTGATCGTCCTTGTCCTGATGATCCTGTCCACTCTGGGGGGCTGCGCTCAGGATACGGAAAAACTGGAAACCTATAAGAAGAATATGGATACTTTTTTTGACTCGGTAGCCTCCTATAACGCTTCGATTAACGCAATTGATCCCATGTCGGATCAGGCCGAGAAGGAACTGCTTGGTTATTTAGACAGTATGAATGCAGAATTTTCCAATATGGCGACCTTCCCCATTCCGGAAGAATTCCAGTCCATTTCTAAACTCCCCAAAGATGCTTCCGATTCCATGGCAAAGGCCGTCTCTCTCTACCATGAAGCCTATGACGGAGAATACAACCAGGGAAAGGCGGAGGAAGCAAGGCAATATTATGAAAGAGCCAACCGTGCGGTTCAGGTCATGATCCAGGTGCTTCGCGGCAAAAAGCCCGAAGGCGATGATGTCACTGTAACAAACGGAGAATAAAATACGGTGGCTGTTGCCACCGTAAAAATTTTTCTAATTCTCATATCTGGAGGACAGCTTCAATCTGGTCAGCGCCCTGGCCATCGCCGCCTGCGACAAATGATATTCGCGTTTGGACTGATTTTGTCTCATGTGCTCCTGTGCCAGCTCCAAAGCTTCCCTTGCACGGTTTCTGTCAATATCCTCCGGTCTTTCACAAGTCATCGCCAGGATGGTACAACGGTTATTGGCAATCTGGCAGAACCGTTTCCGATAATCACTTCCAGTTCCCCACCATCTGCACTCACGATCTTCATATCGCCCTGATAGATGGCAACGATCATTTCCTCATGGTGAGCCAGAATCTGCATACTTCCATCCTTACAGGGAATCGTCACAGATTCTGCCCTTCCATCAAAGAAAACACCATTCGCACTCATCACTTTTAACCCGAAGGTTTCTTTTCCTGTCTGTGCCATTTAATTCATTCCTGACTGCTTCGCTTTTGCAATCACATCTTCCACCGTTCCGACATTGAAGAAAGCGGATTCGGGATAAGCATCCAGATCCCCTTCCACGATTGCCTCGAAGCCTTTTAAGCGTTTCCTTGATCGTGACAAATTTACCGGGAACATTGGTAAACTGCTCTGCCACATGGAAGGGCTGTGACAGGAAACGCTGAATCTTTCTGGCTCTCTGCACCGTCATTTTATCGTCTTCACTGAGCTCTTCCATGCCGAGGATGGCAATGATATCTTGCAGTTCCTTATATTTTTGCAGCATTTCCTGCACCTTGACTGCAATCTCATAATGCTCATCTCCGACAATTTCTCTTTCCAATATTCTGGAGGATGACTCCAGAGGATCCACTGCCGGATAAATGCCCATTTCCACAATCTTACGGGACAGGACCGTTGTTGCATCCAGGTGTGCAAAAGTAGTGGCAGGCGCCGGATCCGTCAAATCGTCTGCCGGAACATACACCGCCTGAACCGAAGTAACAGACCCGTTTCTGGTCGAAGCAATTCTTTCCTGAAGCTGTCCGAGATCTGTCGCCAGGGTAGGCTGATAGCCGACTGCAGAGGGCATCCGTCCAAGCAAAGAAGAAACCTCTGAACCTGCCTGTATAAACCGGAAAATATTATCAATGAAGAGCAGAACATCCTGATGCTTCACATCCCGGAAATACTCCGCCATGGTCAGACCGGTTTCGGCGACCCTCATACGTGAACCGGGCGGCTCATTCATCTGCCCAAATACCAGCGCCGTCTTATTGATCACACCGGAACCTTTCATTTCGGTGAAAAGATCGTTTCCTTCTCTGGAACGCTCGCCCACGCCGGTAAAAATCGAATATCCGCCATGTTCGGTTGCAATATTCTGGATCAACTCTTGAATGAGAACCGTCTTTCCTACGCCCGCACCACCAAAGAGACCGATTTTACCACCTTTGGCATAGGGTGCAAGCAGGTCAATCACCTTGATTCCGGTCTCTAGAACCTCCACCACCGGGCTTTGATCGACCAGTTCCGGGGGCTTGCGGTGAATGCTCCAGTGTTCTTCTTCACTCAGCTGTTCTCCTCCATCAATGGTGTCACCGAACACATTGAAGAGTCTTCCCAGCGTCTTTTCTCCCACCGGGGTCTGAATGGGCGCACCGGTCGGATGCACACGCATTTCTCTGCAGAGCCCTTCGCTGGGAGACAACATAATACAGCGGACAATATTGTTCCCAATCTGCTGTTCTACTTCCATTACTCTGCGTTCGTTATTGACTTCCACCGTCATCGCATCCATCAAATGAGGAAGGTCTTTATTTTCCTCAAACATGACATCGACTACCGGTCCTCTCACTTCGACAATACTTCCGTCTGTCACAATGATCCTCCATGAAAAGTTAGCCTAATGTACGGATTTCCTTTGCTCTTTTCAGTGCCATGGCACCGCTGGCAACCTCCGTGATTTCCTGCGTGATCAGCGCCTGACGTTCCCGGTTATATTTTTGTTGAAGATCCTTGATCATTTCCTGTGCATTCTTATTTGCATTATCCATTGCGCTCATTCGCGACATCTGCGCAGAACAGTAGGACTCCACCAGGCATCCATAAATAAACCCGACAATATAATTCGGAACAATGTTGTTGATCAAAGCTTCCGGAGAAGGCTCCATGTGGAACTCCTCCAACCTGACGCCAAGAGTTCCGTTATAATTTTTCCTGCTGGACAGAAGCAAATCCAGCGGTAAAACACGTGAAATTGCAGGAGCACAACTCATTCCGGAACCCACCGCGGTATATACCGCATACACCTCATTCAGCTTCCTGCTTTCGTATGCCTCCATAATGGTATCCGCAATGTGTCTTGCCCTGGACAGGGTCGGATTTTGAGCCGTATAGAGAAAAGATTCCTCAATTTCCTCCTGTCTGGAGTGATAATAATGCCTGCCGACTTCCCCTACCACATACAGTTTATAGGGGGCAGAAATGGAATCGATGTTTTCCTGTGCAAGCTTCAGCACATTATGATTATAAGCACCTGCCATGCCCTTATCATCCGTAATGATCAAATAGCCCCGGACCCGTTCTTCTTTTGGAATATGATCGTAACTTTCCAAATAGACATTATTCGTTTCCGGCGGAACATGTCTGCCAATTCTGGCGATCATCGCCTGAAGCGCATAGAAATAATCTTGCGTTTTCTCATGCTCTCTCTTTGCCTTCATCATCTTATTGGATGAAATCATGTACATGGCATTGGTGATTTTCATGGTATCCCCGACAGATTTGATTCTGTCATGGATTTCTTTTAGATTAGACATTATTCCTCATCTTCGTCCGCATCGGCGCTCTCTGATCTTGCTTCCTCCGCCTTCCACTTTGGAATGAACTGATCAAAAACTTCGACAATCCGATTTTTTAATTCCTCTGTCAGATCCCTGGAATCTTCCAATTCCTTAATGATATCTTGCTCATAATGAACAAAATAATCCAACATGGAGGCCTGAAACGCTTTGATCTTTTTCACCGGTATATCATCAAACTTGCCTGCATTTGCCCCGACCATCGTGAGAACCTGTTCATACATGGCAAAGGGTCGGCCCAAGGGCTGTTTGAGCAGCTCCATAAGCGCCGCTCCGTGGTTTAACTGTTTCTTCGTCGCATCATCCAGATCGGAAGCAAACTGTGTAAATACCGCCATTTCCCGATACTGTGCAAGGTCGATTCGAAGGGGCCCTGAAGCCTTCTTCATCGCCTTTGTCTGTGCAGCAGAACCGACACGAGAAACCGACAAACCAACGTTAACGGCAGGACGCATCCCCTCAAAGAACAAATCACTCTCAAGGAAAATCTGACCGTCTGTAATAGAGATCACATTCGTCGGAATATAAGCAGAAACATCTCCTGCCTGGGTCTCTATAATAGGAAGAGCTGTGATGGATCCGCCACCCAGTCGTTCTGACAATTTACTGGAACGCTCCAGAAGCCTGGAATGCAGGTAGAACACATCACCCGGATAAGCCTCTCTGCCCGGTGGTCTCTCAAGCAACAAAGAAATGGTCCGGTATGCTACGGCATGCTTGGAGAGATCATCATAAACGATCAGAACATCTTTCCCCTGATGCATAAAATGTTCCGCCATTGCCGTACCGGCGTAGGGCGCAAGGTACTGCAACGGTGCCGGATCCGCAGCTGTAGAGGATAAAACAATGGAATAAGCCATCGCCCCCGTCTTTTCCAGCGTTGCAATCAGATTGGCAATCGTTGACGACTTCTGTCCGATCGCCACATAGATACAGATCACACCCTTCCCTTTTTGATTCTGTATCGTATCCATGGCAATAGAAGTTTTACCGGTTTGGCGATCTCCGATAATTAACTCTCTCTGCCCTCTGCCAATAGGGAACATGGTGTCTATGGAAACAATTCCCGTTTCCAGCGGTTCGTTTACCGGAGCTCTGTCTATGATGCCGGGAGCCGGTGCCTCGACCGGTCTATAGTCAGACTCTACGATCGGTCCCTTGCCGTCTACCGGATTTCCTAATGCATCAATGACCCTTCCGATAAAAGAATCTCCTACCGGAATTCCCGTAGGCTTATAGGTACGTCTCACGCGGGAGGACTGCCGGATTCCCTCGTCATTTCCAAAGAGAATACAGCCAATATGATCATCCCGAATATCCTGTACCATTCCCTTGGTGCCATCTTCAAACTCAACGACTTCCCCGTAAAAAGCATGAGAGATGCCTTTTACATTGGCAATACCGTCACCAACCCAACAGACGTTGCCGACTTCCTTATTTTCTGCTTCCAGGTTGAATTGATCCAACTTGGTCAGAATGGATTTCAAAGCGGGAGAAGTGGCTTCCCCCTGCAATTCACCTTTCAGAGCCTTTTTCAATTGTGCAGCTCTTCCGGAATCACTCCAATCAAACTCGAAGTTGCCACACTTCACAATGAATCCTCCTTCGATGGATTCATCATGCACGGCCTGAATCTGAACGTTCTTCCAACCCGTCTTCTTTCCAGAAGTGCTTGAATATGAGAAAGCTGTTCCTGCGTAGGCTTCGTCATTGCATAACGCAGTTCGGCAACATCGTATCGATCGAGTCCGGCGCCGCGTCTATTCGATAAATCACTCATTCTTATTTGAGGCCTCCTCAATGAAACGATCATACAGTTCTCTGTCTGTCTGCACCGTATGAGCCGTTGCAGAAATCTTGGAAGCAGCACTCAGTACCATATCGGTAATTTCTGCCTCGAACTGGGCACGCTGTTTCTGGTTCTCAAGCTTGGCATCCCGCCTTGCATCCTCCAGAATCTCACTTGCCTTTTTGTTTGCATTGGCAATAATATTCTCATATTCGTGATAGCCCTTATCCCTGGCATCTTGAATGACCTGCGACTTTTGCGCATCAAGTGCCTTCCTATCACCTTCATATTTTGCCTTCATCTCCTCTGCTTCTTTCTTTGCAGCAAGAGAATCCTTTGTACAATTCTCCACTTCCTCCCTTCTGGCATCCAGGACACGATCTACACGCTTAAAAAGGAAAAAGTGAAAAATCAAATACAAAACCAGCAGATTGATCACCATATAAAAAATATTGGCGGCACTGAGACTTAACATTTGCTTCCCTCTTTTTCAGATAATTATGATGCAAAAATGATCGCAAGAGCTACAACCAGACCATAGATAGCTGTTGCTTCTGCAAGGGCTCCGCCCAAATCAGCATGGTCATGATTTTACCGGATGCCTCCGGCTGCCTTGCAACGGCATCCGTTGCCTTCGCAGTGGCGACACCGATTCCAATACCCGCGCCAATGCCTGTGATTGCTGCAATTCCAGCTCCAATAGGAATTAAGTTCATGGTAAAACCTCCTTGTATGTTTTACAACCAATATAGATACTACACCGAATGTGCGAAACAAGCTTTCATCTATTCCGTTGCTTCTGCGATATAAAGGGAAGTAAGGAACACAAAAACATAGGCTTGGATCAAACCGTCGAAGAAATCAAAATACAAACTAAGCAGGGCAGGTACAAAAACAGGGACGACAAGTTTGATCAGTTCCATGATGACGGTCGCCCCAAGTACGTTTCCGAATAGTCGCATACATAGGGAAAGCGGTTTGATTCCAACTTCAAGAATGTTCATCGGGGTGATAATCCAGATCGGCTTGGTAAAGGACTTCACCCAACCGCCAACACCGCGATGTCTGATTCCGGCTGCCTCCACCAATACAATGCTCATGCCGGCAAGCGCAATGGTCACATTTAAATCCATGGTCGACGGCGTAAAGTCGAAGACTCCCATTAAATTGGCAAGTCCGATATAGAGCATGACACAGATCAGCCAGTCGATATAAGGCGTTCCGTTTTTTCCGATCAGCCCTGCGACCAGTGCACGCAGCTTGACTACAATCGTCTCCGCAAGCAGCTGTCTCCTGCTGCATCCGTGAACCTTCAAGTTGTGGGTGAGCATCAGGCAAAAGACAAGAAATACGCCCATGATGATCCAGGTGAGAACCACCGATTTGTTGATATCAAAAAAGCCGGGAGGACCGAATGGAAGGTCAAGATGAATGGCCACCTTATTCGATTTGAAGATCTCATTCAGTGTGCTCTTGATATCCATATAGCAGCCTCTTATTCTCCTATTCCTATATCAGAATCAGGTGTGTCCTACTTTTAACACCCTCATCCATTATATTCTTCCGAAACGGGAAGGTCAAACAAACATCCCTGCGCAAAAAAAGAGCCTAAGATCTCATCCGGCTCCTTTGTAGCAAAGTTGTGGGCGCAAGGGGGCTCGAACCCCTGACCTCCTGCACGTCAAGCAGACGCTCTCCCAGCTGAGCTATACTCCCAACAATTTCCCGTCGAACGGGTACCAAAATACTTTATCACGATTTCCATTTTTTGGAAAGAGGTAATTTTATTTTTCTTCCAGTTCGCGCAAAATCTGATCTGCCAGATCCTTACGGCGCCATCCTTCACATTTTGCTGCCTGAATGACTTCATGCATCTGCACCACACAGGCATCTACCTGATCATTCACCAAGATGTAATCATAGGACAGCATTCCCTTCGCTTCTTCCTGTGCGCGATGGATTCTGCTTTGAATGACCTCTTCCGTTTCTGTCCCTCTTCCTCTTAAACGCCTCTCCAGTTCTTCTACACTGGGAGGGGTAACGAAGAGCAAAGCGATTCAGGGAATTTCTTTTTGATCTGCAACGCCCCCTGTATCTCGATTTCCAGAAGCACATCCTTGCCTGCCTCAAGCTGTTCTTCTACGAATTTTTTGGGAGTGCCATAAAAATGACCGACATAGTTTGCATGTTCAATCAGTCCGTCCTCTTCTACCAGCTTCAAAAAGGCTTCTTCCTCGACAAAAAAATATTCCTTCCCGTCTACTTCTCCGGTCCTGGGCTCTCTGGTCGTCATGGAAACAGACAACCTATAACGATCATACCGGGAAACGAGTTGTTTCATGATCGTGCCCTTCCCGGCTCCTGAAAAACCGGAGATCACTGCTATGATTCCCCTATCCTTAAATGTCTGTATCATTCCTCTGTACTTCCTGTCTTCACTCTCATCACAATCGTATCGGAAAGAAGGGCGGAGAGAACCACCATACCGTTTTCCATGATAATCACCGCCTTGGTTTTTCTTCCCTGTGTCGCATCAATGCAGCATCCTCCGTCTTTTGCCTGCTGCACCAGTCGCTTAATCGGTGCCGCATCCGGAGAAACAATACTCACAATCTTATCCGTATTGATTACATTGCCGAATCCGATATGAATAAATGCATTCATCCCGCCGCCTTCCTTCTCGATTGGTTTATTCCAGATTCTGGATCTGCTCCCGCACCTTCTCGATTGGTTTATTCCAGATTTTGGATCTGCTCCCGCACCTTCTCAATCTCCGACTTCAGCTCTACGGTACGTTCCGATATTGCAATATCGGAAGTTTTCGATAAAATCGTGTTGGCCTCACGGTTCATCTCTTGTACAATAAAGTCCATTTTTTTGCCAATACCGTTACCGCTCTCCGTCTTTTCCAGCGTTTTGCGAAGTGTCTGCATGTGACTTTTCAGCCTTACCAGCTCCTCATCTACACAGCTTTTATCTGCGAAGATCGCCACTTCCATTAAGAGACGGTTCTCATCAATTTGCTTATCTTCCATCAGGGCATGGATTCGCTCTTTTAATCGATTTTCATATTCGGAAACCACTTGTGGAGAATGTGCTGCGATAAAAGAAAGATTTTCCTCCATCTCGTTTAACTTATCCAGCAGATCCCGCTTCAGAAAGGCGCCTTCCTGCATCCTGGTCTTTGGAAAGCGTCTCCCGCCTCATTCAGAGTGCTTTTCAGAAGTGAAAGGACTTCCTGCCCATCCAACTGCTTCTCCGTTTGCTCTACCACCTCTGGAAGCTGAATCAATTGATAGGCACTGACCTCTCCCGGCAGATTCATTTCCCTTGCCATTACCAGAATGGCCTTTCGGTATTCCTCTGCAACCTCTTTATGAAAAAGAATGGAGAGATCTGCAGAGGAGATTCTCTCATAGATGATGGATACGTCTACCTTTCCCCTCTGCATATACCTCTTTAACAAGGCTCGAATCTCCGCTTCATAGGGATTACATAATTTAGGCATCCGGAGGTTCAGATCCAAATAACGGTTATTCACGGATTTGATCTCAACCGTAATCCGACATTTCCCGTCTGACCGTTCTGCCCTGCCATACCCCGTCATACTGGTGACCATTTTATCTCCCTCTCCTAGACGCAAATTGCCTCATAAACTGCGTCCGCACTGGAAACGATGCAGGATGCATGATGCGCCTCCAAGAATTTCGTACTCCTGAACCCCCAATCCACGCTGATGCAATCAATTCCGCTGTTGCGAGCCGTCTGTAAATCAATCTCAGAATCGCCGATATAAACCGTCTTTTCCGCCTTAGCTCGCAACTGCTCCATCACTTTCAGCGTCATATCCGGAGCTGGCTTTCTTTTGATTCCTTCCTGTTCCCCCACCGCAAGATCAAATAAACCCGGAAAAAGTTCTGCCGACAACGTCCTTACCGCCGGGTCCGGTTTGTTAGAAACAACGGCAGTTTTTACGCCGGCCTCCTTCAATCTGCGAAGGAGTAGAGGGATTCCCGGGTAGGGACCTGTTTTGATATGACAATGATCGGCATAGTACGGTTTAAAGATCTCTGCTATGCGCAACACCTCCGTATGGTTCACCTTAGGAGAAATGGCATCCTGATCCGTACCCACCTGCTCCAAATCCTTTTCATCGATTCCGCCCTCTACTGCAAGGGCTCTGGTCAGAGCCACGATCACACCGCTGCCAAAAAACTTTTTTGTATCTTCCCTATTCCAGTTATGCGAATGACCACTTTGCTGTAAGGCGTAATTTAACGCCAGCGTCAGATCGTCTACGGTATCCAAAACCGTGCCATCCATATCAAATGGCGGTCTCGTACTTCATCCGCTCTTCCTCCTGCCTGCTCCCTGCAAAGCTTCTTTTCACGGCTTTACCACAAAATTCACAATCTTTCCGGGCACATAAATTTCTTTGACAAGATTCCCCGTAAGCCGCTCTCCAAGCGCTTCTCTTGCCTTCGCCAACACCAAATCCTTTTTGTCTTCTACACTGATCAGAATGGTTGCCTTCCTCTTGCCATTGACCTGAACGACGACTTCAACCTCTTCCTCCTTCATCGCCTCTTCACTTGCAACCGGCCACTCACTGTGAAACACGGATTCCTTTTCCCCCAGCCTCTGCCAAAGCTCTTCTGAAATATGAGGGGCAAAGGGAGCTAAGAGCTGCACGAATACCTTCAGGGTTTCATGATCGACCCCTCCCTTGGTACTCAAATCAAGTAATTTATTGGTGTATTCCATAAATCCGGAAACCACGGTGTTCAGTGAAAAGCTCTTCAGTCTCTCCGTCAATGTATAAACCATCTGGTGGCGAATACGCAGTAGTTGTCTTGTTTCCGGCACATCCTTTGCGCAATTCTCGCACACAAGCCGCCAGAAACGGGTTAGAAAACGATAGACCCCGTCAATTCCTCTCTCATCCCACTCGGAATCCAGTTCCGGCGGACCTACAAACATCTCGTACAGGCGCAGCGCATCACAGCCATAGTCTCTGATCAGATCATCCGGCGAGACCACATTGCCCTTGCTCTTGCTCATTTTGATTCCATTTTTGCCGGTAATCATGCCCTGGTTGAACAACTTCAGGAAGGGCTCATCAAAACCGATGACGCCGATGTCATACAGGAACTTGGTCCAAAACCTGGAATACAGCAGATGTAAAACCGCATGCTCGACGCCGCCGATATACATATCGACCGGCAGTAGCGGTCTGCCTTTTCTCTGGAAACCAGTTCCCTGTCGTTATGGACATCTACATACCGCAGGAAATACCAGCTGGATCCTGCCCACTGCGGCATCGTATTGGTTTCACGCCTCGCGTCTCTTCCGCATTTCGGGCATTTGCAGTTCACAAAGGATTCGATTGCGGCAAGAGGAGACTCTCCCGTTCCGGTCGGTTCGTATTTCTCTACATCCGGAAGCAGCAGCGGCAGCTCCTCTTCCGGTACCGCTACCGCCCCGCACACCTTGCAGTGCACGATGGGAATCGGTTCTCCCCAATACCGCTGGCGGGAAAACACCCAGTCCCGCAGCTTATAATTTACTTTCTTTCTACCAAGTCCCCCTCTGCTCGATCACAGCAGGCGCCTCTTCCTTGCACTTCTTAGCATCCATCCCGTCCCATTCTCCGGAATGGATCATGACGCCTTCCGTTTCGGTATAAGCCTCCTGCAAATCAGAAACTTCCTTGCCATCTTTGGCAATGACCTGAATGATCGGGAGTCCGAATTTCTTTGCAAAATCGAAGTCTCTGCTGTCATGAGCCGGAACACACATGATCGCTCCTGTCCCATGATCCGCCAGTACATAGTCCGAGATCCAAATGGGGAGCTTTTTCCCATTGAGGGGATTGATCGCATAAGAGCCTGTAAACGCCCCGTGCTTTTCTTTATCCTGCATCCGGTCCACATTGGATTTGTTCTTTGCAGCGGCCACATAGCCATTAACCGCCTCTGCCTGTTCCGGTTTGGTCAGCTTTTCTACACTGGGATGCTCCGGCGCAAGCACGAGGAAAGTAGCCCCGTAAAGCGTATCCGGCCGGGTGGTAAAGACCGTTACCTTCTCATCCGTACCGTCTACCGCAAAATCCACTTCCGCGCCATAGCTTCTGCCGATCCAGTCTGTCTGCATCTTCTTGACCTTTCGGGCCAGTCCAGCTTGTCCAGATCGTCCAGAAGTCGGTCTGCATAAGCAGTGATTTTCAGCATCCACTGCTTCAGATTCTTCTTGGTCACTTCTGAGCCGCAGCGCTCACACTTGCCATCTACCACTTCTTCGTTTGCAAGTCCCGTTTTGCAGGAAGGACACCAGTTGATCGGCATTTCCTTCTGATAAGCGAGACCTTTCTTAAACATTTGTACAAAGATCCATTGCGTCCATTTAAAGAATTTCGGATCTGTGGTATTTAATTCCATATCCCAGTCATAAATCGCACCAATCTGCTTGATCTGACGTTTGATATTCCGAATATTCTCTGCAGTGGATATGGAAGGATGGATCCCCATTTTAATCGCATAATTTTCCGCAGGCAATCCAAAGGCATCCCACCCCATCGGGTGAATGACATAATGATTGCCATTCATCATCATATAGCGGCACCACACATCGGAGATCACATATCCTCTCCAATGCCCGACATGGAGACCGGACCCCGACGGATAGGGAAACATATCTAAACAGTAATACTTGTTCTTCTTACCGTCATTGATGTTAATCGGTTTCTCTTCCCAATTTTTTCGCCATTTTGCTTCAATCTCGGCAGCCTGATACGGTTCGATTTTCTGATCGGAAACAGACATGAAAATTGTACTCCTTTAAGAATGAATTTTTATCATCATAGGTTCTGCAAAAAAAGCTGTCAAGCTTTCCCGGACTTGCCTTCCTGCTCTTCTTCCGGCATCTTGTTGAAGCTGACGCCACGATGAATATCCCCCCTCCGGCCTGTCTCCAAATTCATAGTCCTTGCCGGGAAGAATTGCATTCAGGAGAATTCCTGCAATCGCAGCAATGGCGAGAGATGTTAATGTAATCGGCGTTCCAAAGGCATAAAAGGTGATCCCATCTTTAAATCCAAGTCCGGAGACCAGAATCACCGCCGCAATAATCAAATTCCTGGACTTTGTCAAATCCACACGGTTTTCGACTACATTTCGAACACCGATCGCTGAAATCATTCCGTAGAGAATGAAACTGATGCCACCAATGATTGCGGACGGCATCGACCCGATGACCTGAGAAACCTTTGGAACAAAACCGAGAACAATCGCATACAGTGCCGCCAAACGGATGACACGCGGATCAAAAACTCTTGAAAGCTCCAGCACGCCTGTATTTTCTCCGTAAGTGGTATTCGCAGGTCCGCCAAAAAGTGCCGCAACGGAAGTCGCAATGCCGTCTCCCGCCAGGGTACGGTGAAGACCCGGATCCTCAATAAAATTCTTTCCTGTCGTAGCAGAGATGGCAGAGATATCTCCGATATGCTCCATCATCGTTGCCAGCGCAATCGGTGCCATCACTAAAATGGCGGAAATATCAAATTTAGCAAGGAAGAAAGGGGGAATCCCGACCCAATTTGCAGAAGCAATCTTCGAATATACTATGAGTGGAGAACCGTCAGCTGCCGTCACCCCCATGCTCTGAAACAGAAGGGCAAAGCAGTAAGAAATGATCACTCCCATCAGAATGGGTACGATTTTGAGCATTCCCTTTCCCCAGATATTAAACACAACCACGGTCACGAGCGCAATCAGCGCAAGCGGCCAGCAAGTAGAAGCGTTTCCAATGGCGGAGGGCGCAAGAGAAAGCCCGATACAAATGATCATCGGTCCCGTTACCACCGGCGGAAGATACTTCATGACGGTACGCACGCCGATCTGCCTTACCAGAAGTGCTAGCACCAGGTAGAGCGCTCCGGCTACAACAATGCCCCGCAAGCATAGGGAAGCTTCTCCCCATAACTCATATTGGCAAAGATACCGCTCTTTAGATTGGCAATCGTCTCAAACCCTCCCAAGAAAGCAAAGGAACTCCCCAGAAAGGCCGGAACCTTAAACCTGGACAGGAGATGAAAAATCAATGTTCCTACGCCCGCAAAAAAGAGGGTATTCTGTACAGAAAGACCCTCTCCATGAAAGTAACTATCCACCAAGATCGGAACAAGAATCGTTGCCCCAAACATCGCAAACATGTGCTGCAATCCCAATACCAACATTTTTGGCACACCCAGCGTTCTGGCATCATAAACAGCTTGCTTTTTCTCGCCCATTTTTTCCTCTCTTTCCTTACCGTCCGGTGCGACACTCTTTCCAAGTCTCTAAACCGTCGTCCTCTTTCACCACTATGTCGATGCATCCTGTCTATATTACCACAAAAATTCCGAAGGAAAAAAAGAAGGAGAAAATTTTTTCATAAAACTTATATCTGTTTCAATCCTGTCAGATCCGTTTCCGCCACCATAGAATAATTCGTATAATAAACAACGAATCCCGGCTTTGCACCGGATGGTTTCTTCACATTCTTTTGCTGCAGATAATCGACCTCCACCTTCTTCTGGTCTCTGCCGGACGAATAATAAGCAGCCAGAGACGCCGCTTCTTCGAAAGCCCGGTCCGTCACCTTTCTTCCCCCGCTCTTTAAAATCACATGGGAACCGGGTATCTTTTTGGCATGAAACCACCAGTCTTCCCGGTCTGCAATATGAAAGGTGACCTGATCGTTTTGATAATTGTTTTTGCCTACATAAAGATCAAATCCGTCTTCGGAAACAAAGTGGAGAGGCTGGCTTTCCCCTCCCGGTGCTCCTTCTTTCCTCCGATTCCTGCCGGAGGGGGTCCCTCCTTTTCCACTCCCCTTCCTGGCCTTCGCACTTGCTTTTTTCTTATTCGAAATATTTCCCCTTGCCGGGATAAAAACTCCTTGCGAACGGCTCATCTCCTCCCGTTCTCTGGTGCTCCCCCTCAAATACGAAGAGGCAATCATCTCTCTGCGAATCTGCATGAGATCTGCTTCATTTTCTGCCAAATTCAAGGAGGCCTGAATGGATTTCAGATGCTCCACCTCCTCTTTTGTTTCCTCTGTCAGAATGGAAAGTTTCTCTGCCGTCCGCTTCATCTTGTTATATTTTTCGTATAAACGCTGGGCATTTTCCGAAACGCTCCTGGCAGGGTCCAGCCGTACCTTCACCATCTGATCCGTATGATAATCCAGTAATTCTACCTCTTTCAGACCATCCGTAATCTGATACGCATAGGCGGTTAACAACTCTCCCTGCAGCCGGAATTTTTCTCTTTTTTCGGTATCCTTCCACTGTTGCATCTGCAAATCATATTTCTTGGTTGCCCTCTCTAAATGCACCTGGATGACATGGCGCAGCTCGGAAGATTTTTGCCTGATTCGAATGGCCGCATTTTTCTTTGCGTAAAACGTAAGAAGGACAGCCGAAATACTGCACATCCTTTCCTTTTCCATGTTGCCAAAAAGAGTGAGCGGAACAGCGGAAAACTCTTTTGGTGCCCCATTTTCATATAGGATTTCCGGATGAAAATCTCCGGAACGAACGACCTCCAGAATTCCTTTCTCCATCGCACGAAACAGGGAGAGGATCTGCTCGTTTCCAAGCTCACTTACAGGAAGATCCGGATCTATTTGACTCCTAAAACAGATCTCCTGTGCCAGAATCGGCGAGAGTCCCGTGTAGCTGTTATACAAAGCCTGAAACACCGGTTGGGCTTTGAACCGCAGGCATTCCGAAAAGGTGACGGCGTCCGCCTCCAGCGGATTCTTTTTATCTTGTGTCGAGGGGATAAAATAATCTTTCCCCGGCAAGACCTCTCTGACGGAAGATACCGAGGCAGGCACCCTTCGGATCGCATCCAGAATGCGATTGTTCTCATCTAAGAAAATAATATTGGAGTATTTTCCCATCAACTCGATTAAAAGCGTCTTCCTGCATAGGTCTCCCATCTCATTTCGATGTTCCACTTCAAAGCGAAGGACACGCTCCAGTCCCGGCTGTGAGACCGATACGATGCGGCCGTTTTGCAAATGCTTGCGAAGCAGCATACAGAAAGAAGGAGCGGCGGGAGGTGCCGCCTTCGTCTCCTCGCAAAGATAGGCAAGCGGTAAAGATGCCTGTGCGGAAAGATAAAGCTTTACCTGTCTGCCTCGTCCCAAATCCTCCGCTGTTTTGATCGTAAAAAAAAGTTCGTCCTTTTCCGTTTGTACAATTTTCTGAATTCTGCCTTCGGTTAAAAAATCTGCCAGTTCCTTCCTCAAGGCAGCAATGGTAAGTCCGTCCAGTGCCATGTATGTTCTCCTGAAATATCAAAATAGCCGGCAGACAAGCAGTCTGCCGGCTATCATCCTCTTATCTATCTCTTCCGCAAATTTCTCCCATCCGGTATTGATACGGAGATTATACCCGGCTGAGATATTCTCCCGTACGCGTATCAATCTTAATCTTATCCCCGGTAGACACAAACAAAGGTACATTCACTTGCGCACCTGTCTCTACTGTCGCAGGTTTGGTTGCGCCCGTTGCCGTATCCCCCTTGAATCCGGGTTCGGTCTCCGTGATTTCCAATTCTACAAAAAGAGGAGGCTCAATCGCAAAGACATTCCCATTATAGGAATTGACCTTGACCATTTCATTTTCTTTCACAAATTTAAGAGCATCCCCTACCACATCGCTGTTTAAGGCAATTTGCTCATAGGTTTCCGTATCCATGAAGTTAAACAAGTCACTGTCGGCATAAAGATACTGCATGTCCTTCCGGTCCACGCGTGCCTGCGGAAACTTCTCGGTAGGACGGAATGTACGCTCCGTCACACCGCCATTAATAATGTCCTTTAATTTGGTTCTGACAAAAGCCGCACCCTTGCCCGGCTTCACATGCTGGAATTCGATAATCTGACAGACATTCCCGTCCAGTTCAATCGTAATGCCGTTTCTGAAATCACTTGCGGAAATCATATAAACCCTCCTGAAATATCGGTACCTTTTCTTTTTTTGTCTTCTTTAACTAGGATAGTTTAAACGATATCCGCCGTTTTTTCAACCGTTTTTCATGACCTTTTCTGTAAATCATAGATCCCTGAGTCGCAAGCCTTTTCGATCAACCTGATCGCTGTGTGGATCTCCGAATGACAATGCCATCTTCATCATTCACCATGATCTGACCATTTTTATTGCCAACGAAATACTGGTATTCGTGTAACATCGTATCTTGTTCCATCCCGGAGATCGCTTTTTTCATTGCGCCACTCGCATAGCCCATTCCATGCTTGCCACTCAGGATACTTCCCTGTTCACTAAAAGAAATCTGCACATCTCCCGTGACTTCCGCTTCCTCCTTTTGAGGCAGAGAAGAAACTGTGAGATCCTCCTGCTCGCCTGCGGATTCCCTGGCATTTTTCTGGGCAACCGGTGGATTCAAACGAAGGGATACAGCGTTATCTTCTGTGAGCGGAATATCATAGGAGCCGTATCTTGGCGAAAAGCTCGCAAAATTTACTACTTTCTCGATAGCCATTGCTCCCTCTCCTTTCCCTGAAGTTTGGATTCTCCTTCAAAATGATTAAAAATCACTAAACGCTGTAACCATTCTATATATCGGCAATTATTTGATAATATTTAGCGATCTTTACGGTTTATCGTTTCTGTTTGCTCCCCGTATTCCCGCCGATTCCAGCAGTTGAATGGTATAGGGCTCCTGCGGCGTTCGATAAAGCGTTTTTGTCTGTCCTCCTTCCACCACCCTTCCTTCTTTCAGAATCAGAATGTCATCGCAGAGCTGATAAAGGACCCGTAAATCATGGGAGATAAAAAGCATCGTCAAATGGAGCTCTTTTTGCAATCTGGTAAATGTTTTTAAAAGCTGTGCCTGAATGGTGACATCCAGTGCGGAAAGCGCTTCGTCGGCAATCAGGAGACGGGGGGAGCGCATCAGTGCCATTCCGATCGCCACCCTCTGGCGCTGCCCTCCTGACAGTGCCTGTGGAAAACGGGTCAAAATCTCTTTTGGCAATTCCACAAGAGGAAGCACCTCCATCACCCTTTGGCGTACTTCTTCCCTCTTCCATTTCCGTCTCGGGTCCGTCCGGAGAATTTCTTCCATTAACCAGCCGATTTTTTTTTGCAGGATTCAAACTGCTGTAAGGGTCCTGAAATACCATTTGCGGATAAGGGTCTGCACAGGAAATTCTCCCCTCCGTCTCGCGGTTTAACCCTACAATTGCTTTCGCCAGAGAAGATTTCCCACTTCCACTTTCTCCCGCAATTCCCAGTACGCTTCCCTCCTTCACTGAAAAAGAGACATCATAGAGCACCTGCTTCTTTTTGGAGGAGAAAAAAGGAAGCGTGCCGCCTTCCTTGTAATAGACATTCAGATGCTCTACCGTTAACATCTTCTTAGGTTCCGTTCGCATGGTCTTTTTTTCAGTCATCCAGATTCACCACCGGAATCGCTTCCATTAAATTTTTCGTATACGTTTCCTTTGGAGACCGAAAGATGTCCGCAGTTCTCCCCTCTTCCACAATCCTTCCCCTCTGCATGACGATCACACGCTCGCAAAGCTGTGCTACGAGGCTCAGATCATGCGAAATGAACAGGATTGCCGTTCCTCTCTTTTGATGGATCCTTTGCAGCAGAAGAAGAATCTGTGCCTGGATGGTAACATCCAGTGCCGTTGTAGGTTCATCCGCAATTAAAATTTGAGGCTCACCGATCATCGCCGCAGCAATCATCACTCGCTGGCGCATTCCGCCCGAAAGCTCATGGGGATACATCCGGTAAATTCTTTCCACATCCTGTAACCCCGTTTTCTCCAGCAAAGAAAGTGCCCTTTTTTTACGCTCTCCTCTGGAAAGTTCCTTATGATGAATCCGCAGACTCTCCTCCACCTGTACTCCGATTTTAAGCAACGGGTTAAGAGAGGTCATCGGTTCTTGAAAGATCATGGAAATTTCGTTTCCCTGAAACGTCCGCAGCTTCTTTCTGCTACAGGTTAAAAGGTTCTCTCCTGCGAACAGGATTTCTCCCTCCCGTTTCATCAAACCTCGTCTGTTTAACAGTCCCGCAATGGCAAGCGCACTCATGCTCTTGCCGGAGCCTGACTCCCCCACGATGCCGACCACCTCCCCCGGATACAGAAGGAGATGAAAATCTTCCACCGCCGTCTCCGGTCTTGCATGATCAAAAAATTCAATATGTAAATTTTTCACTTCTAAAAGAGGTTGCTTCGTCATTTGCTCCACATTCCTTCCCTGGTGGATGCGGAAATGCCTTCCCCGAGAAAAGAAAACCCAAGGACCATCAAAATCAGCACAACGCCGGGGGCGATGACGTAAAGAGGGATCGACAGCAAATACGGCTGTGCATCCGAGAGCATCTGCCCAAGCGACGCCCTCGGCGGCTGTGCACCGATCCCCAGAAAACTCAGTCCCGCCTCCGCTAAAACCGCATTATTAAAGCCGATCATCAAAGAGGACATCAGAGTTGCAGAGGCATTCGGCAACATGTGCACAAAAAGGATCCGAAGGGTCGGCACCCTCTCCAACCTGGCGAATGCGATATAATCTTCTTTCGCAATTTTCTTAAACTCGCTTCTCACAATCCGCGAAAAGCTCGGTATAAAGGCGATTCCCAGTGCAAACGCCACCTGAAACGTCCCCGTTCCAAACAGAGAAACAAAGACCAGCGCCAGCAAAAGAGAGGGAAAAGCAAAAAGCGCATCCATCAGACGCATCAGCGTCTCATCCAGCCAACCACCCAGATATCCGCAAAAAGCACCAATGAGTGTGCCTACTCCTGCACCAATCGTTACGGTCAGGATGGCGATCAGGAAGGTGATCCGGCTTCCATAGAGAACACGGCAGAAGATATCTCTGCCAAACTTATCCGTTCCCATCCAGTGACGCAACGATATCCCCTGATGCTTCTCCATGATATTCATTGCGGTCGGGTCATACGGCATATAAAAAAAACTGACCAGCACGAAAGCAGCGCCAATATTCCCGTAATCAGGGCTCCTATCCATAGATAGGGATTGATCTTTTGATTCTTACGAAACATTTTCACTTTCAAAATATCCCTCAAACATCTACCCGCGGATCCACGGCTCTACCGATCATGTCCACCATGAAATTGACCAGAAGGATGTACAGCGTCAATCCCATTAGAATTCCCTCGACCACAGGATAATCCCTATTTTGGATGGACGTGATCAGAATCGTGCTGATTCCGGGCAGTTTAAAGATCTTTTCTATCACAATGGAACCGGCAACCAAATCACTGAGCGTCATTCCATAAAAATTGATGACCGGTAGAATTGCATTGCGAAGCACATGATGATACAAGACGCCGCTCACCGTATTCCCCCTGGAATAAGCCGTTCTCGTATAATCTTTTTTTTCTTCTGAGAGCAAAGAAGAACGAAGCAGCCTTGTAGTCATTGCCGCCCTGGGAAGGGCCAGGGTAAAAGCAGGCAAAATCAAATATCCCAGAAAGCCGATGACATTCTCCTGATAGGAGACATAAGCGCCGGGAACAAACCAGTGCAAAACGAGTCCAAAAAGTGCCGAAAACAGCATCCCGGAGAAAAAAGGAGGAATCGCCATAAACAGTTGTGAAAGCACCATCATGGATTGATCCAACCATCCATTTTCGAATCGGGCACAAAGAATCCCAACCGGAAGGGAAAGCAGCACCGTCATCCCGAAGGCAAAGAGGGAAAGAAACCCTGTGAGCGGGAGCTTTTCCGCAATGAGACCCCCCACCGGTTCGTCGTAAAAATAGCTCCTTCCCATATCCCCGTGCACAAGAGAAAAAAGCCACTCTGCGTACCTTTGCGAAAGTGGCTTCAAAAGACCCATTTCCTGCCTCAGCCTATACAACTGTTGCGGTGTTCCCTCCGTCCCCAACTTTCTCAAAGCTGGGTCTCCGGGGATCAGTGCAAACACCAGAAAAATACAGGCAGAAACCAAAAGCAGTGTCATCAGCATGACAAGAAGTTTTTTAAAAAAAAATGCAATCATGATGCCGGTTTAATCCTAGCGATGTCCTGTGCGTAGAGGGGAAAAAAAGTGTATCCTGTAAATTTTTTATTCAGCGCTACATAGGACGGCAGATCCTGTAAATATACATTTGCCGCCTCATCAGAGAGGATGGTCTCGCACTTTTTAAAGTAGGATGTGCGATCCTGCTCTTGTACCGCCGATTCCGCCTTTTGATAGGTTTCATCATAGGAATCAGAATGAAAATTGATAAAATTATTCGGTGCACTTGAAACAAAACGCGACAACAGGGAGGAAGCCGATAAAGTGGAAGCATCCACTCCTATGACAGTTGCTTCATACTTCCGATGATTATAGACGTCCTCCAGCCAACTGTTCCATTCCACTTCCTGGATATCAGCCTTGATGCCCACCTCTTTCAGCTCCTGTGCAATCACCTGTGCTGTTTCGATATGCTGGTCATAGTTGGAAGCAACGGTAATGGTAAAAGAAAAACCGTTCGGATAACCCGCCTGCGTCAGCAGGCTCTTCGCCTTTTCCGGATCATGCGGATATTTGTTTGCCAGTTCCGGAATAAAATATTTGCGAAAAGACGGGATACATACTGGAGCCAATGGGACTTCCCTTCCCGTTGGAAACAAAATCCATGATCTGTTTCACATCCACCGCATAGCACAGCGCCTGCCTCACCTTCTTGTCATGAAAAGGCTTGACCGCATTGTTTAGATAGAGGGCCTGAACCAGATTCATGGTTCCCTCATAGATCTGAAATTGATCCGATAACTGACCAACCTGCTCCGGTGTCAGTCTGGCAAAGAGATCGACGCTGCCCGCTTCCATGTCCATGACAAGGGAATCTGCATCCGACTCAATCTTCCAGGTCAAATTTCGAATCGAGGCTGCATGTGTCGGATCCCAATAATCGTCAAACTTTTTCATCACGATTTTTTCCTGAGGGGATCGGGAAACAAATTGATAAGGACCCGTTCCAATCGGTTGCTTATCCAGTTCCTGATCCTTCTTCGGTACAATGGCTGCCGTGCAGTTGGTAATGAAATCCGCATCCGGTTGCTTTAAAACAAGCTCAATATGCCGATTGTCTGGCATCTTCACTTCTTTTACATTAGAAAAAGCCGATACCAACGGTTTCCCCGTTTTCGTACCGGCACATCTTTCTAAAGAATATTTCACATCCTCTGCCGTTACATTACTCCCATCATGGAATTTCACTCCGTCCCGTAAGGTAAACAAAATGGTTTTTGCATCTTTCGAGACCGTCCACGCACTGGCAACAGCAGGTTTCAAATCACCGTTTTCATCTGGTTTCACGAGGCCTTCAAAAACATTGAAAAGCACTTCTCTTGTTCCTGCCGCCTGCGAAAGATGGGGGTCAAGACTGTCCAAATCCTGAAGAATTCCTACGGTGATGGAAGAAGCATCTGCCTTATCGCCCGAATCCTGATGTTTTGATGAAATCGTCTCCTGCTCCGAAGACGAGCCGCATCCATTCAGTGCAATAGCCAGTGTCGTGAACATGGTCAGCAGAAGCATTCGATACGCTGGTTTCCTCATGTTACGATCCTCCTTATGTGTGTGATATGAAGTTTTCAAGTAATCATCATTTACAATGAGGGTGCAATCACAAACGGCACCCCGGACATCAGATTTTTTCTTTGTTAATGACCGCCTCAGTTCATCCATGAACGTGTTAATATCTTTAAATTCGCGGTACACGGAAGCAAAACGAACATAGGCGACAGGGATCCAAATCATGCATGTGGTTCATCACAATTTCGCCGATATCACGACTGGGGAATCTCACGCTCACCCTTATTGAAAATTTCTGTCTCTACCGCATCTACCACGTTGGAAATCTGTTCCGCACTAACCGGTCTTTTATGACAGGCCCGAAGAATCCCCGATTCAATCTTGGAGCGGGCATAAGGTTCTCTGTTGCTGTCCTTTTTGATTACAATAAGAGGAAGCGACTCCACCGTTTCATAGGTTGTAAACCGTTTTCTGCAAGAATCACAGATCCGACGTCTGCGAATGGATGTATTCTCATCCGCCGGTCTGGAATCAATGACCCTTGTATCATCTTGCCCGCAATAGGGACACTTCATAATGCTTCCCCTTTTAGAATGGTTTCCAGGCTGTTACCTTTTTTGGAGAAAATCCGGTATTTTCAAGTTCTTGGTCTGCACATTGCTCTTCACTTCTTCCGGTCTGCCAAGAACACCAGGGTTTGGTCTTGCCACATTCTGTGACTGAGGCAGAGGGGACACATGAGTCGCCTGCATCTGCTGCATGCTCGGCTGAGGCATCGGCTGTGCCACAGGGTGTAGCTATGGGCTGCTGCGGCATCATCTGCTCCGAAGACGCATAGGAAACACCGGGCGACACCAAAGGTGAGGGAGCCGGACGCTGTCCCATTGCCATCTGCGGTGCCCCGTAAGTGGCAGAGTAGTTGGTCATCCCTGCATTAGACACTCTTGACTGAGCGGTCTGCATGTGCCCGATCGGGGCACGTCTGCCAATGCTCTTATCGTCAATTCCGGTAGCAATGACCGTAATCGTGCAGGCATCCGTACGATTCTCATCATATACAGATCCAAAAATAATATTCGCCTTATCTCCGGTGAGTTGTAAAATATAACCGGTTGCATCGGAAACATCTGCCAACGTAATATCCCCGGAAACATTGACGATCACATCCGTTGCGCCTGTAATGGTTGTCTCTAACAGAGGGGATTCGACCGCCAACTTCACCGCATCACTGGCCTTATGGTCTCCACTTCCACTACCAATGCCGATGTGTGCGAGCCCCTTCCCCTTCATTGCCGTTTGAATATCTGCAAAGTCAAGGTTAATCATACCGGGCACATTGATCAGATCCGTGATTCCCTGTACCGACTGCTGCAAGACCTCATCCGCCTTCTTCAGTGCGTCCGGCATAGAAGTCCGTCTATCCACGATCTCCAACAACTTATCGTTCGGAATGACAATCATGGTGTCTACATTCCCACGCAAATTCTCAATACCGATCAGGGCATTCTGCATCCTCGTATGTGCTTCAAAGCTAAAAGGCTTTGTCACAATTCCGACCGTAAGAATCCCCATGTCCTTCGCAATACCCGCAATAATAGGGGCTGCTCCCGTACCGGTACCGCCACCCATACCACAGGTCACAAAGACCATGTCCGCATTTTCGAGTGCCGATTTGATATCCTCTGCACTCTCTTCTGCAGCTTTCTGCCCTACTTCCGGTTTTGCGCCCGCACCAAGACCCTTGGTCAACTTCTCCCCTATTTGCAGAAGAGTAGGAGCCTTGCAGCGCTTCAAGTCCATCTGATCCGTATTGACTCCGATAAATTCGACCCCGGTGATGTCCTCATCCACCATGCGGTTCACTGCGTTATTTCCGGCGCCACCCACCCCGACAACTATGATCTTGGCCCCGGCTTCCGCTTCATTTGACTTTATCTCCAGCAAAACAGCTCCTCCTTCGCAATTCTGCAATCCATAATAGCTATCATATAATCATTTTACAAAATACGCAACCCGTTTTTGATGTGTTTTGGTGTGATTTTTAAGACGTTTTTTCGTCAAAAGTAATATTTTTTTTGCCAGGTGTATAGTCTTTCATGTGCAGTATTCCGGATTTTCCCTTGAGTTCCGGCAGAATATGGGATAGCTGTGAAACTTTTTCATTCAGGTAGGAAGAATCTCCCAACTCCACATTCACCCCATCAAAATACAGGTAAACCTGGTAGTTTTTATCAAAAAGCATCCGATCCGCTGAAAGTTGATACTTGGAAAGCAAATGCGTCATATCCAGAATCTCCGAAAAGACCTTCGGATCCTTCACCGGCAGTTTCTCGTGCATGACCACACAGTCTACGCCAAGCCCGATCACCTGTGGAATTCCCTTCGTCTTTTTCGAAGAAGCTTCTACGACGATGCCTTCCCGATCAAAATAAATGTACTGTCCCAGATAATCGATATACCCTGCCAGCGCCTTTTCATAAACTTTTATTTTCACTGTATGAGGGGACAAAATATCCACATCCGTCTTTCGATGAAAGGAATGTGATCGATGCTTCTATTTCGGTACCGCAAAGATAAAAGGAGAGAATTATGACAAAAGGGGCCGCTCATCACCATGTGGATGATCTCCCGGTCCGAGTAATGCGTATTCCCTTCCACATAAACTTCTGTCACACGATAGTTTTTATAAATAAAATAGGTGAGCCCTGCCAGCAATGCCAAAAAGATCAGCGGAAAAACAATGACCCAATAATGCGAGTGTCTCTTATCTGTATTTTGTCTGGTTCCCGTTTTCTTTCCTTGCCGAATCGATCTGATTTTTTCCTTCTTCTTTTTGCGCAGGGTACTTCCGGACTTTTTCTTTTTTCTGCTCATGAAATCGATATGCTCATCTCTGATATTCAATCCTGCGTGCGACATTCATCACGATGCCGACTTCCGCCAGCTGAACTAACACGGCGCTGCCTCCGAAGGAAATAAAGGGTAAAGTGATGCCGGTATTGGGAATCGTATTGGTGACCACTGCGATATTTAAAATCACTTGGATGGCTATATGGGCCATGACACCGACTACGAGCAGACTCCCAAACAGATCCGGCGCATTATTGGCAATCACCATCATCCGCCATAGGAGCATCAAGAACAGCAGTACCAGTGCAATCCCACCAAAGATCCCCATCTCTTCACAAATGATAGAAAAAATCATATCATTTTGTGCCTCGGGAAGGAGGGTCTTTTGCATACTCTCTCCCGGTCCCTTCCCGAAAATTCCACCGGAACCAATGGCATAGAGACTTTGTAAGGTCTGATACGATCCATGTTTTTCCCTCGCATAGTCCTCCGGATGCAGCCAGGCCAGAACTCTCGCAAAGCGGAACGAAGAAGAAGGGTCTGCAACCTTCGTGATATAGTAGATAGCGGCAAAAATCAGACCTGCTACGACGACCGTAAAAAGAAGAAATCTTCCATAATCCGGTGTGGCGACAAAGAGCATCACGACTGTGATTCCGAAAACAATCGCTGCGGACGACAGATTTCTGTGTCACTTTATAGATCAGAGCACAGGGCAAAAGAGGGGTTGCAAGAAAAAACCAGAATCCCCTTCCTTTGCAGATTCTCTGACGCATTTTGCAAATCAAAGCAGCCAGGAAGAGGATCATTGCCACCTTTGCCACCTCTGCCGGCTGCACACTCATGCCCGCAATGCGAATCCATCTTTTTGCTCCATGAGAAGAGTATCCAAAAGGGATCACCATCAGGATCAGTGCGAGACTTCCAAGATAAGCGGGTATCGCAAAATGAGCAAGCAAATGATAATCCGGAAAACGTGAAAGAACCACCATCAGGAGCAGCCCCGCCACTACCGATCCTGCCTGATGCTTTAAGAAGTATGCGGAATCCCCATATTGCAGCGCTGCATTATAAGAACTGGTGGAGAAACAGCATCATCAGCCCAAATATGCACAGGGTGAAGGTGAGCAGGACAAGACCGGAGTCATTGACTCCGTGAAAGGTCACTCTTCTGCGATCCCGATTCGCTCTGTCTAGACCTCGAAGATCTTGATACCTCCGGGAAACGGTAATCGGTCTGATTCTTCCGTTTTGAGAATGGTTCCGACGTGCGTGGGTCACATTTTCCTCACGATTCGTAGGCTCTCCATGAAATTTCCGAATTGTTGATGTCTGCATGTTCTCCTCGCATCGTCCATGATCAGTCTCAAACGGAATCCTCCCTGTCCGGTTGATATCTCTTGTCATTGATACTAATATACCTTAAACAGAACTGGCTACAGCTGATTCATATATTCCTTAAACAAATCCGGCTACAGCTGATTCATATATTCCTTAAACAAATCCGGCTACAGCTGATTCACATATTCCTTAAACAGGTCGCCGCGTTGTTCGTAGTTCTCAAACATGCCCCAACTTGCACAGGCCGGAGACAGAAGCACCGCATCCCCCTCCTTGGCGATTTCGGTACAATGCTTCAGTGCTTCGTCAAAAGTTTCCGCAAAATACAGGGACTTGATTCCGTATTTCTGCGCACAGGCAGCAATTTGCGGCGCCGTCTGCCCGATCAGAACCAGCTCCTTCACCTTCGGCTTAGCCTCTTTAATCCAGTCATCGTATGAATTTCCCTTATCATACCCTCCGGCAATCAGAATCGTCGGTGCATCCATGGCGCGGATTCCTTGAATCGCCGCATCCGGATTGGTCGCCTTCGAATCATTATAATAAGAAAGCACCACCCTTTGTGGCTACATACTCGATTCGATGCGGCACGGCGCGAAATTGTCTGATCACCGGCAGCATTTGCTCCTTTTTCAACTCCTGCAGCCAGGCAGATGGCAATCGCAGCCATGATGTTTTCCGCATTGCAAATCCCCACCAGCGTACTTTCAGAAAAGCACATAAAGCATTCACTCTTTCCGTCTTTTGCCAGAATGATCTGATCCCCGTCCAGAAAAAGTCCGTTTTCCAACTTTTCTTGTGATGAAAAACAGCACCGTATGCGCAGGACATTCCTTTGCAAACTTCCATGTGTACACATTATCCCGGTTGAGCACACAGGTGTCTTCTTTGCTCTCATTCCTCGCGATCTGCTCTTTGCACCCAATATAGTTTTCCATCGTATGGTGTCGGTTGAGATGATCCGGCGTGATATTCAGAATGGCGGAGACATCTGCATGAAACGCCTGTACTGCTTCCAGCTGAAAGGAGCTGATTTCCGCCACCGTCACCGATTCGTCGTCGGTCTCCATCGCCCTCTCCGCATAGGAAAAGCCGATATTTCCGACCAGAAACACCTTTTTACAAACGCTCTTCATGATTGCATAAACCAAAGAGGTAGTCGTTGTCTTGCCGTTGGTTCCTGTAATCGCCAGCAGCTTTCCCTTCGCAAACCGGAAGGCAAATTCCACTTCCGAGATGATTTCAACGCCTCTGTTTCGTAAATCGTCCATAAAAGGAGTATCAAGGGCAACCACCGGCGAAGGCACGCAAAGTGTCAGTTGTTCCATCTGCTCGTCTGAGAGTTTCCCGATCACGATGTCGCACCGCTGACGGTCGCTTTCATGCAGACTGCTTCTGATTTCACTCTCCTTCTTCTGTTCATTCTGCTCCAGAAGAATCGGTTTCGCACCAATTTCACAAGCAAGATGAACGCTCCCGACCCCCGAGAGTCCGGCACCAATCACAAGGATCTTCTTACCCGCATATTTTTTGATCCATTCTTCTCTATCCATATTCATCGGTTCGTCCTTTAAAGCCTTCTTCCTTCCTACAGCAGCGCCCAATACGCAAACATACAGCCTAAAATGGTTACGGTGGTAAAGGCATTCACCACCCTCGTCTCACTCCATCCCGACAGCTCAAAATGATGGTGAATCGGGGCCATTTTAAAAATTCGTTTCCATGCGTTGCCTTAAAATATGTGACCTGCATGATCACCGATATCACCTCAAGTGCATAGATGATTCCAAAAAAGGGGATCAAACAACGGGATTTGCAAGGCATAAGCCATGCCGGTTACAAAGCCGCCAATCGCCAAAGATCCCGTATCGCCCATCATCACCTTTCCCGGATACACATTGAAAAAAAGATATCCCAGAAGGGATCCGAAGAAAGCCGCCGACAAAAAGGCTGCGTCCATTCTTCCCTCCCTCCATGCCACCAAAACAAAAAAGGCTGCAATAACGGCAGTCACCGACGCACAAAGTCCGTCTACTCCATCGGTGAAATTGGTTCCGTTGCTGGTAGCTAGAGCAATGAACATCAAAACAGGGAATGGAAAGCCTCCCGAAATTGATCGCGTGATCAGGAAAAAAACGGCAACACCATATCCGCATAATTGATTCCCGGCAAACTGTCCCAGAATAAAAATAAAAAGAAAAGAAGCCAGAAACTCTCCCAACAGTTTCTGCCAGGCACGCAGTCCCAGATTGCGATGTTTCACCACCTTAATATAATCATCAATAAAACCGATTAGTCCAAATCCGAACGTAATACTCAACACCGCAGGGATCGTCGCATTCTGTTTGACCTTCGCATAAATCAGAGACAGGAGAAGGACCGGTAAAAGAAAAATCCATCCGCCCATGGTAGGAGTGCCCGCCTTTTTTTTATGCGACTGCGGTCCCTCCTCCCTCTCCGTCTGATCCACCTTCTCTATCGTTAACAAACGAATGACCCATGGTCCCAGCAAGGTCGAGATCAGCCATGATCCGAATGCCACCATGATTACCAGTTTCACCTGAATCCATCCTCCTTAGTGCGTTTCATTCGCGCCTGCAACTCCGATGTCATCCGGAAGCGCTCCTGCATCACCGAGCTCCGTGTTCTCTCCATTCCCTGCATTTTCTCCCTGCGCGGAAGTGGTATTACCCTTCTGAGAGACCGTATTATCTGACGAAGTGGCGCTTTTACCTGCCTGTGTCTTTGCCTCTCCGTTGTCTCCGGTCTGAACTGTATTCCCGGTTGACGGGGACGCATCCTCTGATTGGTTCGTTCCTTCCTCTGTGGTGCCTTCTGTATCCTTAGCATCTTCCGTATCCGCATTGGAATCGGTTTCCGTAATCAGCGACTGCTGCTTCAGTTCCTCCAGCTCCGCCTTTTCTTCGTCGCTTAATGGCTCTGTCATAGGGATATTCAAATAAGGAAGAGCCTCTGTCAGAATCTGGCGCACAATACGTGTCGCAAATTTGGCGTCATCCTGTCTGGCTGCGTTCGGACGATCCACCACCACATAAATCGCAATTTGCGGATGATCTACAGGGGCAAAACCCATAAAGGAAACGACATACCACTTTTTCGTGCTCCTGGGAAGCGTTTCCGCCGTTCCGGTCTTGCCTCCGATCATGTATCCCGCCGGCCGCGCCGTTTTGCCGGTACCCTCCGGTCCTGCCACGACCTGTTTGCAATATTCCTTGATTTTATCACTTACCGATGCGGAGATCGTCTGCTTCAGGATTCGGGGCGAAATGTTTTTCATCACGGCACCGCCGGGAGAAATGATTTGCTTTGCCAGATGCGGTTCATAATAATAGCCGCCGTTAACCAATGACGAAAGGCGCTGATCATTTCAATCATCGTCACATTAAAGCCCTGCCCGAAGGAATTGGTCGCCAGCTCCGCACTGCCAAGCTGGTCCGCCGAATAGGTAAGCCCCTGCGTCCTGGCTTCCCCTGCCGAATCGATTCCCGTTTTTAGCCCAAAGTTGAAAATATTCTGAAATTTGGCAAAGGTTTCCGCACCGGTTGCTTCGGCAATGTGCATCATGGTGACATTGCAGGAAACCTCAATAGCACGTTCCACGCTCACTTCGTTATGAACGCCGTGACAAGCAATCCGGTGTCCTCCTACTTCCAGAAACCCTTGGCAGGTATATACCTCGTTACCGGTGATCTTGCCGGCTTCCAGCGCGCCTGCTACGGTAAAAGGCTTTGCCACCGAACCCGGCTCATAGGTATCGCTGATACAATAGTTTCTCCAAAGGGAATTATATTGTTGTAAAAGAAGATCCCCCTCCAGCGTCCCCAGATTTTCCTGCGTAATATATTCATAATTATAATGCTCATCCCGAACCGGATTGCCCTTCTCGTCGACAAGCGGCCTTCCGATCAGCGGTTCCGTATTCTTGGTATCATTCAGATCAAACTGCGGATAAGATGCCATGGCGAGAATCGCCCCGGTATTCACATCCATGATGATACAGCCGGTATTATTGGCTCCGTCTCCCTCTCTGACTGCATTCTCATTTTGCGCATTAAATTCGTTCAGATATTTTTCTGCAATCGATTGCAAATTGCTGTCAATGGTAGACACGACCGTTTTGCCATCGTCAGCAGGAATGACCGTTCTCTCCAGATTGGAGTCATCGTCCAGATAACCATACTCCCTGCCATTTGTCCCGATCAGCGTATCATTATAATACTCTTCCAGTCCATACAGACCGTTTCCGTCACTCGTGGTAAAACCGATGACATCACTGGCAAGCGTCTTGTTCGGGTAGGTTCTCCGGTAACCATCCTCGAACCATACGCCTTGGATATTTTTGTTATAATGTTTGCTTTCCGGATTGGTCAGATCCTTGAAGGCCGATATGTCTGCAAATGAAAGCTGTTTCTTCAGAACATAATACCTGGAATCCGGGTGCTCTTTCACATACTGCCTGATCTCATCTGCGTTCAGTCCCAATTTTTCCGACAATGCACGGATGGTTGGTTCTATATACTCTTTTTGATCTGTCATCTGCACGGCATCCAGAATGACATTATACACCTTTTCGCTGGCAGCCAGAACGGTTCCGTTGGTATCCAGGATCTTTCCTCTGCGAGCCGGAATCGGCTTGGAATCATAAGCCTGTTGCGAAAGAACCTGCTTCTTATATTTTTCCCCGTCTTTTTTTACAATTCTGTAAAGACGATAACCTAGACCGGAAAACACAATCAATACGATAAAGAACAGAACCAGTAATTTTTTCTTCATCCAGATCGTGAAAACCGGTTTTCTTCTGTTAGTATTTCCCATGGTCGCCCATCTTACCTGCCCGCATCCGGAATATCCGCATTTTGTCTGACATAATCACTGCCTTCCGCATCCGAATACCGAATGACCTGCCCATCGGATGCATAACGCATCCCATATTTGAATCGCAATTCTCTTGATTTCTTCCAGGTCTATTTTCGTCGTCACCTGATTATAGGCCTCGTCATTCTCCTGCTTCAGCGTATTCAACCTGCTCTTCAACTGCGAAATCTGCCTGACACTGCTGTTCATCTGCATGCGCAGGGATAAATAACCGATTAAAACGACACAGCAAATGGTGATTCCTGCCAACATGAGCATCAGATGAAAGAAATGTAGCCTATGAAGCTCCCTTCGCAGGGCCTCTCTTTCTTCTCTGATCCTGTGTTCCGGTTCTTCACCAACAAGAGACCTTCTTACGGGGAGTTCCTTAGGAATCGCAGTTCTCACCGTATTTCCATAAATGTACTTTTGAGTTCTTTCCATTATTTCTTCCTCATCTGTCTTTCGAAAATACGTAGTTTTGCGCTTTTCGCACGCGGGTTGCTTTCTCTCTCCCCCTCCGATGGTAAAATCGGTTTTGTTGTAACGACTCTCCCCATGCTGATTTTCCCACAAACACAGACCGGAAATTCCGGAGGACAGGTACAGGGATTCTCATTTTTTCGAAACGCCGATTTCACAATCCTGTCTTCCAGAGAATGGAACGTAATCACACAAATTCTACCACCGTCGTCAAGCCTCTCGATCATAGCGTCCAGCGCCCCGGATAAAACCTCCAGTTCTCGATTACAAGCGATGCGAATTGCCTGAAAAGTCCTCTTCGAGGGATGTCCTCCCTTGATTCTCATTTTCATTGGAATAGAGGACTCAATAATTTCATTCAGTTCAAATGTGGTCTCGATCGGCTTCTGCGTCCGTACTTTTACAATTTTACCGGCAATTCGGGTGGCAAAACGTTCCTCTCCATATTCCCTTAAAATGAGCGCAAGTTCTTTTTCTGTCCAGGTGTTTATGATTTCTTTTGCCGTAAGTGACTGCCTGCAGTCCATTCGCATGTCCAAAGGAGCGTTAAAGCGGTAAGAAAACCCCCTCTCCGGATCATCCAGCTGATGAGAGGAAACACCGAGGTCCAGCAAAATTCCATCGACCAGACGGATCCCCTCTTCCTTTAATACGAGGGATATGTTCTCATAATTATCCCGAACCAGAGTGACCTGTCTTTCATAAGGCCGGAGTTTTTGGGCGGCGGCTTCTATGGCATCCCCGTCCTGATCGATGCCAATCAGTTTCCCGACGGGGGACAAACGTTTCACTATTTCGAAAGAATGTCCCGCCCCACCAAGCGTGCCGTCCACATAAATGCCGTCCGGTTTGATGCATAAACCGTTTAGGACTTCTTTTAGCAGGACAGGAGTATGTGAAAATTCCATCTTTTCTCCCATCAGAATTCGAATCCCAGGTCGGAAGCAAGATCATCAATCTTCTCCATCGACTCCTCATTGCTGCTCCAGCGATCGCTGCTCCAAATCTCCAATTTATCTCCCACACCGACCACCGTAACATCCTTCGTAATACCTGCATGTTGCAGGAGAGGGGGAAGGGATCAGGATTCTCCCCTGTTTGTCCAGCTCCGGATCCGTTGCGCCTGCCAGAAAAAATCGTTTGATCAGACGAGCATCCTTGTTGTTTAGGGGAAGCGCTGCAAGTTTCTGCTCCAGAGCGTTCCATCCTTCCTGATCAAACACATAAAGGCAGCCGTCAAAACCCTTGGTGACCACAAAGTGATCTCCAAGTCCTTCCCTGAATTTAGCAGGAATAATCAATCTGCCCTTTGCGTCAATCGCATGGCTGAACTCACCCTTAAACGATGCACACATTCGCTTCCACTTTCCACCACTTTTTACCACTTGCTACCATCTTATTCTATTCTTCGGTAAAAAACAATGACGGATTAAGGGAATTCCCGCAAAAAAAGAGGCCCTGCAGAAGATCTGCAGAGCCAAAACCCATAGGTTGTGATTCTTTCTATTCTGAACCACTAGATATTCCGTTTTCTCTTCTCTGTTCAACTTTTCACAGAATATTCAGACTTCTTTTTCCTTCGTAAATAGAGATCTGCCAGTACGGAACAGACAAAAACAAAAAGACCCAAAAACTGAGATACCGCAATCCGGGTTCCCGGCAGGCGAAGCTGATCTGTGCGAAGCTGCTCAATGAAAAACGTCCGATTCCATAGCCTCCCAGATAGAACAGCATCATCTCGCCGTCAAATTTCCGATGGCGCACATAAAGCAGCATCAGACAAAGAAGCATCAGATTCCAAAGACTCTCATATAAAAAAGTCGGATGTACCTGAATATAGTTACTCCCCGCTGCAATATGAGCAGCGATTTTGGCAGTAATCTCATTCTGGCGAACCATATCCATCGGAAGACGCATGGCAAACAAGCTGTTGGTATAATCTCCAAACGCTTCCCGATTGGTAAAATTCCCCCACCTTCCAATGATCTGGCCGCAAACAAGACCAAAAACCAACGTATCTGCAAAACGGAAATAGTTTTCTTTTTTAATTTTGACATAGACGGCCAATGTCGTAAAACCCGCAATGACGCCGCCATAAATGGCAAGACCGCCATTTCGAATGTAAAGAATGCTGATCGGATCCTCCCTGTATAAATCCCAGGAAAAGGCAACATAGTAAAGACGTGCGCCGATCACAGAACACACGATCAACCATAAGGCAGCATCCCAGACATGATCTTCCTGAACCCCCATGACCTTTGCCATACGAGCAGCCAGAAAAACACCAAGCAACATCCCGCATCCGATAATCACGCCGTAGAAGGCAATAGGAAATCCAAAGATAGAAAAAGTTTTTGGTACATGATGAAGATAAATTCCCAGATGAGGAAATGCAATATCCATCGATTGCATCATTTCAGGCATAACTATTCTCCATAAGAACAAGAAGAATCCCAAACGATTGTTTGGATCCTCCAGACACCGGTATCGGAAGAACCATAGACCAGTCCATCAAGCATTGAACCTTAGAGCAGTCCATCAAACATTGAACCGGAACAGGATCACATCCCCGTCCTGAACCACATACTCTTTTCCTTCCATCCGAACCAGTCCCTTTTCTCTGGCAGCGGACAAAGAGCCTTCCCTTAGCAGATCCTTATAATGAATCGTCTCCGCCTTGATGAATCCTCTTTCGAAGTCAGAGTGGATTTTTCCCGCAGCCTGAGGCGCTTTCGTCCCGACCGGAATCGTCCAGGCTCTTGTCTCATCTTCTCCCGATGTCAAAAAGCTCATCAACCCGAGTGTCCGGTAGCTCGCTCCGATCAATTTCTCCAGTCCCGATTGATGCAATCCCAGATCCGCTAGAAATTCTGCCTTTTCCTCTTCATCAAGCTCCGAGATCTCTTCTTCGATCTGCGCACTAATGACAAACACCTCAGAGCCATCTTTTTTTGCCCAGTCCCTCAGTGCCTGCACGTAGGGATTGGATGCACCGTCATCCGCCAGATCATCATCCTTGACATTGGCCGCATAAATCACAGGCTTCCATGTAAGCAGATTGTAACTTGCAATCCATTTCTGCTCATCTTCGTTTTGGATTTCCATCCCTCTGACGGCTTGATCAGCCTCCAAGCGTTCCTTGATTCGCTTCAAAAACTCAAATTCTCTTCCCGCTTCCTTATCCATCCTTGCCGTCTTCCCCACCTTGGCCAGACGACGCTCCAGCACTTCCAAGTCCGAGAAAATCAGCTCCAAATTGATTGTTTCAATATCTCTGACCGGATCCACACTCCCGTCCACATGCACCACATTGGGATCGTCAAAGCAGCGTACCACATGGACAATCGCATCGACCTCTCTGATATTCGCCAGGAACTGGTTGCCCAGCCCTTCTCCCTTGGAAGCACCTTTTACCAGCCCTGCAATATCTACAAATTCAATGGTCGCCGGTGTTACTTTCTTGGAATGATAGAGATCCGCCAGCTCCTTTAACCGCTCATCCGGAACGGCAACCACACCGACATTCGGGTCAATGGTACAAAACGGATAATTTGCCGCCTCTGCCCCCGCCTTCGTCATCGAATTAAACAAGGTGCTCTTACCGACATTGGGTAAGCCAACGATTCCTAGTTTCATCTGTTCTTATATCTCCTTTAATGTTTCATCCTCTACAGTTGTAATGTACACATTCATTATTATCCAGATTTAAAATGTTAAAAGATAAAAGAAGCCTAAATACAGTATTTTATACAATACCATATCTAAGCTCTTTTGTGTTGCATTTCTTTATTTTAGCTCGGTCTTTGACACATATATCGTAAAATGCAGTAAAATAAGAAGCAGAGAAATGTAACTACAAAATCAGATCGGAGGTAAAAATTGAATCGTTTGATAAAAGAACCCAAAAGAATTTTTTTCTTACTGTTTCCGGCAATTCTCTTATACCTGTATGACAGGGTGGCAGAATTGTTGATTGTGCTCGTTCAGCAGGGCTTTTCGTGGTTCCATGTTTCCGCTTCCTTTATAAGCACCAGCGCCAGCTTTATGGATGCCACCCTTTCGGTCCTGCTGACAATCCTGCTCGTGATTGTTTATCGGATCATGTTCCGGAAAAAAAAGGCAGAAGTCTCCCTTTCTCTTCCGAAGGGCCTGCTGTTTGCCACTGATCATCGGTTTCGGTGCCGGGAGGTATCGCAACGATTTGGCTTGATTTCATCGACTATCTCACCCTCCATTTTCATGTTTTGCAAGAAGAATCCTCTGCTTTCTCCGGAATGTATGACGATCTGGAGCAGGGGCCCTACTTGTTCACCTTCCTTGCCATCGTCGCTTTTGGACCAATGGTAGAGAAATCCTCTTCCGCGGGACTGATCTTCCGCTCTTTTGAAGAAGTAACGTCTCTTCCCTGGTTTGCCTTTGTCTTGTCGGGTGTTTTATTCGGCATCTGGCACGGCAGTTTTATTCAGGGCGTTTATACCGCGATCATGGGGATCATCCTCGGATATTTTATCAAGAAAACAAGATCTTTTCTCTTTGTCATCTTCGCACATGCAGTAAACAATTTAAGCGGAACACTCCCCCCTTCCTTGGATACCGATGCGAATAACACGCTGATTACATGGCTCTCCTATCTTTGTATACTTCCTGCCCTCGTTATTCTGTTCTATCTGCATCAAAAGAGCAAACAAAAAGCGTGATGGTTCTTCCATCACGCCACTTTTCCCTTAACGATCCTCTCTGTCATCGTCCGGATCAAAAAGAGCATCATCCTCCCCCTGTCCCTCATGATCGGACATAAATTCACGGGCGGACACCCGGTTTCGCACACGCTCTCTTTCCACCTGATCGGAGATCATCTCCTTGACCTCCTCGCTGTTCTTGACATTGATGATATCAAAGCAGCTCAGATCTTTATCGGAAGAATCAATATGAATCGTCCCCATCCCAAAAATTTTCTGGATCAGCGTCCGTTTCAAACTGACATTCATAATACGGTAAAGGCGAACCTCCTGTTCCGAAGTATTCAGGAGCCCTTTTTCAACAAACAACCGATCCTCGGACATCCCGTATTTGGTAAAGGTCCAAGGCAGACCACACCATAAGTGCATTCTGGAATACCATTTCATCTTTTCTTTTTTCATCACATCAGCCTTTCTGTACGAATATTACGTCTCTTTCAAGGAGATATCCCTTTTCCTAAACGATCAGATCCTCCTGAATATCAAACCGATCGCATGACGCTTCCCCCGTTCCATGCGGTCAAACCTTCAATAAGATCTCCCTCTTCAAAGCGATCAGACCTTCTTGTATACCGGTCGATTCCCCTTCAATTCTTCATAAAACATCCTGTAATTTTCATAACGAATCCTGGAAATCTCCCCCGCTTTCACAGCAGTCTTAACGCCGCAAACCGGTTCCGATAAATGCATGCAACCGGCAAATTTACACTGCTCCAAGTAGGGTTCAAATTCCGGATAATAGTTTTTTAGAGAAGTACTCTCCACATCTTTTAAAAAAAGGGAGCTGAAACCTGGTGTATCCATGATCCAGCTGTCCGCTTCCCTCTCATCACGCAGAATGGGAAAGATCTCCGCATGCCTTGTCGTATTCTTTCCGCGCTCTATTTTTTTAGACAGAGCGCCGACTTCCATCCCCGCTTGTGGGTGAAGGAGATTGATCAGAGAGGATTTCCCCACACCGGAGGGCCCGGCAATCACCGTTGTTTTCCCCGCCAGTAAGGATTTTAGTTCCGTTATCCCTTCCTCCTTGGCAACGGACAGGAAACAGAACCGGATAGCCGCAACCGGTGTAGGCCTGCGCAAGGGACTGCCGATCTTCTACAGAAGAAATGTCTCCCTTATTGAAACAGATGAGCACCGGAAGGTTTTGCTGCTTCATCATGATCAGAAACCGATCCAGGAGATAAAAGCTCGGGTTGGGCTTCTTGATGGCGAAAACCACCAGCGCCTGATCTACATTTGCCACCGGCGGGCGTAGAATTGCATTTTTTCTTGGTAAAATACGAGTGAGACTTCCTTCGGCGTCTTGCTCGTGCACTACCTCGAATTCCGCATCATCTCCCACGAGCGGCTTGATTCCCTGTTTTCGAAAGATCCCCTTGGCACGGCAAATGTATACTCTTCCATCTCCCGCGTCCAGATAATAGAAGCCGGATACTCCCTTTCTTATTTTTCCCTTCAAGGATTCCTTTCAGATGTTCTGATCACATCACCTTTTTGTTCATTCCTTTGTGAAAGACACAGCCCTCGTGACCGTGCGCTGCTCGCTTTTGCCCGGCGTCACATTTCCGTTTGCGTCCACCGTATCCGGCGTCGTTACGGTATAAACCATCTTGATGGCACCGGTAGGCACCTTCAGCCCGTGCGCCGTCACCGGGCCATAAGGGAATTCCGTCGCTGTCGTATTCAGAATGACCGTTCCATCCGAGGCGATAAAGATGATCTGTACCGGTACTCCTGCCGTATAATCAGAGGCCTCCTGTGAGGTGGGCGCTGCAATGGTTCCGTCAAAATAATAAGAAACCTTTTCCGGGCCGGTGCTAATCTCCAGGTTTACCAGAGAGTTCGGATCAGCCTCTTCTCCCGCAGCGGGTGCCTGTCTGGAAATGGTATCTGCTTTCACCTCCGCACTACTGACCGGTGTAATGGTACCTACGCGCAGACCTGCCTCAATCAAGGTCGCAACCGCCGTATCTTCCGGCATATTGACGACATTCGGTACTTTGACTTTCTGTACCGATGCGGACGCAGATGCAGATGCACTGGAACCGGAAGGTACCGTCGCCGAAGACGATCCGGCGCCATTCCCCGTGGCAACCCTGATCTTCACTTCCGAACCGGATGGTGCAAACGTGCCTGCCGCCGGTTCCTGTCCGGTGACTGTATTCCTGCTTTTGCCGCTCTCCGTGTCATCCTCCTTCACCACCGTAAATCCCTTGCCCTGCAAGATGGACTTTGCTTCTGCAAAAGAGGTTCCGCTGACATCCGGAATCTCAATTCCGCTTGTCCCCACAGAGGAATCCTGTCCGGATCCATTCGTTTTATTGCCAAAAAATCCCGCCTTTGGTGCCGAATACAAAGAGAAGAATCACCAGCACCAGAATGCCGACGATCACACCAAGAATCAAAGTGACCTTTTCAATTTCCGGTCCCTCTTCCTCCTCCAGATCGTCCTCGTCATGATACCTTCTCCTAACGGGATCCTCCTCCAAATCGTCTATTCTACGCTTCTTTCTGCTTCCATTTCCGGAAGTTTCCGATTTCTTTTTCACACGCCTGACCGGCGGTTCGTCCTCATCCGGATACCTTTGGAGCTCTCTGCGCAGTTCTCTGTCTTCTTTCTCTGTGGCGATTCGTGTGGCATTCTCTTCATCCGGATCCACGAGATGTACAAAATCCTCGTCCGGAGTAATGAGAGACTGTTTCAAATCACGAATCAATTCGGAAGCAGACTGATATCGTCTGTCGGGAGATTTTTGACAACACTTCAGTACGATTTTCTCGACACTAAGCGGAATATCCGGTACATATTTGCGTACCGATGGAATTGGCTCCTGAATGTGTTTGATGGCAATGGCAACCGTCGTATCTCCGTTAAAGGGAACCCTTCCGGTTAACATTTCAAAGAGTGTAACGCCCAGAGAATAAATATCGCTCTTAGCATCGGAATAGCCGCCTCTTGCCTGTTCGGGCGAAGTGTAGTGCACCGATCCCATTACATTCGACGTAATGGTATTGCTGGTTGCAGCCTTTGCAATGCCAAAATCGGTCACCTTCACTTTGCCTTCCCTCGAGATCATGATATTCTGCGGTTTAATATCCCGATGAATGACGTTATTCCGATGTGCCGCCTCCAGCCCCATTGCTACCTGAATCGTTATGCTGACTGCCTCTCTCACCGTCAGCCTGTTTTTTTCTTCAATATACTTTTTCAGAGTGATGCCGTCTACCAGTTCCATCACAATATAGTAGACACCGTTTTCGTCTCCGACATCATAAACATTCACAATGTTCGGATGCATTAACCCGGCAGCTGCCTGTGCCTCCGTTCGAAATTTGGACACAAAGTTCTCGTTCTCCGCAAACTCCTGGCGGAGAATCTTCATTGCGACCATGCGATTCAGTTTATGATCCTTTGCCCGGTAAACATCGGACATCCCGCCGGTTCCGATTTTCTCCAGAATCTCGTACCGGTCCCCCATAACGGTTCCCATCTTGATCATAGTTTACCCTCTTGATGCCTCTTCGTTGCGATATGATCGGAAGCAAACGGCTCAATCAGAATGACTGCAATATTGTCTCTGCCTCCCTGATCATTGGCTGCATCTACCAGCTTCTGCGCCATCTCCACCACATCCCTCTGTCCGTTTACAATCATGCGGATCTCTTCGTCTTCCAGCATATTGGTCAGTCCGTCCGAACACATCAGGATCTTATCCTGCTGCTCCAACTCTACATCAAAAAAATCGACATTCACCTCATCATCCGCACCCACCGCACGGGTAATGATATTTTTCTCCGCATGGTGTCTGGCCGTCTTTTCATCAATACCGCCCATGCGAACCATTTCCTCTACCAGAGAGTGGTCTTTGGTGATCTGACGAATGCGATCACTGATAATATAAAGTCTGGAATCTCCCACATTGGCGACCAAAAGGTGTCTTCCCACGACCGTGGAAGCTACGACCGTAGTCCCCATGCCGAATAAATGCACATCCTTTGCCGCCAACTCTCTTAACCTGGTGTTCGCACGGGAGATTGCCTGTCTTAAAATGCGCACCGGGCTTTGCAGGGCACAGTGTGCAATCTCTTCCACCATGGTATCCACTGCAACTTTGAGGCATATTCCCCTGCGTTCTGACCGCCCATTCCATCCGCAACAATAAACACATTGGGCAAATTTCCAATGCGCATTTCACAGGAATAGACATAGTCCTGATTCAGTTTTCTTTTTTTACCAATATCCGTGATGGAAAAAGTCTTTACCAAAAGAAGAATGCTCCCTCAAAAAGAATAAGACAAAAAAGCAGCGCATCAGATCTGCTGCGTCATGACCCTTCGACGAAGCTGTCCACACGCGCCGTCAATATCCTGCCCCATTTCTCTCCTAATAGTAACATTTATTCCGTTTTTTTCAAGATTTTTCTGAAACAAGAGCGCTGCCCGCCTGGAGCTTGCTTGAAAACTTCTTTCTCTCACGGGATTCACCGGAATCAAATTGACCAAGCAATTGAAATCTTTTAACAGATCCGCCAGCTGCTTTGCATCGGAATCCGCATCGTTTTGTCCTGCAATCAAGGCATATTCAAACGTGATTTGACGCCCTGTTTTTTGAAAATATATTTTACAGGCCTGCATCAGGGAAGGAAGATCGTACTTCCTGGCGACCGGCATCAGCATCTGCCTTTTTCCTGGGTCGGCGCATGAAGGGAAATCGCAAGATTAATCTGCCGTTTTTCTTCTGCAAAACGAAGAATTCCAGGGACAATCCCGCAGGTTGAGACCGTAAGGTGTCTGGCCGAAAGATTTTGTCCATGGGGGTCGCAGATCAAAGAAAGAAAGCGAAGCACCTGATCCTGGTTCTCCATTGGCTCTCCACTCCCCATGATGACCACATGAGAAATCTTCTCTCCCACCTCTCTTTGCACAAGGTACACCTGCTCCAGCATTTCCGATGCACTCAAATTCCGCACGACGCCTTCCAGGGTGGAGGCACAGAAGGCACAACCCATACGACAGCCGACCTGGGAGGATATACAAACGCTGCTTCCGAAACGGTACTTCATATAAACACTTTCGATCAAATTCCCGTCGTCGAGCGAAAACAGATATTTTCTGGTTGCATCCTTTTTTGATTTCTGCACTTGAGCGATTTGTAATTGCACCAAAGGGGGAAGACTCTCTCTCAATTTCTTAGGAAGATTGGTCATTTGATCATAAGAAGAAGCTGTTTTTTCGTGCATCCAGGAAAAAAGTTGTCTCGCCCGATAGGCTCCCTCTCCTCTTTCCTTCATATATGCCGTCAGTTCTTCTATGGTCATGGACTTTACATCCGTCATTCGCTCTCACTTCTTTCTGAATTTGGCAATAAAAAACCCGTCTGTGTCCATTTCTCCCGGCAATAATTGTTTCCGGTACAGACCGGATCCCAACCGGTCAGAAGAAAACAGGTCCCCCTCAAGGGGCAGATTCTTCAGAATCCAGTCCACATTCTCTTCATTTTCTTTGCGGGAAATCGTGCAGGTACTATACATAAGGACGCCACCCGGCTTCAGATATTCAATCGTATTGCGTAGAATTTCGTTGCAGCAAGACAAGAGAATCAATATCTTCTGAGGAAAGACGATACTTGATTTCCGGTTTCCTGCCGATTACCCCCAGACCGGAACAAGGCAGATCGCAATATAGGAAATCCGCCTGATTGACCAAATCCGGATAAAATTGTGTGGCATCGCGCGGGGCAATTGCAACCTCATGCAAGCGAAGACGCTCTGCACCTTCCCGGATCTTTTCACATTTCTTCTCGGTCAGATCATAGGCAAACACCTGCCCGCTCTCTTCCTTATGTTCTCCTGCAAGTACCGCCAGTCTTGTCGCAGCATGCAGGCTCTTTCCACCCGGTGCCGCACACACATCTACTACTGTGGCATTTCTGGTTAAACCGGCCAGCTCCGTTACCAGCATCGAACTCACGTCCTGGATCGCAAAAAGTCCCTCTTGATACCCCGGGAGAAAGGAGAGATTATCCGTATGGGATAAGGAGAGGGCATAAGGAAGAAACGTCTTTTTTACTTCCGCCTCTTTTTGCAAAAGGGCAATTTCTATTTCCCGTTCTTTGCTGCTTAACCGTTCATCCAGCCGAATCGTCACCGGTCGGGGACACAGAAGCGCCTCACAGATTTGTGCCGTTCTTGCCTGTCCGTATTCCTCTTCCCAAAGATCTACGATCCAACCCGGCATGGAGTATCGAATGGAAGGATTTGGAAAAGAAAGCACCTCCTTCTGTCTGGCAATCGTCCGGAGTACGCCGTTGACAAAAGCCTCTCAAAGAGGAGAACCCATGCTGCACCGCCAGCTTCACCGTCTCATTGACTGCAGCGGAATCCGGGACTCGATCCATAAACAGCAGCTGATAAGCCCCCATCCGGAGGAGTTCCCTGATGAGCGGCTTCATCCGGCTCACTTTTCTGCTGGCATAGGAATCCAGAACAAAATCAAGCGTGATTCTGCGGTCGATGCAACCGACAGCTACACGCTTGATAAAAGCTTTTTGCTCCGATCGTAAAAAATCATATTTTTGCAACAGTTCTTTTAAAAGGTCAGAAAAAGGAACTGTACTTTTTTCCTCCTCCAACAGAAGCTGCAAAACCAGTTCTCGTTCCGTATTCAAATTAGTTCCTTCTCCGGTTTGCCAGGGCAAGAAGTCTCAATAGCTGTAATACTGAGGAAACCGCCGCCGCCACATAGGTCATTGCTGCAGCAAACAAAACACTTCTCGCCATCTGTTTCTCATCGCTCCCCAGTATGCCATAATCCCCCAGCATTCGAAGGGCACGGTGAGAGGCATCCAGCTCCACCGGCAAGGTGACGACCTGAAACAGAACCGCAAAAACGAAGATCCAAATTCCTAAAGAAGTCAAGGTTTGCCCCAATACCCCGCTTCCTAGAAGCAGTCCGATAAAAACCATCGGAAGACCGAGGTTGGAACCAAAATTAGCCGCAGGCACCAGGACCGCACGAATTTTCAATGGAATATACCCCGTCTCATGCTGCATGACATGACCGCACTCATGTGCCGCAACACCGAGGGCGGCTACCGACGTTTGATCGTAAACGGCATCCGATAAATTCACTGTTTTGCTTCCCGGATCGAAGTGATCGGTCAGATTTCCCGGAACATGTCTGATTTGCACATCCGTGACATGATTTTGATCAAGGATCCGCTTTGCCACCTGTGCCCCCGTCATCCCGCACATGCTGCGTATCTTCGCATACTTTCGATAAGTACTTTGCACGCCGAAGCTAGCCAACATGCAGAGCCCTGCCCCGATCAAAACCAAAAGATAAGTCGGATCAAAACCATAATAATATCCCATTAGTTCTCTCCCTCTTCTCCTAACACACAGTCTGTTCGAATGGAAAAACCGTTGAGAAAATCAGCCGCATCCATCCGCTTCCTGCCTTCTTGCTGCAACTTTGTGATTTTCAGCGCCTCAGTTCCTGTCTGTACCAACAGTTCTCCTTCTTTCCCGGAAATGACCGTGCCCGGAAGTTTATCTGAATCCACATGGGTAAGATCCGCCTCCCAAATCTTGAGCAGCTGTCTTTTCTCCCCTCTCCCGTCTCCTCCGGAAACGGGTATATTCGTAAAGGCTCCCGGCCACGGATTTAATCCTCTGATCTGCCTTTCAATTTCCTCCGCCTTCCTTGTCCAGTCAATTCTTCCCATCTCTTTGGTCAGCTTCGGTACCTTGCTCGAAACTCTTCCTTCTGTTTGCGAGGTGTGATCTGCCCTTTTTCCAAAAGGGCCAGTGTCTTTACAATGCAGGTGGCGCCGAGCTCCGCTAATTTTTGAAAAAGAGTTCCCCCTGTCTCTTTCGGCGCAATCCGGATTGCTTCCTGATAGAGAATGTCTCCGGTATCCATACCGACATCCATCTGCATGATGGTAATTCCCGTTTCTTTTTCCCCGTCTAAAATAGCCTGTTGAATCGGTGCCGCCCCACGGTATTTGGGAAGAAGGGAAGCATGAATATTAATACATCCGTAAGGTGGAATCGATAAAATCTCTTCGCGCAGAATCTGGCCGAAGGCAGCAACCACGAACACATCCGCCTCCTGTTCTTTTAACAGGGAGACCGCCTCCTGCCCCCGCAACCTCTCCGGCTGGTAGACAGGAATCTCATGAGAGAGCGCGGCTTCCTTTACCGGAGAAAAAGAGACCTCTTTCCCTCTGCCCCGCCTCCGATCCGGCTGCGTCACTGCAAGAACCACCTCATGTCCTGCTTCAATCAACGCTTCCAGTGCACCTACCGAAAAATCGGGTGTCCCCATAAACACAATGCGCAATTTATTCTTCCTCCGGCTTTTCCTCTTCCAAATCTTCGTTGTTCACCAGCTCGCCCTCCACCTTCTCCACATACATAAGACCGTTCAAATGATCATATTCATGCTGGAGCGCTCTGGCCAGAAGTTCCTCTCCCTCCACGCGAATCGGTTCCATATTCAGGTCATATCCCTTCATCACTACATGATTCGCTCTGGTCACAATGCCGCTTTCCGGGAAGACTCAGACACCCTTCGTAGCCCGTCTGTTTCCCATCCGTCTCCTCGATTTCGGGATTGATGATGACAAATGCATCTTCTCCCGTTACATCAATCACGAACAGTCTCTTGAGAATCCCAACCTGTGGAGCGGCAAGACCAACGCCACCTGCCTCATGCATGGTCTCGATCATATCACTTGCCAACTCCTTGATTCTGGGCGTGATCTCTTTAATTTCTTTACACCTCTTCGTGAGGATCTCGTCTCCATATTCACGAATTATTCGAATGGCCAATTCCCTTACCTCCACAAACTTCTAAAACAAATGGACTGGATCCAAATCAAATTGCATCATGACCTGATTCTCACCGGTCTGCTCCAATTGCATTTTATACTTCTCTTCTAGCGAATCCCGTAGCGCAAACAAAAGCTCCTTCTGCGTATGCTTCACATAAACAACCATACGATAAATGTCATTCACCCTGGAAACCGACGCATAAGCGGGTCCGATCACCACCGGTCGATCATTTGAGTGATTATATAATATTTGAAGCCTCTGTTCAATTGTCGTGCGTACCTTCGCTGCAAAGGAAACTCCCACCTCTTCCTGATGTGTAAAAATCCGAATCTGTAAAAGGTGCGCCACAGGCGGATACATCATAATCCTGCGGTATTCCATCTCTTCTGTAAAAAAAGCTTCGTAGTCCTGTTTTTGACTGGCCAGAATCGCATAATGATCCGGTTGGTAGGTTTGAATCACCATCGTCCCCGGCTGTGATCCTCTTCCCGCCCTCCCGCTGGCCTGGGTGAGAAGCTGAAAGGTTCTCTCGGCAGCATGGAAATCCCCTACATTCAATGACAGATCCGCCGCAAGCGCAGAAACCAGCGTCACCCTCGGAAAATCATGTCCCTTGACAATCATCTGTGTGCCTACCAGAATATCTGCCTCGAAATTCGCGAAGGCACAAAGAATCTTTTCGTAACTGTTCTTGGTCCTTGTCGTATCCGCGTCCATCCGCAGAACCCTTGCCTGTGGAAACATCTTCTGACAGGCACGCTCAATCTGCTGTGTTCCTGCACGAAAGGCTGAAAGATAACGGGAGCCGCAGGAGGGGCAGACAGAAGGAGTTCTCTGTTCATATCCGCAGTAATGACAGACCAACCTCCCCCCGATATGCTCCGACAAAGATACGTCACAATGCGGACATTTAAACACATAACCGCACTGGCGACAGGAAACAAATCCCGCCAATCCCCTGCGGTTCATAAACAGCATGATCTGCTCTTTTTTGGAAAGACGATCCAGAATCTGCTCGGATAGATAGGAAGAAAAGGGCGTACGGTTTCCCTTTTTTAATTCCCTGCGCATATCTGAAATCACCACTCCGGGAAGTGTCCCCCCTGTCAGTCGCCTGGTCATCTTGAACAGATGGTATTCTCCCCTCACGGCACGGTCGTAGGCCTCTAAGGAAGGCGTGGCACTCCCCAGCACCACACTTGCCCCCCCCTCTACCAAACCAGCCAGAGCTACTGCCGCCTCTCTCGTATGATATTTGGGCATGCCTTCGCTCTTATAAGTCGGTTCATGTTCCTCGTCCATGATGATCAGCCCCAGATTGGGAAAGGGTGTAAAAAGGGCGGACCGTGGGCCGATCATCACATCCACCTCTCCCCTTCTGGCACGTTCAAACTGGTCGTACTTCTCGCCCGGGGAAAGAGAAGAATTCATCACGGAAACACGGTTGCCGAAAAAATGGTAAAACCTCATCAGAGTTTGAAAGGTGAGCGCAATTTCCGGAATCAGCAAAATCACCGCTTTCCCTCTTTTTACCATTTCCTTTGTCAAGCGAAAATAGACCTCTGTCTTTCCGCTGCCGGTAATTCCATGAATCAAATAGGTCTTTCGTACCTTTTCATCATAGTCCTGCAATACCTTTTTTATGATCAAAGATTGTTCGGAACTAAGCGGTAATTCCTCCTGAGAGGGCTTGCAAAAGGCCTCTCCACCGACCCTTTGTACGGCATCTGCCACCGGATCCCGATAAACACCTTCCTCCTCCAGTAGGATGACGCCCAGGTTGACCAACCCCCGTATCACTGAAGCGCTGACATTCAGTTTCTGCGTGACAAACGTATATGGCAGACGTACTTCCCTGTGGTCTAATAATGCATTCAGGATACGCGCTCTGGCAAAATGTCCCTTTTCATTGCTCTTATTTGCAAATGATCTGGCTTCTTCTTCTGTAAACCTCAGAGAAAGGTATTTATGCTTCAGTCCTTTCTTTCTCTGGTGAAGTGGCAGCACGCAACGAAGCGCCTGTATCATCGTGGAACCGTATTCTCTCCTCATCCAGGCGGCCAGCCTGACATAAGTTGCTTCGACAGGCAGTTCCCCCTCGGCTCTTCCCCTGATTTCCTTTATCCTGGAGGCGTCATACTCTGTTTCCTCGGAAAAAGAAATGATATAGCCGTTACGAACCGCATCTCCCTTCCCGAAGGGCACCTCTACGCAACTTCCTATCTCCAGCACATCTCTCAACTCTTTTGGAACCGCATAACTGAAGGGATGGTCTACCTTGCTGTGTGCAATATCAATGATGATATTCGCATATTCTTTCATATCTCAATTACTGCTTTTGCTGCGCTTGTTGGTTTTCTTGTAGAATCTCATGAATCAGGACCCTCTCATCCATCGGGTACTTAACCCCTCGTATCTCCTGATAGTCCTCGTGTCCTTTACCCGCCAAAATAATAATATCGCCTCTCTCCCCCTGCGCCATCGCATAACGAATGGCTTCCTTGCGGTCCGGAATTTCCACATAGTGTCCGTCTGTTTTCTGAATACCCGTCTCAATATCACGGATGATCTCCATAGGGTCCTCGAACCTGGGATTGTCCGATGTAATAATGGTTAAATCCGCCAGTTTTCCGCTCACTTCTCCCATCTCGAACCGTCTTTCTCTGGAACGATTGCCGCCACAACCAAATAAACAAATCAGACGATTGGGTCTGTAATACCGAAGCGTCGTCAAGAGGCTATGCAGCGCCATGGCATTGTGCGCATAATCAATCATCAGGGTATAATCATCCGAGACTTTAACCATCTCAATTCTGCCACGCACCCGAACCTTTTTGAGCGCCTCTTCCATCTCCTCTACCCGGCACCCCATCCGGTGCGCCACTGCGATGGCACATAACGCATTATAGACGCTGAACCTTCCCGGCATGGCAATCTCCGCATGCATGTTCACGATGCCTTTCGTATCGAAGTAGACGCCAAGTTCGCCGGGCTTGTGCATATATGCAAGAGCCTCCGCCTTTAAATCCGCCCCGTCCCCCAGTCCGAAGGTCGTCAAGTCACAGGTATGTCCTTTCAGAATCTGAGGCAGATGCTCGTCGTCTGCGTTTACAATGCCATGCTTACACTGCTGAAACAAAAGTCCCTTACAATGCATATACTCAGCAAAATCTTTGTGCTCATTCGGACCGATATGATCCGGCTCAATGTTTGTAAAAATCCCCATGTCAAACAGGAAACCCTGTGTTCTGTGCATCATCAGCGCCTGAGAAGACACTTCCATCACCACTGCCTTCATTCCCGCATCCGCCATCCTTCTAAAATCCCTCTGCAAGCTAAGGGATTCCGGAGTGGTATTGCTGGCAGGGAAATGCTCCTCCCCAATGATCATCTCAATGGTTCCAATCAGGCCTGTTTTGATTCCGGCATTCTCCAGCATGTTTGACAAGATAGGTGGTGGTTGTCTTTCCCTTGGTTCCGGTAATCCCGATCGTCATCAGTTCCTTGGCCGGATGAGAATAGAAGGCCGCTGCAATAAAGGCCATTGCATAGCGGGTATCCTTCACACGAATCACGACCGTCTGCGTGTTCTTTGGAATCTCCACCTCCTCTTCTACCACGATGGCAGCCGCCTTCTTAGAAAAAGCCTCGAAAGCCTTCGTGTGGCCATCGAAATTGGATCCCCGAATGCAGAGGAACAGGCAACCCTCCTGCAACTTTCTGGAATCGTTGACCAGTTCCTTCACTTCTGTCTGCATAGCAGATACGCCTTTGTCATCTCCGCCATTTACGATCTCATAGGAAATTTCTTTGAACAGCTCTTCCAGTTTCATTCGTACTCCTCTCTTATCCAATTACCTTGTAGTCTTCCATCACCAGTTGAAGACTCTGCTGATTCCCCCCATTCGTTCACCTGTGGATAATAGGCGATCGCAATCTCAAGAACCTTCTCCTCCTGCTCTTTTGTTTTGCAAAGGGGGGACGAAGCGCCTCTTCTCCCGTATAGAGCACAAAGAGCCGACTCTCCAAAATGCTTCTTTAAAAAGTCATCAAAGCAATCCACCTCCTTAAAACAGAGCAGATCATACCTTCTTTCCATCTCATCCGTCACCTGATATTTACCGACATTTCCCTGTTTCCCCAGCCGCATGCCATGAAGAAGGCGAATCTTTCTGGCGGCAAACAGGGGTTGTTTATTTCCATTCCCATAGGGAGCCAGCGCCTCCCACTCACGAATCAGCGGGATGGATAAGACAGAAGGCGGAAGTTCCATATCCAAATGCAGGACTTCCTCCAGATCGTCCTTCGTCAGGAGAGACGCATCATTTAATCTTTTTCTTAGATCTGCAATCCGGTCTTCCTTCATCGAAACCGGCCGCCATTGGATGTCCGCCAAATTTGGTAAACAGGTCTTTTACTGCGGATAAGGCTTCGAACATATTATAAGAAGGAATGGATCTTCCACTTCCCTTCACCCCATCTTCCGACGCCGTAATCACAAGCGTTGGGCGATGGCTAAATTCCCTGATCCTACCCGCTACGATCCCTGCAATGGATTCATGCAGATGGGGGAGGTAAATCACGAGGATGTCCGGCAGGCTTCCCTTTTTCTCTTTCTTCATCTCCTCAAGCACTTCTTTGGCCTGCGCAACGCCTTCTCTGGTCAACTCCTTGCGGCTGTCATTTAAAGCCTTTAGTTCATTGGCAAGCTGCAGGGCTACTTCCTTATTATTTGCACGAAGCAGGTGCAGCCCCCGTTGTGCAAAATCCAATCTCCCTGTAGCATTCAAACAGGGACCAAGAACAAATCCAAGGTGATAGGTGCTAATCTTGCTTTCTGAAAGACCGTTCACGCGAATCAGCGCTTCCAGTCCAAAACCTGCGGTCTTATTTGCGAAGCAGCGCAGTCCCCTCTTAACGATGATTCGATTTTCATCTAAGAGCGGCATGACATCACAGACCGTTGCCAAAGCGGCGAAGGGATAGAGCTTATCCATTTTCGCTTCCTCTTCCCTTCCCTCTTGGTGTAGAAGCACCTGCATCCACTTAAAGGCAACCACCGCTCCGCAAATATCATGAAAAGGATAGCTGCTGTCCGCCCGTTTGGGATTTACCACCGCATCCGCCTCCGGAAGCAGATCCTCTCCGGAACCCTCCTTTGGCACATCATGATGATCGCTCACAATGACCGTCATCCCAACTTCTTTGGCGTGTTTTACCTGATCCCGTGCGGCGATACCGTTGTCACAGGTCAAAATGGTGTCCACGCCGTCTTTTTTTGCCTGATCCACCAACAGCGTACTGATCCCATATCCGTCCCGTATACGATGCGGGAGTACCACATCCACCTCTGCCTGCAGACCGTTCAGAACTTTCCATAAAATATAGGAAGAGCAAATGCCGTCCACATCATAATCTCCGATGATGCGAATCTTTTTTTTCTCCCGCAGCTTATCCTGCAGAATGGAGACTGCACGCTCCACATCCGGGAGCAGAAAAGGATCCCGCAGACCCCCTTCCTCGCAGTTCAAATAAGCTGCGATCTCACTTTCCTCCACCAGTCCTCTGTTTCGCAGAAGCCTGGCGGTAATCGGTGAGAGATGGAACGTCTGTGCGATCCTGTTAAAATCTGCCTTCTTTGCGGAGATCATCCACTTAGACATGAAGTTTTTTGTCCTTCTTTGTCATGTCATACCAAAGCGGAGAGGCGATGAAAATAGATGAATAAGTTCCACAGATGATGCCTACCATGAGGGGAAGAGCAAAATTGCGAATATCCGTCACGCCAAATAAAGAGGGATAGTACCATCAGGAAGGTGGTTAAGGAAGTGAACAAACTTCTGGACATCGTCTGTGTCACACTCGTGTTGATGAGCTCCTCCCTATTCAGCTTCCCGCGCGCTTTATTTTCACGAATACGGTCAAAGGTCACGATGGTATCGTTAATCGAGTAACCGACAATCGTCAATACACTTGCAATGAACGTATTTCCCACTTCAATCCTGGTGACGACATAGCAAAGGGTCACGATGACGGCATCATGAGCCAGTGCAATAATGGCAGCAATACCAAACTGCATATCGCTAAAGCGGATTCTCACGTAGAACAGGATACAAACCAGAGCAATCAGAACCGATAAGATGGCATCTCTTGACATTTCATCAGAGATCGTTGCCGAAATGGTCTCTGCAGCAATTTTATCCTCCGGTACCTTGAACTGATCCTGTAGAGCAGTACTCATCGCCTTTCGCTGCTCTACCGAGAGCGGTATGGTCTTGAAAATGACTTCCTTTGTTCCCGAAACCGTCTGGGTCTGTACAGAGGAAACACCTGTCGCCTTTCTGATTGCGGGAACTACGTTGGCATCCAGATCCTGCAACGTATGATTTTCGTTAAAAGTTACTGTCGTTGATGTTCCACCCACAAAATCCAGAGAGAAGTTCATCGGCCCTTTTCCGGATGCTGTATTGAAAAGCATCACGATCACGCCGATTGCCATGATTCCGAGGGAAACCGCATAATAAATCTTGCGGTTCTTAATAATTGAAAGATATTTGATTTGTTCCGGTTTCCCGTACAACTTCTCTCCCTGCAGTCCGATTCCGTACAGGCAGGCAGAAACCGCCCTTGTAATGAGAAGCGCCGAGAACAGAGAAACCACCGTGCCTAAGGTCAAGGTATAAGCAAACCCGCGGATGGTACCTGTTCCGAAGATCATTAAGACAACTGCTGCGATCAGGGTGGTAATATTTCCATCCAAAATGGCCGAGAGTGCCGCATGATATCCGGATTTCATGGCTTCCTTTACACTCTTGCCCGCCTGCATCTCTTCTCTGATTCTTGCAAAAACCAGAACGTTGGCATCCACCGCCATGCCGATCGAAAGGATAATACTGCAATGCCGGGCAGAGTCAGAGTGATCTCCAGCCCGTCCAGCAGGATGACGACCAGGCAGCAATAGAAAGCCAGCGCAATGTCTGCGGCAAGGCCCAGGATCCGGTAAACCAATAGCATGAAGAGCACCACCATGGCAAAACCGACCAGCGCCGCAATCAGGCTGGAGTGAATCGCCTCTACCCCCAGCTGCGCACCCACCACATTGGAGCGAAGCTCTTTTAACTGAAGACTGAGGCCGCCGATTCGGATGGTGCTTGCCAGATTCTGCGCCTCTTCCACGGTAAAGGCACCGGTGATCTGCGCTCTTCCGTTTTTGATTTCACTGTTCACCTTCGGAACCGAGACAAACTTCCCATCATAATAGATGGCGATCGTCTCTCCTTTTTCAAAAGCTCTCTTCGTGGCCTTCGCAAACTTCTTCCTGCCGGCGTCCGTCAGCTGTAAGTCAACCATGTACTCTTTCGCACCGGTAGAGGCATCGGTCTGGGCGCCTGCCTGCGCCGTTTTGACATCGGTTCCTTTCATCACCACGGAACCTTCCATGTCCAGCGCAGCAATATTTTTGGTGAGCTTATACTCGCCGCCCTGAGAAGTATAATTTTCTTCTCCCTTGGAATTCGTCTGTGCGATGAAATACAGATTTCCCGGCTGCCCCAGTTCTGTAAGAATCTTATCCGCATCATTCACTCCGGGAATCTCAATGCTGATCCGGTTGGATCCCTCTTTGTAAACCTGCGCCTCCGTACTGTACTGACTGACTCTCTGCTGAAGCTTGTATACGGTATCGCTCATATCCTCGGCAGACGGATTTTTATCTCCGATGACCTGATAAGTGATACTGACCCCGCCGGCCAGATCCAACCCGAGATTGATCGAATGAACCGATCCATCCTTCGTTTTACCGATTCCGAACCAGGCAATGTACCCCAGACCCAAAAGAGCTGCCAGGAGCAAAATCAATGCAACCCATGATTTTGTGCGTTTCATCTTGTCTCTTCCCTTCCTTTTCTCACCTTATTCCGATTCATCCGCCTTTTCATTTGGAGAAGAATCTTCCTCTGCAAGCGCCGCCTGAATCATAATGGCGCACTCCACCCGCTTGCGCTGCAGCTCACAGCCAATCGAATAGGTTCCGTTAATATCTCCGGTAAAATTATAAGCATTGGCCGCACATCCCCCACTGCAGTAATATCGTGCAAAACAGTTCCTGCATTCCTTCTTCGTGTATACGTTGCAAGCCCTGAATTCACCAACCAGATCCGTCCGGTTCACGCCATGAAACACATCTCCCAAAATGAACTTCTCATTGCCGACAAACTGATGGCAGGGATAGAGCTCCCCCCACGGCGTTACACCCAGGTACTCGCAACCGCTTCCACAGCCGGAAAGCCTTTTGGCCACACAGGGACCTCCGGTCAGATCAATGTCGAAGTGGAAGAAATGGAAATCTCTGCCTTCTCTGTGGCGTTTCAGCAAACTGCGCCAATTGATCGTACTCCTCAAACAGAGCGGGCAAATCCTCTTCACGAAGGGCATAATCGTCCTCCGGCTTCGCCACCACAGGTTCCACCGAAATCTGCTGAAAGCCAAGGTTTGCCAGCTCTTCCACATCCTTGGAAAAGTCCAGATTATATCTGGTAAAGGTTCCCCTGACAAAATAATTCTGTTGATTTCTGCTGTTTGCCGCCTTTAGGAATTTGGGAACAATGGTGTCATAACTGGATCCTCGTCTTCCCGGAAAAGGACGCATCCGGTCATGCACTTCTCTTCTGCCGTCTATGCTGAGCACGAGGTTTGCCATCTCCCGATTGGCGAATTCCAGAATCTCATCATTCAGAAGAACCCCGTTTGTGGTCAACGTAAAGCGGAACCTTTTATCATTTTTCTTTTCCAGTTCCCTGCCATAAGCCACTATATTCTTAACCACTTCCCAGTTCATCAGGGGTTCCCCGCCAAAGAAATCCACTTCCAGATTTCTACGGTTTCCGGAATGATCCATCAGGAAATCGAGGGCTGCCTTGCCGACTTCCAGTGACATCAGTCCTCTCTTCCCCCCGTGGTATTGCCCTTCATCCGCAAAGCAATAACTGCACCTGAGATTACAATCATGCGCTATATTCAGACAGAGCGCCTTTACAACGGTTTCTCTGTCCTGAAACCCGTCCACGTATTCCTCATAAATGTCTTCTGAAAAAGAAGCTCCTGCGCAACCAGCTCCTCAATCTCAGACAAAGCTTCTTCCAGCGTCTTTCTATCGTATTTCTCCTGTAAAGCGGCATCTGAAAAAACTGCCTCACGCATGGCAGAAAAATCTCCATCACAGCGCCCGCCTTCCTTGTCACCTGCTTTACAGCTTTCTTTCTCACACCCGGAAGAATGCATGTGGCACTTCTTCTCATAGGCCTTTTCACAAACGGGAATCATATCGTAAACCGCACGATCTACCACATGCACGGAACCGCTGTTTACATCCAGGACGATATGATAACCGCCATTTTTATAACAATGAACCATGAATCAAACCTTTTTCCAAACAAAATTCATCAACTTACCACATGAAACAGGCAGCGGCATTTCCCGCCCGCTGCCTGCAAAACAACCCACCGAGCGAACACTTATTTCTTGAGCTGTTCGCATTTCTGGTTGCCAACGGTGCAAGAGGTCTTGCAGGCCGACTGGCAGGAAGTCTGGCACTCACCGCAACCACCCTTCTTCATACTTTCCTTCAAATTCCTGGTCGCCAGAGTTCTGATTCTCTTCATTCTCTCTGTTCTCCTTTGCTATAATCAATAAACACCCGCAAAAAACACAACTCAGTATAGCATGATTCATTTACTTGTGAAAGTGCCTGATGGATTTCATTCGATGCCGCAGGAAGTTCCAGCAACACCTTTATAATGCGATGTTGTCTGAGACCCCGGCAGGTCAGAATCGTTCCATCTGCAAGCGTAATGCTCTCCCTGTTCTGCGGAAGACGATCCAGATGACCGATCATGAGCCCCCCAATCGTATCGTAATCTTCCGAAGAGAGGGAAGTGTGTAAGGCATCATTGACATCATCCAGCTTCATCGTACCTTCAATCAGATATTTGCCTTCTCCCACCTGATTGATCAATCCCTCTTCATCCGAATCGTATTCATCACGGATTTCTCCCACAATCTCCTCCAGCAAATCCTCCATGGTAATCATGCCGGCACAGGCTCCATACTCGCTAAGGACAAATGCCACATTGACCGTCTTTTCCCTCATTTCCATCATTAAGTTGGCTGTTTTCTTAAACTCATAGGTGTAATAAGCATCACGAAGATGGTCTTTAACGTGAAAAGGCTGATTCGCTTCTACAAAAAGCATGTCCTTGATGTTCAACATCCCGATCATATTGTCCGGATGATCCTCATAAACAGGAAGGCGGGTATACATCTCCTCTCTAAAAATCCGCATCACTTCTTCCAAAGTGGCGTCTGTAGAAACGCAGGTCATATCGATCCTCGGAATCATGATGTCCTTCGCCAGTGCATCTCCGAAGTCAAACACATTGTTGATCATGTCTTTTTCTTCGCTCTTAATCACGCCGTCTTCGTGGGACACGTTCACGTAGGTTCGCAGCTCTTTTTCCGTAATGGTCTGATGCCCTGCGTCCCGGATCCCGAGCACTTTTAATACAAGGCCGGAGAGCACATTGATCACAAAAATGAGCGGTGTCAACGTCTGCATTAAAAACCAAATGGCAGAAGCATATCGAAGAGCCATCTTTTCCGCTGTCGCCTTCGCCGCCGTTTTCGGTGTAATCTCTCCAAAAATAAGCACAAGAATGGTAAGGATTCCGGTGCCAAGGCCGATCGCAAAAGAGCCAAAAACTTTGGTGACAATGACCGTGGCAAGGGATGAAGCCGAAAGGTTGACCACATTATTCCCAATGAGAATCGCTGTCAGCATCTTGGGATAGTTGGCATCTATTTTCAGAACTCTTGCCGCTCTGGTATTTCCTTCCGAAGCCAGCGTCTGAATCCTTACCTTATTCACCGTACTCATTGCCGTCTCCGCCGATGAAAAAAAAGCCGACAAAGAAAGCAGTGTAATGAGAATCACAAATTGAATGATGATTTCCGTCATGAAATCTGTTCCCCTTTGGCATTCCTATGATAGGATAAAAGCGATGATTCGATTCTACTATGCCCACTTAAATGAATATACACCTTCGTCTCCCCTGCCTCATCCGCTGTATCACCATATCGGACTTTGCCTTCTGGAAAAAGGGTTTAAGCGATTTGGGTGTCCCGGGGAATCGGTTTTCCCTTTCCTACGGCATCCATGGAAAACCGTTTCTAACGAACGAGCCAAATCTGCATTTTTCCATTTCTCATGCCGGTGCTTATGTGGTTTGTGCCCTCAGTGATCAAAACATAGGCGCAGACATCCTTGATTTTAGAAAAAATCAAAGGATCCTGTCCCTGGCAGAGCGCTTTTTCTCCTCTGAGAACCTCCGGCTTCTACAACAGGCAGCGAAAGAAGAACGGCCGCCTCTCTTCTTCCGCCTCTTTTGCGCCGCAGAAAGTTATACAAAACTGATTGGCGACGGTCTCTCTCAGGGAATGAAGGATTTTTATATGGATCAAGCACTTCTGCATGTGTACGATCACCGAAGAGCTTCCTCTGTCTCCGGATATCTGACAGAGCCGTTTGGACAGGCAGGATATGCTTGCTTTCTCTGCACGCACATCCCGCTTGCAGAAGACATCTCCTGTATCCCTGTTTTGCGTGAGGGATATCCTGTAACAGAAGGCTCTTTTACACAGAAAGTTCCTTTTAACAAAAAAATCCTTCTCCGGAAAAAGACAACATCAGCCCACTGCTCTGGTTGCCTGCTTCAGCCACTCCTTGATCTCCGGCTCCTCAATGAGCGGCTCTACCTTGTCATAGACCGCCTGATGATAAGCATTGAGATGATCGATGTCTTCCTGCTGCATATACTGCGGATCAATTGCTTCCAGATCAATGGGAGCATACGTTAACATCCCGAATTTCAAAAACTGTCCGTCGCTGTTCTCCAAATCCTTCTGCACTTCCAAAATATTCTCAATCCGTATCCCGTGACTGCCTTCTTTGTACACCCCCGGTTCATCCGAAACGATCATCCCATCCATGATTTCTGCTGCAACCGATCCCTGTGCACTGCGCCAGGCGATTCTTTGCGGCCCTTCATGCACATTTAACATATAACCGATTCCATGCCCGGTCCCGCACTTATAGTCCATGTGATTCTTCCACATCGGCTCTCTTGCAGCCAGATCCAAGGTCACTCCATTGCTCCCCTGTAAAAAAATGAGATTCGCCAGGCGTAACATGCTCATCACGCTTAGCGTATAGTGTTTTTTGATCTCCTCACTGATCGGTCCAAGAACAATCGTTCTGGTGACGTCTGTCGTCCCCCCCATGTAAGTTGCACCGGAATCCACCAGGAGCATTCCCTCCGGTTTCAAAGTGGCTGTTTTGTCTTTGGTTGCCTCATAATGCATCATGGCCGCATTGGCTCCATAGGCACTGATCGTAGGAAAGGATAATTCCACAAATCCCGGGATTTCACTACGCATGTGATCCAACTTCGTTGCTGCAGAATATTCTGTGATTTCCTGTTTGCCCACATTCTGCTTCAACCAGTAAATAAACCGGGTCAAAACCGCACTGTCTCTGCGATAAACTTCCCTGATATTCTTCAGCTCCGTTTCATTTTTACCGCCTTAAGAAGCGTGGTCGGATTCATCTGATCGATCAGGGAAACCCCCGCCCTCTTTGCCGCATCCTGTAACAAACGATACAGCGTATAACTGATATTTTTCTGGTCATAGAGGATGTCGGAATCGGGATGAAAGGTGCGCAAAAAGTCGACGACCGAATGATAGTCTTCTAAAAGGATCCCGTTCTTCCCTGCATAATCCTCTACCTCCGGCGTCAGCGCTTTCTTCTGGAGAAACAGATAAAAACAATCCTCGGTTACCAGGCAGTAGGAAAGGGCAACCGGATTGCACTCCACATCATCCGCTCTTAAGTTGGTTAACCACATGATATCATCCAGTTTACTGAGGAAGTGGGTTTCCGCACCTGCCTCTTTCATCTGTTGACGAACCTCATGGAGTTTCTCCTGAAAGCTCCTGCCACACAACTCATCCGAAAGCAGATAGACTTTCGTGCAGGGCAGAGCAGGACGATCTTTCCAGATATCCGCAGCCAAATCCAGATCATAGCGAAAAGTGATCTGCTTTTCTTTCAGTGTTTCTTCAAAATCCACCAGAATATCGGCCGCATTGACCAGGCCGTCGAATCCCAGGCACTGCCCCTTCTGCATTTGTTCGCTCAGATATTCCTTGATCGTAGGGACTCCCTTATCTAACATACGGTAAAGCGTAACTCCTGTCCCATCTATCTCTCTTTCCGCCTGAATAAAATACCTGCCGTCTGTCCACAGTCCTGCCCAGTTGGCAGAAACGACCAGTGTCCCGTTGGAGCCGGAAAAATTGGAAAAAAACTCTCTAACCTTAAAGAAATCCGCCGAATACTCCGAATTATGATAGTCCGAAGTAGGCATCATATAATAATCAATGCCGTTCTCCGCCATCTTGCTCCGCAGTTCTTTTAATCTGTCCATGATCATCTGATTCATATCTCCACTCCTTCTTTCCTTCATTTGACTCAATCAAGATCGTCTGAATGAAACCGTACGTTGTGTTCCTGGTCCCCTCCGCCCGGAATCTTTCGCTTGTTCGTCCCTTATCCCAATCTCAGAAAATCCATCAGACTCTTTGCATATCCGAAATGGCACAAACAGTGGTATGACGAATTTCTGCACCCTGCAGAGAGGAAACCGCATCGGGCACGGAACAGGCAGAAAGCTGCGCCAGCTGACTCGCCAGAGCAAAATCATCTTGTCCTTTGTGTGCTTCTCCCAAAGGCTTGTTCTGAATCGCATTCAAAACCGCTCTGGAAAACTTAAAAGGACTGGCGGTAGAGACAATGACCGATGGTGTCTGATCCTTTGTTTCACTCCGGTATTTATTATAAACCGCTCGTGCAACTGCCGTATGCGTATCGATTAGATAACCCGTCTTTTCGAACAACTCCCTAATGGCATCCGCACACTCTTCTTCCGTTGCATAATTCCCATAAAAACCCTTCAGTCCTTCCCGCATCTCCTGACTGATTTCATATCTGCCCTTCTGCATAAGAGCCTCCATCAGGGCAGAATCCTCTTCGGTATCCCTGTTTGCCATATCGAACAGCAATCTTTCTAAATTGGAGGAAATCAAAATATCCATCGAAGGAGAAGCGGTCAGGATAAAGTCCCGATTCCGGTCGTAGACACCGGTCTTAAAAAAATCAAAGAGCACTTTGTTGGAATTGGAAGCACAAATGAGCTTTCCCACCGGAAGTCCCATTTTTTTTGCATAATAAGCCGCCAGAATATTTCCAAAATTGCCCGTAGGGACTACAAAATTGACCGGATCCCCCTCTGCGATTCTCCCTTCTCCCAGGAGTCTGGCATAAGCATAGACATAGTATACAATCTGGGGAATCAGTCTTCCGATATTGATGGAATTGGCGGAGGAAAACCGAAGACCTGCACCGTCCATCTTCCTCTCCAGCTCTTTGTCCGTAAACATCTTTTTGACACCGGTCTGGGCATCATCAAAATTTCCTTCAATCCCGATGACACAGGTATTTGCCCCCTTCTGGGTCACCATCTGTTTCTCCTGAATGGGACTCACTCCGTGCTTCGGATAAAAGACACAGATGCGTGTCCCCGGGACATCCGCAAAACCTTCCAGCGCCGCTTTCCCCGTATCTCCGCTGGTAGCGGTTAAAATCACAATTTCATGCTTTTCCTTCTGCTTCTTCACCGCTTCCGTCATGAAATGCGGCAGAATGGAAAGTGCCATGTCTTTAAAGGCAAGCGTTCTTCCATGATAAAGCTCCAGATAATAAGCGCCTTCCGCCTCTACGATAGGAGCGATCGCTTCCGAATCAAACTTATTGTCATAAGCCCTGCAGATACAGTCCCTCAGCTCACTCTCCGTAAAATCTGTCAACAGCAGCTTCATGACTTCGTAAGCGGTCTGTTGATAATCCATTGCGGAAAACTCCTTCATGGAACGATCCAGCATCGGCAGGTGATCCGGTACATAGAGCCCTCCATCGTTCGCAAGTCCCTGCAAAATAGCAACGGAGGCAGGCACCCCTTCTCCCCTTCCTCTCGTTGATTGATAGGTGATCTCATCCCTCATGGTTGCTCCTTCCATTGGTGTAAACCAGTTTCCTTGCAGTCATTTCTATCCTATATCTCGTCTTATATTTTATGAATCAGCGACAAAGCAAGCATCCCTTCCAGTAAGAGAAATAAAAGGAAGGCAGGAGAACGGAAAACGGTCCTCCAAAGTCCTTTTGAAGGATGATGCCTGCAGAATCCATTCCATACGACCCTTCTTTTGCAGAACAAAATAAACAGTCCCAAAATCACAAAAACAAGATCCAATCGATACCAAACTTCCGTGAGATCAAGAGCCCCCTTCTCCGGTACCAGGAAACCAAGGAGACTCCCGAATACAAAATTATTCAAAAAATGAAATAAAATCGTATAACCAATGCCATATTCTATTGCAATGTATCCCAGTACCATGCCGATGTAAAGAGCAAAGATACTCTGCGGTAAATTCGCATGCATCCCCCCAAACATCATTGCCGAAAAAAGGACGGCAAACCTCTTCCCATACGGCCTTACACTCTGTAACAGAAAGCCTCTGTAAACCATTTCCTCCATGAGAGGAGCAAAAAAACCTACATAAACCCACATCGGTATCGAAGGATCTACGCTGGTCGCCTTTTCCACACTATCTGCCAGACTGTATCCAAAGAAGTGGAAGGCTCTGTCCAACATGGCAGCGCTTAAGGAAAAAACCGTCTGCCCGCACATGAAGAGCACAAAGAGTTGCAAGAAAGTGGCCAGATTCATCCTGCGCCCCCTCTTGAAAATCTGCCTGATAGAGACACGATCTCTCATCCAGTATGCAAGTATGAGAAACCCAAGCGTAAAACCGATCATGGAACTGAGTGCACCAAAAGAAGACTCGCCTTGCGCGAAGGAACCCGAATCTCCGAGCGAAACACCCGCCCTCTGCGTCAGTACCTTCCACAGCGTGCGCAAGGAAGATAACCCGAACACGGTGGCGAACTGCACCAACTGGTAGAGCAGGAGCAGGAATACAATCTCATTGATTTCTCTTTTGAACCGAGTGCGATCAAGATCAGACAAACGAAGACCTATCCTATGAATCGTATACGAATTTACAACTGAATCGTATACAAATTTACAACGCCTTGAAAATCTCATATCACTTATGATGCACTGTCAATCGCATCGTAAACTTAGGCAAGCTTACCTGCAACAGAGTTTTGGATCGTTTAAATCCACATCATCTTACCATGCACGGGGCACATGCGCAATTCCGGACAGAAAGACGGGACTTCTCATCCTCGCCCGGATGCAGATGATCCATGAAGATGCAGAATACGGGGAGAAATAGGAATCCTTCGATAGATTTCCGCATAATCGGAAGCGGAGAGATCCTCCAGATAATTTTGTCGAAATTTGGTGGAAATTCCACTTTTCGCAAGAACATCCGCTGCTTTATTATAGGCAATCGCAGCCTCTTCCTCTGTCTCATAATGTCCAACGACATAATTGCTTTGCACATGAATGACGGTTTTAAATTTTTGCATGCCGCGCAAAATGTATCTGCGCACGCCCTGGTACCGATTGATAATCTCAATGTTGAGATAGCGAAGATCCGTCTGATCGCCGTTGATAAAACGATAATCCCGGTTCAGGACTGCATGAGAACGGATGCCATAACGATTCAGAATATTGATTTGAGATCCGTAATCGGCGACAAAAAGATGCTTTCCCCTCTTCATGATTTTATGGGAAGAATAATAAAAGAGATCGTCAATATCGAATTTATAGACAAGCTTACGAGAAAGATAATAAAGAAAGTACCTCTTTTGCATGTAAATCGGCGTGGGAATATAGATTCCCTTATCTCTGTAGTTGATCAAAATCACATACTTTTCAAATGGAAGTGCTGTTTTTTTCGGAATCGAATCCATTGTGACTTCCGGGTGGGTAAGCGCATCCATTCCCTCCAGATAAGCCTCATGCGCCCTCTTGCCCGTTTTAAACGAGCCGAGTGCAATATGCTTCCTCTTCCAGGTAAGAGAAGCCCTGTAGTCGATTGTGCCTCCGTCTACACGCAGGCGCGGATATACCCCCGGCAAATGCGCTTTCATATACTCCCTTCTACCTTCATATACTTCGTTCTACCAAAAAAGTCACTCTTCTCCAAAGGAAATGCTTCCTTGGGGAAGAATGACTTCACATGTTAGAATAAGCAGGACTTTTCGAGAAAGAGCGTCCCTTCTCCACCCATCCTTAAGCGGTCTTCGTTCCATCCGCAGCAGATGCATGCGTGGTGAAAATCGCTTTTTTCGGACACTTTTGTGCACAGGTTCCGCAATGGGTGCATTTCGACTGGTCGATTCTGGCCAGATTCTCTTCTACCACAATCGCCCCCGATGGACAATTCTTTTCACAAATATGACAAGCAATGCAACCCACCTTGCAGTATTTGTTCACTTTTGCCCCCATGTCCTTTGACATACAGGAAACCACTTCCGTGTAAGTATAGGGCACCAGATCAATCAGATGACGAGGACAGATTTCAATGCACTTCTTACAAGCCTTACAGGCCTCTCTGTCAACGACCGCAACCCCGTTTACCACATGAATGGCATCAAACGGACAAACTCTCTCACAGCTCCCGCCACCGAGGCAGCCGAACGAGCAGGTTTTTGCACCTCCTCCCGGCGTCTGTTCGATGAGTCGGCAATCATTGGTTCCAAAATACTCGTACTTGCTGCTGGCTTTCTCGCAGTCTCCGTTGCAATGTACATAAGCGACCTGCCTGACCGTGCTGCCTGCTTCCACTCCCATAATGGCTGCAATCGCATTCCCAACGGGTGCTCCGCCAACCGGACATTGATTCACCGGAGCCTCTCCCTTTGCAATCGCCGCCGCAAGGCCGGAGCAACCTGCATAACCGCAGCCTCCACAGTTGTTTCCGGGTAGTGCTTCCAAAATCTGCGCTTCTTTTTCATCCACATCCACATGGAGCTTGATGTTGGCGAATCCTAACACAAAGCCGATCACGATACCGACAATTGCAACCACCAAAGTTGCCAGTAAAATCGGATTCATAGTCCTCTCTCCTTTCGTTAAAATGAGATGCCGGAGAATCCGACAAACGCAATGGCCATGAGTGCGGAAGACAGAAGCACCATCGGCATGCCCTTAAACGATTCCGGAAAATCATTATATTCCATTTTCTCCCGGATTCCCGCCATCAGCACAATCGCAATGGTAAATCCAATTGCAGTAAACAGACCGGTTACCGTACTCTTGAGAACGAAATGATCTTTAAATCCGGCACTCACATTGTTGATTGCAACACCAAGGACAGCACAGTTGGTCGTGATCAGCGGAAGGTAAATTCCAAGCGCCTGATAAAGAGCCGGCATAAACTTCTTTAACACCATCTCTACAAACTGCACCAACATGGCGATGACCAGGATAAAGATAATCGTATTTAAGTACTCAAGATCCAGCGGCAAAATCACAAACTGGTATAGGCAGGCGCAGACCAAAGACGCAATCGTTAAGACGAAGGTAAGCGCCATTCCCATACCAAATGCCGTATCCACCTTTCTGGAAACTCCAAGGAACGGACACAATCCCAAAAACTGACTCAAAACGACATTGCTGATCAGGGAAGAAGTGACGGCAATGACGACCAATTCATAGATAGTTTTTCCCACTTCTTATTCTCCTTTCTCATCAATCGTGCAACAGGATGCCGGCTGACCAAATTTGGAGGTGTCTTTGCCTTTTTTCTCCATATCGCGCTTGACCTTATTCATAATGGCGATCAGGCAGGCAAGGACCATGAAGGCTCCGGGCTGCTGTACAAAAATCAAAACAGGTGTGAAGCCCGATATTGCCGTTCCTTCTCCCATAAACTTCATGCTGAAAAAGGTGCCGGTTCCGATGATTTCACGAATCAGTCCGATACAGGTGATCGCAATGGTAAAACCAAGCCCCATGCCGATTCCATCAAACAGAGACGGAATCACACCATTTTTGGATGCATAAGCCTCGGCTCTTCCAAAGATGATGCAGTTGACAACGATAAGTGGGATATAGACTCCCAGCGTCTTATACATTGCCGGCATATTGGCATGCATAAACAAATCTACAATGGTCACGAAAGAGGCAATGACCACAATAAATGCCGGAATACGAACCGTATCCGGAACAATCTTGCGGATAGCGGCAATGACCGCATTCGAAAGAGCAAGCACGAAGGTCGTTGCAAGCCCCATGTAAATCCCGTTCATGGCGCAGTTGGTAATTGCCAGTGTGGGACACATACCGATCATCAAAACCAAGGTCGGGTTTTCTACTATGATGCCGTTCAGGAAGCGCTCAAGCGGGGTGTTAATCCGTAGCCCCAGAGCACCTTTCTTGCTGTCATCGCTCATTTTGCACCTCCCTGCAATAATACTTGATCCATATATTCAATACAGACGTCCACTCCGTTGGTTATCGCCTTGGAGGTAATTGTCGCAGCGGTAATCGCCTGAATTTCATGGTTTTCCTTATTGGCATTTTGTTTTTTTACGGAGAAAAGATGCTCGGAATCCGCATTTTTGACATCCTTGAACTGCGGAACCAGAATGTCGTTTGCATTCATTCCCAGTCCGGGGGACTCACTGTTGCTGATCAGTGAAATTCCGTTTAACGTTCCGTCCTTTGTAAGGCCTACCATGAACTCAAGGGCATCGGAACTGTATCCCTTAGATTTCACCTTGAACGCATAACCAATCACGCTGCCGCTTTTATCCTTTGCTTCCTTCACGGACTCCAACTCCACCTTGCTGTATCCCTTATTGGAAGAAAGAATTTCTGCCGCCTTCGCCGTATCGGTCTTGATATCTCCAAAGCTGTCCGCCGAAGGGAAGACCTCCTTCGTCGCATTTTCCTCCGCCGCCCTGGTCTGCTCGGCGATGGATGCCTTCGTATTGTCGTATACAAAGCCCAACAAAACTCCTGCGATCAAAGTAATGAGAAAAAGAATCATCGCATTTTTGATCATCAAAGAAATCTCATTGTTCTGCGCATTCGTCTTCGTTTCACTCATGCCTTTTTCGCCTCCTTCCGAATACCAAATGCTCTCGGGATCGTGAAGCGTTCAATCAGAGGCACGGTCAAATTCCCGATAATAATGGCATAAGAAACTCCCTCACCGGAGGCTCCCGCCACACGGAATACACCCGTCAAAATCCCCAGAATCATTCCATAAATATATTTCCCCTTGTTGGTGATCGGACTGGTCGTGTAATCGGTTGCCATATAAAAAGCGCCCAGCATCAACCCGCCTCCTGCCAGCTGTGCCGTAATATACTGTGTGCTCTTATCGGGGCCAAAAAGGAGTAGAAATGACAAAGGTTACAATGTAACTGCCCGGGATACGCAAATCAATGATGCCCGCCAAAATCAGGATACAGGCACCGATCACAATGGCAATCATAGAAGTTTCTCCAATGACGCCACCGATTCCCTTTCCTGTTACCATTTCGGAGATATGCGTTTTCCCAAGCATCTCCATCAAATTGCCTGCCGTCTGGCCGGCTTTCAGTGCCGTAAGCGGTGTTGCAGTCGTGGTCGCATCTACCATCGTATCATTTGCCATCGGCATAAAGTGATTCATCCAAACCGGGAAGGAGATGAGAAGAAAACACCTTGCACCCAGCGCGGGGTTCATGAAGTTCTGCCCCAGCCCTCCAAACACCATCTTCACCACCAGGATGGCGAAGATACCTCCGATGATCGGCAACCAAAGTCCGCCCATGTACAATACTTTCTTTCCGTCATTACCGGCAACGGTGCCGATAATGGTCTGGGCCGGAAGATTCATACCCAGAAGCAGTCCGGTAACAACAGCCGAGAAATCTCCGATCGTCACCACCTTGTGCATGGCTTTTTCATAAATATATTCCGTTGCGACACAACTTGCGACGGAAAGAATTAACATGATCAGCGCATTCAATCCGAAGCTGTAAACCCCGTACCCTGCCGGGATTAAAAGAGATGCGGCAACGACCATCATGATTTTTCTGGTTGTCCAGTTGTCTCTCACATGCGGATTGGATGACACATTCCTCATTTCACTCATCTAGGGACATCCTCCTTATTTCTTCTTCATTTTGCCCATCTGAATTTTACGCATTCCTTTGATCAGCTGAGCAAGCTGTCTTCTTGCAGGACAGATATAGCTGCAACTGCCGCATTCAATGCACTCCATTCCGTACTGATGCAAACTTCTCTTCCTCATTGTGTTCCACCGCATCCGCAAGATTCTTCGGAATGAGGTGCTCTGGACAGACGTCCACACACCTGGAACAGTTGATACAGGCACTGGGAGCCAGTTCCGCAACCACATCTTCTGTCAGGCAGGTCATGGCTGAGGCCGTCTTTGTGGTCGGGACATCCAAATCAAACACCGCAAATCCCATCATAGGACCGCCGGATATGATTTTGGCAGGTTCTTTGACAAATCCGCCGGCTGCATCAATCAGTTCTTTATAATTCGTTCCGATGCGCACCCTGTAATTGCAAGGATCGGTAATGGCATCTCCCGTAATGGTAACGATTCTCTCCATGAGAGGTTCGCCCCTCATCACCGCCCGGTAAACCGCACAAAGCGTATCCACATTGTCCACGATGCAGCCGACATCCGCAGGAAGCATACGGGAATTGATGTCCCTTCCGGTACAGGCGTGAATAATCATACGCTCGCCGCCCTGCGGGTATTTGGTCTGAAGGGCTTTCACCGTGATTTTATCTTCATCCTTTGTCAGCTCCTCCAGCTTTGCAATTGCCTCCGGCTTGTTATCCTCCACCGCAAGAATACCTCTTGCATTTGGAAAAATACTCACCGCGATTTTCAACCCGCCAATCAGCTGTTCCGGATCTTCTATCATTCTCCTGTAATCGGAAGTCAGATACGGTTCACACTCCGCACAGTTGGCAATGACATATTCAATTTTTTCCGGTTCCTTCGGCGCAAATTTGACTGCCGTTGGAAAGCCTGCGCCGCCCATCCCGACGATACCGGCATTTCGAACAGCCTCAATCTTGTCCTGAGCCGACATCTCTTCATAAGGCTTACTCGGCTTCATTTCCACTGCTTCATACTTTCCATCGTTTTCAATGATGATGCTTTGGCACATGCCACCCGTAGCAAGCCGTCTGGGCTCAATCGCTTTCACCTTTCCGGAGACCGTTGCATAGATAGGCGCTGATACAAAGCCACCCGCTTCTGCGATCATCTGCCCCGTTAGGACAGAATCACCGACAGCTACTACAGGTTTCGCAGGAGCCCCTATATGCTGGGACAACGGATAAACCAGATCGCCCTTAGGCAGGACAGGTTTGATGGGCTTATCCATCGTCAGTTCCTTGCCACCGTAAGGATGGACACCGCCGACAAATGTAGGTTTTGCCATGTCTTTCCCTTCTTTCCCTAGAATAAATTATGTGATCTTTGTGGATTTTTCACACATACATATAATATACTATCAGTTTTTTATAAAATCTACCAAAATGAAGAAAATACCGAAAATTATTCCCATGAATTCCGCTCGCAGGTATGGTAGAATGAGAACATTAAATTGAGAAAAAGGGTATGATGAAAATTATTGCAGAACAATCCACATCAAAAGCTTCTTCCATGTCCTATCTTCCGGATGACATGAGAGAGAAAAATCTTCTGTTTTTCGACATTGAGACCACCGGTCTATCTCCTGAACATGCGGAAGTTTTCTTGATCGGCGCCCTCCGTCTTTCGGAGAACGGCGCAGAGCTTCATCAATTCTTTGCGGAAACCCAATCCGAAGAAAAAGAAATTCTGGAGGCTTTTTCTCTTTTGCCGAATCTTATGATCTTCTCATTCATTTCAACGGCAGACGATTCGATCTGCCTTTTATTCGAAAGAGATGTGAAATTCTGGGAATTGCAGATCGACTGTCCGGAAAAGAGGACTGTGATCTGTATCAAAGGCTACGGCCGTACCGGAGCCTCCTCCAGATGCAATCCCTGAAACAAAAAGAAATAGAGGAGCTTGTGGGATTTCCTAGGACCGATGAGCTGAGCGGCTCCGAAATGGTTGGCATTTACAAGGAATATCTCTCTTCTCCCTCTGATTCGAAGGCGCGCCTTCTCCTTCTTCATAATGCGGATGACGTGAAGGGCATGCCTTTCTGCATGCAAACCCTTCTCCTTGAAAAATTATTTTCGGGCCGCATTGATTTAGAGGCGGTAAAGGCCCAAGCCAATACCTATCGTGCCCTTAACGGGAGTATCAGAAAAGAGCTCTTTCTCCATCTAAAGATGCCCTCCCCTCTCCCGTTCCCCCTGCATGCCAGATCAGGCGACTGCTACGTCAAAGCAAACGGCAATATTCTCATCCTGCGAATTCCTTTGTATGAGGAGGAAATGAAATACTTCTATGCCGGCCATCAAGATTATTATTATCTCCCCGAAGAAGACACTGCTTTACACAAAAGCATCGCAAACTTTGTGAACAAAGCATACCGGGTACCGGCCACTCCTTCCACCTGCTACACAAAGAAAAAATCACTCTTTTTAAAAGAATGGTCGGATACCTTTGTTCCCGTTTTCCGAAGAGATTACAAAGATAAGGAACGTTTCTTTGAAGTAACTCCGGAGATCCGAAAAGACAGAAAAGCGCTCTCTTCCTACGCAAAGATGGTCTTGCAACAGATGCAGTGACGGGATTATCAAAGGCACTTGACTCTTCTATCCTAAGGAAAGCATCAGAAAAGCCACAGGGCGATGTTCCCTGTGGCTTCATTTTTTCTATGAGACTTTCTATGATACAAACCTGACGCACAACTCTAAGATTTCGGCTTTTCGTAGTAGAAAGAATTTGCTCTCTGAAACCCGATATCCTTATAATTGATAATCTGCTCCGTACTTCCAATAAACAGAAATCCTTCCGGCGCAAGAGATTTGAAGAATTTTTTATAGATATCATCCTTCGCTTCTTCTGTAAAATAAATCATCACATTTCTGCAAACAATGAGATGATAATTCACCGGATAGGCATCCCGAAGCAAATCTGCCTTCTTGAACTGTACACATTTCTTGATTTCATTCGAAATGCGAAACTGGCTGCCTTCCTGCGCAAAGTACTTAGACTTCAAATCGGCAGGAACGCCTGCAATGTCTTTTGCACCGTACAAACCGTTCTTTGCCTTCTCGATTGCCAGCGTATCAATATCCGTAGCAAGCACATGAATTTGAGATAAAGGTACATGCCTGGAAAGGAGCATTGCCAGTGTGTAAGGCTCATCGCCGGTCGAGCAGGCTGCGCTCCATACATCCAGCCGATTTCCGAAACGTTGAATTAAAGTGGGGATCATTTGTTTATCCATCAATTCCCACTGATCTTTGTTTCGAAAAAACTCCGAGACATTTATGGTCAGATAATTTACGAATGCATCAAAAACTTCCTTATCTTTTTTGAGCAGATCCACAAATTTATCATAGCCAGTCACTTTGTACTTGCCAATTAAAGTATCAATTCGACGCTTCATCTGTTTCTCTTTGTAAGCATTCAAATTGATACTTGTAATATTGAAAATCTGCCCCTTGAACCATTCGTAATCATATGCCATAGGATTCCGTTCCTCATGCCCGCCTAAAACGGGAGGTATGATACGCTGTTACGGTTGTAAGAATGAAGGCTAGGACTTCTCTATCAGTTTTCAGTATTGTCTTCCTGTTCCTGATCTGTCTCTGACTTTTCCGGAGAAAGAAGTGCCTTCATGCTCAAACTGATCTTACGATCATTCTCATTGAAGTCGACAATCTTTGCAGTGACTTCCTCACCAACCTTCAATACGTCGGAAGGTTTTTCGATATGCTCTCTGGCAATTTGAGAAACATGAAGAAGTGCATCAATTCCGGGCTCCAGCTCGATGAAAGCACCGAAATCTGTCATCCTTGCGACCTTTCCTGTAATAATCTCTCCGATTCTGTATTTCTCGGAGGCATCCTTCCAGGGATTCTCATCCTCAAATTTACGGGAAAGAGCGATCTTGTTGCCATCAATGTTCTTAATCAGAACCTTGACCGTATCTCCCACCTTAAAGGTCTTCTTCGGATTTTCCACACGTCCCCAGGACATTTCGGAAATATGCAGAAGTCCGTCTGCACCTCCCAGATCAATAAAGGCACCAAATCCGTAATATTCTTTACGACGCCTTCTACCACATCGCCGATATGAATGCGTTCGAATAACTCTTTGGCTTTCTCCGCTCTTTCTTCGGCAATCAACACCTTCCGGTTACCGATATACCGACGTCTCTTGGGATTGTATTCCGTTACAATGAACTGAATATCCTGACCATCGTATTTGGTTAAATCCTTTTCATAGGTATCGGAAACAAGGCTGGCAGGAATAAAGATTCTGACTTCATCTACCACAACAACCAGGCCGCCGTTCAGAACCTGTACCACCTTGGCCGTGAGGACTTCCTTATTATTGAACGCTTCCTCAATCCTCTTGTTCCCCTTCTCAACTGCCAGTCTCTTATAAGATAAAAGGACCTGACCATCAGCGTCGTTGGTCTTAATGACCTTTGTTTCCATTGTGTCGCCGATTTTTGCAACTGTTGTCAGATCGAGTGAATTGTCGTTGCTATATTCGTTTCTTGTAAGAATACCGTCGGACTTTCCGCCAATATTCAGGATGATCTCATCCGGCTTAACGTCAATAACACTTCCTTCTACTACTCTCCCGACATGAATGGGTTTGAAGGATGCCTCCAGCATCTCTTCAAATGTCTGCTCCTGTTCTGACATATGTCTGAACCTCCTCGATAATTTTCTTTGGGGTGGAAGCCCCGGCGGTAATCCCGATCCGTGCCGCGCTCTTGAGCCGATGCAGATCTAAATCCCGTTTGTCTGAATAAAATATGTATGATCACACCGCCTACTGCAGATCTCAAAGAGTTTCCGCGTGTTCGAACTATGTGCACCACCAATCACGATCATTGCATCAACATGGGAGGCGATTTTCTCCGCCTCCTTCTGTCGCTCCTCAGTCGCGCTACATATCGTATTCATAATGTCAATATTGTAACCGTTCTGAGAAAAAATTTCAACTGCTTTTTTAAATTTATTGAAGTTATAGGTTGTTTGCGATACAAGTGTATAAGCGGTATTCTTCGATGCTCTAAAATTCTCTACATCCTCCAGTGTTTCCAGCACAACAACTTCCCCGCTTGCCCATCCGACAATCCCTTCCACCTCCGGATGCTTCGGATTCCCTGTAATCAGAATGGTCCTGCCCTGTGCGGAAGCTTCCTCCACAATTTTATGAATGCGTTTCACAAAAGGGCAGGTGGCATCCACCAGAGTCAGTCCCTGTGCTTCTATCATTTCATAAATTTTTTTGCTCACGCCATGAGAGCGGATAATCACCGTTCCACCGGAAAGATGTTTCAGTGTTTCTTCATCCGGGATAATCTCCACGCCTCTTTTTTCCAGATCCGCTACCACACTCTCATTATGGATAATGGGACCAAACGTATAGATTTTCCCGTTTGCGCTCTCTCCGACCCGTGAGAGCTGATCGTATACCACATTGACCGCCTTCTCCACTCCGAAAGCAAAAACCCGCGTGAGAAGCTGTGATTATTTCTCGCTCCATTTTCCGTCCTTTCCGGTCAATTCGGTGCTGTAAAACACGGGATGCAAGTTTCCTTTTCCCGGGTGTTTTCTGAATGAACCGACGAAAATAAATTCCTAGAAAAAAATCCAAAAAAACCGTCTATTTTCTCCGGCTTTGAATCAAATCCAGAATGTTCTGAATCACCTCATCGACCGTCATCATGGACGAATCGATGACCACCGCATCCTCCGCCTGTCTGAGCGGTGAAGTCTCTCTTGTCATATCTCGATGATCCCGCTCTTCGATATCTCGCTGAATGGTCTTTAAATCTGCTTCGATTCCCTTCTCCTGCAACTCACGATATCTTCTTTCTGCTCGAACCCTGGAAGATGCAGTCAGAAAGATCTTTAAATCCGCATCCGGCAAAACCACTGTTCCGATATCTCTACCATCCATCACGACGTCGGCAGACTCTGCCAATTCCCTCTGCAACTGTACAAGGCGTTCTCTGACTCTCGGAACGGCGCTGACTGCACTGGCGGCATTTCCCACTCTTTCTTCCCGGAGAAAAGCATCTACGTTTTCACCGTTCAAAAAGACCGCCTGTTCTCCGTTTTTCATAAGAAATATCAATCTGTGCCCGGCTGCATTCTTGTCCGATTTTTTCTGCATCGTTTAAAGGAATTCCGTTTTGTAACATCAACAGAGACATGGCGCGGTACATCGCACCGGTGTCAATATAAATCAAGTTTTCGCGTCGAGCCACCTGCTTCGCTATTGTAGATTTCCCTGCCCCTGCCGGTCCGTCGATGGCAATTTTAAATCCCATGCTCTTCTCCCGTCTGATCCCTTTGTTTTTCTTCCTGAACCTTCTCGCAATCTCTTTATAACCCGCTCCCCTGCAATTTCAATCAGCGGCGCTTTCCCCCGCCAGATGCCCGGTCGACCAGGCAATTTGCAGATTATAACCACCCGTTAGTGCATCCAGATCCACGACTTCGCCCGCAAAATAAAGTCCCCCGACTCGTTTCGACTCCATGGTAGACGGATTGATTTCCTTGAGGGAAACTCCTCCTCTTGTAACGACCGCCTCGGAAAACCCTCTGCATCCGGTTACCGTTAACCTTAGATTCTTAATCAGATAGACAAAATGCTTGCGTTCTTCCCTTGTAATTTCATGCACCCTCTTTTCCGGCGCAATCCCGGATTGTTTCACCATGACAGGAATCAGTTTGGAGGGAAAAAGATGCTGATTCACATTCATGAACTGCTTATTTTTCGCAGATTCAAATTCACGCAGAATCCTCGCATCCAGCTGTTCATCCGTCAGTCCCGGCTTTAAATCCAGTAGCAACTGCATCTTTTTAGACGGATTCCAGTAGGCACTGGCGGAGAGGATCAAAGGTCCGCTGACACCGTAATGTGTAAAAAGCATTTCGCCCAGATCTTCAAAAAGAATCTTTTCATCTGAGTCGACTGCCTTCAAAGAAACATTTTTTAAAGAAAGCCCCTGCAAATCTTTGCACCACTCTTCTCTTACGATGAGCGGTGTGAGAGAAGGGGCGCAAGCGGTAACCTCATGTCCCGCACTTCTGGCAAATTTATACCCATCCCCGGTCGAACCGGTGGAAGCATAGGAGAGTCCCCCTGTAGCCACAATGACTGCATCAAAAGCAAGTTCTTCTCCACCGGCAAGCCGAATGCCCAGAATCTTCTGTCCGTCTTCAGAAAAAAGCAGTTCCTGCACCTGTGTGTGGAATCTCATTCGGACACCGACCCGCTCCATGCCGCGAACCAGGGCCTGAATCACATCGGAAGAATGATCCGAACAGGGAAACACCCGCCTTCCTCTCTCCACCTTCACAGGGCAGCCATTTTCTGTAAAAAATTCCTTGACTGCGTCTTTAGAAAACCCGTAGATGCTACTGTAGAGAAATTTTTTTCCATGTACGACATGAGAAAAAAAATCCTCCGTCTCACAGTCGTTGGTCAAATTGCATCTGCCTTTTCCGGTAATATAGAGTTTTTTCCCCGGCTTTTCATTCTTTTCGAAAATAAAGGTTTCCGCCCCACCTCTTGCCGCGGCAAAAGCAGCCATCATTCCCGCGGCGCCGCAGCCAATCACTGCCACCCTCTTCATCCCTGCAAAATCCTTATAGCATGATTTCAAGATCGCCAGACTCTGCTCTTCGTCCAGGTCATAATCGCCGCTGACAGCCATGCAGGCTGCTCCATGAATAAAGATCCAAATTTTCATAAAAAGCTGGTCCGGACTCTTCGTACCTCCCTCTCCCGCCTTCCGGATCTGTTCCGTCACTACATCGTCTGCACCATTCACCAATTCGTAGGTGCTTTTGGCATTCTCCTCATGCGGCATCAGAAAAAGCAATTCAAACAGTTTTGGCTCCTTCCTCGCAAAGGAGATATAGGCCATGCCAAGATCCACAAATGGAATCTCGTTTCTTTTTTCGAATGCAGTGTAGAATTCTCCGTAGTAGGAAGCAGCCTTGTCATAAACATCTTTCTTAAGCGCTTCCATGTTTGCATAAAGTCGGAAGATCGGTTGGGTGGAACATCCCGCTTCTGATGCAAGCTTTTCTGGACGTAATCTGCTGAAAGCCTTCTTTTCTGGTAATACGAAAGGCGGCGTCGACAATCTCTTCTTTCGTGATCGTAGCTTTTCTGGCCATTTCTTTTGCCCGTATCCTTTTCAAGCATTCATAAAACTGTATTGGTATGTTTAATAGCAAACGTTATCATAGTCGATTTCCCCCTGCAGTGTCAAGCGTCTCACCATTGTTTTCTATCTGCATTGCAATTCTCAGGTAGACGGAAAATGCACTCGGCACCGCATATTTTCTCATTCAACTCTTCTCTTTTAGCCCAGACAAAATCTGCCACAGCAGCCTCTCCCCTCTCCTCTACGAGGAGTAAGGCTCCCTGCATTTCCCATTCTTTATGGGTAAAAATATGTTTGCTTTTCACCAATTCTTTCTTTGACGACAGCAGAAGACCATGAGAAGTAGCCCATATTTCGAGATCCACCGGTGACAAATAACCCTCTTCATTGGGAAACTCATACATTCCGGCTAACAGTCCCGTTGCAGGGCGCTTCCGAATCAAAAATCTTGCCCCGTCCGTTACCAGAAGAATCGTGCGCTGCTCTACCTTTCTCTCCCTTCGCGAAGATTTGATGGGAAAATACATTTCTTTCCGTCCGGCATGGGACCGACAGTCTTTCCGGATCGGGCACAGGGCGCACCTGGGGAGACCGCTTGGAAGACAGATCGTTTCGCCCAGTTCCATCAGCGCCTGGTTAAACTTCCCGCAGTCTTTTGAAGGCGGCAGCTGGTCTTCTAACTCCTTTCGGATTCTATCTTTTGTGTCCTGTCTCGCAATATCGCCCGCGTCCGCAAAAAAACGTGTGAAAACCCGGAGCACATTGCCATCCACAACGGGAACCCTTTCCTGAAAGGCAATGGACGCAATGGCGCCTGCCGTATAAGGTCCGATCCCCGGCAGGCGAATCAGTTCCTCATAGTGGGCAGGCAGATTCCCCCCATACTCCCTGACCACGATTTCAGCCGCTTTTTTCAAATTTTTTGCCCGGGAATAATAGCCAAGCCCCTCCCATAGTTTCATGAGCTCATCTTCCTCCACTTCCGCCAATGCAAAAATATCCGGAAGGCGCTTAAGGAACCTGGCGTAGTATTCTTTCACTGCCTCAATCCTGGTTTGCTGCAACATGATTTCGGAAATCCAAACGTGATAAGGGGTCGGGCTAAGGCGCCAGGGAAGGGGACGCTCCACTTGTAAATACCAACGTATGAGCGCTTCCGAAGGAATTTGACGCTTTTTTTCTCCCCGGATATTGGAAGAATTCAAGGAAGCTCCTTCTGCAAAACGGCCAACTTCCCTGTACCATCCTCGATTTCCATCACTGCGTAGGAAGGGTGACTCCCGCCTCTTGGTCTGACCGGGCTTCCCGGGTTAATCACCGTCACACCTTCTTCCTCTGTCACCTCGGGAACATGCGTATGCCCGTACATTGCGATATCGCAGCCGTTTTGTTTTGCCATTCGTACAAGGTTTCGATTATCTCTCCTGACGTTCAGCAGATCTCCATGAGAAAGATAGACCCGGTGATAATCTCCCAGTAAAAAGACCAGTTCCTTAGGCAGATTTCCCTCATAATCGCAGTTTCCCCCAACTGCCCTCAGATGATAGTCCCGCCTTTCTCCCAGCGCATACTGAATCTCTCCGCATATATCCCCGCAATGAACCAGTACATCAAAGGGCCTCTCGGCAGCAATGATTTTTTTCAATTCGTAAAAACTTCCGTGTGTATCGCTCACAATCACTACTTTCATGATTTACTCCAAAAAGTAGGGTGCAGGTGAATCACTGCCTACCTGCACCCTTCTTCTTTTATGTTTTCCCGTCCTCTACGATCGCCAAATGATTAGTAATTGACAATCTGACCGAATTCTTCCTTTAGAGAGGCTCCGCCTACCAGTCCTCCGTCGATATTCGGTTTTGCAAATAAATCTGCAGCGGTCTTCGCATTGACAGATCCGCCGTACTGGATACGAATGGCTTCTCCCGTCGCTTCTCCGTAAATTTCACGGATGCATTCCCTAATCGCAGCACAAACCTCTTCCGCCTGATCGCTGGTCGCCGTTTTTCCCGTACCGATCGCCCAGATCGGCTCGTAGGCGATGACCGCTGTCTTAGCCTGGTCTGCCGATACTCCCTGGAAAGCGATCTTAATCTGCTGGCGGATAAAATCAATGGTGATTCCCTGCTCTCTCTGCTCCAGCGTTTCTCCGCAGCAGATGATCGGGGTAAGCCCATGTTCAAACGCTTTCAATACCTTTTTATTGACGGTTTCATTGGTCTCCGCAAAATATTGTCTTCTCTCGGAGTGCCCGATGATGACATATTTCACGCCTGCTTCCGTCAACATGTCCGGTGCGATTTCTCCGGTGAAAGCGCCCTTCTCTTCGAAGTACATATTCTCGGCACCGATTGCAATGTTGCTTCCCTCTGCCGCCTGCACCGCGGGAATGATATCAATCGCAGGAACACAAAAGACTACATCCGCATTCTCCGACTTTACCAGTGGCTTTAAGCGCTGAATGAGGTCAACCGCCTGCTTCGGTGTCATGTTCATCTTCCAGTTACCGGCAATAATCATTCTTCTTCCCATAGGAAATTCTCCTCTATTATTTATCGTCTGCAGCTACAACGCCCGGCAGTGCCTTGCCTTCCAGGAACTCCAGGGAAGCGCCGCCGCCTGTGGAAATATGAGACATTTTGGATGCGTATCCCAACTGGTTTACCGCCGCCGCAGAGTCTCCACCACCAATGATCGTTGTGGCATCTGTCTGAGCAAGCGCTTTTGCAACTGCCTTGGTTCCCTCTGCCAGAACCGGATTTTCAAACACGCCCATCGGTCCGTTCCAGACAACCGTCTTTGCATTCTTCACCGCTTCCGCATACAGTTCACGCGTCTTTTCTCCAATATCCAGCCCTTCTTTATCCGCCGGAATCGCACTAGACGCACATGTCTCTACTTTGATATTGGCGTCGTCAATCGGATTCGGGAAAGCGTCCGCAACCACCGTATCTACGGGCAGGAGAAGGGTTTTACCAAGCTTTTGCGCCTTCTCCATCATTTCCTTACAATAATCCACCTTCGTATCATCTACCAGAGATTTGCCGACCTCATAGCCTTTTGCCTTTAAGAAGGTGAAAGCCATTCCGCCTCCAATGATGAGCGTATCGCACTTCTCCAGAAGGTTATTGATGACATTTAATTTATCAGCGACCTTCGCTCCACCCAGAATCGCCACAAAAGGTCTGACCGGGTTCTCGACCGCATTTCCCAGGAAATCAATCTCTTTCTGCATCAGATAACCAACTGCACAGGAACCGCCTTTTTCACGTACAAACTTCGTGACCCCTTCTACCGAACAATGCGCTCTGTGTGAAGAGCCGAAGGCATCACACACATAATCATCACAGAGATCCGCAAGCTCTTTGCTGAACGCTTCGCCGTTCTTTGTCTCTTCCGGACGGAATCTGGTATTCTGTAGCAAAATGACGTCGCCGTCTTTCATCTCCGCTACCGCCTTCGTTACCTCCGGCCCGGTGACGGTATCTAACGCCACAAATTTCACTTCTTTTCCCAGCTTTTCCGAAAGACGCTCCGCGACAGGGCGAAGAGATTCTCCCTCATTAGGGCCATTCTTCACCTTGCCCAGATGGGAGCAGAGAATAACCTTTCCTCCGTCCTTCATTAGCTTCTCAATTGTAGGCAGCGCTGCTACAATACGGGTTTCGTCGGTGATTTTTCCATCCTTTAACGGCACATTAAAGTCACAGCGGCACAGGACTCTTTTGCCTTTATATGCCACATCGTCGATTGATTTTTTATTCAGAGCCATAGATAAACCTCCTTTGTTCATGAAAGAAGTCCGGTCCAAGTGGACCGGACCTCCTGTTAGATCACGTTGGTTGTGGTCGTCCGTCTGATTATTTGTTAATCAGAGAGCCAAAGTGCTTGATGGTGCGTACCATCTGGCTGGTGTAGCTGTTTCTCATTATCATACCAGGAAACCACCTGTACCAGTGTCTTATCTCCCATCGGCAGAACCTTGGTCTGGGTTGCATCAAAGATGGAACCCGCAGTGCTGTTAATGATATCGGAAGAAACGATCTCATCGGTGTTGTATTCGAAGGACTCGGTCTCTTCTTTCTTCATCTGCTCGTTTACCTGGTCTGCTGTCACCTTGCCGTTTACGACTGCATCCAGAATCGTGGTAGATCCGGTTGCGGTAGGAACACGCTGTGCCGCTCCGTTCAATTTGCCATCCAGTTCCGGAAGAACAAGGCCGATTGCCTTGGCAGCGCCGGAAGAAGAAGGAGTAATGTTCATTGCGCCTGCTCTGGAGCGACGAAGATCTCCCTTTCTCTGCGGTCCATCCAGGATCATCTGATCGCCGGTATACGCATGTACGGTGGTCATAAAGCCGGACTCAACCGGGCAAAGATCATTCAGAGCTTTTGCCATCGGTGCCAGGCAGTTGGTTGTGCAGGAAGCAGCGGAAATGATCTGATCCTCCGCCGTCAGGGTGTTGTGATTGACATTGTAAACGATTGTCTTGAGGTCATTGCCTGCCGGAGCGGAAATTACGACATGCTTTGCTCCTGCATTGATGTGCGCCATGGACTTCGCTTTAGAGGTATAGAAACCGGTGCACTCCAGAACGACATCAATGTCCAGATCCTTCCAGGAAGGTTTGCAGCGTCTTTCTCTGCGTAAATGGTAATCTTCTTGCCATTTACAATAATGCTATTCTCACCGGCTTCCACCTTGCCGTTATAACGGCCATGTGTTGTATCATACTTGAGAAGATAAGCAAGCATCTCCGGGCTGGTAAGATCGTTAATTGCTACCACTTCATATCCGTCCGCCTGAAACATCTGTCTGAAAGCCAAACGTCCAATACGTCCGAAACCATTGATTGCTACTCTTACATCTGCCATAGATAGATTCCTCCTAAATGATAGTATTTGGAAGTTTTGCAATTGCCATTACAATTGTAAACGTTGATGAATTATCAACGTTTTCATCTTACCGAATCCTGTATGAAAATTCAAGGTAATTCTTGTACCGGAAGTTATTTTTTTGCTATGATACTCCTTACTATCAGGAGATGGAAACAAAAATGAAGGAACGAATCGAAAAGAGTGCATTGATTGCAATGAGCGGCGGTGTAGATTCCTCTGTCGCCGCTTATCTGATGAAAAAAGAGGGATTCCGTTGCATGGGCGTCAACATGCGCTTATACCATAACCGGGACATTGGCCAGAAGCTGATCGGGAGCTGCTGCTCCCTGCAGGACGCCGATGATGCTGCGGAAGTCTGTTATCGGCTGAATCTTCCCTTTCGCATGCTGGATTATACGGCGCAGTTCAAAAAAGAGGTCATGGACAAATTTGTAAAAACCTATGAGACGGGCGGAACACCGAACCCCTGCATCGACTGCAACCGCTATATGAAATTCAAGCACTTGGCGGATTTTGCGGACGAAACAGGATTCGACAAGATTGTCACCGGTCATTATGCCCGCGTGGATTATGACGAAGCCTCAGGACGTTATTTATTAAAAAAAGCCGTTGATGAAAAGAAGGATCAAAGTTATGTCCTGTACATGCTGACACAGGAGCAGCTGTCCCGCATCCGATTCCCCCTGGGCAACTTCACCAAAGAAGTCACCCGCCGGATTGCGGAAGAGGCAGGTTTTGTCAACGCCAGGAAGCATGACTCCGAAGATATTTGCTTTGTCCCGGACGGCGATTATGTCGCATTCATGGAACGGTATACCCGAAAAAAATATCCGGGACGGAGACTTTCTGGATGAAGCCGGCCATACGATTGGCAGGCACGAGGGGGCTGTTCGGTATACCAAAGGACAGCGCCGGGGGCTGAAATTTTCCGCCGGGAAGAGGATCTTCGTTATTGACAAGGATATGGACAGGAATACGGTCACCTTAGGAGACGAGTCCTCTCTTTTTTCCACCGAAATCGAGCTGACCGATGTGAATTGGATCACGGAACTTCCGGAAACCAGCCTTCGAGTGACCGGCCGCACCCGCTATCACCAAAAAGAAACCGAATGCACCTTAACGCCTTTAAGTGCCACACGCGCCAGGGTCATTTTCGACCGTCCGGTTCGCGCCGTAACCAGAGGGCAGGCTGCTGTTTTTTATGATGGCGACATTGTGGTTTGTGGTGGAACCATCTTATAAGGAAGTACACGAGAGGAACTGTAAGAAAGGATCTTCAGTAAAATGGAAGCAAAGAAAACAACCGCAAAAGCAGAAAATCGAGGGAAAATCATTGTACAGACCGGCATGATTGGTATCCTTGCCAATCTTCTTTTGGCCGCCTTTAAGGTAACAATCGGTTTTTTCTCGAACTCTATCTCCGTGATGCTCGACGGCATCAATAACTTATCGGATGCGTTCTCCTCCGTGATTACCATTGTAGGGACGAAGCTTTCTGAAAAGCCGGCGGATCGGGATCATCCCATGGGGCACGGAAGGACCGAATACCTCACCGCTTCCGTCATCAGTTTAATTGTACTCTATGCCGGTGTCACTTCGCTTGTGGAGTCGGTCAAAAAGATCTTCCATCCCGAAACACCCGAATATCATGTTAGCGCCATTGTGATCTTGGTTGTTGCCGTGAGTGTAAAAATTCTCCTTGGCTTATATGTGCGAAAAACCGGTATCCTCGTGCACTCCGACTCCCTGAAGGCACAGGGGCAGGATGCTCTACAAGACGCGGTGATCTCCGCCTCTACCATCCTGGCTGCTCTTATTTTTATTTTCTTTCATATCTCTCTGGAGGCTTACCTTGGCACCGTAATTTCTATCTTTATCGTAAAAGCCGGGTATGAGATCCTGTGCGAAACCATTTCCCGTATTCTGGGAGAAAGAATCGACTCGGACTTCAGCAGGGATATCCGTCATGCCATTCAGAAACTCCCCGGTGTTTACGGGGTGTACGACCTGGTTCTCCATAATTACGGGCCGGATAAGTATCTTGCCTCTGTGCACATCGAGGTCAGAGACGATATGACCGCAAAAGAAATCGACGCGCTGACCAGAACAATCGATACACTGATCTATGAGAAATTCGGCATCGTTATGACCGGAGTCGGCATCTATGCCAGAAATACCGATCCGAAGACAGCCGAACTGCGAGATGAAATTTCCTCCTATCTGATGACAAGAAGAAATATCAAGCAGGTACACGGCTTCTTTTTACGGGAAGAAAATAAATCCATTGCGCTGGATGTCGTCCTTGATTTCCGTGTGACGGATCGCCATAAGGAAGTGATCGACATTCAAAAGGATCTGGAAAAAGAATTTCAACCTTATCACTTTCATGTCACCGGAGACTACGATATCAGCGACTGACTGAAAGAACCTTCCAACCTCCCCTCACCACCGTGACGAGGGAGGTCTTTTTTTATTCTCTTTTGGATCCGTACAAACGGATTTCTGTGTGGATATCCAACCTTCTCCTTCCTGTCTGTCAACACCCGGGCACTCTCTAAACGCTCTCGACGCGCTTTCACAAATTCTTCACATTTCTCTTCGTTTTTTTCAGCTCCATTTCAGCTTACCCTTGTATTCTTGATCCCAAGAAGAGGATAACGATGTGAACAAACATCCACTTCTTCCCCTATTGAAATACCGTCTCTACGGTTTTCACAACTTTCAACAACGATTTCCTTATGGAAAAGAAAAGAGGTCAATATGAAAAAGAACAGGATTCGGAAAAAGTTGTTCTTCCCTGCATCGGCATCGGAATGATGCTTGCCCTCAGTGCCTGTGATGCTTCAGGTCAAATGCTTGGAAACACAACGACAGGCAGTGCAATCACAGCGAGCAAGGTTGCAGACAGTTTGGCAAGTGGCAGCACGACAACAGACAGCGCAACTGCAACAGAAAACGGGAAAACCAGCATCACCGTTTCCGGAGACAACATTTCCATCAAAGGGAATGGAGCTACCAGCACCGGAAAGACCATCACGATTTCCGAAGCGGGTTCCTATCAATTAAGCGGCAGTATGGAGGAAGGACAAATCAAAATCAACACCGATGGGGAGGTCAAGCTCATTCTTGATCAATTCAGCATCACAAATTCCAAGGATGCACCCATCGTGAATGAAAAGGGAACGGTACAGATTCTACTCAAAGAAAATACAGAAAACAAGGTAGCGGATCGTCGCTCCGCCAAAGAGGACACGGACTCCGGCGCAGAAAAGTCAGGCTCCAAAACCGACGATACAAACGCCAGCACCGACTTCGATGCAGCCATCTACAGCGAGGGAGATCTTCTTCTTGGCGGTCAGGGAAGTCTTACCGTAGAGGGCGGATATGAAGACGGGATCCACAGCAAAACGGCATTAACCATGGAAAGCGGCACCTACGAGATCACTGCTTCTCATCACGGCTTAAACGGGAAGAAAACGCTGACGGTGAAGGACGGCACCTATGGGATCACGACCGTAGAGGATGCGCTCCATTCCAAGGGAGATGTATCGGTGGAAAACGGTAAGATGACCATCCTGGCAGGAGACGATGCGCTTCATGCAGATCAGACGCTTACGGTAAAAAACGGAACCATCGATATCCAAAAATCTAATGAAGGCCTGGAGGGGATCACGGTGAACGTAGAAGGGGGCGATATTTCCATTCAATCTTCTGATGACGGCATTAACGGTGCCGGAGAATCGGAAGACGGCTCCGCGGTAGACATCTCGGTCAATATCTCCGGAGGGAAAGTCAAGATTGTCCCGGGCGGAGACGGAATCGACTCCAATGGAAACCTGAACGTATCCGGCGGAACGATTGTCGTAGACGGTCCTTCGGATGGCGGAAACGCTCCCATTGATTATGACGGCACTGCCACGATCACAGGAGGAACCGTCTTTGCCAGCGGAAACTCCGGCATGTTCCAGGGATTCGATGAAAACAGCTCTACCCAGTCCAGCATCATTGATTATCTGGATCAGAATGCAAAAGCAGGAGAAAGCATCACAATTACAGACGCAAACGGCAAAGAAATCTTCTCTTCCTCTGATACCACACAGAGCTTTAACACCTTCCTGTATAGCAGTTCAGATTTGAAGGAGGGCAAGAAGTATACCGTAAAGGTCGGATCCACCAGCAAGTCTGTAACGGTCAGTAAAAAGACCAATACCATCGGCACTCGCAGCCAGGGAATGGGACAGCCGCCCATGAATGGCGGGAACGGACAGCCTCCACAGAACGGAAACAATAAACAGGCAATGGGACAGCCGCCTATGGGTGGTGGGAACGGACAGCCGCCTATGAATGGCGGAAACGGGCAGCCTCCGCAGGGTATGCCCCCTATGGGGCAAGGCGGACCGCAAGATATGCCCCAGCAGGGAATGCCCCCTATGGAACAAAATCAAAATCGAAACCAGAAACAGGACCGGAAGCAGGACAGAAACCAAAGTAAAAACAAGAATCAGAACCAGACAAACAAGCCTTCCGGACAATCTCAAAAGAAAGACAGCGGAAAAAGTGAAGAAGTAACCAGTCTTTAGAAAGGAGACCCGCTATGAAAAAAAGCGCTATGTACTCATTCCGGCCTATAAGCCCGGGGAAACTCTACTCTCCTTCATACAGGCTTTGGAAGAGCGGAATTTAAATGTCATCGTCGTAAACGACGGATCAGGGGAAGAATATCTTCCCCTCTTCCAGAAAAATGGAAGACCATACAGGTGTCAAGCTCATCCAACTGAAACAAAACCGGGGCAAGGGTGCTGCGCTAAAAGCAGGGCTCTCCTATCTCCAGACATTGGACGGGAATTTCCAAATTATTACCGTGGACGCGGACGGACAGCACTCCCTGCAGGATACGTTGTTCCTCCTGGAGGAAGGAGAGGAACACGAAAACAGTTTACTCCTTGGATCCAGAACACAGTCCGGGAGCTCTCCTCTGCGTTCCCGATTGGGAAATTCCATTACCAGGAAGGTCTTTTCTCTCACCACCGGCGTTCCGATCCGAGATACCCAAACCGGTTTGCGTTGCTTTGGAAAAGAGCTGATTCCGGATCTTCTGGCAATCCCCGGCAATCGATATGAATACGAAATGAATGTGCTCCTGGAATTTGCCAGAGCCGGCATTCCCATACTGGAATATCCGATTGAAACCATTTATCTCAACGATAATGCAGGAAGTCACTTCGATACCGTGAAAGATTCTTTTCGAATTTATGGGCAGATCCTGAAGTTTATCTCCGCTTCCCTCCTCTCCTTCCTGCTGGACTTTTTGCTCTACAGCCTTTGTTTCGCATATACCGGACAGATCTTTCTCTCCAATGCCATCGCTCGTATTCTTTCTTTGCACGCCAACTTTTTCTTAAACAAAAATTTTGTCTTTGCAAAAAGGCAGGTCGTGCACACAGAAGATTTCGGAGGTACACACGGCAAGACCCACGCTCCATTCAGAAATTATATTTCCTACCTAGGGCTGGCGCTCTTCCTCTTCCTCATCAACAGCCTGTTGCTAAGCGGCATTGTAAACAGCCTGAATATCAACGCCTATTTTGCAAAAATCCTGACGGAACTGGCATTGTTTCTCTTTTCCTACTATGTGCAGAAGAATCTGATTTTTAACCACAGAGAGAATGAGGGAAGAAATCACGTTACGGAGAGTCCCTGCTAAGAAAGCACCTGTTAAGAGAAAATCTGCTAAGAAAGTTCCTGTTAAAAAAGTATCTGGTGAAAAGTCTCTGTTAAGAAAGTTCCTGTTAAAAAAGTATCTGGTAAAAAGTCTCTGTTAAGAAAGTCTCTGTTAAGAGAGTCCCCGTTTCAGAAGAAAGGAAGTTTTTCATGAAAAAATGGAACCCGAAGATGTCCGGTTTTCTTTATGGAATCCTCTTACTGTCCTATACCGGCTATGCACTTTTGGACAGCTTTGTGATTCCGCATCCCATGCAAACTGTGGTAGCATCTTCCCAACAATCAAATAGCCAAGCACGCTTGCTGAAAGTGTAGAAGCACAGATCAATCAGAAGCTAAATGCGGCAGAGACGGAGGAGTCCTCTGTGACAGATTCCGATACGAATGAGCCGGATCAAACAGAAACACAAACGAACACAAGTAACTCTTCTTTGGAAGGATCAACCATCGGCAATTATTCGGATAGCAAAACCAAAATCACCCTGACGAAATATCGCTCTTACGATAGCAGCATCTACGTAGCCGATGTCACCGTGTCCGATGTTTCCGATTTAAAAACCGCCCTTGCACAAAATACCTATGGGCGAAACATCACCGAACAAACCTCGTCCATGGCATCAGATCACCAGGCTGTTCTTGCGATCAACGGAGACTATTACGGGGCCAGACAGAGCGGCTATGTGATTCGAAACGGTCAATTATATCGAGACAGTTCCAGCGGTAACACGGCGGCTGCCATTCTGTCAAACGGCGATTTTCAGTTTGTCACAGAGGGGGAAACTTCTGCGGATACCCTTCTGCAGGATGGTGCCTGGCAGGTCTTTTCCTTCGGCCCGGTTCTTTTAAACAACGGCACGGTATCCGTTTCAGAGAATGAAGAAGTGGGGATGGCGATGGCAAGCAATCCCAGAACGGCGATCGGACGTATCGGCAAAAATCACTATGTCTTTGTGGTCTCCGACGGAAGAACCGAAGAAAGCGCCGGACTCAGCCTTTATGAACTTGCAAGCTTCATGAAAGAACTGGGCGTCACAGATGCCTATAATTTAGACGGCGGCGGTTCTTCTACCATGGTTTTCCAGGGAAATATCATCAACAATCCCACCACCAACGGACATTCTTTCGAGGAACGGGCGGTGAGTGACATTCTCTATATCGGAGGAAAAAATACATGAAAAAGACTTTATCTTATCTCTTCTTATCCCTTTTTGTGCTTGTCTTCGGACAGATCTATGAACACTTTTCCCACGGCGTTTACTCCAATTATATGATTTTCGCCTTCCTTTTCCCTCTCCTGGGACTGTTCCTCCCTAACCTTCTCCTGTGTCTTTTACCGAAAAAAGGCGCAGAGAAATCGAAAGGAAACAAAGGGGAAAAGGAACGATCCTCCGGTTCCGTGACCGATGAGAAAAACTTCTCTTTCTGGAAATGGGGGATTGCCACCCTGACCGTCGGTTCTCTCTACAAGGGCATCCTCGAAATCTATGGAACAAGCAGCCATATGGAACTTTCCTACCTGATCGTCGGATGCGGGTTCTGCCTTCTTGGTTGCATCCTGTTCTTCACAGGTGTAAAAAGGGAAGAGAACATTTCTACCTCACAGAGGAAAGCAGCACCGTAAAGGTTATCCTTTTTCCACTGCCCTCTGCGCTGATCTCCCCCTGATGCATTTTTACAATTTCCTTTGCTATGGAGAGCCCCAGTCCGTACCCTCCGTCCGTTCTGGATTCTTCCATTCGGAAAAACCGTCTCCAAGCTTCTCCAATTCCTCTTTGCGAAACTCGTTCTCCGTAGCATTGGATATTTGCAACCGGATATCCTTCCCTCTCTTTTCCATGGAGACCTCCGTTTCGGTTTGCGGAGGGGAATATTTCAGGGCGTTCTCCAATAAAATGCTAATCAGCTGCTTGAGTTTATTCGCCTCTCCCCTTAGGTTCAGGTTCTCTTCCAAATGATATGTCAACGTCCTTTTCTGATCAAAAAAAAGAGGTTCAAACAACAGACACTCCATTTCCACAAGATGAGTAAAAGACAGAATCGCAAATTGATTTTTCCGATCCTGCCAGCGCTCCAATCGGCTTAAATCCAGGAGAGACTCTGTCAGGTACTTCATTCTTCTACTCATTTCCTGAATACCCCGGACGGCCCCTTCCATTTTTTGCAATTCCGTCCATTCCATCAGATCTGAGGGATCTGTTTTCTCCTTTTCCTCTTTCCGGAACCGATTTAAATGGTAATCTAAATTCTCTACATCATTCAGTATGACGGTCAGCGGCGTCTTCAGTTCATGGGAAGCATCTGCAACAAACTGCCTTTGGGCTTCCAAACTCTCCTTCACGGGAATCAACGTTTCCCCCACAAAAAAACGGGCAAACAGAGCAATGCCCCCGGATAAAACCACAAACAACATCCCCAGTACACCCAAAAGTCTGCGGATGCTCATACTTTCTTTTCGAAAGTCCGTGATCACCAGGCGATACCTTGCTTCCTCCTTCGCCTCCTCTTTAGAAAAAACACGGTCCTTTCCTTCTCCCACAGAATCCTTTGGGGACTCTTCCCTCTCTTCCTGCGGCTCGGTACTACGCTTACAATAATAGGGGAAGCTTCCTCCTTCCACGGAAGAAAAGAAGCTTCCTTTCTCGCTCTTTACCTGTTTTAACGCCTTTTGAATCAACTTTTCCTTGATGTCTGCATCCAGAAAATAATCCTGACCGGTACTCTCCTCGATCTCTCCGTCTTCACGGATCACCAGCTGAAAGATCGGATAAGATCCTGATGTCGGTACATCCATGGGTTGTGCCATCGCATTGGTGAGGGCATTTTTCATTCCCATATAGAGGCTGTTTCTGTTATAGAAAAATAGAAAGAGCAGAATCAGGAGAAGAAAGCAAATACTCACCGCAGAAAGCAGGAAACTCAATTTTTTTTGCAACTGCCCAATCATTCTTCTCCCTCAACCAAGAGATATCCGAGTCCTCGACTGGTCTTAATCGTCAAATTGGCATCCAGCGCCCTCAATTTCTTCCTTAAAAACCGATGTAAACTTCTACGTTATTTTCCGTTGCCTCACTATCGTATCCCCAGATTTTCTCCAGCAGGATGTTTTTGGATACAATCTTATTCTTTTCCTGTAAGAGGAGCTTCATCATCTGGAACTCCTTGGACGAAAGACGAATATTCCCCCTGTCTACAATCAATTCCGAGGAATCTAAATCCAGGACCGTATTGCCAAAGCTGATCTGATTCACCTCTTTACCCTGCCTTCGAAACAGAGCATTGATACAGGCAAGCAGTTCCCGTTCATCAAAGGGCTTCGTGAGATAATAATCCGCACCGGATTCCAGCCCCTCCACCCGGTCTAAGAGATCCGACCTGGCGGTCAGCATGAGAATCAACGTCCCCTTCTTGTCTTTTCTCAAACCTCTTGCCACCTGATATCCGTTTAATTTTGGAAGCATCACATCCAGAATGATCATATCCAGAGCAAGCGACCTGGCGATTTCCAGCCCCTCTTCTCCGTCATAAGCCAGATACACTGTATGCTTGTTTTTTTCCAGAATTTCTTTCAGAGACTCCGCCAGCATGATTTCATCTTCCACCACTAAAATCTGCATCACGCGTCTCCCTTGTTCAAAAACAAATCTCCAAATTCCCGTCTCCCTTTCCCCGTACGGAAGAGGAATAAAAGAGCCTGGCCACCTCTGCCAGATCATAACCATCCATCACCCCTGCCGTCTCATAGGGCGAGTGCATAGAAAGCTGCGCCAGACCAATATCGACGGTATTCATCGCCACCTGGCTGTTGGAGATATTCCCCAGCGTCGATCCCCCCAGCATATCCGAACGATTGGTAAACGTCTGGTACGGCACCTGCGCTTTTTCACAATAACTCTTGAAGACGGCGCCGGAAACGGCGTCCGTCGTGTATTTCTGGTTTGCGCTGTACTTTAATACAATTCCCTGATTCATATAAGGTCGATTCACCGGGTCTGCTTTATCCGGATGTGAGGGATGTACCGCATGGGCATTGTCCGCCGAAATCAAAAAACTGTTCTGCAGTGCCTTATAGTAGTCCACTTCTTCCAGACGAAAGGCGTAAAGGATCCGATGCAACACCTCTTTGAGGAAGGGGGAATCCGCCCCCTGTTTCGTGCCGCTGCCGACCTCTTCGTTATCGAACACACAGTGCATGGCAACGCTTTCCTTCGGCTTTAGCAGCAAGCAGTCCCTGAAGAGAGGAAAAAGCGCATTGCAAATCATCCAGCCTCCCGCTTCCGATGAACTCCTCACAAGCACCGAACACACAGGCCTTCTGCCGGTTATACAAAAACAAATCCCAATCGAGGATGTCTTCCTCTTTGACGGAAATCGCTTCGGCAATGATTTCCTTGAATTTCCCCTTTCCTTCCATGGTCGAAAAAAGAGGCAGCATATCCTTCTGCGCATTGAAAGAATATCCATCGTTGACTTCACGGTTCATGTGAATCGCAAGGTTGGGGATAAGAAGCAGGTCTCTATCCAGATTGACCAGCTTAGACGCCACGCCTTTCTTTGTCCGGATCAGCACTCTTCCCGCCACGGACAGCGGTCTGTCCAGCCATGGTGCGCAAATCATCCCGCCATATTTTTCCACATTCAGCTGAATATAAGCCTGCTCCACCTCCATCTCCGGATCGGTTTTGATTTTAAACACCGGGAGAATCGCTGTGACTGGCGATGATCTGAAAGCCCTGAAACGGTTTTTCCGGAAGATGAAAAGGCAATGAGCGCAGAGCCGTTGCGCGTAACAAAATATTTGCCTCCCCTCTCCAACTTCCAGTCATCTCCCTCATATAAAGGTGAAAAACCCTCTGCCTGCAGAATCTCCTTCATATTCTCTACTGCAAAAAAGGCATTGACGCTTTTGTCCAGAAAGTTCATGAGTTTTTTGGTAAACTTTCTGGCACTTGCTTCTTTTCCTGCCATGTTCTACTCCTTTTGTCTTGTGTTCATCCGTCCATTCTTCTAAAATATACCATGACACCGTAAAATCTCGAAAGCCGGTCGTATGAATCATGCGATTTTTTTATTGGAAATCATAGGAACGATTGCCTTTGCGATCTCCGGCGTATTAGCCGCCAAGGAGAAGCAAATGGATCTCTTTGGCGCCATCGTTCTGGGCTGTGCCACCGCCGTGGGAGGCGGCATGATGCGGGATATCATACTGGGAAAATTCCCGCCTGTCCTTTTCACCGACCCTATTTATACAGAGTTCTCATTTATCACTTGTATTCTAGGCTTTCTGATAGAGAAAAGACATCTCCATACCACAGGAGAAGAGCTGACTATTCTCCTCTACATGGCAGACAGCATCGGCCTCGGCATCTTTGTTGTAGTGGGAAGCCAGTCTGCCTTTCACGCAGGCTATGGTCATAATCTCTTTCTATGCACCTTTGTCGGTGCGATCACCGGCATTGGCGGCGGCCTTTTGCGCGACATGCTCTCTGCAGAGCTTCCCCTCATTATGCGAAAAAGAGTCTACGGAGTAGCCGCCATCCTTGGATCTCTATCCTATTCTTTTCTCAGACAACAGGGAGCAAATGACAAGGGTTCCCTGTTGGTTGGCGTCTGCTTCACTATTCTCATCCGCTTTCTGGCGATCCATTTTCACTGGAATCTTCCCTCTTTTCAAGAAAAGCCGTCCACTACAACCGATTCATCCTCTCTAATAGAATCAGCTTACCAAACGAAATCATCTGCTCTAGGCAAGTCCTCCTATCAAACCAAATCATCCTCTCAAGCCGGGTCAATCTCTCAAGCAGAATCATCTGTGAAAGAAAAAAAAATCTCCGTGCGCCTAATGCCTCTGAAATAAAGTCTCCTGCAGCGAGACAAGCTTATCTGCAATGCAAACAATCCACGCCTCTCTGGACATCGGCACTCTCTCCGGATTTAGGGGCCACATGTGACAATAGATAACATGGCTTGTCTTATCATCAATATGAAATAGCATCTGTGCGTTCTTGCACGCCACATTTGCATGGCGAAACCCATGGAAGCGATGGCTCCCGTCTCCCTTCCGGTGCCAGTCATAGAGAAATAAATCATGCAGCATCGCACCGGTAAGCAAGACTTCCAGATCGGAGTGCAGTGCCAAATATCGATTGATTCGATAACTCATTCTGGCGACGTTTTTGCAGTGTTCATACGTAGAAACGCTTCCATGCTGCTTATATCTTTTCATTTGCTGCACGTTTTCATCGGATTCGATGCCGTAGAGAATGGCTTCCATCTCCTGATGATCCTGCATTCTATCTATCCCTCTTTTCCTTACAAAATCTTCACAGCTTCCGCTTTGTTTACGAATGTAAGAAAACGGTGTTAAAGGATCAACATCGCATCCCCAAAACTGAAAAAGCGGTATTTCTGCCTGACCGCCTCCTCGTATGCCCGCAGAATATTCTCTCTACCGGCAAGGGCGGAAACCAGCATCAGAAGAGTCGACTCCGGCAGATGAAAATTGGTGATGAGCGCATCCATCACCCGGAAAGAGAAACCCGGGTAAATAAAGATGGAGGTATCTCCGGAGCAGGGCGCCACCCACTGCAAATCGGCACCGCTCTCCTCTCCGTTTTGTCTCTTCTCCAGGAACAGTTGCGCGGCGCTCTCCACCGTTCTGCAACTGGTCGTTCCCCACGCAGATCACACGGTGACCGGAGGCCTTGGCGGAATTGATGGCGTCCGCCGCCTCCTTTGTCACCTGAAACCATTCCGTATGCATCCGGTGTTCTCTGACATCCTCCACTTTCACGGGTCTGAAGGTTCCCAGTCCCACATGCAAGGTGACGTAGGCAAGCTTCACTCCCTTCTCTTCCACTCTTTCTAACAATTCCTTCGTAAAATGCAGCCCCGCCGTCGGCGCGGCCGCACTGCCGTCATATTTTGCATAAACCGTATTGTACCGGTTTCGATCCTTTAGCTCATGTTTGATATAAGGGGGAAGCGGCATTTCGCCCAGCCTGTCCAGAACTTCTTCAAAAATCCCCTCGTACTCGAAATGAACCAGGCGATTTCCATCCGGTAAAACCTCCCTGATCTCCGCATGAAGTGCACCGCCTCCGAAGACCACCCTGGCTCCTTCACGCAACTTTTTCCCCGGACGAACCAGAGTCTCCCAGACATCGTTTTCTCTCCGCTTTAGGAGCAGAATCTCCACTGCGGCACCACCGTCTTCCTTTTGCCCGAGAAGGCGAGCCGGAATGACGCGCGTATTGTTGAGCACCAGGCAGTCTCCCTCTTGCAAGTAGTCCAGAATTTCATGAAACACATGATGAGACATCTCTCCCGTTTTCTTATGAAGGACCAGGAGCCTGGAAGAGGCGCGATCCTGCAAGGGATCCTGTGCAATCAATTCTTTCGGCAGGTCAAAATCATAATCAGAGGTGGAAAACCCCTCCTTCCTTTCCCCCATGGCGATCACTCATTTCTAAGAGAGAGGCGTGCTTTAAAAAGGCAATATATCCGCGATACGCTTCATAAAGATCCGCCTTGGACGTTGCCTCGTAGGGTGCATGCATGCTGAGTACCGGCACGCCGGAATCAATGACATTCATCCCGTAAAGTGCAAGAATATAGGCTATCGTGCCACCGCCGCCCAGATCGACTCTGCCCAGCTCCGCCGTTTGGAAGTTCACCTTTTCTTTTTCAAAAATGGCGCGCAGATGTGCCAGATACTCCGCATTGGCATCATTGCTGCCTGCTTTCCCATGCGTACCGGTGAATTTGTTAAATACCATACCGCTGCCGACATAGGCCACATTCTTTTTTTCGAAAGCAGAAGCAAACTGCGGATCATAGGAACTGGAAACATCGGAAGAAAGCATGCAGGAATTGGCCAGGCATCTGCGCAGCCTCAGCTCGCTGTAATCTCCCATTAACTCCATCACCTCCGCCACGGCATTCTCAAAGAAATGAGAACGCATGCCGGTTGCACCGACAGAACCGATTTCTTCTTTATCCACCAGAATGCTGCAAGCGGTTCTTTTGATGTCTTTGGTATCAAAAATAGCCTTAGCGGAAGGATAGGCGCAGACGCGATCGTCCTGCCCGTAAGCTAAAATCAGGGAACGATCAAAGCCCGCATCCCTCGCAGGACCTGCCGGCACGATTTCCAGCTCGGCAGAGATAAAGTCCTCTTCTTCAAAACCGTACTGGTCTTTCAGGATCGCAAGGATGCCTCGCTTCACGGCACCGCTTATTTTTGACTGACACGCTTTTTCCTCTTTTTCCTCCCGGAAAGCATAGCGCTGCCCCTTCGTCAGCTTGTCGTCGTCCTTGTCTTCCTTCTCTTCCTTTTCTTCCTTCTCAATCACCAGAGGTTTGTTGCCGATAATCAAATCCAGCATTTCTCCCTCAATGACTTCGGTGGCTTTCTTGGTCATCTGCTCCTGTGCCAGGTGAATCAGGAGGTCGGAAAAGAAGAAGACCGGATCCTCCTCATCCTCCCCCACCGTTAACTGCACCGTTGAGCCATCCTTTTTGACGACTACTCCATGCAACGCAAGCGGCATGGCAACATATTGATATTTCTTGATGCCGCCATAATAATGCGTGTCCAGATAAGCGAACCCTCCCTCCTCATAGAGAGGGTTCTGCTTCACATCCAAACGGGGAGAGTCGATATGTGCGCCCAGGATGTTCATCCCGTTTTCCATCGGTTCCTCTCCAATATGAAAGAGGACAATGGACTTATTCATCCATACGCTGTAAATTTTGTCTCCCTTCTTCACCTTTTTCTTTTTTTCCAGCAAAGAGGTCAGTTCTACAAATCCTTCCGCCTCCGCCATATTCACCAGTTGGTCTACGCACTCGCGCTCCGTCTTTCCCTGATCCAGAAACTTCTTGTATCCTTCTGCAAAGGCGAATGCTTCCTTCTCCTGCTTCTGAGTATAGGTTATCCACGTATTTTTACGAATCATCTTACCCTCCTTGATTCTCCTATGGGGCTGTCAAAAATCCCCTCTCACTGCCATTTTCCTTATGAAAATGCACTTGTATCAACTTCTCAGTTCGATTTTCATTTCCTTTAATCCATTTAAGATGCGCTCCATGCAGCTGTTGACTTCTTCATCCGACAGCGTCCGTTTCGCGCTGCGGAAGGACAGCGAATAAGCCATGGACTTGTACCCTTTTTGGATCTGTGCGCCTTCATATAAATCAAACAGTTCTAATTTCTCAAGATATTCTCCGGCGCAGTGCCGAATGGTCTGCTCGATTTCTCCCGCCAGAATTTCCCTCGGCACCACCATCGAAAGATCCCTGGAAAGAGCAGGAAACCTGGCAATGCCATGATAGCGTCTCTCAAAGGTGGCGTAAGGAAGAACGGAGGGAATATCAATGACAGCCAGATACACGCGGTCTTTGATTCCATAGTTCGCCGCCACCAGCGGATGCAACTCTCCCAGATAACCGATTTTCACCAGTTCTTCTGTTTTCGGATCCTGATACTGGATTTCCGCCTGCCTGCCCGGATGCAGATAGGGTCGACCCTGGATGACCATCATAGAGCGTTTCCTTTGGATTCAGCTGCATGTGCTCCAGCATGTTCAGACTCTCCAGAAACTCTTCCACCACCCCCTTCATGGTGTAAAAATCGCCTTCTCCATAAAAGCCGAGTGTAAACTGTTCCCTCTCATCCGGAAGGTCTTTTAGCGGAAGTTCCTTGGGCAGATAGATATTGGCGATTTCATACAGACGCACATCCTTGTTTCTGCGACTGTAATTGGTGGAAAGACTGGTGAGAATTCCCCCAAGCGGCAACGTCCTCATAATGGAGAAATCTTCCCCAAGCGGATTGGAAATGGTAATCGCTGCTCTCTCCTTTGCTTCCTTTGGTAAAAGAAGTTTATCAAAAATTTTCGGGCTTTCAAAGGAATAGCAATAGGCCTGTGAGAAGCCGGAAAACTGTGCCACCTCCTCCGCCTTATCCCTGACGTACAGCCGGAACGGTTTCCCTCCGGTGGTTGCACTGTTTTTCGGAAGCGTGACCGGGATCTTATCGTAACCGTAAAAGCGAGCCACTTCCTCTGCCAGATCGCAGGTGGCATGCAGGTCCTGACGGAAACTGGGAACGACGACTTCTCCCGTTTTCTGGTCATACCCGATTTCTTCTCTTTTAAAATAATCGATCATCTCCTCTTTGGAAAGCTTGGTGCCCAGGAGCGCATTGATGCGTCCCTCCTCTAACGGAATCCGCCTCAGGGGTTCGATCGGTTTTCCCGCTTCCACCATGCCTGCGACCACTGTTCCGGCGTGCAGTTCTTCCATCAGCGCACAGGCTCTGTTGATTGCCTCGATCGCATTGGCAGGATCCAGTCCTTTTTCAAAGAAACCGGAGGCATCCGTTCGCAGCCCGATCCTCTTGGCACTTTTCCGGATATTGGCTCCCCTGAAAGGTTGCCGCTTCAAAGAGAACCGTCTGAACCTTGTCTGTAATCATGGAATTCTCACCGCCCATGATGCCTGCGATGCCGATTTCCTTCTCCGCATCACAGATCATTAGAACATCCCTGTCCAACTGTCTTTTGACTCCGTCCAGCGTAACAAAGCTCTCTCCGTCCCTTGCACGGCGAACGAGGATCTGATTCCCTGCAACCGCCGAAAGATCATAGGCATGCATCGGCTGTCCGTATTCCAGCATCACATAGTTGGTGATGTCCACCAGATTGTTAATGGGGCGGATTCCGCAGGAAGCCAGTCTCCTCTGCATCCACTTCGGCGAGGGTGCAATATGAACATCCTTACAGATCCGTGCGCAGTAATGTGTGCAGAGATCCGAATCCTGCACCTCCACCTTGATGTAATCCTGTGCCTGATCCACCTCACTTTTTACCTGATGATCCGGTTTGTAGAAGGGAAGATCGTAGGCTGCCGCCGCCTCTCTTGCAATTCCAAGGATCGCATAGCAGTCCACGCGGTTGGGAGGTGATTTCAAATTCGAAGAGCGTATCGTGCAGTCCGAGCGCCGCAACCGCATCATCTCCCGGCTGAACCCCGCTATTTTCCTCAAAGATATACAGACCGTTTTCCGGTGCTTCCGGGTAAAAATCACGACTGCTCCCCAATTCTTCGATGGAGCACATCATACCGTAGGATTCCACCCCTCTCAGCTTCCCGGCCTGAATGGGGATCCCCTCCTGCTTTAAATCCGCTCCTGTCTCGTTATGCTCATGTCCATGCGAGGCGGCGACCCTTCCTCCGTCCAGAACCACAGGGACCAGATCCCCCTCCTTCATGTTCTTCGCTCCGGTTACGATCTGCACCCTTCCATCTTCCGACACCCCGGTGTTTCCCACGCTGTTTTTCCCACATCCACCTGACAGATGACCAGTTTATCCGCGCCCGGATGGGGTTTGATCTCCTGAATCCTGCCGACGACAATCTTCTCCAGATTCTGATCAAACCGTGTATAAGTCTCCGTCTTCGTTCCAAACAGCGTCATACGGTTGAAGAAATCACGATCCGTGCAATCCAAATCCGGTACGTATGCTTTAATCCATGATAATGAAGCGTCCATTCTTTTCTGCTCTCCTTTTCCAACCGAATTTAAAACTGATTCAGGAACCTGATGTCATTTTCATACAAGAGGCGCATGTCATCAATTTCGTATTTTAACAGTGCGATTCTTTCCAGACCGACCCCGAAGGCAAAACCGGTGTATTTCTCCGGATCAATTCCACTCATCTCCAGCACGTGCGGATGCACCATACCGCATCCGAGGATTTCAATCCAGCCCTCTCCCTTGCAGAAACGACAACCTTTGCCGCCACACTTGAAACAGGAAACATCCATCTCCGCCGAAGGCTCTGTAAACGGGAAATGATGGGGACGAAATTTCACCTTCGTGTCTTCTCCAAAGATCTCTCTGGCAAATTCCGCAAGCGTCCCCTTCAGATCCGACATGGTGATGTCCTGGTCAATGACCAGTCCCTCGATCTGATGGAAGGAAGGGGAATGCGTCGCATCCACCTCATCCGCACGAAACACCCGTCCGGGCGAAATCATTTTAATAGGGAGGTGCCCCTTTTCCATTTCCCTGACCTGAACTGAAGAAGTCTGCGTCCGAAGAAGGAAATCTCCAGAAATATAGAAGGTATCCTGTTCATCCTTGGCCGGATGATCCGCCGGGATATTGAGCGCCTCAAAATTATAATAATCCCGTTCAACTTCCGGACCTTCCACCACCTGATATCCCATCCCCACAAAGATCCGCTCCGCCTCTTTCAGGGCAATCGTGTTGGGGTGACTGTGCCCCAGCCTGCTTTTCTTTGCAGGAAGCGTCACGTCAATGACCTCGCTCTTTAATTTCAGGTCTAACAGCGCCTCTTCCATCCTCCTCTTCCGCGCTTCCATGGCAGCCTCAATCGATGCACGCGCCTCGTTTACCATCTGCCCGACCTTGGGTCTGTCCTGCGGTGCGACATCCCTCATGGATTTTAGGAGATCCGTCAGTTGCCCCTTCTTTCCGAGCACCTCTACCCGAATCCGGTTCAAATCGTCTAGGTCTTTGCTTGCTTCTAACTGCTCCAGAACCTGTTTATTGATCTGCTCCAATTTTTCTTTGATCATCTCTACCTCCGAAATCTCCGGTCACTTCCCTAATCTCCGGAAAGAACCGCCTACTACAAGCGACCTCCTGCCCTTCGCACCAACCGCTTTTGCTCTAAAAAAATAACCCTGCATCTAAAAAGATGCAGGGACGAAAAATTCCGCGGTACCACCCTGTTTCCCGAAACATCCGGGCACTTGTCTGATTCACTTCCTGCTCCGACGCGAAATTTCAAATCTGTGGTTCAGATTGCTCTCACCCACCGCTGCAAAGCGGGGCAATCCTCTCTGGATGAACCATGCTCAGACTCTCTTAGGAGCAAGCTCCTACGTCCTCTACGCAACCCAATGATGGGAGTGTCAAAAGCTTTTGACACTCCCATCATTTTAAGGACTGGAAAGGCATCTGTCAAGAACCTTTCCGGTATGCATGGGATTCATCCATCTCCTTTTTGATCATCGTTTACGTCTATTTCGATCATGAGTTTCCCTCGTTCTGCGTCGTAATATGCCTCCAGTATTTCCTCTCCGCTTTTGGAGATCGCTCCTCTGATCGGAATCATTTTTTCAGTAGACCTGAAGAGTCGCTTTAATCCGGTTCGCTGCGCTTCCTCTTCCGGCAACCAGTATGCCCCTTTTTTGATGAAAGCTTTCCCCTTGATTCCTTGCGTACCCATAGCAATCACCCGCATATTTTTTTTGTTGCAGCGTAACACCCTAAGGAGCCTATTAACCCACAAGCGACAGCACATCCAAGTGCACCTATTCGAGTTACAACCGCTTCTATCCCACAGATTGCATAACAACCTGCTCCTCCTCCAGCTCCACATAAAATAGACATTGCAACTTCACATGCGTTTCGCGTCTGCCCTCCATTTACGCTTTTAAAGCTGTTCACAAATTCATCAACATTAGTATAAACTCTCCCATCTACCTCAAACGTGCCATTTTTGTGAACCAGCGCTTGTAAAATTTTTTCATTGTCCAGCGACCAGTTTATTTCCATGCTACTATTGGCAAATAAGATGTTTTCTTTCATATCCTGTAGCAGAACATGGAAAGAAGAATCCATGTAATAGATCAACTCATAGAATGTCTCGTTATTTGATATAACATAAACAATCTTGTAAGAGTGATCTGGGAATTTTAAAATAGACTTAATTTGTCTTTTTAGCGAAATATTTTTTGTTCGGAAGAAGCTTCTTTGCTCCCTATATCGTTGATCCTTTGCAACTTTTGACAAGACGTATGCAGCTTCATATGATCCTTTGATTTCTCTTACCTGAACGTCATGTGGCTGTGAAGCATGTACTTGATCACTGAATACAAAATTGCAAATCGTTATCATAACAAGCAGATATGATATACACCTGAAAATTTTTCTTAGCATATATTCCTCCTTAAGAATGTTTAAGATATAAACCAGCTCCACACGTTTCTTCTATGTCTCCATTTTTATACCGTTGAGGATTGATGTATTTCATAACTTCCTCCCAAAATCGGATAACAGCAAATGAATAGCATTCTATTGACAAAATATTGATACAATTCCCTGTTCATTGCATCAATTTTCTATTACATATTATCATATTTATTTTTTTTTTTTTTTTTTGTAAATACTATTGCTTTAAAATGATTCTTGTATCTTTACCTTCTTTTGGAGCTTGCCGTGAAAAAGAAGAAAGAAGTTCCGAATTGGGTGTATCGTATCGGTCAGAGTATGCAAGACCGGATTCATCGTGTTAAATTAGAAAATAGGACAAACTATGCCGCACTAAAGGCAGAGGAACATAAAGAAGTATTGTAAAAATACTGACCTATGCCAAGTGAACGGAAAATAAGAAAACTCTATGTGAATGGATGAACCATTTGCATAGAGTTTTTCTTTTGTCATGGAAAATTTTTCAGCGTCCGTAGGACGCGCCGCCGTCACCGCAGGTGGCGATCTTGGGGCTTTGGGGGGATTATCCCTCAACAAGCGTTTTGGCGGGTAGGAAACCCACCAAAATCGCAAACATGTAAATGTTTGCATTGCTTGCCGATTTGAGAAATCTTAAATAATATCTCATTGTCAGATGGAGCATTTTTCTTTTTTGAGAGTTGGAGAAAAAAACACCTCATTATATAATAACACATGGTTAGTGCTTACTAACCGATTTATCAGAAAGTGAGGGAAATCACTATGGCAAAAAAAGAAAGCCAAGAAGGTAAACCGAAAAAAGGGTTGCCTCGCCTCATAGAGCTGGCGATGACGCAGAAAGCGCCTATGGTAGGAGGAATGATTCTTTCTGCCCTGGCTACGATTGCGTCGTTTCTGCCCTATCTGGCTATTTATTTTATCATTCAGGAAATTGTGGGAATCTACCCGGATTTCAGTACACTGGACGTTCCAAAGGTATTGGGATACGGCGGATTGGCTCTCGGCGGGGTTCTTTTGAATGTGCTGCTTTACACTGCGTCCGTGGCTCTTTCCCACATCGCGGCCTATGGCACGTTGTATCAATGTAAAAATCAATTATGTATCCCATATCGCCAAGCTCCCTCTGGGGTATCACTTAAAAAAATGGGAAGCGGTAAGCTGCGGAAAATTATGGACGATAACATTGAAAGTTTGGAGGGATTTATCGCCCATGATCTTCCCAATATGATTTCCGCTTTTTGTCGCGCCAATCGTTATGCTGGTGTTGGTATTTGCGGTAGACTGGCGCTTTGGTTTAGCAACATTCGTGGGAATTATTGTTTCGTTCCTTGTGTACGGTGTGACCACTGGCGGAAATAAAAACAAAAAAATTGATGGAGGACTATCAAACTTCTTTGGAGGACATGAGCAATGCCTCTGTGGAGTACATCCGGGGGAATTGCAGTAGTCAAAGCGTTTAAGCAGACGGCGTTCTCTTTCAAACGTCTGCATGATTCTATCAAGAATTACACGAAAACCGTTATCCCATACTCACTGAGCCAGGAATTGATGACGGCAGCCTTTACAGCCGCCCTTAACGGAATTTATCTATTTATCATCCCGGTGGGCATTTGGATTGGCAGCTCCACAAATGATTATCAGGCATTTGTAGCCCCCTTTATCTTTTATCTGATTTTCGTGCCGGTGATTGCCTCAATTCTCATGAAAGTGTTGTATGCTTCTGTCAATGCCATGCAGGTAGGTAATGCTGTGGAACACATGGATCAAGTTTTGGCAGAACCGGAGATTCCGGAAAAGGGCACTTCTCAAAAACCGTCTACATACAATGTTGTTTACGATAATGTAACCTTTTCCTATACAGAAGATGAGACAAATGCGGCATTACAATCCGTGTCCTTTACCGCACCACAGGGAAAGGGTTACTGCGATTGTCGGCCCGTCCGGCGGCGGTAAAAGTACCATTGCCAGCCTGCTTCCACGTTTCTATGATGTGGAACAAGGGGCTATCCGTATCGGTGGAGTAGACATCCGTAATATGAGTACCGGCGATCTGATGGATACCGTCAGCTTTGTGTTCCAGGACAATTTCTTATTTAAGCAGAGTATTCTGGATAATATCCGCATGGGAAATCCAAATGCAACTGAAGAAGAAGTTATAGCTGCCGCCAAAGCCGCTCAGTGCCATGAATTTATTTCCGAGCTGCCGCAGAGCTATCAAACCGTGTTTGGTAAAGACGGAGTCAAACTTTCCGGTGGACAGATTCAGCGCATTGCCATAGCGAGAGCCATTGTGAAAAATGCTCCTATCCTGGTATTGGATGAGGCAACCTCTTTTAGCGACCCGGAAAATGAACATCTTATTCAGCAGGCTCTTTCCGAGTTGATGAAAGGCAAAACGGTCATTATGATTGCACACCGTCTTTCGACAATCCGTAAGGCTGACCAAATCCTTGTAGTAGACCATGGAAAAATTGTCCAGTCCGGCACACACGATGAATTGATGGCACAGGCTGGCCGCTATCAGGATTTGTGGAATAATTATACTGCGGCGTTGACCTGGAAGTTCAGCGTAGGGAAGGAGGCATAGGTCATGATGAATTTGAAAGAAATGTTTCAGCTCTCAGACCGCGGAGCAAAGGATTTGAAAAAAGGTATTTTTGCCTGCACCCTCACAAATCTTTCTCTTATGCTATCGGTGGTTGTCACAATCCAGATTTTTCTGGAAGTGTTAAAACCGCTAACTGGCAAAGAAGTTTCCTGGAGCAAGATGTGGATTCTGTTCGGGGCTGGTGTCTTATCGGCAATCATTCATTTTCTCTGTTGCAAAAACGATTATCGGAAAACGTATGTGTCATGCTATACCGCTGCGGAGGATTCCCGTATCCGTATTGCGGAATTGGTACGCAAGTTCCCCATGAGCGTGTTCAACAACAAAGAGTTGACAGAGCTGACCACGAATATGATGGGGGACTGTGCCAGCATTGAACACTCCATGAGCCACATTGTGCCGCCGTTGATGGCCAATGCAATTTCCTGTACGCTGATTTGCGTTTGTGTGATGATCTTTGACTGGCGCATGGGGTTGTCCATTTTCTGTACGCTGCCCCTGTCGTTCCTCATTATTTAGGAAGCAGAAAACTCCAAGAGCGCGGCAGCAAGAAACAGGTAGAGGCAAAACTGAAAGCCTCTGAAGAAGAACAGGAATATTTGGAAGGTATCCGTATTATAAAATCCTGCCATCTGGATGGTGAGAAGTTTTCCAAACTGAATGACGCGCTGAAAGACTTAAAGAAGCAATCCATTCACATGGAATTGGGCACAAGTGTGTTTATCTCCATCGCGCAGTTCGTTCTTCAGGCCGGAATTGGAATTACAGTTTTTGTGGGCGTCCATCTTTTGACAGGCGGCAGTATCACCATTTTGCCGCTGCTGCTTTCGCTGGTGATTGTATGCCGGATGTACGGGCCGATCCTGACGATTCTCACCCTGCTTCCTATGCTGTTCCATACCCTAATATCCACCCAGCGAATGAGAGAACTGGCTGGTATTCCCGTAATGGAAGGCCGTACAGATGTACCTATTAAAAACAATAATATTGTTTTTGACCATGTCAGCTTTTCCTATAACAAGGAACCTGTTTTGAAAGATGTCAGCGCTACTATTCCAGAAGGAAAAATTACTGCGCTGGTTGGGCCTTCCGGTAGCGGAAAAAGTACCATGTCTCGCCTGATTGCTCGCTTTTGGGATGTGAACAGCGGCACAGTTGCAATCGGCGGTGTAGATGTGAAAACCCTCGATCCTGAATACCTCATGGGATATATGTCCTTTGTATTTCAGGATGTGACCCTGTTCAACGATACTGTCTGGAACAACATCAAAATCGGAAATCTGGAGGCAACGGATGAACAGGTTTTAGCTGCGGCAAAAGTAGCCTGCTGTGATGAATTTGTAAAAAGGTTGCCGGATGGATATAGCACTCTGCTGGGAGAAAACGGCTCTACGCTTTCCGGCGGTGAACGCCAGCGGATTTCCATTGCCCGCGCACTCTTAAAAGACGCTCCGATTATTTTGCTTGATGAAGCGACCGCTTCCCTCGACCCGGAAAATGAAGTGTTAATCCAGAACGCTATTTCTCGGCTGATAAAAGGGAAAACTGTCCTGGTTATCGCTCACAGACTTCGCACCATTGCAGACGCAGATCAGATTCTGGTATTGAATAATGGAAAAATAGAGGAAGCCGGAGCCCATGAACAGTTGATGTCAAAGAACGGCTTGTACCAACATCTGTATCAGATTCAGACAAAGAGCCAGAAGTGGGCGGTCTGAAAGTTATTGTCAGACGGAGCATTTTTGACCGGCAGAGCAGAAAGCGAAAATATATTATGATATACTAAACAGTGTTAGCTATATCTAACCTACATATCATAAGGAGGTGAGCCTTTGGAGCCTACAGCAATTCTCCCCGCCTATATGGACGAATTAAAAACGCAAGGAAATATCCGGGTGTTGACTCATAGTGAGCAACGCATTGTCTATCAAATCGATTGTGTAGATGGTACTGGAACAGTAGAGGTAATCACACTTTTTCCCGGTGTAGTCCTGCAATTCCATAGCTTTCATTGTAAATCATTTCATTTGTCGGAAAGTAAAGAGGTTGGGAATAGCCTGAAAATCAACTACTGCACAGAGGGACGCATGGAAGTGCGGATGTCCGATAACCTGTTTTTGTTTATGGAACCAGGAAATTTAAGCGTTGATGTGCGAAAGGCGCAGGACAGCTTTCAGTTTCCCTGCGGCCACTACCATGGAGTAGAGCTTTTGTTTCATTCTTCTACACTAAATAGGGACGCGCCTGAATTGTTAAAAACCGTCGAAGTGGATGGAAAACAAGCCCAGCTCCGATTTTGCAAGGACGCACAAAGTTATGTTGTCCGGGCGGATGATCGGCTGCGCAAGCTGTTTGAAGATATGGGAAATGCTCCCCCGGAGTGCCGCACACCATATTTACAGATAAAAGTAACAGAATTGTTGCTTCTGCTTTGTAAATCGGATATGCCGGAAAAAAGCGATGAAAGCTCTTTTATGACTATGGGGCAGGTTCAGATCACCAAGCAAGTCATGGAAATTATAAGCGCAGATTTGAGCAAACATTATTCGATTGAAAATCTGGCGGCTCCATTTGGAATTAGTCCATCCTCTTTGAAAAACTATTTTCAGGGAGTGTATGGAAAAAATATTTCCACATGGCTGCGTGAGGCAAGAATGTCGGCAGCGTCTATGGCGCTGCGGGAGAGTAATCAGCCCGTAGCAGAAATCGCGGCTAAAGTAGGATACGAAAACGCAAGTAAATTTTCTGCGGCGTTCAAAAGTTTTCTGGGAGAAACCCCATTGGAGTACCGGCGTCAAAGCCGGTGTGAAATCTAATTCATCTTTTTTAGGAGGTACATAAAAAATGAACGAAAAAACAAATACAAAAAAATCGAAGCGGCTGGTGTCTGCAGGCGTATTTATTGCCTTGTACTTTGTCGTATTTTTGATTATTGGAGTGTGCTGTATGCCGGTGCCGCCCCTTTATCTTTGTATGTCCAGCTTGATTGCTTTGGTAGCCGCTCCGGTTTATCTGATGTTGTTGGCAAAAGCGCCTATGCACGGCCCCATCTTTATTGCGGCTATTCTGCCCTGCCTGTTCCTTTTACTCCAGGGAAATATATGGGTGGTAGCTGTTACCGGCGCTGTAGCGGGGATTCTGGCAGAGGTCATCGCAGGTATTGGAAAGTTCCGCAACAATAAGCTGAACATTCTAAGCTATCTATTCTTCTCTCAGAATTTGCTGGGCGGTTTCCTTCCTATCTGGATTATGCGAGATTACTTCTTTGCTGACACACTGGAACGTGGTATGAGCGCAGATTTCTGCAACACACTGGAAGCTATGACGCCTACCTGGGTTTTGTTCCTGATGATTGCAGGAACCGTTATTTTTGCTTTGATTGGCTGCATGATTGGCAAGAGGATGTTCAAGAAACACTTTGAAAAGGCTGGAATGGTATGATGGAGAAACGGGAAGTAAAATTTGATCTGCGGACAAAGTTCATGCTCATATTGGTTGTGAATCTCTTTTTACTTCTCAGTCATTCCGTGATTTTTGAATTGGTTTTGATATTCGGCTGTCTGCTGCTCATTACCATAGACGGGCAGGCAAAGAGCGCCTTTCACTTTTTGATTGTCTTTTTGATTATGCTCGGTATCGACCAGCTTTTGACGCCCTATATAAACGGCTTTTTCTTTACTTTGGTATCCTTTATCACAGTAGCATTGAGAAAGTTTTTGCCTTGTTTTATTCTAGGGAAATGGATTTTGACGAAAACGGAAGTCAGTGAGTTTGTTGCGGTTATGTGGAAGCTGCGGCTTCCCACAGACCGCAATCATTCCGCTATCTGTAGTGTTCCGTTATTTCCCTACGATCAAAGAGGAATGGGCTTCTATCCGGGCTGCGATGAAAATGCGGGGAATCCATGTCTCGCTGGAACATATTATGGTTCCGCTTTTGATGTCCGCGGTGAATGTCAGCGAGGAATTATCGGCAGCGGCATTGTGCCGCGGATTAGACAGTCCAGAACCGCATACCAGTTTGGTACAGGTAAGATTCCGCTTCTCTGATGTCCTTGTTTGGTGTATTACAGGAGCTTTGGCGATTGCTGCGATTATCTTGAAAGGGGTGGGTATTTTATGATTTCGTTTCAAAATGTCACCTACTCCTATCAGGAAAGCGGGGAACCCAAAAGTCTGGATTCCATCAATCTGGAGGTGAAGGATGGGGAATGTATTTTACTTTGCGGGAAAAGCGGCTGCGGAAAAACGACTATAACCCGTCTGCTCAATGGTATGATTCCCAATTTTTACGAAGGAAAATTACAAGGAACTGTCATGGTGGATGGGAAAAATCTTTTTGATCTTCCCATGTATGAAATCTCTAAGCGAGTTGGCAGCGTTTTTCAAAATCCTCGGACGCAGTTTTACACTGTCAATACCACCAGCGAGATTGCTTTTGGCTGTGAAAACCTCGGAATGGAACCGCAGGAAATCGCTGAACGTGTGAAACAGACAGCAAAAGATTTACAAATTGAGTATCTGCTGAATCGGAATATTTTTAATTTGTCCGGAGGGGAAAAACAAATCATCGCTTTTGCAAGCATTTATGCGACGTCCCCGCAAAACTATGTTCTGGACGAGCCATCCTCGAATCTGGATATTCAGGCGATTGAAAAGGTGAGGAAATTTTAAGCCTGCTCAAACAGCAGGGCAAAACCGTCATCATTGCGGAACACCGCACCTATTACCTGAAAGATCTGATAGACCGTGCCATATATATGGAGGATGGCAAAGTTGTCCGAGAATATACAATGGCAGAATTAGCTCGTTTGACCTATGAAGAACGGGTAAACAGCGGGATTCGGACGGTAGATTTACTGTCTTATCCGATTACAGCTCACCATGCGCGTTCATCCAGCCATACCATAGAACTAAAAGATATTCATTGTTTTTATGGGCAAACGGAGGCTTTGTCTATCCCTAAGCTATCTATCCCATCGGGCCGGATTACTGCAATCATCGGCACCAATGGGGCAGGAAAATCCACTTTTGTTTCCTGCATGTGCGGGCTTATGAAAAAGACAAAAGGAACATTCCTGCTGGATGGAAAAAAACAAAGTGCAAAAGAGCGGGTACGGGATAGCTACCTTGTCATGCAGGAGGTGAATCACCAGCTTTTCTCTGATAGTGTTAGAGAAGAAATTGTGCTGGGAAGCGGCGAATCTTCAGGAAATAGTCTGCAAGAGATTATGACTGCACTGGATATTTCTGCTCTTTCAGAGCGCCATCCTATGACTTTATCAGGCGGACAAAAGCAGCGGGTTATCATTGCTTCTGCCATGTTCTGCGGGAAAAAAATTTTGTATTTCGATGAACCTACATCCGGCCTCGATTTTAGCCACATGATACAGACTTGCCAGCTATTAAAACAACTCCAGAAAGAAGATGTTTTTCTTTTCATTATTACTCATGATTACGAATTGATTGCTTCTGTCTGCGATAGCGTGATTCATGTTGAAAATGGACAGGTACAGGAACAATATCTATTAGACAGTGTTGGTACTGAAAAACTTCAAGCATTTTTCTCTCAATTAGAGGAATAAAAACAAAAAAGTCTACTAATAAAAAGTCAAGCGGAAATTTGAAAAATTAGTAGACAGAAATGGAGGTATCACAAAAAGACCACTGATATCGCTGGCCAGCAAAAGAATAAATTTGCCCGCAAAAGGCACTATAATAATTGTCAGGAGATTAGTTATATCTAACCCAAGAATTAAGAACACAATCTCTCAAAACAAGGAGAGCACAATGCAGGAATTAAAATATTTGATAGATAAGGAAATAATAAGGCGAGAGGAAGACTTCATTACGGACATCATTTATCCTATGAAGAACGGAAGGGCGGATATTCATTTGTATGATGTGTTTCCCGGTGTTCAACTGATGATAACAACTTTTGAAAGTGAAACCTGTTATCAGGATGGTATGGAGCAGGATGTCATCAGCATAAACCATTGCTTCAAAGGGCGGTTTGAATGTGTTTTTGACAACAGAAACTGTGCGTATATGGGTGAAGGCGATATTGCAATCAATAATGTTTTACATTCTCCCATTGCCTCATCCTTCCCTTTGAATTATTACTCCGGTTCCACCATAATTCTTTATCCACGGCTATGCAAAACAGTACCGGAATTGAACAGCTTCGGCATAGATACAGATATTTTGACTAGGAAATATTCCCTAGATACTCGTTGTATGGTGTTTCGACGTAATGAGAATGTGGAACATATATACAGAGAATTGTATCGCAGCCTTACTCAACCGGAGCTGCCATATTTGCGCCTGAAAATATTGGAGCTGCTGTATCATTTCCAGGCCAGGCAGACTGTTCTGGAAGAAAATCACGAATATATGGCGAAACCATTGACTGAAAAATTAAACATGTCAGGAACCATCTGATTGAAGATTTGGAACATTCTGTCAGCCTCAAGGAGCTGGCGGCAGAGCATGAAATCAGCCTGACGCAGCTGAAAACCAGCTTCAAACAGGTTTATGGCGAAACCCCTTATGTCTATTTGAAAAGATATAAGATGCACATAGCTGCAAAACTGCTGTTGGAAACAAAGCAGCGTGTAATCGAAATTGCGGCGGCAATGGGGTATCAGAATCCAAGTAAGTTTACAGAGGCGTTTTTCTCCGTCATGGGAAAGAGACCTTTGGAATATCGAAAACAGAATGAAGAACAATAGATTGGAGTGTCATGTATGGCACTCCATTTTCTTTGACCTTTTGGATTATTTTTGTATTGCTACGACTTTTCGGGGTAGATGAAGCAGTCGTTTCTCGTTTAAAATGTGTTGTGGTTAGCAGATGCTAACTGCATACTGCATACTACATAAAAATGAAATGGCTTGGAATCTCCTGCCATTTTCAAGAAAGCGAAGGTGTCGTTATGAAAACAAAACTTACTACAAAAGACTTAATTTCCGCAGGTGCATTCGGAGCAATCTACCTTGTCCTGCTCACTGTATTATCGTCAATGATACTGCCTATCGTTCCAATACTCTATCTGGCAACACCGCTGATTGCCGGCATTATATTAGGCTCGGTGTATATGCTGTATTCATTGAAAGTCCCCCGCACCGGCTCTATTTTTATTCTCGCTGTGCTTGTAGGACTGATTACCTCTATGGCTACATTTTATCCGCTGATTGCCGCTATCGTATGGGGCGTGATTGCAGAACTTATCGTAGCCGGAAAACGCCGCAATTCTGCCAAAGCTCTTATCGCAAGCTACTGTGTGTTTAACCTGACCTCGATGGGCCCATTCTTTGCAATTTTGATTGCGAAAGATGCGTTTCTTTCCATCTGCACTACATATTATGGGGCTGAGTATGCTGCTACACTCGATTCTCTGACTCCGAATTGGATTATTGTAGTATTCATTGCACTGGCTCTGTTGGGCGGACTTCTGGGCGGTCTGTTCGGTAAGCGTATTCTGAGCAAGCATTTTGTGAAAGCCGGTATTGTTGCGTAATGACGCAGAAAAATTCAAGAACTGTGTTAGATCCGAGAAGCAAGCTGGCGGTATTTGTCGCTGCTTGCTTCTCGACTTTTTCGGGTATGACGTATATTCAGGAGATTGCCTTGCTTCTGTTTTGCGGTATTACAATGCTGATTTGTAAAAAGTGGCGGTGGGCGTTGAATGTTTCCATTACATTTGCAGTTATGTTCTTATGTGACTTGTTTGTGGTGGGAAGATTGTCCGGCCCGCCCCAATATGTAGCCCTGTTGTTGTGCCATGTGCTTCGGTTTTTGCTTCCTCTGTTTGGCGCCTTTTATATTGTCACGAAAACCTCAACCGTGGGACAATATATCAGCGCGTTTATGGCGATGCACCTGCCAAATGTGGTCATTATTCCCATAGCGGTCATGTTTCGTTTTGTGCCCACGCTGACAGAGGAATGGCAGGTCATCACACAGGCAATGCGTCTGCGTGGAATGGCTCTGTCCATAAAAAATGTACTGCGCCGCCCTCTGTATATGCTGGAAAAATATGTTAGTGCCGTTTCTTTTGCAAAGTTCGGCGATTGTGGATGAAATGTCCGCAGCAGTTATGGCTCGTGGATTTGATAAAGACCATCCCCGAAGCAGTTTCCTTGAAGTGAAGATGAAGGCGCTGGATTGGATATTTGTTGCAGTTTCCGTCATTGTCCTTGTATGGAATCTGCTTTGGTGAGAGGGGAAGTTTTTTATGGTAACATTTGAAAATGTATCATTTTCCTATCAGACGGGTATGGAAACGCCTGCTTCCGCTGTAGTATTAAAAGATGTGAATCTGCACATCAAAAAGGGCGAATGTATTGTCCTGTGCGGAAAAAGCGGCTGTGGAAAAACCACAATGCTGCGTCTTGTCAATGGGCTTGCACCACATTTTTACGCTGGAAACCTACAGGGAGCTGTAAGGGTACATGGCATGGACATCCCCTCGTCTGATCTGCCGAAAATCTCAAGATTTGTGGGAAGTGTTTTTCAAAATCCACGGACTCAGTTTTTTCACATGGATACCACAGGGGAAATGGCATTTAATCTGGAAAATCAAAATATGCCAAGGGAGAAAATGAAAAAGCGGCTTGAGGAAGTCGCTTATCATCTGCATTTGGAGGAACTGCTGGAACGGGACATTTTTGAACTGTCCGGCGGAGAAAAACAGCAGATTGCCTGTGGCTCTGTCTATGCGTCCTTGCCAGAGGTGGTGGTATTGGATGAGCCTTCGTCCAATCTGGACATGGAAAGCATACAAAAGCTGCAAAAGCTGATTCGCACCATGAAAGAGGACGGAAAGACAATTTTAATGTCCGAACATCGCCTATGGTATCTTAGCGGAATGACTGACCGATATATCTTAATGGATAACGGACGGATTATCAGGGAATACGAGCCGAAGAAATAAACGCACTGACACAGCAGGAAAGGACTGCTTTGGGGCTTCGTGCAGTCAATCCGCAGCAGCTTCATATCATGCCCGAAACCGCGAATCGAAATTTGAATCAGGAACCGGCAATCGAAATCCACGGTCTGACCTTTAACCGTGGGCAGCGCCAGGTATTGGATATTCGCCACCTAGCAATTCCAAAAGGAGCGATTGTTGCGGTTATTGGCGAGAACGGTGCAGGTAAGTCCACGCTGAGTTTATGCCTTGCGGGGCTTCTCAGGCATAACGGAACGATTATGATAGAAAGAAAAACAGTTCCGAACAAAAGACTGCCGGAAACAGCTTTCCTTGTCATGCAGGAGGCAGGACACCAGCTTTTTAGCGACAGTGTAATGGGTGAGCTTACGCTAAACAATCCTTCTTTAACAGAGGAACAGGCACAGGCGGTACTCCGTGAGTTAGGGTTGGCGGGATTGGAAAACAGACACCCCGGTTCTCTTTCCGGCGGACAGCAGCAGCGGCTTGCTCTTGCAACAGCGATCTGTAACCGACGTCCGGTCATGCTGTATGATGAGCCAACCAGCGGACAGGATGGGGACAATCTGTTTCGCACTGTAGAAATCATACGAAAGCGAACGAGAATGCCGTATGCTCTCTTATCGTATCCCATGACCCGGAGCTGATTGCCCGCTGTGCCACACATATTTTACATATTCATGCAGGAGAAGTAAAAAAGCTCCTGCCATTAGATGAAAGGGGGAACATTTATATGTGGAAAGTATTTAGAGAAGATGCACAGATAAGAAAACCGCAAAAAACCGGTATTCCAAGATTGTTGGAATTTACGGCTCCATTTGGTCCCATGCTCTTTCTCTCCCAGCTTCTTGCCGGAGCGAGTGCACTATTGCTGTTAGCGCCGTTCCTTTGTGTTTATTTTGCCGCAAGAAAGCTTTTGGATTTCCTGCTTGGCGGCAGCATAGATGCGTCTGCGTTGGCGTATTGGGGGCTTTGGGCGCTTGGGTTTGAACTGGCAGGCTTGATTGTCAATTTTATTGCCCTGCTTTTGTCTCACAAAGCTGCTTTTCATACGGAACAGAATTTGAAAATGGCAGTATTGGAACATCTGTCAAGGCTGCCTCTGGGATATTTTGAAGAAAACAGCAGCGGAAAACTGCGGAAAATCATAGATGAAAACAGTAAACAGACAGAAAGCTATCTGGCACATCAGCTTCCTGACCTCGTAGGGGCACAGGTGTCTATGGTTGCTGCGGCGCTTCTCATGCTTGCGGTTGACTGGCGGATTGGACTTCCTGTGCTGGTGCTTATGATGATCGGTTTTGCGTTTCAAATGTCTATGATGGGTGAAGAAACCATGAATTTTATGAAACGCTATCAGGATGCGCAAGAGGACATGAGCCATGAAGCGGTGGAGTACGTCAGAGGAATTTCCGTCATTAAAATCTTTGGTCAGTCCGTTCATTCGCTGCGCCGTTTCAAAGAAGCCATCCATGCCTACCGGGATGACGCCTTAGCCTATACGATGGCCTGCAAGCCGGGGTATGTGGCGTTTAATACTGTGGTAAACTCCTCGTTTCTTGCCTTGATCCCGGCAGCCTTGATTGGTATGGCAGCCGCGGCAGATTTGGAAACATTTGCACAAAAACTTTTTTTATTCTATTTGATTTTTTTGCACCTGCCTGTGCAGCTATGCTGAACAAATTGATGTATATGACCAACTACAAGATGCAGGCTGTGGAATCCATGCGGCGCATTGATGAAATCCTGCTGACAAGGGAGCAGGCAGAGCCAAGAGAGTTCAAACTGCCGCAGGGTAATGATGTAAGATTCGACCATGTGACTTTTACTTATCCTACAGGCGAGGGCCCTGCCATTTCCGATGTCAGCTTCCTTGCGAAAGGCGGAACCGTGACTGCTTTGGTAGGACATTCCGGCTCAGGCAAAAGTACCATAGGCTCTTTAATTCCACGGTTTTATGATATTCAGGAGGGGTGCATTTCCATCGGAGGCGTAGCACTTTCTTCCATGAACAGGAAGGCGTTGATGGAAAGAGTTGCCTTTGTATTTCAAAATCCAAAGCTGCTGAAAGCAAGCATTGAAGAAAATGTCCGGGGCGGGAAAAAGAACGCAGCCGCAGAGGATATTTTGAACGCTCTGCATTTAGCTGGATGTGATGATATTCTCGAAAAACTCCCTGATGGAATCCATACGATGATTGGAGGAAAAGGTGTATATCTTTCCGGTGGCGAAATACAGCGGCTCGCTATTGCGAGAGCGATATTGAAGGATGCCCCTATCATCGTTTTGGACGAGGCCACCGCTTTTGCAGACCCGGAAAATGAAGCACAGATTCAACAGGCATTGAAAGAACTGACAAAAAACAAAACGGTAATTATGATTGCGCACCGTCTCTCTACCATTACCGATGCAGACCAAATCATCGTGATGAAGGGCGGACAGATAGCGGAGTACGGCAGACATGAGGAATTAGCTGCAAGACAGGGCGAATATGCCCGTATGTGGACAGAATATCAGAAGTCAATTCGCTGGCAGATGGATAACGCAGGAAACACCGCAGGGGTGCACCATGATGCCCTGAAAAGCGGGCAGGAACAGGAGGCTGCATCATGCTGAAGAATTTACTCGGATTGAGCGATGACGGAGTGCGTGAACTGAAAAGGGGTATCGCTGCCACAGCGATTTCCAATTTAGCGATTATGGCTCCCGTTTCGCTTTTAATGATGGTAACGATGGCGCTTTTAGATAAAATATGTGGCGGCGAAGGTTTTACCCTCCGGTCAGATGTCATTTTGCTGATGGCAATAGGGCTTTGTGGAATTATCTTTAACACAATGGGTGCAGTACCATCTTACCTATACGGTTGCCTATCGAGAAAGCGCAAACCGGCGAATTACTCTGGCAGAAAAGCTGCGGCGGCTTCCGCTCTCTTTCTTTGGGCAGCGTGACCTTTCCGACCTTACGTCCACGATGATGGGTGACTGCTCAAAACTGGAACGGATATTCTCAAATGCAGTTCCGGGGCTGTTTGGAACAATCGTGATGTTCCTTGTGGTTTCCGCCTGCCTGCTCTGTGTCGATTGGCGTATGGGACTTTGCATTGTCCTTCCCGTTCCTGTTGCCGGTGTGATTGTATTTGCCGGAAGAAGTATGCAGCAGAATGCGGAGGAAAAGAATTACGATGCCTATCGTGCCGCTTATGACGGTGTGCAGGAGTATCTTGATGTAGTTTCTGAACTTCGTTCTTCTGGAACGGAGCAGGAATATTTAGCTGGAGTAAGAAAAAAACTGGACAATGTAATTGCGTGTGCATTTCGCAATGAGCTTGTTCCCGGTACAGTAGTTACGCTTGCACAGTTTGTCCTTCGCTTCGGCCTGGTGACGGTGTTGCTTGTAGGCGGGGTTTTAATGACACAGGGAAGCCTCTCTGTTAATATGTTCCTGCTTTATCTGCTGATAGCAGGCAGGATTTATGAGCCGTTTGGCTCCTGCTTCATGCTGATGGCTGAAATGTTCTCCGCACTGGTCAGTATCCGCCGGACAAAAGAAATGGAGGCTACTTCGGAACAGACCGGTGCGAATGTCTGCAATAATCAAGGCTTTGATATTGAATTTTCCAATGTGGAATTTTCCTATAAGGATACCCCTGTGTTGAAAGGCGTTTCCTTTGTAGCAAAGCAGGGGGAAATTACTGCGCTTGTAGGACATTCCGGCAGTGGAAAATCAACCGTATCCCGATTGGCAGCCCGCTTTTGGGATGCAGATAAGGGAAAGGTTCTGCTCGGCGGCGTGGATGTAACGACCATAGAGCCGGAGGTGTTGTATCGAAACTACTCCATTGTTTTTCAAGATGTTACCCTGTTTGACAATACCATAATGGAAAATATCCGGCTTGGTCGGCAAAACGCCACGGATGAGGAAGTGATAAAAGCTGCCAAAGCAGCAAGGTGTGAGGAATTTGTCTCCCGCTTGCCGGAGGGGTATCAAAGCAGAATCGGAGAAAACGGCTGTACCCTTTCCGGTGGCGAACGCCAGCGAATTTCCATCGCCCGTGCGATTTTGAAGGATGCGCCGGTCATTATTCTGGATGAAGCTACCGCATCTATGGATGTAGAAAATGAAAGCATGGTGCAGGAGGCGTTATCTGAACTTCTGCGCGACAAAACTGTACTCGTGATTGCCCACCGTATGCGTACTGTGGCAGGGGCAGACAAAATCGTGGTGCTGGAAGATGGCAAGGTTGCAGAACAGGGCAGACCGGAAGAGTTGATGAAGCATGGTGGTATTTCAGCAATATGGTAAGACTGCAGGCGGGAAGCTAATAAGATCATCTGTCATATGTTATTGGTTAAAGGACAAGGCAGCACCCTTTTTGCGTGCACTGCCTTGTCCTTTACTATTGATTTTTGGGAGATGTGGGGCAAATCCGCATCCCTTTGAAGATTGGACGGGAGTCCTTAAACGAATCGGAACCGGCGTGACCTGACACGCCGGTTCCAAACAAAACACTTTTTACTTCCTTATGGGACGCTGCCTAAAGCAGAGTCGTTTTTTTCTCCGGGGAATGCTTCTTTTAAGCTTCTTTACCTATCTTTTCTTCCATGCCAAAAGCCATGATATTTCTTTTGCACTATTAAACTGCGGAAAAGCACAGTTTGTCATCTGCCTTGTGATAAGCGAACTGACACAATACAGGGATTTAAGCTTTTCCCCAATGGAATTCACACCCATCATAGCTTCGCCAAAAACTCTGTCGCGGTCAGTGCTGTAACATCACTTTCCCTGAAGTCCTTCTTATTTCTTGTAATAATATAATCAGCATGAATCCTCTTCGCTGTAGCCGACTGAATGGCATCTTCAAAATCATCCCACTGCATTTCTGCGGCCGAACTCATATCGCTAACATTAAGATTCTCAAATGTAAAAATGAGCGACAGTTTCTTTAGAACTTCGTTTACTTTCTCTGCATCCAATTCTTTTCGCATCACATAAACCAGATTAGCAAAAGTTAAAGCTGAAATATACCCCTCCGCCTGCTTCGTCTCACAGATCTTCCAGAGTCTAACAGAATCTTCAAAGTAGGGTATTCTTCTCTGAAGCACATCCAAAAGAATATTTCCGTCAATTAGTAGCTTCATACTTCTCCTTCAAACGTTGTTCTCTTACCTTGTCTATATCCGTATCGCCTTTCAGTATCCCTGTAAGAGAATCCGTTAAATAAGATACCGCCTTTTCTCGCGGAATAAGCCGACCTACCTCTTTACCATTTTTTGTGACGATAATCTCACTGCCCTCCTGAACCATAGCGAGATACCTGCCAAAGTTGTTCTGCATCTCCGTTGCTGTAGCAGTTGCTGTATTTCCTATCATAGTACCACCTCTCATTTATATTAGCTAATATCAATATATACCTTTTTAGCTAAAAATTCAAG
>BNJS01001292.1_pt1 | contig 158078 bp, 247 predicted proteins | sample 8540461 | NCBI WGS metagenome assembly BNJS01 (sample SAMD00202454, study PRJDB9452) | human saliva metagenome | isolation source: human saliva | place: Japan | reverse complement strand
TTCATCGGCACCTTCCTGCCACGCGGCAGCCGGGTCTCCCGACAGCCGGACGAAGGTGCTCACTGCCAATCTCCTGCCCCTTCTGCCGTGAATCTGTTCCGCGCTGCGGCTCACCATCAGTGGCCTGACCCTGGTTTCCCGTGTTCTCTGGCCTGGTGCGGGAGACGCCAGTCTCCGTGTGGTGTGGGGCCGCTGACGGATGCCTTCTTCGTGGCGTTCCGGCTGCCCCCAACATGCTGCGGCGCCTGTTTTGCGGAAGGGCGTTCACCCAGGCGTTCATCCCGGTGCTGGCACAGAGCCAGCAGGAGTCCCCCCAGGAGACACGCCGGGTACTGGACGCGGTAGCCACGATGCTCTTCTGCGTGCTGACCGTGGTGGTGGCGGTGGGCGTGGTGACCGCGCCGGGGCTGGTGTGGCTGGTGGCCAGCGGGCTGCGGCAGGATGCAGAGACCTTCGGCATTGCGGTGCTGATGACGCGCTGGATGTTTCCGCACATCCTGCTGATTTCGCTGGTGGCGCTGGCGGCCGCCATCCCTGAACCTGTCGAAACGCGGCGGCACCGGCCTTGCGCCGGTAGCGCTGAATGTGTCGATCATTCTGGCGGCGCTCTTTCTGGGCCGCTTCTTCGATCCGCTCGTGCTGGCGCTGTGCGCGGGGGTGATGATCGGCGGGGTGCTGCAGCTGCTGTGGCAGGTGCCGTCGCTGGTGAAGATCGGCCTGCTGCCCCGCATCCGTTTCACCCCCTGGAAGGCCCTGAAGGATCCGGCCGTGCAGCGGGTGCTAGAATATGGCCCCTGACGCTGCTGGCGGTGTCGGTGTCGCAGTTCAGCCTGATCATCAACACGCAGATCGCCTCGTGGCTGGCGCCGGGCAGTGTGTCGTGGGTGAGCTACGGCGACCGGCTGATGGAGTTTCCAACCTCGCTGCTGGGCATTGCCATGGGCACGCTGCCGCTGCCCAGCCTGTCGTAGGCCAATGCCGCAGGCAACACACAGCGCTACAGTGACCTGCTGGACTGGGGGCTGCGGCTGGCATTGCTGCTGGCCACGCCGGCCATGGTGGGGCTGGCGCTGATGGCTAAGCCGCTGACGGCGCTGCTCTTTCATTACGGGGCCTTCAGCACGCACGACCCGCTGATGACCTCGCATACGGTACCGGGCCTACGGCGCCGGGCTGGTGGCGCTGACGGCGGTGCGGATTCTGGCGCCGGGCTTCTTTGCCAAGCAGGATGTGCGCACGCCGGTGAAGATTGCCGTGACGGTGCTGGTGTGCACGCAGCTGATGAATCTGGTACTGGTACCCTGGCTGGCCCATGCGGGGCTGGCGCTGTCGATTTCGCTGGGGGCATGGCTGAATGCCGGCTGGCTGCTGCGCGCGCTGAAAAACGTGCAGCTATATCCCGCGTGCGGGCTGGCGGCCGTTCATCGCTGAAGGTGGCGGTAGCGCTGGCGGCCATGGGGTGCTGCTGGGCTTTGTCAGCGAGTATTTCTGACCAGGGCATGATGCAGTCGCAGCCATGGCTGCGCATCGGGCTGGTGCTGGGCATGGCGGTGGTGGCGCCCTGCTCTACTTCGGACCGCTGATGGCCATGCGGGCTGAACATCCGGCAGGTGATGCGGCCGCCGGCCGAAAAAGACAGGCGGCGCCGACGACGGCAAGTGACTCCCTCGACGAAGGCAAATCACACCTCATCGGCGAACCAGCCGGATTGACGATGGCTCAGAAAGGCGCCGCGAACTCACAAAACGAACACGATGTCACGCATGAGAAAAACAAACCACCAAGCAATTAACTTGCATTCTCATTGCTGGTAGCATTCTTGCTGGCTGTATCCTGTGCCACACCACAGATAACCTTCCTGCGATGAAGAATCACATCCCGGACAGATTCACGATCTGCACACACTGTCTCCTCCCCCTTCTCCCTGAAACGCCTGCCGCAGGCGCTGCTGGCCACCGGCCTGCTGACGGTGCTGGTCCTGCCCGTGCAGGCACAGCAGGGCCCCGCCAGTCTCCCGGGACACGGACAGCACCTCGCCGTAACCACCTCTTCCACGGAGTCTTCTGCGGCATCGGCCGATCCGCTGCCGCTACGATGAAAACGCCGGGTCCTCGCGGGCACTACCAGCGACACGAGCCCGGACGCCCATCCGGGCGCCACCTCGCTGTCCACCATTCGCGTCACGGCCGACTTCGATCCTGACGACGTGCGGCCGGAAGGCGTGACCACCGCCACCAAAACCTACCTGCCGCCAAAGGACATCCCGCAGGCCATCGATACGGTGGAAGTGAGCAAGTCCAAGAGCTACGGCATCAATGACCCGTCGATCATGCTCGACGGGTACCAAGTGCAAAGCACGCTCACGACATGCGGGTGAAGGCATCACCATCCGCTCTCGAGGCCGACAACAACGACATCTTTCCGCGATGGCATCCGCGAGAGCGGTCAGGTGCGCCGCAGCACGGCCAACGTGGAGCGCATCGAAATCCTGAAGGGCCGGCCTCCGTGCTCTATGGTCGCGGTTCGGGCGGCGGCATCATCAACATGATCAGCAAGCAGGCGCGCTTCGATGCCGGCAGCAGCGTGTCGCTGCGGGGCGGTTCGTGGCAGAACGTGGGCGGCACGGTGGACGTGAACCACGTGCTGAACCGGCATGTGGCTATGCGCCTGACGGCCGACCGCGAGCAGGCACACAGCGCTTCCGCCATGGCATTCGCAACCGGAAATCACCATGAAAATGCTGTCGCCCAGCATTCTGGTGGATACACGAACCGGGCTGCGCTGGCTGGGCCAGTACACCTGGGACAAGGTGTGGCGGGTGCCGGACCGTGGGCCGGCGTATTCGGACCTGCCGGCCGGGGTGTCCATCCGCACGGGTTTTGCCCGGCCGGGAGACTTCGTGGAAGACGAGCTGAAGGTGCTGCGCTCGGACCCGAGCTACGACTTCGACAAAAACTGGAAGATTCGCTGGGTGGCCAGTCGCCGTACGGCTGACCAGGACTTCGACCATGTGTACCTGGGTACCTACTGCAACGCAGCCGGTCAGACATCGACGGGCAGCACCTGCACCTGGGCCGGCAAGCTGAACCAGAACTACCCTGGCAGACCACCCGTAACCGGACCACCGCCAACACCATCGACCTCACCGGCATGAGTGGAAACCGGCTGTGAAGCATGACCTGCTGGTGGGCTTCGAATACAGTAACGAGGAGCGCAGTCCAACGCTGTTCTCGCGGCGCAACTACGTCCAGATCGATCCGTTCAACCCCAGCTGGCCAGCGCAGACCGGGGCGCACGTCCGCCGCCACGATCAACAGAAAGCATGATGCGAAAGTCACAGGGTCTGTATATACAGGACCTGATGAGCCTCACCGAACAGTGGAAGGTACTGCTGGGGCTGCGGCAGGACCACTACCGTTTCCGCAGCACCGACTACATCCTCAACCAGTCGCGCGACTACAAGGCTATCTCACTGAGCCAGCGGGCTGGCGTGATCCGCAGCCGGTCACGAGCACAGCCTGTATTCGTCATGGAGCAAGAGCTTTGCCCCTACGGAGGGCGTAGTCAGCTGGGCATACCGACCGCATCCAGCAGCGCGTGTACGATGCCGATCCACAGTATTCACGCCAGATCGAAGTCGGCGTCAAGAGCGACTGGATGGACAACGCCTTCTCGACCGGTAATCCCATTTTGATCGACATCAGAAGTAGAGCGATCAGGCGGTCATGGCGTACCGCTGCTTTTGGGGTGATGCCGCCCAGTGCCATGTGTGGGCGTTCATGATTGTAGGACCACATCCACTCCGTGGCAGCCTCCTGCACCTGGGCCAGACTGTCCCAGTGGTACTGGCCCAGCCACTCATGCCGAACCGTTCTGTTGAACCGCTCGATATAGGCATTCTGCTGCGGCTTGCCGGGCTGAATGTATCTCAGCTGGATACCGGCCTTCTCCGCCCAGGCGGTGATGGTGGAACCGACGTACTCCGGGCCATTGTCGCACCTGATTGCAGACGGTTTTCCCCGCCACTCGATGATCTGCTGCAGCGCCCTGATGACCCGCTCCGAGGGCAGGGAGAAGTCGACCTCGATGCCCAGCACTTCCCGGCTGTGGTCATCGATGACGTTGAAGGTGCGGATGCTGCGGCCGTCTGCCAGCTGGTCGTGCATGAAGTCCATGGACCAGCACTGGTTGGGCTCGGAAGGCTCCTCCAGCGGCTCTGGCGCCTGCCTGACAAGGCGTTTGCGTGGCTTGATGCGCAGGTTCAGCTCCAGCTGCCGGTACACCCTGTATACCCGTTTGTGGTTCCATTTGAAGCCCTTGACGTTGCGAAGGTACAGAAAGCACAGGCCAAAGCCCCAGTTCCGGTGGGCCGTGGTCAGACGGACCAGCCAGTCGGCGATCACGTCATCCTCGGCACGCAGCTTTGCCTGGTAGCGGTAGCAGCTCGCTGACGTTGAACATGCGGCAGGCCAGCCGAACCGATACGCCCCGCTGTTCGACTGCCTTCTGGGCCATCTCCCTGCGCCGAGATGGCCTCACCACTTTTTTGCGAGCGCCTCCGCAACGATCTCGGCCTTGAGCTTTTCCTCGACGTACATCTTGCGCAACCGGGTGTTCTCGGCCTCCAGCTCCTTCATGCGGGCCATCATGGACACATCCATGCCCCCGTACTTGGCCCTCCACTTGTAGAAGGTGGCTGTGCTTATGCCAAGCTCCCGGCACAGGTCGGGAACGGCCAGCCCGGCCTCTGCGCGTTTGATGGCGTCCAGAATCTGGCTGTCGGTGAATCGTGACTTCTTCATAGAACTTCTCCGTGAGAAAATTCTACTCTGAATGCGATGCTTTGGGGGGATTACGACCCAGTTTGCGGTGTACCAGCTCGAACACTACAACATCCGCTACCAGCCCGACCCCAACGATCCGTACATCTGGGGCGGTGGCCGGAAAAGAAACGTTCGCGCGGTGGAATTCACCATCACCGGCCGGTTGATCGACGACTCGCGTATGTGCGTGGCAGCATAGGGACTGACCCAGAGCAAAGGTGGTGAGCAACAAATCCGACCCAAGCCTTGAAGGCAAGCGCCTGCCCAACGTTGCCCGTCGCAACGGCAACCTGTTCGTGCGCTACGCACCGGCAGGACGCTGGTACGCCGAGGTGGGGGTGACGCACGCCAGTCCCCGCTGGGAGGATCGGCCAACACAGTGGAACTGCCGCGCACACCCGCTGGGATGCCATGTGGCTGGCGCAGTGCCCCCTGGACGGTCACACTGGGCATCACCAACCCTGACGGACCGCGAATACTGGCGTTCCACCTCAATGCCGGGAGCACCCGCACGGTACTGCTGTCGGCAACCTATCAGTTCTGATGCCGATCAGGTTCGGGGCTGGAGCTGGTTCTGTACTGGCGCTGACCGGGCCACAAGGAAGGCTGTTCTGCCTGAGCAGGTTTCTACCGGGTCCATTGCAGCCAGGGCTGCTCGAGGATGCCCCGCTCATGCAGCCCCTCACGCAGCCCCCGGACATGAAGAGCCAGCCACGGCAAGGCCGGGACAGCCGGCCCGCCGCCCGTGACGAATGCACGAGCGGCAGCGGCTGCCCGTCTATGCTGGGCGAATGACGCATGGAAGCCGCCCGCCATCTGCTGATCGCACAGCGCCCGCGCCCTTGTCTGGCGCGGTCAGGCCGGTGTTGTCTGCATCTGCGGCACGACAGGCCGCAGGTCTCCATCTACAGTCAGCCCGTTCGCAGGCCGCACCCGGCCTGCCCTGCCCCTCTGCCGCCAGCGCATGCAGACACCGACGCTGGAAGGGCTGATGGCGAGACCATCGGCATCGACCTGTGCTTCGACTGCCGCGGCATCTGGTTCGATGCGCGCGAGAATGTGAAGCTTCCCCGATGGCGTGCTGACGCTGTTCCATGCGCTGCACGCCCACCGGCATGACCCACTGCGTCCGCTGCGGGAACGCATGCCCTGCCCCCGCTGCGAAAAGCGGCTGGTACGAGGGCCACAATCGCACCATCAACGGGCTGTACGCGGTGCACCGCTGTCCGGTGGGGCACGGGCATTTCAGCACCTTCCCGTCGTTCATGGTGGAAAAGGGCTTCGTACGGCATTTGACGCCAGCCGAGATTCATGAGCTGACGCGCAAGCTGCGGGTGATTCACTGCAGCAGTTGCGGGGCCCCCGTGGATCTGCGCAGACACCATGCCTCGTCCCTATTGCAGCTCCGCCTTTTCGCGCTGCTGGATCCGGAGGCGATGACAAAGGCGCTGCAACGCTTCGAAGGCGAACGCATGAAGCGGCAGATTGCCGGCGATGCCGCGACGCTGGCGCTGGTGAGTGGTGTGCCGGCCGATGGCGAGCCGGGCGGCAATGCTCGCCAGCCGGAAACGGCAACAGGCAGCGGCGACGCGCGGGACGATGCGGCGCCGGGCACCGCATCCGGGGCCAGCCAACCGGGGCGAGTGGCGTTCTGTCGAGGGATGCCCGACGGCGCGGGGCCGATGGTTCGGCGCTGGACGCATCGACCGAAAGCGGTGAGGCTGTCGGGCGAACTCAGGGCCTCCCTCATCCTCGCCAGACGCAATGCCGAATACCTGGGCGAGAAACGCCACCAGATGGACCGGATCCAGCGCCTCGGCGGCAGCGGTCCTTTGGCGTGCCCGGCCGGATCACGCAATACGCCGGTGGGGCTGGGTGCTGGAGATGGCCTGGGCGGCGATCAGGCACTGGTGGCGAACGCCCTTGGGGACCCTCTGCAAAGTCTGCGAGCGCTTTGAGCCCAGGATCGGGATGAGCCAGAAGGCGCCCTGTCGGCAATAGCAGGGGCTATTGGCGACAAATGGCACCGCCAGATCGCCCGAGCATGGGAATCAAAGTGCCGCAGGACTTTTGCAGAGAGTCCCCAGGAGGCTGGCGATTTCAAGAGTCAAGTGCAACAGGAGGCCATGGGGCGTGGGGTCGCAGAGACCAGATGTCGATGTTCAGGCGCCCGCCGATACGTGCCTGCATGGCGGCCACTGCCCACTGCCGTGCTCACGTGAGCAGCACGCCCAGCAGCACCCCCAGAAAATGCTGGCGCCGAACCAGTTGTTGTGATTGAACGCGCGGAAGCACCCTTCCCGCGTACGGGTGCGGATGAGGGGTGTAGTGATGAGCGGCAACACCGGCTGCCAGTCCGATGCCGATCCAGTAGGCGGGATGGAGCCCCTCGCGGGCGAAAAACCCAGGCCAGCAGCGCCAGCGATGCGCCGTAGCAGCCCATCACCGCCAGCACATCGTGGCGGTCAAAGGTGATGGCCGAGGTGCGGATGCCGATCTCGAGGTCGTCATCGCGGTCGACCATGGCGTATTCTCGGTGTCGCAGGCGATGGTCCAGAGGATGTTGGCCACCAGCACGATCCAGGCCGACAGCGGCACGGACCCGGTGAGTGCCGCATAGCCCATCGGTATGCCAAAGCCAAAGGCAATGCCCAGATACGCCTGCGGAATGGCAAAGAAGCGCTTGAAGAACGGATAACTGCCGGCCAGGATGGCAGCCACGACGGCCAGCCCCCACACCAGCGGCCCGTAGGAAATACCAGGGCAGCGCCAGCAGGCTGAGCACCACGAAAGACGGCCACGGCCTCCCATGGTGCGATCTGGCGCCGGGCCAGCGGCCGGTTGACGGTGCGCGCCACGGAGCCGTCGAAGTCGCGGTCGGCGAAGTCGTTGATGGCGCAGCCGGCCGAGCGCATCAGCACGGTGCCCAGGCAGAAGGCAAAGAGCGCATAGAACGGCGGCCAGCCATCGGCTGCCACGAAGAGCGCCCACAGCGTGGGCCAGATCAGCAGCAGGATGCCGATGGGCTTGTCGAGCCGCACCAGCCGGATATAGAGCGCCAGCCGCTGCCGGCAGGGGTGATGATGCCCCCCGCCGGACGGAGAGGAAGCCGCCGTGTTCACGTCGGGTCGATCCCCAGCAGGCGGGCGGCGTGCCGGGCCACCACCCACTCCTCATTGGTGGGCTGCACGACGACCTTGACGGCGCTGTCGGGGGTGGAAATGACCGGGCCATTCCGGGTGTTGGCGTCCTGGTCCAGCCGGATGCCGAAATAGCTCATGCCTTCGAGGATGCGCCTGCGGATCTCGGCACTGCTCCCGCTCACACCGGCCGTGAAGACCAGCATGTCCACACTCATTCATCATCGCCACGAGCGAACCGATCTGGCGGATGATGCGCTGCACATACAGGCTCATGGCGTCGCGGATACGCTCGCCCACCGGGCCTTCCTCGTTTTCGCGGGCCAGCAGCACCCGCGGCTCGGGTGTCAGGCCCGATACCCTCAGCAGCCCCGACTTGCGGTACAGCATGTTGGTCGACATCACTGACGCTGAGCTTCTGATTTCCATGAGGTAGAGCACGGCGCCGGGGTCGAGCGCACCGGGGCGGGTGCCCATCATCAGGCCATCCAGCGCCGAAAAGCCCATGGTGGTGGACTGGCTCTGCAGGTTCTCCATGGCGCAGAGGCTCGCCCCGCTGCCCAGGTGGGCCACGACGACCTTGCCGCGGGCGAGATCACCATACTGTTCGGGCAGCGACAGCGCCATGTACTCGCACGACAGGCCATGGAAGCCGCAGCGGCGCACGCCGCGTCTCGTAGAGTTCCCATGGCAGTGACAGCTGCTTCTCCACCTTGGGCATGGTGTGATGGAAGGCGGTGTCGAAAGCAGGCGACCTGCGGCAGGTTGGGCAGATCGTGCAGCAGGGCGGCACTGGCCTCGAGCGCATAGGGCTGATGCAGGGGCGCCAGCGGATGTAGCTTCCAGATCGTGCAGCACCAGCTCGTCGATGCGCACGGGCGCACTGTAGCTTGGGATCCACCATGCACCACGCGGTGAACCACACCCAGCAGGGTGCGGCCATGCAGCTGCTTGCGGACCTGGGCACGGATGTGAGTCGAGCGCGGCCACGTACGGGTGCGATCACCTCCTCCGTGGTGACTCAGCGGCCCTCCGGGTTTCGCTGTCGGCGTAGGTGGTGTTGGGGCCACGATGTCCACCGCGCGACCGCTCCACATCGGCTGGCGGGCAGCGGGTGCACGCCTGCGTCATAGACGGGCAAACTTGATGCTGGAGGAGCCGCAGTTCTAGAACGAGGATGAAACCTTCACTGGGACCCGAAGCCTGGGAGACGGAATCTCGATGTTTGCTCATAGCGTGATCGTACAGGACGTCGCTGCACATGGGGACCGGTGCAGACAGATCGGAAGAGGAACTATTTGCGAAGTATATAGTGCTCCGTGCCTTCATTCGCTGTCATGTCGCCAGAATGTTCCGGATACCGCCACGACAGCAAGGGGATGCGCCATTGCCCCCCGGTCCACCTGTTCAACGCCATTCTCCTTGCTGGTTGGAAAGCTTCATCTTTCCCGAAATTGGCCATGTGACCAATCGGGTTTTTCCCGAAGCGGTTTTTACCCCGAGAGCGTGTGTCCTGAAGCAGTCTGGCGTACCTTTGAATCAGTCTGAGCGTATCCTGGAGCGGTCTGGAACGTATTGTGAATCGTCTGGGCCGCTCTGCCGCAACGGGGCGTCCATGGGTTCTGGCTGGGCCTTCAGCCGCATGGCTGCAGAGGCACCCCTGGCAGGGAACGGGCGCAGGCATGAAGGAGGGATCAGGAACGCGGCGCAAGGCGGGAACGTTCATCGAACAGCGACTGGCAGTCGAACAGGGGCCGGGCGTCGAACATGGAAGGCAAGCGGCTGCGAACCCTGCCTGCTGGCACGGTCCCTATAGCCTCGATCCCCTGCCCGTCCGGGTCTCGCGCCAGGAGCGGGAGGCACCCATGGCAACCTGCAGCCATCGAGGTGCGCTGGGCACTTATGTCACCGGATGGGGTGTGAACGACGGGTTCAGCAGTGGACATCCGGCGCAAGGGCCGCTGTCGGGATGCGTGGCTTTTACCATCGGAGCGGGCCAATCCCGGTGTCGGAGCGAACGGGATGGGCACGGGTTGGGTGATGATCGGCGCGGGTTGGGTGATCCGTGCTGTGTGAGGCACGGGCGCTGCCATGCGTGCTGCGCGAAGCGCTCGTGGCGCCGCCCGTCCTGCGCAGGGCGCGGGTGCCGGAATCCGAGGACACGACTGCCGGATGACCCACGATGGTTTCAGCCGGGACGATCAATGGCAGGTGGCGGAGGGTTTGCCTCGCCGGTGCAGCTGATACCCGCCGCCGGAGCGGTGGGATGGCACGCAAGCCTCTCTCCGGCGCCTTCTGGCCGGAGGTCACTGCCCGGGCTGGTACCTGGGCACCCCGTAAATGTGTTGGCGCGTGGACCTTCCCGGTCTGAAGATGCATCGCATCCTGGATGGATGAGGAGGCAGACCGCAAGGTCAGTCCGGCTGCCCGCCATTGTTGCAGGCGCTTCGGGCCAGCACCTCGCACGCGGCTGGCGAAGTCCTCGAAGCTGTCGAAGGGGCGTTCGGTGCGGGCGGCGATGATCCGTTCGGCCATGGCGGGGCCCACGCCCTGAGCGTCTGCAGCTCCCTCGACCGTGGCGTGATTGGCATCCACGGGCCGGACGGAGGGCTGGGCAGAATCGTCCGGAAACGGATCGACCCCGGACTTTGCATGACGGGCATCGGGTGGCCGGATGGACGCCCGGACGTGATCATCCGGAAACGGGTCGGGCTGCGCGTGGTCTGCATCCGGAGTCAAGGTCTGGGTGACGCCTGGGCGGCGGACGGCCAGATGCCGGTCCACAGACAGGCCAGCATCATCAGCAGGGCCAGGGACCGGGGCAAAAAGCAGACGCAAAGACTCGGGGCAGAAGAAGAAGATGACGGTGGAGGTGGCAGGCATGGCGTTGTCCGGCAGGGGAAAACACCATGCTAGGAAGGATTCGGCCGGCTGCCTATCGGCCAGATGGACAAGTGTGCGCGAGGTCACACGCAAAGGAGGGAGGCCCTGCCCGGAAATATACCCGAAGCTCTGCAAAGGTTTCCCGAGCGCGCAAAGGTCTCCGGGCGCTTTTTGAGGGTATGATCGATGAAGCCAGAAGGTTGCCATGGCGGCAGTGGCGCAGTAGTCGGCGGCAAACGGCAACGCACTGGGCCACCCGGGCATGGGCATCAGCGACCGCAGGGCTTCTGCAGCGGTTGCCTTGCCAGAAAAATGCACCTGAAGGAAGTCCTTCAGGACATCACTCAGTGACACGCTTCGCTGGAGCGCGATCTGGTAGCGTCCCAGCTGCCGACAGCCCGGGCACTGCCAGTAATACTGTTGGCCCCGAAAAACCGCAGATGCGGCAGCCATAGTGGCTCATGCGCTGGGTGAGCTCGCGCAGCGAAGCGGCCAGGGCGTCTTCGTCGAGGTCTTCGACGGTGGTGGCACCTGTGCGGTTTGCCGCTGCGCGAGAGCGACAGCAGCACCTCCAGCCCGTTGAGCGTCGGGTGCTCGGCGACCAGCTGGCGCACCCACTACGCCGCGGCCGGCTTGCCATCGAGGCGGGCCACTGCCTCGACATGGCCCGCAGCATGGCGGGTGACTGCGCAACATCGAGCCGCTGCATGCGGGCGATGGCCAGCGAACCCCGTCGGCACCACCAACGGCATCGGCCGCCTTGAGCCAGTGATCGACCACACGCTCGACCTGCTCGGGGTGCTCATCGGCCAGTCCGACCAGACCGATGGCCGCGGCAGGCCGCCCTTCCGCCAGGGCGATCTCGCCTTCGACGATCAGCGGACGCGGATGATGGCCGTGCCTCGCGGGCCTGCTGCACGAAAGCGGTGCGCCTGCTCGAACTCTTGCTGCGCAGCGCCGCCATGGCCAGCTCGCAGGGAGGCCCTGAGCGATGATCAGCGCCGGGTCGAACCCGCTCGGGCGGCGTGGCGCGGCCAGTTCGATGACGCGTTCAGTCGTGGCTGCGCTGGGCGATTTCAGCCGCTGTCGCGAGGCGGCCTCGGCATATTCGGTGCCCTGCAGGCGGTTGAAGCTGTCTCGGCGCGGTCGACCAAGCCGGCCTTCAGGAAGTCCAGCCCCAGCTCATACAGCGCATGGGCACGGGTCTGGCCGTCGAGATCGGGCACGGTCGACGAGGTTCTGGTGCACGCGAATGGCTCCGGTCGGTCTCGCCCCGACGCCGGAACAGCGAACCCAGCGCAAAATGCAGTTCGCTGGCCTCGGGCTCGATGCAGTGAACCACGTCGACGAAGCGCATCGATGGTCCTTGTCGGACTGCTCGTTGAGCAGCAGGTTCACGCCGCGAAAGTAGGCATTGCCCAGCGGTGCAGGCTGGTCGTCCAGACGTTTCTCGCCGCGCGAGGCCAGCCAGCCCAGTCCGAAGGCGAGCGGAATGGCCAGCAGCCACCAGTATTCGAACTCCATGGGCTCAGCGTACCGTCAGACGGTCGGCGGAGGAAACACCCAGCAGGGTGGCATCGTCGGAGACACGCCGGATTGCTCCTGCAGGCGGGCCAGGTCACGACGCAGACGCTTGAGCTGCCGCCCCCGGCGGATGCTGCGCGGCACCACCGACAGAAAGCCCACCAGCAGCCCGAACAGGAAGAACAGCAGCAGGAACACCACCAGCGGGCCGTCGAGGCCCAGCTCCTGGTTGCCGAACACGCCGAGGTGCACGGACTCGGTGTTGCCCAGTGCAAACCCCAGCAGGGCAAATGTAAGATGACGATTTTGAGCAGCCAGGCGATCACGTGCATGGGCAAAGCGACCGAAGCGAATCAGGAAGCGGTCGCGTCAGCGCCTCGTCGACGCTTTCGCGCAACACGCTTCGCCGGGTTTGGAAATGGGGAACCAGCTTTTTCCGGTACGGGAAACGGGTTCGCCGGATTTGAGGGTTGCGGCCCATCCGCGAATGGCGGTGAGACAGCGCAAAGGTGCCAAAGCCACGGATTTCGATGCGGTGGCGGTCTGCCAGCGCCCTGGCCATGGCGTCGAGGATGGTACGGACGGCGTATTCGGCGTCCTTGGCGACCAGCTGCGGGAAGCGCTCTGCCAGCTTGGCAATCAGCTCCGACTTGGTCATCGTGCCGGTGCCGACTGGTCGTCTGCGTCGAGTGAATCGGTCACTGCCATCTTGAATATTCAGCAAGGAGTCCCGTGAAAGCACCCAGGATGCTGCGGCATGACCGCCTTGTCCTGCACGCCCGGAAGCGCTTCTGCGGGGACGAACGAGTCCATAACACGCCCCATGATAAAGGGAAGCACAGAAAACTGCCCGGCCCCCTGCCCTTCGTCTGGAAGGCAGGATGACCAGGGCAGTTGCGCCGGCCCAGGGAAAGGCCACTCGGCCTCCCTCGGACGGTGGGCCATCCGGGGATGACCTGATGGACGATCAGGAACGGTCCTGGTTGTCCAGCGGCACGCAGCAGGGCAACGGTTTCGGGTGGTAGCCGACCGCCGAGCTGGCCAGCGCTGCCGCATGGCGTCGGCCGTATCGGCAGTCTTTCGCGTGCCTTGATCGACAGGGTGATCGAACGGTTCTTGCGGTCGATGTTGATGATCATCGACTCGACCGTGGCGCCTTCGGTCAGGTGGTTGCGGGCGTCTCCACACGATCGCGCGAGATTTCGGAGGCACGCAGGTAGCCTTCGACTCGGCTCGATCTCGATGGTGCGCGCCACGGGCATCCACGCTGGTGACGGTGCCGGTGACCACCGCACCTCTTGTCAGCGGTGGAGGCAAAGTTGGTGAACGGGTCGCCCTCGAGCTGCTTGATGCCCAGCGAGATGCGCTCGCGCTCGACATCGATGCTGCCCAGGCACCACGGCTTCCACTTCGTCGCCTTTCTGAAGTCGCGCACGGCTTCTTCACCCGACTTGTTCCAGGACAGGTCGGACAGGTGCACCAGACCAGTCGATGCCACCGGGCAGGCCGATGAACACGCCGAAGTCGGTGATCGACTTGATGGAACCCTTTGAGCACGGTCGTTGCGGCGGTGGTTTTTGAGAATTCCTGCCACGGGTTGGCGGGGTCCGTTTCATGCCCAGCGAGATGCGGCGACGGTCCTCGTCGATCTCCAGAACCATGACCTCGACCTCGTCGCCCATGCTGACCACCTTGCTCGGCTGACGTTCTTGTTGGTCCAGTCCATTTCGACATCGTGCACCAGACCCTCGATGCTCCGGCTCGATCTCGACGAACGCACCGTAGTCGGTGATGTTGAGACCTTGCCGAACATGCGGGTGTTCTGCGGGTAGCGACGGCTGATGCCGACCCACGGATCCTCGCCCAGCTGCTTGATGCCCAGCGAGACGCGGTTTTTCTCCTGGTCGAACCGGAGCACCTTGGCGGTGATTTCCCGGCCGACCTGCAGCACTTCCGTCGGATGAGTGACACGGCGCCAGGCCATGTCGGTGATGTGCGCAGACCATCGATGCCACCCAGATCGATCGAACGCACCGTAGTCGGTGATGTTCTTGACCACGCCCTGACGATGGCGCCTTTCGCTGAGCGTCTCTCGAGCAGCTTGGCGCGCTCTTCGCCCTGCGACAGTCGATGACGGCACGACGCGACAGCACGACGTTGTTGCGGCGGCGATCCAGCTTGATGACCTTGAATCGAGGGTCTTGCTTCGTACGGGTGGTGTCCTTGACCGGACGGGTGTCGATGAGCGAACCCGGCAGGAAAGCACGGTACCGTTGGTCATGACGGTCAGGCCGCCCCTGACCTTGCCGGTGACCGTACCGGTGACCAGATCGCCGGACCCAGGGCGAGTTCCAGCTGCACCCAGGCAGCCAGGCGCTTGGCGCGGTCACGCGACAGGCGGGTTTCGCCAAAAGCCGTCTTCGAGCGAGTCGATGCAACTCGATACAAAATCACCTTCCTGAACCCCAGCTCGCCGCGGTCGTTGTAGAACCTCGACCGGGACGTAGCTCGATTTTCAGGTCGGCGTTGACGACCACGTAGTTATGGTCGACCCGGATGACTTCGGCGGTGATCACCTCCCCGCCGCATTTCGGCGCTGAGGGACCTTCGAACAGGGCGGCAAAACCGTCTTCCGATGCCGGATTCTGCAACTTCAGTGCTCCGATTGATATCCAAAGATTCTCGCCGGCGGCGTGGTTGTCCATGCATGCCACGACCGGCCAGCGGTAGCGGAAAAATCCCGGCCCGCCGGAGCGTGACGGCGAACTGGCAGCAGAGGCTGCCGTCGCGGCACGGCAGCCTGAAACCCTGATCTGCACACTGCAGCGCCGGGCCAGGCCACAGCCAACCGGTTGCGGCTACGATGCATGGCTGGCAGGATGGCTGAGGTCAACGTGAGCAGGGCCACACGGAAGGCCGCGGCCCGATGCTGCCGGAGGCGCTTCACTGCCGCTGCCGCCAGGCAGCCAGCACCTTTCTCCTTGACTCGTTTCGCCGATGGTCAGGCCAGCCGAATCGGAGCCAGAAGCAAGTCATCGGCCGCGGGCTTGAGCGGGCACGGCCCGGCCGGCATCGCGGTGATCGCGCTCCGCAGATCGTGCAAAATCTTTTCAAGTTTAACGAGAAACCCTTTCCAGCAGCGCCGTCTTGTACCGTGCGTCGGCGCGCGCCTGCACCGCTGGCCGTGAGAAACACCTTCAGCGGCGCGTCGGGAAAGACGACGGTACCCATGTCACGGCCATCGGCCACCAGCCCGTGCGCGACGGCACGGTGCTGGATCGTTGAGCGCCTGGCGCACGGCCGGGTGCACGGCCAGCCGCGAGGCCTGCAGGCCGATACCGTCGGCGCGAATGTCGGCCGATACGTCCACACCCTCCAGCAGCACCTGACCCTCGGGGCCGAACTGCGGATCGAGCGATTCGGCGGCACGCACGGCTGCCGCCTCGTTGGCCCCGTCCTCACCGGCCTGCACCAGCTTCATGGCCACCAGACGGTACAGCACGCCGCTGTCCAGGTAGTGAAAGCCCAGCTTCTTCGCCACCAGAACGGCTACGGTCCCCTTGCCCGACGCCGTGGGACCATCGATGGTGATGACCGGCACCGCATGATTTTTCATGGTGTTGCGGGATTCGTGCGGGGCGTGTGCAGACATGTCGGGTCTCCTCGATGCTCGACGGCCCTGCGCGCTGCCCCGGCCGGAAGGCCGGCTGCAGACCGGCCAGCCCCTGGGTCGATGGTTGAAAATCAATCCCCTGATTGTCTCACCATCGCCCGTTTGCCGCACCGGGGGTTCGCGCCCGACTACCCCAGCACCTGCACGCCCAGCCCCACCTGCCGCGCCAGATCGACGAAACCGGGGAACGAGGTGCCGACGTTGCGTCTTTGACGCGAATGGCGCCACGACTGCGCAGCGCCGCTACGATGAAGCGACATGGCGATGCGGTGATCGCCATGACGATCGGTGTTGCCGGCAAACGGCGTGCCTCGCCACCCTGCCTCGATGCGCATGCCATCGGGCAGCACCGTGACCGGAAAGCCGATGGCAGTGCCAGACCGTCGGCCATCACCTGAATGCGGTCGGACTCTCGACGCGCAGTCCCTCGGCCCCGCGCAGTTCGGTCGTGCCCCTCCGCGCAGGCGGCCGCGATGAACAGCGCCGGGAACCGTCGATGGCCAGCGGCACCCAGGCCGCCGATGGCGATGCCGCGTAAGCTCACCCCCGCACGTGCAGGGTCGGCCACGGCTCGCCCCCACCGTCCGGGGTTCAGCTCGGTAATGTCGGCGCCCATGGCCCGCAGCACGTGCAGCACGCCGATCCGCGGGGTTCGCGCCCGCATGACGGAGGATGAGGTCGGATCCCGGGCAGATGGCGGCTGCCACCAGGAAGAACGCGGCGGATGAAATGTCGGCCGGCACATCCACCTGCGTGGCGCGCACTGTCTGCCCGCCCTTGACCGAGGCCGTCGCGCCGTCGCGCTCGGACCCGTACGCCGAAGGCCGTCAGCATCCGCTCGGACCGCGCGTGGGGCCGGCTCGGTCACGCGGTCTCGCCGTCGGCGTAGAGTCCGGCCAGCAGCAGGGCCGATTTCACCTGGGCGCTGGCCACCGGCATGGTGAAATCCACCGCCTTCAGGCCACCCACCGGATGCACCTGCAGGGGCGGTTTGCCCTCGTGACTGTCGATGCGCGCCCCCCTGGTGGCCAGCGGATCGATCACCCGGCGCATGGGACGGCGCGACAGGCTGGCATCGCCCACCATGCGGCTGCCGAAACGCTGGCCCGCCAGAATGCCGCACAGCAGCCGCATGGACGTACCGGAGTTGCCGCAGTCCAGATCATCCACCGGCGCCTTCAGGCCATGCAGGCCCACACCATGCACCACCACCCGGCCATCCACCGGCCCGTCGATCTGCACCCCCATGGCCCGGAAGATCTGCGCGGTTGCCAGCGCATCGGCCCCTTCCAGAAAGCCGTTGACCACCGTGTCGCCTTCGGCCAGTGCACCGAACATGATGGCTCGGTGCGAGATCGATTCTGTCACCCGGAACCCGGATGTCACCGGAAACTCAGTTCCCGGCCACTTGCATGCGTCGAAACATGAACAAATTCCTCCTGATGAACACCGGTTTTTCTAGACTGTCGGTCGATCCAGCAAGAAGAACGGCTGGAAGGATTCCGCAACGCCCCGGGCCGGAACGTACACCCAGCTCCTCCGGCCGCAGGCATCAACCTGGTCAAACGGTTATGTTCAACTGGTTTCGTCAATCGAGCAAATCGGCCCCCGCATCGTGCCGCGTGCAGTTGCCATCGAACCGCCCCCGGCCCCCGGCCAGCGCCCTCGCCCAGGGGCGACATCGACGAGGTGATCCCCGGCGCCCACCAGCTCAGCTCGCAGGCTCAGCGCGTGCTGCCGCGCATGCCGGCCAATGCCCGCCCGCTGCGCTGCACGCAGGAACATCCGTGGATGCTCGACCGCCTGCTGGCCACCTGGGAGACGCCGGGCGCCTTCCGCCGCCAGCTCAACGACCCGTTGATCGACAGCCGCGGCAACCGCCAGGGATCCAGCTTCGACACACTGGCCGAATTGTCCGCGCTGGGGATTACTACAACACCCACGTGAATCCGCTGGTCGACAGCTGGGCCACGGTGGATCCGCGCTGAACGTCGGGTCGCCGAACGGGGCCGTCGGCGCACGTTGCGAACCTGTTCGTCCCGCCACCGTGCGGTGTCCTGCCCCTGGCCCGGCCTGCAGCGGCCCAGCTGCACCCGTACGGGCCGCCGGATGCGCCAGAGGCCTTCCTGCCCGGCACGGACAGCCCCTTGTTACGCCTTCAGCAGCCCCCTGCCGTGCTATCTCGTCAGCTTTGTTTGACCACCCGGCGAGGGGCACAGCATGAGTTTCGAATTAGGGAAAACGGCCTGGGCATCCAGGACATCGAAGTGGGTACCGGCGACGAGGCCAAACCGGGCCAGGTCGTGAAGGTGCACTCATACCGGCTGGCTGGGGAGGCCGATCCGGCCAGCCCCGAGGGTGGACGTGCGCCGGCCGCAAGTTCGACTCCAGCCGTGACCGCAACCAGCCCTTCAGCTTCTGGCCTGGCCCGTCACGAGGTGATCCGTGGCTGGGACGAGGGCGTGGCCGGCATGAAGGTGGGCGGCAAGCGGCGCCTGCTGATCCCGGCCGACCTGGGCTACTGCGCCCGCGGTGCCGGCGGCGTGATTCCGCCCAACGCCACGCTGCTGTTCGATGTCGAACTGCTGGGCGTCTGAGGTTGCCGGCATCCACGCACATGAAGCACGCCCGAAACCTCCCTCCGCGGCCACAGGCCCCTGACGCAAACCGCAGTCAGCAACTTCATCCGTCAGGCGGTGGATGCCGACCTGGCCAGCCGGAAGCTCGACGGGCGCCGCTGGGCCGGCACGCCCGAGTGGCCGCCGTGCAACGCGAGGGCCAGGCCGACCCGGCTCGCATCCGCACGCGCTTTCCGCCCGAGCCCAACGGCTTTCTCGCACATCGGTCACGCCAAATCGATCTGCCTGAACTTCGAGCTGGCAGCCGACGCGCGCGCGCTGCCACCCTGCGTTTCGACGACGACCAATCCCGAAAAAGCGGAAAAACCAGTGAATACGTCGACGCGATCATCGATTCGGTGCGCTGGCTGGGCTTTCGACTGGCAGTTCGACGATGGCGAGTGCAACCTGTACCACGCCAGCGACTACTCGAGACCTTCTACCAGATCGCGCTGGAGCTGGATCGAGGCCGGTCACGCCTCATGGACAGCCAGACCGGCGACCAGATCCGCGAGAACCGCGGCACGCTGACCGAGCCGGGGCGCAACTCGCCGTTCCGCGACCGTCCGGTGGCCGAGAGCCTGCAGCTGTTCCGGGAAATGCGGAGGGCAAACACCCGGAAGGCGATGGTGCTGCGCGCGAAGATCGACATGGCTTCGCCCAACATCAACCTGCGCGACCCGATCCTGTACCGGATCCGTTCGGCACACCAATTAATCATCGCACGGGCGATGCTCGGCCGATCTCACCCGATGTACGACTATGCGCATCCGCTGAAGATGCGCTGGAGCGATCACCCATTCGCTGTGCACGCTGGAGTCCCTGAGATCACCGCCACCGATACGACTGGCTGCTGGGCTCGCGTGGCCGAAACCGGCTTTCGTTGGATGCCCGTTGCCGCGGCAGATCGAGCTTGCCCCGGATGAACCTCACCCACACCATCACCAGCAAGCGCTGAAGGCACCGGTGACGAAGGCATCGTGACGGGCTCGGGACGATCCGCGCATGACGATTCATTGCGGCCCGGTGTCGGCGTGGTTATCCGCCGGCTTCCATCCGGCTGTTCTGCGAGCGGGCCGGCGTGTCGAAGGCCAAACCAGCTGATCGACATGGCGGTACTGGAGCAGACGGTGCGCGAGGTACTGGATCCGACGGTCAACCGGCTGCACGTCATCACCGATCCGATCCGGCTGGTGATCGACAACATGGACCCGGCTGAACGGATTGCCTGCAGCGCGCCACGTCATCCCCACCATCCCGAGTGGGGCCAGCGCAGCTGATCTGAGCCGCGAACTCTGGATCGAGCGCGAGGACTTTGCCGAAACCCCGCCCAGTGGGTTTCTTCTGGCTGACGCCGGGCAGCTCGTGCGGCTGCGGCATGGCTCGTCGTGCGCTGCACCGGCGGACCGCGATGAGAACGGCGAGATCCCGCAGGTGCACTGTGAATATCTCGCCCGACACCCGTTCGGCACGCCGGGCGCGGACAGCGGAAGGTCGCGGGGAACATCCACTGGGTATCGGCCAGCGACGCCGTGCGGTGGAGCGCGCACTTTTGCGCCGCTGTACCGACGCCCAGCCGGATGCCGGCGGGCAGGATCCACTGGCCAACATCAACCCAGACCTCGAAGGTCGTGCGTACGGCTGCCGCCGAACCGGAGATTCAGGAGGCGCGCCTCGAGCAGCAGTTCCAGTTCGAGCGTCAGGGTTACTATGTGGCCGGACCGCTACGACCATACGGCCGACAGGCCGGTGTTCAACCGTCACGACGCTGAAGGATCTCGTTCGGCAAGAAGAAGTGAGGCACTCCGGGGCGTTGCGAGCAAGCCTCTGCGCCCTCGCCGCAGACGGTACTCGTCGTGATGCGCGCGTCAACGCAGGCTGCAGGCGCCCTTCTGGCTGTCGTGCCGCCACCCTCTCCTGCCGGCCTTCCTCGCGGGTATCTCGCCCGACCCACGCGGGACGGGCCGGCTGCTGCGCACGCTGGCCGGCGCGCCCACGCGGAAGGCCGGCTGATGATCGTGCATGGCAGGATGGCACCCCGCCCCATACCCCTGACGACGCTCCCGCACCCGCGCCTTGAGCCCGCATTCTGCGCAATAAAGCCCCCATTTTCGCAGCCAGGTCGCCTGCACCAGGTCGTACTGCGCCACTCCCCCGGCGCCCGTGCAATCCGTCCTCCCGTATTGAACTGAAGGCTTCCGACCGCTGCCGCAGAAGCACCGGACCCGGCGGCGTCGCCAGGCACCTGCGAACTGATGCCATCCGGCATCATCCACCAACCATCTGACGTTTTCTCGAAACCTCCGGCACCACCGTGCATCAGAGCAGGCGACTCACGTTTGCTAATGATAATGAGTAGTACTAGAACATAGGCCGTTTTTCATCTCGCGCAGTCAGCGAGACGTCCCCATGCAAGACCGTGAACTCTACCTTGGCGAGCGGCCGACTCGCCATTCTGAAGAATCCGCGGAAAGCGCCCTCGACATCAGCAACTTCGAGCCGACCATGCGCCAGCCCTCGCGGCTGCCGGCCCGGACACATGGTTCACGCCGTCGCAAGCTGTGAGATCTGGCCGCACACCGTCACTGTCCGGATCGTGGGCTGTGCAGCTCGTCGATGGCATCGCTCCGTGCAAGCTGGCCGCCCGAACGATGGACGCCCCCGCCCCAGGACGACTACGACCAGCATGTCAACGCCGTCAACGAATGTCGCCGGCGTGGCAGCCTCGTCCGAGCTGCCGCAGAAGCGAGCTGGACCAGCGCTACGCGCGGCCGTGCGCAAGCTGGGAGCAGTCAAGACGGCCGACGCCCTGTACGCGCAGTGGCAGCAGTTCATTGCCCGCAACGAGACCACGGCCGGCCTGCGTGGGCCTGTGACGACCCAATCCCGCGCTGTGATGCCGCCACGGCCGAGCGCATCTATCGCGAAGCGCACATGCTGCAGCACCAGGCCAGCGCCAGCACGCGTGACCGCGACGAGCGCTATCACGCCCTGGCCGAAGAGCACGCCCGCTGCCAGCAGGACATCGAAAAGGCCCAGCAGCGCTACCAGCAGCTGCAGGTGGACAAGGCCGCCGAAACCGAGGCGCTGAACGCCGAGGTGCAGCGTCTGCGCGCCGACAATGCCGGCAAGGAAAACACCATCCGCCAGCTGCAGGAAGAGCTGGAGGCCCTGCGCCGCCAGGCCGAGGATCTGGACAGCCGCATCGAGCTGTCGCAACAGGTCCGCTGGCTGAGCGAACGCAACCAGGAACTGATGCAGCGCATCGTCGACATGCGCCGCAACATCACGGCCCCCGGCAGTGCACCCTGAGCAGCCCGCCACCACCCTGCTGGATGCCACCACGGCCCGCGAGGACGCCCGAGGCACATGCCATCGAGAACGGCTGCCCGGCCTGCAGCCCGTCGGCCGACCAGCTCGATTCGCGCGCCGTGCTGTGCGTGGGCGGACGCCATGCAGCCATCTCGATCTACCGGCGCATCGTCGAGAAGAAAGGCGACGGTTCATTCACCACGACGGCGGCCGTGAGGACAGCGTGCACCGCCTCGATGCCAGCCTGGCAGCCGCCGATCTGGTCATCTGCCAGGCGGGCTGCATCAGCCACAGCGCCTACTGGCTGGTGAAGGACCACTGCAAGCGCACCGGCAAGCGCTGTGCGTACGTGGACAAGCCCAGCGCCAGCGCCTTTGAACGCGGCTCTGGTACAGGGCGTCCAGGATGCCCGGACCATCCCCATTACCGTCGACACGGAGGCATGATGATGACGCAGTCTCACCCCGCACCCGCGCCCGGATCGAAGTGATCGGCTTTGCCCTGCTGGTGGCCGCCATCTGGCTGCTGGTGCCGATTACCAACACCACACACTGACGAGCCACACGCACTGGCGGACTACGCGCACGCTCGGGATGCGCATACCCGCAGGTTACACCCCCTGCGGCCTGTTCCGCAGCACCTGGTCGATGATCTTGCCGCCGCCTCCGTGGTCGAAACACCGGATACGGACCGGCAGCATCTTCAGCGACGGCGACAGCCAGATGTCGAAACGTGGTGCATCACTGTCACCCGGCCGGCTGACGGCCACATGCACGGCATCGAAAACGCCGGCATTGGTTCGGATCTTCTCCTGCCGCGACACCTGAAAGAATGGCTCGTCGATACGGCGGGACCCTGCCAGAGGCAGAACGAAGGTCTCGCCAGCCCGGAAACGCGACGCGTCGGTTTCGCGCCAGCAGGCCCAGCTGGAAGAAGATCGACAGCCGGTCCTGCGTGCTCTCCGGAAGGAGTAATCGATGGTCGGATCACCCAGCTGGCGGACGCGCCGGGTTTTGGGGTCGAAGGTGTACTGCCGCTCGGGCCGGCGGCCACGTTTTCTCGAACTAGCGGTCGGGCACGAAACCCTGCCCCCCCAGCAGTCCTTCACTCACCTGCTCGATCGTGCCCGAGTAGAACACCGCCAGCACGCCATTGGCCCGCGCCTCGGTACTGAGGCGATAGCGCCCCCCCTGCTGCTTCAGCCGGTAGACCGCACCTGCCACCTGGATGCCCCGGTCGGTGTAGTCGCCGTAATAGACATCGAAGTCCAGCGACAGGCTGGCCGGCAGCGAAGGCAGGGTACGCCCCTGTCCGGGTGATGCAGCGGCTGTCGCCCCGGTGGGCGCGGCAGCAGCACCGGAAGTACCAGCGTCGGATGTACCACCACCGGAGGCATCGGTACCAGCCGCACCAGTTCCGGCGGAAGGCTTGCTGGCAGCAACAGACGCGTCTCCCGCCGCGCGGGCCCCGGAAGCCCCAGCAGCACGGGAAGCCGCTGGCTGCGCAGAAGCGGCTGCGACGACGGCAACGGGTGTGGCCCCAGCAGAACCACCACCAGCGGCCCGGGCAACGGCGCGGGCTGGCCGGTACCTCGCGGGCCAGGGTGCTGCGCCCGACGACACTGGTACCCGCTGCGGCCAGGAGCGCTGCAGAAAACTGTCGGCGACGTTCGGAATGACTCATGAAACTCCGGGACGGTGTGAATCCCCTGCACGCCGCCTCAGAGGCGGATGGGCCGATTGTCCAGTTCGTTGGGATTGACACCGTCCGGGCTGGGCCGGCAGCGCTCGATGAGCGCCCGCGTCAGCAGGTCGATGGCAGCCAGGACGCCCTCGACCGGCTGCCCCCGGCACGGCTGCCCGGGTGATGCACTGGCAGGCCTGCCGCCAGATGCTGGCTGGCAGGCGCTGGTTGACCAGGCGATCTGCGATGATCTCGACCGCATGGTCGGCCGTCAACAGGTAGATGAGAATACCGGCGTTCTCTTCGGTGTCCCAGATACGGTGCTCACCAAAAATCTGCAGGGCACGCTGTGGCGCCCAGTCCGCGACGCAGCGCCTGCCAGCCCAGCCGTGGCTCGAGCGCGAAGCGGATTTTCACCCCGATGACGGGCTTCACCGGCACCACGGCCGCTTCGATGCGGTCGAAAGCTGCATCGTCGAACGCCCGCAGGACAGGATCGGGCGCCAGGCCACTGTGACGCCACCAGGCCATCAGGCCACGGTGTGACGCCGGCAGCGCACGGCCCGCAGAAGCGGTATCAGCCCCGGAGAGGCATCAGCCTGCCCGGGTCGGGAATGCAGATCACCAGCCACCGGATGCACCTCCGCCACCAAAGCCACCACCGCCCCCGCCGAAGCCGCCGCCTCCACCGAAGCCGCCACTTCCGCCACCGAAACCACCGCCAAAGCCGCCACCCTCAACCCCCGCCACGGCCACCGCGGCCATCGGCGATAGGTATGGCGACCCACCTGCTGCATACTGCCGCCCGCCGTGCCCAGCGTGACCAGCAGCACGAAGCCCAGCATGAGCAGCTCCAGCACCACCGCCAGGACCGCGTGAGCCGAGGATCACCCAGTGCACTGAAACCCATGATGCCGCCGGCCCCGATGGACGCCAGCCAGCGCCCGAAAAACCTGAGGCGATGATGCCGCCCCACCCCAGGAAGAGACATCAGGGCAGCACATCCTCGGCCCAGACATCGAAGGGATCGGCTGCCTTGCCGGCAGACGGTTCGGGCAGCTGTTCACCGTTGATACGGGCAATCAGGGCATCCACGGCCGCCTTTCACGCCACCGTCCCAGTCCTGCTGGCGAAAGCGGCAGCAGCTGCTGGTCGATGATGCGTTTGGCCATGCTGTCGGGAATGGCCCCCTCAAGCCCGTAGCCCACCTCGATGCGGGCCCGGCGGTCGTCGCGTGCCACCAGCAGCAGCACGCCGTCATCGATGGCCGCGCCATTGCCGTTGGCCGCCTGTTTGCCCCGCCCCAGCTTCCAGGTTTCGGCCACGCGCAGGCTGTATTCCTCGATGGTCTCGGGCTGGGTGGTGGCCACGATCAGCACGGCCACCTGGCTGCTCTTGTCGCGGCTCAGCGCCATGAGCTGCTGGGCCAGGGCATCACGTTTGCTGGCGTCGAGCAGACCGACCATGTCGGTGACCGGCCCCTTCAGCGGCGGCACGGCCTGCAGCTGCTGGGCCTGCACGGGAGAAAGGAGCAGACAGGCCAGCAGCCACGCCAGCACCACGTGCAACAGCGCCGTCACCCCCCGGGACAACCGGCCCAAACGCCCCAGCCAGCCCGACCGGTGTCCGCCAGCCGGCGCAGCATCGTTCGACGCAGAACGGTCCGGCATTGCACCTGCCCACAGCCGGGTGGAGGGCAGCAAGGCACGAACCGGCAGGATGCGACCCAGCAGGACGCGGCCCAGCCGGGGATTGCCTTCACGCGGCACCGTTGCTTCCTGTTGTGTCAACGCCATCAAACCGTCCTGTCTCCTGCCCGTGACGCCCACCGCCCGCGCAGCCTGTTGCCCACGCGGCCGGTTATTTGGCCGGCGCTGTCTGGCCGCCACCGAAGTCGACGGTGGGCGGCTTGCTGATGGCGGCTTCGTTCTCGACCGAGAATTGCGGCTTGGGCGCGTAGCCCATGACCTTCGCGGTGAGATTGACGGGGAAACTCGCGCACCAGTACGTTGTAGGTGTTGATGGAATCGATGTAGCGCTTGCGGGCCACGGTGATGCGGTTTTCGGTGCCCGCCAGCTCGGCCTGCAGGTCGCGGAAGTTCTGGTCGGACCCTCAGCTCCGGATAACGCTCTGGCCACCACCAGCAGGCGCGACAGTGCGCCGCCCATCTCGGCCTGGGCATTTTCGAACTGCTTGAGCGAACCGGCATCACCCGGGTTGACGTTGACCTCGCCCCACCCGCGAGCGGGCCTCGGTGACCTGGGTCAGCACTCCTTCTCCCTGGGCGGCGTAGCCCTTGACGGACTGACCAGGGTTGGGAATGAGATCGGCACGTCGCTGGTACTGGCTCAGCACCTCGGCCCAGGCACTGCTGGTAGGCCCTCGTCGGTGCGCTGGATGTCGTTGTAGCCGCAGCCCGTCAGGCCACCAGCCAGAAAACCGGCCACTGCTGCACCGAAAACCAGCGAAGAACCCGCTGTCCGGTGGAACGCTGCACCATCGTCGTCGGTTGTGCCATGTACCTTGTGTCCTTGCCACGATGAAAGAAGGGGTCCGGTGATAGTTACCTGCTTGCCCCGATGGCGATGTTTCGGCCTGTATCGGCCTGCCTTTCGCGCCGCGTGACGGGCTTCGCATCCTGCCAGTAAAACACAGCGACAGCCCGATATGCAACGACAGCCCTTCAGCCTGCAGCGCCTCCTCGGCCTGCGACGGCACTGCAGGCAGTGACGGACCGGTCAGGCGCAGCGCCGGCAGGCTGCACAACACCGGCAGGCAGCACAGCCACGCCCGGCAGGAAGCCATCCCCAGGCTGGCTGGAACGTGTCACGAACGCATTCGTCCCCGCCAAACCCCCGTTGGGAAGTGTACAGGACAGGGCGGGGCTGCAGGTCGCATGGACCTCATTCAGGCCCCTCAATGGTCTGGGCTCAATGGCCTGGGGTACTGCCAGCGCAGCCATGCGCGCCCAAAAGTGTGCTGTGGGAACGAATGGCCCGGAACCCCCTCAAAGCCACTGCACCAGCGACACGCCCAGCCCGATGCGGGTCTGGCGGTGGTTGTGAGTCGATCAGGCTGGCCCCATAGCCATGGAAGAGCTGCAGGGTGCGCCTTCAGGTAGCTGCTGATCGGAAGGAATAGTCCAGCCCCACCGCGCCGTGGCTGTGACCGATGCGCATGGAATTGCGCAGCGTGAGCGCCCATTCGTGCCCGCCGCGGCGATACACCCCCACCACCGGCCCGGCCGTAGTAGTCGGTGATGTCGGGGTTGTCATCGTCGGCCGCACTTTCGGGGATGCGCCACCACGGCCGCAGCATCAGTGTCCAGCGCTCGCGCGCTCCAGCCCCACCTGGAAGATCACCCGGTTCCAGCTGCGGACAGCGGCAGCGAACGGCCATTGGACTGGTGGTTCAGCGACACGGACGCCAGCCGGCCGTGCCACCCGCCAATGCGGTAGTCCGTGCGGAACACCGCCATCACTTCCGGCTCGTAGTTGGTTTCGCGGAAGGGCCGCGACAGGTGCTGGCTGTAGATCTGCCACAGCGACTTCTGCGTGTAGCCCACCCAGATGTCGCCATTGTCGCCGAAGGCGTTCTCGGCCACCTTGGTCTTGAAGCTGATCTGGAACTCCACCTCGGTGCGCCGGGCCTGGTTGCATTGACGCTGCGGTCGCCTCCTGCCAGGCTGCTGGCCCGGTTGGACGGTTGGGGCGAATACGGCGAACGGTTCAGGCTGCTGGTCCAGTCGACGAACGAGATGTACATCGGCTTGTAGGGCCGCAGCAGGAAGCGCCCGCGGTTGACGTCGTCGTCCAGCTCCCAGCGGTCGGTGAGGTCGCTGCCCAGGCTGCGGCGCACATCCTGCACGGCCCGCGATGCCTGGCTGCCATCGAGCAGCAGCTTGCCACGGGGGCTGTCGTTGTCGTCGTCGTCATCATCCAGGCCATCGCCGAGCGCCGGCAGCGCCGGTGTGGCCCGCAGGCCCATCGACGGCGGGGGCGCCGCACGGCTGCCGCCCGTATCCGCCTCCGGAAGCCGGTGCGGGACGGCTGTTCAGCCCCACCCTGCCCTGCCGGGCAGAGGGAAGGTCGCGGTCGGGCGACGGCAGGCGCCGGGCCATCACTTCGTCGTAACAGGCAAGGCGGTCCAGGTCGCTCTGGATGGACACGCAGCGCGAGACCTCGCGAGCGGCGCGGTCCACGTCACGGACCTCGCTGGCGGGCACCAGCACCATGCCACCGGAAGCTGCGGTGGCGGCCTGCGCATGCGCGGCGAAAAGCACGGCCAGCGCGCTCCAGACGGGCGTCTTCAACCTGAAAATGTTCATCCTCTGATTCTACTCAGCCTGTCACCCGGATTTCCCGCAAAAAGATCGATACGCTGCCGACTTTTCAACCGATCGAAGCCCGGCATCTCCGGGCTTCGGACCATTCCCAGGTCGGTACTGGCCCGGGACACCAGGCTGCAGCACACGGAAGAGGTATCGGGGCATGGAGACATCCCGGCACGGCCGCTGGCGCGTGAGGCATCCCTGGTGCCCCGTCACCGCTCGTTCGGAGACCATCAGAGCAACCTCCCACTTGACATCAGGTTGACGAGGCCCCGCAGAATCGCCCTCAGCAACATCGCGCAACGCAACAACCGCAGCCTGCGGTGGCTGACACGACAGGCGCTGATGAGCTATGTGGAAGCGCTGGGAGCGTGGCGAAGAGCCACCCGACCAGCTCTGCCCTGCCGAAGGACCGTGCGCCCGGCGAGCGGGAGTACCGGCCGACCCAGGCCGGGCCCGTTCGTCGAGTTTGCCCAGCAGGTTTCGCCGCAGACCCCGCGCCGTGCCGCCATCACCGCGGGCCTGGCGTCGTCCCGCGAGGCCGAGTGCGTGCCCTGGCTGCTCAGCCAGGCCCAGACCTCGGTGCTGGTCGATCCGGCCTTCCAGCAGTCCGTCTACAAGCTGGCCCGCCGCCTGAGCGAGGGCCTGCGCAACCGGCCGCGCTCCGGCACGGTGGAAGCCCTGATCCAGGAATTCGCCCTGTCCAGCCAGGAAGGCGTGGCCCTGATGTGCCTGGCCGAGGCCCTGCTGCGCATTCCCGACCGCGAGACCCGCGACATCCTGATCCGCGACAAGATCGGCGATGGTGACTGAAATCGCACCTCGGCCAGTCGCCGTCGATGTTCGTCAACGCCGCCACCTGGGGTCTGGTGATCACCGCGCAAGCTGGTGGGTACCAGCAGCGAGAGCAGCCTGTCGTCGGCCCTGACCCGTGTGCTCAAGCGCGGCGGTGAGCCCGTGGTGCGCAAGAGCGTGGACCTGGCCATGCGGATGATGGGCGAGCAGTTCGTCACCGGCGAGACCATCGGCGAGGCGCTGGCCAACGCCCGCAAGTACGAAGCCAAGGGCTTCCGCTACTGTACGACATGCTGGCGAAGCTGCCATGACCGAGGCCGACGCCCAGGCCTCGCAGTGGCCTCAGTGTACGAAAGTGGCCATCCACGCCATCGGCAAGCGCTCGGCCGGCCGTGGCATCTACGAAGGCCCGGTATTTCCATCAAGCTGTCGGCCCTGCACCCGCGCTGCGCCGTGCCCAGGCCGACCGCGTGCGCAACGAGCTGATCCCGCGCGTACGCCAGCTGACGCTGCTGTGCCGCCAGTACGACATCGGCCTGAACATCGACGCCGAAGAGGCCGACCGGCTGGAAATCTCGCTGGATCTGCTGGAAGCACTGTGCTTCGACCCGGCCCTGGCCGGCTGGAACGGCATCGGCTTCGTGGTGCAGGCTCTACCAGAAGCGCTGCCCGTTCGTGCTCGACTACATCATCGACCTGGCCCGCCGCAGCCACCACCGGATCATGGTCCGCCTGGTCGCGGGCGCCTACTGGGACAGCGAGATCAAGCGTGCCCAGCTCGACGGCATGGACGGCTACCCGGTCTCACACCCGCAAGTGCACACCGACCTGTCCCATCAGGTCTGCGCCCGCAAAAGCTGCTGGAAGTGCCCGACGCCATCTATCCGATGTTCGCCACGCACAACGCGCAGACGCTGGCCACCATTCTACGAAATGGCCGGCAGGAACTACTACCCCGGCCAGTACGAATTCCAGTGCCTGCACGGCATGGGTGAACCGCTGTACGAGCAGGTCACCAAACCGGTGTCCGAAGGCGGTCTGGGCCGTCCGTGCCGCGTGTACGCCCCGGTGGGTACGCACGAGACACTGCTGGCCTATCTGGTCCGTCGTCCTGCTGGAGAAAATGGCGCCAACACGTCGTTCGTCAACCGTGTCAGCGACCCCAACCTGCCGATCGATCAGCTGATCACCAACCCCATCGAGGAAGCCGCCGGCATCACGCCGCTGGGCGCGCCGCACGACAACATCCCGCTTCCGGTGGACCTGTACGCCACCGAGGTATTCGGCAAGCGCACCAACTCCTCCGGCATCGACCTGGCCAACGAGCAGAAACTGGCGGCCCTGTCGGGCGGCCTGCTGGCCAGCACCACCGAAACCTGGCTGGCCCAGCCGGGCAATCGCACACCGGTCAGCCTGCCGAAGGCGGACACACCCGCAGCCACCGGCAAGGATGCCGGCGCCAGCAGCAAAACGGCCGAGGGTACCGGGCAGAAGGCCGGCAGCCCGGACAAGGCCGGCAAGGATGCCAGCGCAGCGGGCAAGGCCGATGCAAAGGCAGAAGGCCAGAGCGCCGCTGCACTCGCCCAGCCTGCCGGTGCCAGCCTGCCGGCCGAGGCCAAACCGGTGCTGAACCCGTCCAACCACCACGACGTGGTGGGGCCACGTGATCGAAGCCACGCCGGCCGACATCGACGCCGCCCCTGAAAGCGGCCACCGCAGCCGCCACGGTCTGGCAGGCCACGCAGCCGGCCGACCGTGCTGCCTCGCCCTCGCTGCGCGCCGCCCAGCTGATGGAAGACCGCATGCCGGTGCTGATGGGCCTGATCGTGCGGGAAGCCGGCAAATCGCCGCCCAACGCCATCGCCGAGGTGCGCGAGGCCGTCGACTTCCTGCGCTACTACGGCAACCAGGTATCCGCCGAGTTCAGCAACGACTCGCACCGGCTGCTGGGTCCCGTGCTGCATCAGCCCGTGGAACTTCCGCTGGCCATCTTCACCGGCCAGGTCTCGGCTGCACTGGCTGCCGGCAACCCGGTCATCGCCAAACCGGCCGAACAGACGCCGCTGATCGCCGCAGAAGCCGTCCGGATCCTGCACGAGCCGGCATCCCGGCCGATGCGCCGCAGCTGCTGCCGGGTGATGGCGTGCAGGTGCGTGCCCCGCTGGTGGCCGATCCGCGCATTGCCGCCGTCATGTTCACCGGTTCGACCGAGGTGGCCCGCATCATCGCCGCCACGCTGGCGCAGCGTCTGGACCGACGGCCACACCATTCCGCTGATCGCCGAAACCGGCGGCCAGAACGCGATGATCGTCGACTCCTCCGCCCCTGACCGAACAGGTGGTGGCCGACGTGCTGACCTCGGCCTTCTGACCGGCCGGCCAGCGCTGCTCCGCCCTGCGCGTACTGTGCGTGCAGGATGACTGCGCCGACCGCCTGCTGACCATGCTGGAAGGCGCCACCCGCGAGCTGCGCGTGGGCAACCCCGAACTGCTCTCGACCGACGTGGGCCCGGTGATCGACGACGAAGCCCGCAGCACCATCGTCAAGCACATCGACACGATGCGTGCCAAGGGCCACAAGGTCGCCCAGCCTGCCCCGCCCATGCCGACCAGCACGCCCTGGGCGCCGGTACCTTCGTGCCGCCGACGATGATCGACATCAAGAGCATCAAGGAACTGGGCCGCGAGGTGTTCGGTCCGGTGCTGCACGTGCTGCGCTACAAACGGGAAGACCTCGAATCGCTGGTACGCGACATCAACGGTACCGGCTACGGCCTGACCTTTGGCGTGCATACCCGCATCGACGAAACCATCGAACGGGTGCTCGGCTCTATCCACGCCGGCAACCTGTACGTCAACCGCAACACCGTTGGTGCCGTGGTGGGTGTGCAGCCCTTCGGCGGCGAGGGCCTGTCGGGGACCGGTCCGAAGGCCGGCGGCCCGCTGTACCTGAAGCGCCTGCTGTCCAAACGCCCGGTCACGGTGCTGCCGCGCACGCAGGAGACCGAACAGGCTCTGGCGCAGCTGCTCGAGTGGCTGCCGCGCGCCGGCCTGGTCGAAGCCGACGCCTCCAGCGCCCGCGCCCTGGTCGAGGGGCTGCGCGCGGCCCAGACCGGCATGGAAGAAAGCAGGTCATGCCCGGCCCCACCGGCGAGCGCAACACCTATCGCCAGGAAGGCCGTGGCCGTGTGCTGCGTGGCCTCCACGCCGCTGTGCCCTGGCACAGCTGGCCACCTGCCTCGGCCACCGGCAACCAGGCACTGTTCGTGGGCAGCGGTGCCACCTCGGACGTGATCAACAAGCTGCCCGGCACGCTGCGTGCGAAGGTCAAGCAGCTGAACGAGTCCGAGATCGACAGCGCCGTGTTCGAGGGCGCCCTGTTCGAAGGTGATGCCGACAAACCGAAGGCACTGAACCAGCGTCCGGCAAAGCGTACCGGCGCCATCGTCAACCTGCAGGGGCCTGACGCACGACCAGCTGACCGGCGGCGCCTTCTACGGCACCGAGATCCTGCTGGCCGAGCGCGCCATCAGCGTGAACACCGCCGCCGCGGGCGGCAACGCCAGCTGATGACGATGGTGTGTCGTCGCCACCAGGGCAGCAGGCCACCTGCAGGTGGCCTGCGGGGCGCCTCGTCAGTAGACAGCCTGGGCCAGCGCAGGGACGCATGAGTCCATGACACGCTCCGGGTGCCGCCGGGCAGGAGCACCATACGGCAAAGGCCGGACCCGTGCTTACGGTCCGGCCTTTGCCGTTTCATTGACCCGCCGTTTGGATCAACTGCAGGGAGACCGCGATGAACCCGACTTTCTGGCAGCAAGCTGATGACACTGGCCGTGTCTGCCCACGTGCCGCAGGCACCCGCGAAACGCTGAGCCGTCCGCCGAAAAGAGCGATCGCCACGATGGCATCACAGGGTAACAAAACGACCATGCCACTGACGAGGCGTCAGCAGCCAGGACGACGACACCGAACGGGCGACAGCGCAACCCGAGGCCCTGCGTGCCCTTTCGGCTTGTCAGTGTGGATCTGGTGCTGATCGCGGCCACCATCTGGCTGCTGGCCTCGACCGACACCGTGCCTGCCCGGCACGAGATTGCCTGCTTCATTGCGGGTGGCTGCATCTGGGGATTTGTGTGGCTGCTGCAGCTGCCCAGGCCCCTGAAGACTTCCTCCAGAAACTGCGTCCTGCTGGGGCGGTGGCCTGTTCTTCCTCTGCGCCGTGCTGATGGGCTGAGCGATGGAGAGCTGAGGCGCCGCATCAGCCGGTTCTGTGCACCGCCCTCACCGCCGCTTCGTCCCCGGCAGCTGGGCTCGGTCGAATTCGGCGATGATCGCCTCGATGTCGGCTACTGTGGGCGTGCAGGTCCACCAGCGACTTCTTCCTGCGCGGGCGCTTTGCCGGTTTGGCCGATGCCATCATGGCTCGATCGGCGGCCAGCAGCAGCCAGCCCTTCCGGATACAGCGGCGTTTCGGGCTTCGTGTCCTCGGGGCGCACCCAGATGGCCGAATAGTCGGTACCGTCGCTTTCCTTGCCCCGCAGCACCTCACGGCCGTAGAGCGAGGCATCGGTGAAGCGTGCATCGTAGACCAGCACGATCTCGTGACGGGGTTCGTCCCCACCCGGAAACGGTTTTCCAGCGTGCCGATGAAGCGCACATCGGCAATGTCGGCCCCCAGTTCTTCCTTCACCTCGCGGACCAGTGTGTCTGCGCGCGGACTCCCGAATTCGATGCCGCCCCCGACTGGCCGCGGGTAGGCGCCCCTGACGGTGCGGATCATGGCCACGCACGGCCAGAATGCGGCCTTCATGCCTGAACACACAGATGGCCACCGGCCGGATGACTTGCGCTGTCATGATGTCTCCTGAAAAACCTGCCGGGCAGGCGAAGGGGATGAAAAAGGCACTGTTGCGGATACGGCCTGCCGGATGACCCGAAGATGGCCGAACACGACAAGGCATTCATTGCCAAGGATTATCCCTGATTTCCCGGCCTGCCGACAGCCAGCCGCGACCGGCAGTCCGGTGCCCCGGGCGGACACGGCAAAACAGTCGGCAGACTTGCAAAACCACCCGAGTGATGCAAAATTGCATCATCTCTGACGCGAGGCAAACATGCGTACCACCGTCACCATCGACGACGCACTCTACGAACAGGCACTGGAAGTGGCCGACCCCGACATGGACAGGTCCGACCTGTTCCGCGAGGCGGTCAGGGTATTCGTGCGCGTGCAGTCTGCCCGGCGTCTTGCCGCGCTGGGTGCAGCGCCCTCGACATGACGCTGCCCACCCGTCAGCGTACAGACGCGTCCCATGCCGGGTACAGCCACACCGTGCACGAAAACGCCCTTACAGGGTACCAGCGGGCAGCGGCACATGACGCCCTTCGTGCTCGTGGACAGCGGTGTCTGGATGCGCCATTTCAAACATGGCGACGCGCGGCTGGCCACCCTGCTCGCGCAGGATCAGGTGGCCATTCATCCCTTCATCATCGGCGAGATCGCCTGCGGCACCCCGCCGCGCCGCGTCCAGCTGCTGGGTGACCTGCGCAGACTGCGCAGTGTCCAGCAGTGCAGCCTGAACGAGCTGCTGGCCTTCATCGACCGTCACCAGCTACAGGGACTGGGCTGCGGCCTGGTCGATCTCTTCCTGCTGGCCTCCACCCTCATGACGCCCGTCACACAGCTGTGGACCGCAGATCGCCGGCTCGATGCACTCGCCCGGCGCTTCGGGGGTAGCCCTATCCCCGTCGACGATCCTGCCTGACGCACCACCCGGCAGCCCGCTTTTTCCAGATCAGTGCCATGCAGCCGCCCGCCATTCTGATCATCGATCTGGAAGTTCGTCCGCCACCGGACGGGCGGCAGCCACCGATACCCCCCAACCCGTCGGCAGGTGCGGTGAACAGCAGCGCCCATGAAGCCTCCCGCACGGCAACGCCGGAAATGCACAGGCAGCCAGCAGTGGCCGCACCGGGTGCTCTTCGCACACCCCGAAGAATCGCACCAGCACGGCCAGCCGCCTCACCTCCCTGCTGGGCGCAGGCCGGAACGGCTGGCCGCCCTGCTGGAAGCAGCCCCTGGCACCCCCGGGCCAGCCCTGCCCACGCAGGCAGAAAGCCTCTTTCCCTCGACACCGACCGGGGCCGCCTGCGGCAGATCGGTGCCTTCGACCCGATACCGGCGAGCGTTTCGAGAGCCCCCGCTTTTTCGCAAGGCGGCCGACCTGCAGGCTGCGCTGGCCGAACTGGAAAGGCTGACCCTGGGCGCCACCCATGTGATGGGTCAGCAAACCTCGTCGCCCATGATCTGCCCATCCTGCAGCAGGCCGCGCCCTGGCTGGGCCTGCACCGCCTGCCGGTCATCGGCACGCTGCGCCTCTCGCCCATCGCCTTTCCGCAGAATCTCTACCACCGGCTGATCCAGAACCACAAGCTCATCTCGTCTGCGCAGAATTCGCCCCGGCCGACTGCCTGGCCTGCTGGACCCTCTTCCAGGACCAGTGCGTGGCCCTGCAGGCGCTGACGGACCAGGCACCGCAGGAGGCCGCCGTTTGCGAACACCCGTTCGGCCCGCTGCCGGGGCTGATACAGCCGGTGACGCCCCAGGGCACCGACGGGGGCAGAAAGTTGGCCCCCCGCTGCTGCACCAGGCCATTCGGCAGATGCTGCACGAGGACGCAGGCGATACCGCCCTGAAAGTCTGCCGCACACGCCTGCAGCAGCTGCTCGACCACGATCTGGCCGACCCTGCCCTGCAGCTTCCCATCGTCTATGTGCTGTCGTGGCTGAGGGTTGCGGGCGGCAATTCGGTCCTGGCGCCCTGGGTGCGACAGCAGTTCCCGGATACGGCACGGTTGATCCGCGAACGCGTGACGTGCCCCGCACCGATCCTCTCTGCACCTATTGCCGCAACACGCTGGACGCCACCGTGCAGCTGCAGCGGTACTTTCACCCATCATCATCCTCGCGCTGTCGCGGGTGTGCCCGGCGGTCAGCAGGCCATCGTCGAGGCCGGGCATGCGGGGCGAGGCCTGCTGGCCGTGCGCACCACCGGGGGTGGCAAATCGCTGTGCTTTCCAGCTTCCGGCGCTCAACCGGTATTACCGCAATGGCGGGCTGACCGTGGTGGTCTCACCGCTGCAGTCGCTGATGATGGACCAGGGTGCGCAATCTCGAAAAACGCGGCATCAGCGGCGTGGCCACACTCAACGGCATGCTGGACGTGGTGGCACGCGCCGACATTCTGACAGGGTGGCGCTGGGCGACATCGGCATCCTGTTCGTGGCGCCCGAGCAGTTTCGCAACACCAGCTTCATCCGCGCCATCGAAAACCGCCAGGTCAATGGCTGGGTATTCGACGAGGCCCACTGCCTGTCCAAAATGAGGGGCACGATTTCCGGCCCGATTACCCTGTATGCCGCGCAGTTCATCAAAACGCACCGTGCGGCCGAACATGCCCCGGTCAGCTGCTTTACCGCCACCGGCAAGCCGGATGTACTGGATGAGATCCGCCAGCATTTCCGCGAGGAACTGGGTGTCGAACTCACCACTTTCATCGGCACGAACACCCGCGACAACCTGGCCTACGAGGTACTGGAAACCCCGCGGGAACAGAAGAACCTGCGCATCAGCGAACTGCTGCATCATGCGCTGGACCATGACCCGGGCGGCGCCGTGGTGTTCGTGGCCAGCCGGCGCGGCGCCGAAAAAACCGCCGAATTCCTGAAACAGCAGGGCTGGGCCTGCGAGCATTTTCATGCGGGGCTGCCTGCCAACGAAAAGGCCGAGGTGCAGGAGCGTTTCATCACGGGGGGCGAAAACGGCCTGCGCGTGATCGTGGCTACCAACGCCTTCGGCATGGGTGTGGACAAACCGGATGTACGGCTGGTGGTGCATGCCGAAATTCCCGGGTCGCTGGAAAACTACCTGCAGGAAGCCGGTCGTGCCGGCCGTGACCAGCAGAACGCCCGCTGCGTGCTGCTCTACGACGGGCAGGACATCGACACGCAGTTCGGCCTCGGGCAAAGCTCGCAGCTGGAATGGCGCGATCTGAAGATGGTCTGGAAGCGGCTCGTGCAGCTGCAGCCATCCAGAAAGACCGGCCATGCTAGCCGGGGGAACCCCCACCGGTTCCACAACTGGAAACCCGGCAGGGGCAGGCGCGCAGACGGGAAGAACCACCCGCACACGGACCGGCACCAGCACCAGTACCGGCACGGAAGCGGGTTCGGGTCTGGGTTCGCGCCCGGGTCTCGGGAGGCACACCGTACAGCGAAGACACCATGCTGGTGGTCACAGGCGGAGAAATCCTGCGCGACACCGAAGCATCGATGAGCTTCGACAGTGACGATGCCGGCGCCGACACAAAAGTCAAGACCGCCCTGGCCTGGCTGGCCCGCGACGGGGTTTCTGGTACGAACCGAAAACCAGACGCGCATCTTTCCGGCCCGGTCGGGCAGCCTAACCGATGAACAGGCCCTGAAAAGACTCGAACAGGCCAACCTGCCACCACGCAAGCGGCAGATGTTCCAGACACTCATCGAGATCATCTTCAACGCATCGGACGACCGTCCGGTCAGCACCGATGATCTGGAGCGCGCCACTGCCTCGCAGCTTTCACCGGAGCTGCGCGGCATGCTGAAGGAACTGGAAGAACTGGGCATTCTGGTCAACGACACGCGCATGACGGTGAACCTGCGCACCGACCATGTTCGTCCTGCCGAGAAAACGCTGCGCACCGTGCTGGCCATCGAGGGAACGGCTCTGGCAGATCCCTGCACGACGACATTCCCGACGCCGACCAGCGCGTGTGGCAGAACGTGTCACTGACGGCACTGTGCAGCACGCTGCGCAGCCGGCTGGCGTCGGCGCACGCGCAACCGGACGGCCGTGCGTCGGCCCGCCACGACGCCAGCGAACCAGCATCGGCCGCGTCCCGTACGCCGGGCAACCCGCTCCCGTCGGCACCTCTGCCCTGTCACCACGGCCGGGGACAGCGGCGGTGGCGCCATGCTGTCTTCGCTGCTCCCGGCCAGCCTGAAAGCGCTGCTCTTTCGCTGTCGCATGACCGTGCCGCCGAAAAAATCGCAGCAGCGGCGAGCTTCGAAATTCAGGACATGGGCAACGACCTGTTGCGCATGCGTTTCAAAAACAGCGCCGACAACTGGGACGATCTGCAGAACCGCGCCGCCCTGCGACGGCAACTGTGCGGCGTCATCCTGCCTTTTCTGGTGGGCAAAACAGGGGGCGTGCGCAGCAAGGACGCCGTAGCCGAAACCAGTTTTGGCGAACTGAAGGATCTGCTCGAAGAACACGATGCCCTGACCGGCCAGATTCCGGAGAACAACCGGGAGCCCCTGCTGAAGCAGGCGCTGCTGTTCATGCACAAACAGGAGGTGATCCGGCTCCAACCACGGCATGACCATTCTGCGCCATGCCGCGACCATCCGGCTCGATCCCGATGCCCTGGCCAGCAAACGGCAGTACCGGAAGGCCGACTACAGGCCCCTGCAGATTTTCTACAACGAAAAATGCTTTCAGGTGCACGTGATGCAGGAATACGCCATCAAGGCCCTGAAGGAGAACATCCAGACCGCCCAGGCCCTGGTGAACGATTATTTTCACGAACCGGCAGGCACCTTCAAACAGCGGTGGTTCCGCGGCCGCTTTGCCGAGCTGGAAGAGGCCGTTCTCCCGACACCTACCGGCGCATCACCGGCGGTCTGAACGACGCCCAGCGGGCCATCGTGACCGACAAGAGCGGCACCAACCGGCTGGTGCTGGCCGGCCCGCTCCGGGCAAGACGCGCGTGATCGTGCACCGGGTGGGTTTTCTGCCGCGGTCATGCACGAAGATCCGGCCTCGATCATCGTGCTGACCTTCAACCGGCATGCGGCCGTGGAGGTGAAACACCGCCTGCACCAGCTGGTCGGCGACATTGCGCGCCGGGTGACCGTCCTGACCTACGACAGCATGGCCATGCGGCTGCTGGGGGTACGCTTCGACAGCCTGCCCGACGGAACGGAACCCGGCAACGGCGCGCACCAGAGCCGCCGCTTCCGGCACGGGTTCAGTCATACCCGCGCAGGACCATTCCCGCCCGATGAGGCAGGCTGCGCGCACGCAACGCAGGAAGACGGCGCGGGCGCAAACCGGGGACGACGAGCCGAAGCACTTCAGCCCAGCCTGTTCGAGATCTGGTGCCAGCAGGGCCGCCGACATGCTGTCGGCCGGCGAGGCCACCAGGGCGAGGAAGACGATGAGCGCGCGACCGGCTGCTGGCCGGTTTCCGGTGACTTCTGGTGGACGAATACCAGGACATCTCCGGGCCACACTATGCCCTGGTTTCGGCCCTGGCCGGCCGGCAACTGCCGATGACGACGAGCAAACTGACCCTGCTGGCCGTGGAGACGATGACCAGAACATCTACGCCTTCCGCCAGACCAGCAACGAATACATCCAGCGCTTCCAGCAGGACCACGAGTGAAAAGAGCCCGATTACCTGACCTGGAACTACTGCAGCACCGGCGCCATCATCGCCGCGCGCCAACGCGGGTCATCGAGGACCAGCCAGGCCGGATGAAGGCTGATCAGCCCTATCACCATCGATCCGGAGCGGGCCGATGACCCCATGGGTGGTGCCTGGACGCAGATCGATCCCGAAAGGCAGGGACGCGTGCGGGTGCTGCAGGCCACCACCTCGAAAGATGACTCGCCCCGGCAGCGGACCGTCGCCGACAACCCGCAGGCGCAGGCCGTGATAGCCGAGATGAAACGGCTGAAGGCGCGCTGCGGCCCGAGGCCGGCTGGCGGGATTTTGCCGTCCTCGCCCACCACAACCGCAGCCTGCAGCCACTGCAGGCATGGTGCGAACAGCACGGAGTTCCGTACGCCCTGTCGCGCGAGAAGCATCGCGCACATCCGCATCACTCACCTGCGGCCCTTCGTGCGGCTGGTGGATGCGCTGAGAGCTGCGGCAGGCATCAGTGACTCCGGAACACTTCACCAGCGGCCCCTGCTGACAGCGGAGGATTTCGCCCGTCTGGTGGAACGGCAGGATGTGGACGAACGCTGGCAACGCTATTTCCGCGTGATGCTGCGCGACTTTCTGATGGAACACGGAGATTCCCGGAAGCGGCAGACGACCCGTCACAGACCCTACGCTACACCCCGCATCACCTGCGCCAGTGGCTGTACGCACATGCCGGTGAACTGGAAGAGCTGCGGGCCGACGGGCTGTTTCTGGGTACCGTCCATGCCGCCAAGGGGCTGGAGTTCCGGCACGTGTTCGTGCTCGATGGTGGCTGGAAGCGCCGGAACCCGACAGACAGCGCCTGTACTACGTGGCGATGACCCGGGCCATCGAAACGCTGACACTGTGCCATGATTCGCCGCAGCACGCGTGGATCGGGCGGCTCGACGGCCTGCAGAGCGACCGGCCCGACACCCGGCAGCAGGGCAGAGACCGGCGTGAGAAACGGAATACTGCGCATCCAGACCAGCCGCAGACCGCAGATGTGCCCCTGGTCGAACGGGTCATGCAGCAACATGCGGTACAGCCCGCCCTGGATACGCAGTACCGGATGCTGGGGCTGAAGGAACTGGACATCGGGTTTGCCGGCCGGGATGCACCGTCGGGGCAACTATCCGGTACGGCATACCCGGCAGCTTCGGAACCACCTCCTGGCGCAGGCGCTTCACGTTCCCCCGGCAGGCTCAGCGACCGCGCCCTGCGCCGGCTGAAGATGCTGGCACAGCTGCGCCCCGGAGATCCGCTTCAGATGCGACCGTCACGGGACGGAAAACGGTACGAGTTCCTGCATGAAAACGTGGTGGTCAGCCGCTCTGTAACGCTCGACCGGCTGGACCTGCCCTGCCCGCTGCCTGCCGGCGCCCGGGCCGTGGTGGCCGAGCTGCATGTACGCTACCGCGCGCAGGTCGATCCGCAGCGGCTGCACCTGCATCCGGAGAAGCTGGACAAATGGACGGTGGTGATGCCGCGGATCACGATTCCGGCCGGCCCCGAGACGATCGATGACAGACGCGCCGAGACAGGTGACCAGTGGCATAGGCCAGACGGCCTATGCCGCATGGCCAGCCTGACCACTCCCCACCGACAACCCCTTGACGGCCTGTTGAAATGCCCGGGTGTTCACGCAACGCCCCCACCCGGGATTTCCCATGAGCCCCCATGCCGATCCGCGCCGCCGCCCCCGACAGCCCCATCCGGCTCCGGTCCGGGCAGCAGCAGCCATCCACCCAGGCCAGTCGGTTCACCCCTCGGCCCGGCCTGCCCCGCAGCCTGCCAGACGAGCTTTATCGTCGCCAGTATCGCCCCGCCCCACGCACCAGCCACGATCAGAACTTCAAGGACCTGATCCTCGACTACCCGCAGGCCGCCCTTGCCTTCTTCGCCGCCGAGGAAGGCATCACACCGTACGACGAAATCGACATCACCTTCATCCGGCAGGAGCCGCCCCGGCGCCGGCTGCGCGACCGCGCCCTGATCCTCGACACGCCGATGCGCGTACACTGGCGCAACGGCGAACGCGAAGATGCCATCTTCCTCTTCGAGAAAGAGTCCGTCACCCGGCACTTCAACATCGCACGCATGAACCGCTACACGGCCACGGTCATCCACACCCAGAAGACCTGCCATGTCTACCCTGTCGGAATCTTCCTGCGCCGTGGCACAATCGAAGAACGGCTCATCGTCGAAGGCCGGCACCGCCGCTACCAGGACTTCACCTTCCTGCCCTGCCGGCTGGCCGAGATGCAGGCAGCCGACTTCGCCAACAGCCCCAACATCGTGGCCCGCATCACCTCGGTCTGCATGGCCCGACCGGCAGACAGCCCGTCCCGGGTCCGTGTCTACGGCCAGGCCGTGAAAGGACTGCTGACGCTGGAGCGCAATCCCGACCTGCGGCAGAAATACCTGGACTTCATCGAAACCTACCTCACACTGACCGCCGAAGAGTGGCGGCTCTACGAACAGCTCTACCCCACGGAGAACAGAAAGATGGGCGCATTCACGCAACGCTGGCTGGAACAGGGCCGGCAGGAAGGCATTCGGCAAGGAGTCCAGCAGGGTATCCTGCAGGGCCGGGAGAGTGGTCTGAAAGAAGGCCGCGAGGAAGGTATTCAGCTGGGTGCCGAGCATACCCAACGCAGGGGTGCTGACCAGCTGCTGGTCAGCCGCTTCGGCCCCTCTGGATACAGCCACTGAACGGCGACTGCAACAGGCCAGCCTGGAACAGATGGACCACTGGACCGATCAGGCGCTCACGGTGCAGACACTGAACGAGGTCTTCCGCCTGCAATAGCGCTCCCCACCTTCGCCACCGGCACGACAGGCGTTACCATCACGCCATCCCGAACCGGTGACCCGTGCCGGGCAAATCGTGGCCGGGCCGTACAGACCCGCACCGGAGAACTTGCGCGCGCCATGCCCGGGCACGCCGGACATGATCCCGCGGCGTCCGTACAACGCACGAACCATGCCACCGGCCCCTCCCTCAACGGGCATCCGCCTGGGTGCCCTTTCTTTTACGCAGGACTGCATCTCTCATGGCTGCTGAAGCTTCTTCGTCCGACCTGATCCAGGTCGTTTCCCTGCTGGGGCCGCAGTGGTGGCCGTTCCGCTCTTCAAGCGGCTGGGGCTGGGCTCGGTGCTGGGCTATCTGGCGGCCGGGCTGGCCATCCGGACCGTGACAGGGCTGGGGTCTGGTCACGGACTCCCATTCGATCATCCACATAGCCGAGTTCGGGGTGGTGATGTTCCTGTTCGTGATCGGGCTGGAAATGAAGCCCTCGCACCTCCTGGGGGCTGCGGCGGCAGATCTTCGGACCGGGCAGCATGCAGGTGGTGATCTGCTCGATCCTGCTGACCTTCGTGGGCATGGCCTCGGGCACCCCTGGCGGTGTGGCATTCGTCTGCGCCACGGGCTTCGTGCTGACCTCGACGGCCATCGTGATGCAGGTACTGGGCGAGCGGCAGGAACTGGCCTCGCCACGCGGGCAGCGGATCGTGTCGATCCTGCTGTTCGAGGATCTGCTGATCGTGCCGCTGCTGGCCATCGTGTCGTTCCTGGCGCCGACGGTGCCGGGGGCCGATGAAGCGGCGGCGCACGGATCCTCGGTCTGGAAGAGCATCGGCGTGGCGCTGGGCAGCCTGGGTGCGCTGGTGGCGGCGGTCTGTGGCTCGCTGAACCCGCTATTCCGGGTGCTGGCAGCCAGCAAGGCCCGTAGGTGATGACGGCCGCAGCGCTGCTGGTGGTGCTGGGCGCGGGGCTGCTGATGGAGATGGGTGGGCTGTCGATGGCCATGGGTGCCTTCGTGGCCGGGGTGCTGCTGTCCGAATCCAGCTTCCGGCACCAGCTGGAGGCCGATATCGAACCATTCCGCGGGCTGCTGCTGGGACTTTTCTTTCTCGGCGTGGGCATGGCGCTGGATCTGAAGGTGGTGGCCGAGAGCTGGGGGTGATCCTGGCCGGCGTGGTGGCGCTGATGGTGGTGAAGGCGCTGTGCGTCTACGGCGTGCGCCTGGCCCGCAGCAGCCACTGCCGATGCCATGGACCGTGCACTGCTGATGGCGCAGGGCGGCGAGTTTGCCTTCGTGCTGTATTCGGCAGCGGCCGGTGCCGGTGTGATCGACGCCCGCACCAACGCCAACATGACGGCCATCGTGGTGCTGTCGATGGCCATCACGCCACTGCTGCTGATCCTGTACCAGCGCTTCGGCAAAGCCGGCCGCGGCCGAACCGCGCGAGGCCGATCCCATCGAGGAACAGCACCCCATTCTGGTGATCGGCATGGGCCGAATGGGGCAGATCATCAACACGATGCTGCAGATGTGCGGTCACACCTCCACCGTGATCGACCTGGATCCGGAGGCCGTGGAAGGTGTGACCCGCTACGGCACCAAGACTCACTTCGGCGACGCCACACGCCCGGAGCTGCTGCTGACGGCCGGCATCGAAAAAGCCTGCCTGCTGGTGGTGGCGGTGGATGACAGAAAGGCAGCGTTTCCATCGTGCGCTTCGCACGGGAGGTCAATCCCGACATCCAGATCGTGGCCCGTTCCTTCGACCGGCTGCACACCTTCGACATGTACAGTGCGGGGGCCGACGAGATCGTCCGCGAGACCTTCGATGCGGCGCTGCGGATGGGCAAGCGTTCGCTGGAGAAGCTGGGCATGCCGCATGAGACGGCCGAGGAAGTGGGCAGGCTGTTCTACCGGCACGACCGTCACGGCATGATCGAACAGGCCCGCCTGTACGACCCGTCGCTGGGCACCACCGCAACGATGCGATGGTGGAACGGGTGCTGGCCACGCGCGAGGAAACCCGCCAGGCCATCGAGGCGCTGCTGCGCGGTGAGAAGGAAGAATGGGCGTATGGAGACGACTGAGCCGACCCGCGCCAACCGGTCCGTCACACCCCGAAGGGTATGCAGGCCCCACCGGTTCATGAAATGCCGCCTCGGCATGGTCCCTGCCGCCTGAACCGCCATGTCCCGCACCGAACGCCTGCTGGCCCTGATGCAGCAGCTGCGAACCGGCCGGCGACCCCGGCAGGCCCACGAGCTGGCGCAGATGCTGGGTGTAAGCCTGCGCACGCTGTATCGCGACATCGATCTGCTGCGCGCCCAGGGGCCGATATCCGCGGCGAGGCAGGCGTGGGCTATGTGCTGAAAAAGGGCGGCCCCACCCTGCCCCCACTGATGTTCGCCGAAGACGAGATCGAGGCGCTGGTGCTCGGATTGCGCTGGGTGGTGCAGCAGCCGGATCCGACGCTGGCCACCAGTGCCCGCTCGGTACTGGCCAAGGTGGATGCCGTCCTGCCGGCACGGCTGGCATCACGGATGAAAGATCAGGCACTGTATCCGGTCCGTGGCCGCGTGTCCGGCGAGCCCTCTGCCTCTGTCCCTGATGCTGCTTCTGCCTCTGACACTGCCCTGGCCCCTGACGCTAGCCTCTGCGTCTGCCGCCGCATCCGTCCCTGTCCCTTGTTCTGCCCCTGCATCTGCCTCCACCCCTGCGCCTGATCGCTGTCCCTGCACCTGCACCTTGCGTGTGCTCTGTCCCCGTCCCGCACCTGCATCCGTCCCCGTCCCGGCTTCTGCTCCGGTCTCCCCGTCTCCGCCTCTGTTTCGTGCTCCATCCCGGTCCCCGTCCTGCTGCGCCCGCACCCGCTACCGTGGCCGATACGTCGCCCGTGCCTTGCGAAAACGTACGGGTCGCCAGCCACGCACGGCCATGGGAAAGCCACGAGGAAATCATCCTGCCCCTGATACGGCAGGCGCTGCGCGAGAACCGCCAGCTGCAGATGGACTCATGCCGATGCCCGGGACAGGACACGCGACGCACGACTCTGGCCGGTTGCACTGGGCTACCTCCAGTCAACACGCCTGCTGGCCGCCTGGTGCACCCTGCGGGCCGATTTCCGGCATTTGCATACCGACCGGATCCGGCACGCATGGCTGGGGATCCGTGTCCCAGGCCGCGCTGCGCAGCTGGAGGCGTGGCTGCAGGCCACCGGCATCCGTCTGGACCAGTTCCACGACCGGGACTGACACCGGGTATGGCCTGATCCATCTGTCTGTGCGGACCGCATGTACGGGAAACCGGCATCGAGGAGCCGGGCGACACAATCAACTACCCTGTGCGGACCGCGATGCACGGAGAACCGGCTTGCCCGACGGCCCATGAACAGCCAGTCAGGCTGTTCGCCCCATGCACACGGAAAACGGGTTAATGGTGACTTCGTACGACGTGGCGCGCACCTGTTCGCCCCGTACACACGGAAAACGGTTGCGCATGACCCAACATGCAGCCTGCGACGGCACAGCCTCCGCCCGGACACGCTGCTGACAGAAACTGTCAGTGGTGCAGCGTACAGTTCTCCGCATCCCGTTTCACGCAACCACCACAGGAGTGCTGCCATGTCTGCCCCGTACACGTTCTATACCAACCCCCAGTCCCGCGGCAAGTGGATCCGCTGGGTGCTGGAGGAATGCGGTGCCGCCTATGACGTCGTGCCCGTTGCCTACGCCGACCCGCAGGTGCCAGCCGGAACGCTGACCACCCGTTCGGCAGATTTCTGCCATCAACCCGATGGGCAAGCTGCCGGCCCTGAAGGCAGGCGACACGGTACTGACCGAGACGCTGGCCATCGGCGTCTGGCTCGCCGAGCAGTTCCCGGAAAAACACCTGACTCCGGCCGCCGGTTCGCCGGAACGCGGCGAGTTCTACCGCTGGATGTGCTTCTCGCTGCATCTGGAGTACGCCATTTTTGACCGCGTAGCCGAGGTGCCATCCAGCGAGACCCGCCGCAAGGGGATCGGCTACGGCGATTTCGACACGGCCTTCAACACACCGCGCGCGCACCTGAAAGACCGCGAATACATGGTGGGCAACCAGCTGACGATTCTGGACCTCTATTACGCCATGCTGCTGGCACGGTTCACGAAGTTTCGCCGGTGCTGCCCGCCGATGATCCGGTGCTGGTGCCTCACATGGGAGCGCTTCATGGCCCTGCCCTCGTTCGCCCGTGCGATGCAGCTCGACGAGGTGCTGGCGGCAGATGGGGCATAATCCGCGGGATGAACACATCCAGCGCCTGCCCCCCAGCTTCTCCCTGCGCCCCATCCTCTTTGCCTACATGTGCGGCACACCATGGCAGCCAGATGGCCTTCGTGGTCGTCATCGGCCCGCTGTCGCGGCATCTCGGGGGCTGCTGCCCTGGCAGGCCGGTCTGGCGGTGACGGCAGGGGGCCTTCTGTGGATGGTGGCTGCCCCATCTGGGGGCGGCTCAGCGACCAGCACGGTCGCCGGCGCATCCTGGTGACCGGGTTTGCAGGCTTTTTCATCAGTTACCTGGCCATGGGTATCGGGCTGATCGCAGCCATGCACGTACCCATGGCCAGCTGGCTGGTCTTTGCCGGACTGGTGGCCACACGGGGCGCAGTGGGCGGTTTCTACGCCGCCGCACGGCCAGCCAGGCACTGATCGCCGACAACCTGCCGCCCGAGCGCCGCGTGAACGCCATGGCCTCGCTCGGCATGGCCAACGGCGTGGGCCTGGTGCTGGGACCGGCACTGGCTGGCCAGCTGGCCTGGTTCGGACTGGAAGCCCCACTCTACCTCACCACGCTGCTGCCCCTGCTGGGGCTGGTCGCGCTGTGGAAGTACCTGCCCGATGCACCGCCGCCGGCCGGCGGACGCCGGGGAGGCTGCAGCCTGCTGACCGATCCGCGCCTGCGCCGCCCCTCGCGATCACGGCCTTCACGGCCCCTGTTCACCGTATCGGCCAGCCAGATCGCCGTGGGATTCTTCGTGATCGACCAGCTGGGCATGAGCCCGGAGGCCGGCGCCCGGACCGCCGGCAATGCGCTGGGCATGGTCGGCATTGCGCTGATCCTGAGCCAGCTGGTGGTGCGCAGACTGACGCTCAGGCCCATCCCCATGATCCGCATCGGCATGGGCGTGGCCGTCTGGGCTTCGTGTCGGTCATGCTGGTCACACAGAGCTGGATGCTGATGGCCAGCTATTTTCGTGGCGGCAGCCGGCATGGGCTTCGTGTTCCCGGCCTTCTCGGCACTGGCCGCCAATTCGGTGCAGCCCAATGAACAGGCGCCGCAGCAGGCGCGGTGGGAGCCGCACAGGGACTGGGCACGGTACTCGGACCGCTGGCCGGCGCGATGCTGCTGCAGCTCACGCCGGGCCTGCCCTATGCGGTCTCGGGCGTGCTGCTGGCGCTGGTGGCGATCTGGGTGAGGCTGGGGCACCCGACGGACAACGGGCAGCGCCCGGACAGAGCGCCGCGCCCGGACAGCGCTGAACTGACGCCGCACCTGGCCGGAACATCAGGCCCCACTGGGCTGCAGGCTGCACCAGGCATAGCAGCCGAACCTGCAGGCCCCTGTCCGCAATCACAGTACACCATAACTTGCACATTCACCGGCAAAGGCGAAGAATGAAGGGACAAAGCCTTGCAAAACCGAGAGGTCGGCGCCTCTCTTCCGGGAAGATATGTGCAGGCATGCAGCCCCCTGTCCCGCCCTGCGCGTGAAGGCTGCACTGTCTGCCCATGACAGCCATGTCTCCGGAGGGAGCGCCAAGCCCTCCTTCAGGAGACATCCATGCTCGCCTCCCTGCGCAACCGGGAAAGCTACCCGTTCTGGTTCGAGATCGCGCCGCTGATGCTGACCACCATCATCCCGATGGTGCAGTTCTTTCATCTTCGGCGATTACACGCCCCACATCCCGCTGGTGATCGGCATCTGCATCATCGAACCTTCATGTCGCTCAAGGGCCGCAAATGGATCGACATGGAACACAACATGTACCGGGTGATGAAGGTGGCCCTGCCCACCATGATCATCATCATGTGCGTGGGCATGGTGATTGCCAGCTGGATCGCCTCCGGCACGGTGCCCACCATCCTGGATGCCGGGCTGGGCATCGCGAGCCCGAAGATCTTCCTCCCGCCACCTGCGTTCTGCCTACGGTGGTATCGCTGGCCACCGGTACCTCCTGGGGAACAGTGGGGAACGGTCGGTCTGGCCATCATGGGGATCGGCCAGGCCCCTGGGCGTAGCCGGAATGCTGGACGGCCGGTGCCGTGGTGTCGGGCTCGTTCTTCGGTGACAAGATGTGCGCTGCTCGGACGACCACCGACCCTGACGCCGGCCGTGGTGGAGACCGACCTGTGGCGCCACATCCGCTCGATGCTCTCCAACACCATTCCGGCCTATGCGCTGACGCTGATCATCTACACGCTGGTGGGCTGGAACTACGCCGATGGTGACCCCGAAAGCCTGCAGCTGCGCGAGTCGCTGCAGAGCACCGTGCAGGCCAGCTTCCAGCTGGGCTGGATCACGCTGATTCCGCCGGTGGTGGTGATCTACATGGGCTTTCGCAACTACTCGGTGATGGGTACCCTGTGCACGGGCGTATTTCTGGGCGCGCTGATCGCCGTGTTCTACCAGGGCAACGCCCTCAGCCAGATGTCGGGCATCCTGATGAATGGCTACACCGCCCACACCGGCGTGGAATACGTGGACAAGCTGCTGACCAAGGGCGGCATCCTGAACATGGGCTGGGTGATCAGCATGATGTTCCTGTCGCTGGCCTTCGTGGGGGCGCTGGAAGCCTATGGCACCTTCCGGGCGCTGCTGCTCAAGATCAGTACCATCGTCAGCTCGCGCTTCTCTCTGGTTGCAACCTCGGCCCTGTCGGTGCTGACGGTGGGCATGGTGGCCGGCGAGATCTACACCTCGCTGGTGCTGCCCGGCCGGCGATGAAGGGCAAGTATGCCGAAATGGGCTATGACCGCTCGATCCTGTCGCGCACCATCGAGGACTGGGGCACGCTGGTCTCACCGCTCATTCCGTGGAACAACGGTGGCGCCTTCGTGACCAGCACGCTGGGCATCAGTACCTTCATCTATGCGCCCGCTGCGGTGTTCTGCTGGCTGTCGCCGCTGATCGGGCTGATCTATGCGGCGCTGGGCTGGTTCACCCCGCTGGACCCGAAAGGCCCGCAGAAGGTGCCCGACGAGGAGATGGAAGAGATCGCCGACGACGTGGGCGAATACATGGTCTGAGCCTCCCCACTCTCGCCAGCGGCAACGCCCGGCCATGCCCTTTTTCCAGGTGGCGAGGCCGGGCGTCGTGCCGTTCCGGGTGTCGCGCGGCTGGCGTCATCACGGCCCGGGGAGCAGGACCACGCATCCGGAACCGACCAGACATGCCCGCAGCGGGCATGAGGGGCCCATCCGTACCCTCATGCCCGTCACCACACGGCGTCACTCGGTGAACGTCGGTGTGAGAACACGCGGCCGTAGCGATGCCAGTTGCCGAGGTGCCGAAACGGTTGCCGGTGGCATGGCCCAGTACCAGCCGCCGCTGATGCGGTGAGAACTCGTTCACCGCCTGCGAGCGCTCAGGTGGGATAGCGCGGCACGTGGAACACCACGTGTTCCCGTGTCAAACCATTGCCCACGCGGGGTTGATGCGTGAACAGGTAGCGGGCCACGCCCTGGGCATCGCGGGCCCGGTAGCGATAGACCGGCACGGTATTGCGGCCCGCCTTCGCATAGGCGTAGAAAGCCAGCTCCTGCCTGGTCCACTCACCGCTGACCGAGGCGTCGGCGCTGCACATAGCGCAGGTCGCCATCACCGCCGAGGGCCACATAGCGGCACACCCGCACCAGGCCAGCTGCCGCCAGTTTCGCATCACGCACATCCCGCTCGTTCTGCAGCGTCATCCTGCACACGGGCCGATACGGCCGAGGGCGTTGCCGGCCCCATCGACGGCTTCCACCGTGTACGAGTAACTGCCCGGTTTCAGGCCCTTGTCGGTGAAGCTTTCGGTGGTCAGCAGGTTCGGCGTGATGTCCATGCCATCACGGCGCACGCGGTAACCGGCCAGGCCCGAGCCACCCGCATCGGACGACTTGCCCCACGACAGCTGCAGACGGTGTCCTGGCCCTGTGCCAGGGCGTTCACGCCGGCCGGCACGGTGGGCGCCTCGGTATCCCGCACGGCCCCGGGCTGGGCCTGGGCACGGCTGGTGGGCACGTAGAAGCTGGTGGCATCGGTGAATTCCCAGGCGCCGCCGGGGTTGTTGCCGATGAGCGCGTAGTTCACGTACCAGCCACCCGCCACCTGCTTGTACTCCCGCATCGCCGATGCGCCCTTTCACCCTGCTGGTTGCAGCATAGAAAGGCAATGCCGTCCCGGGTCCAGCCCAGCGTGGGCAGGCGGCCCGAACCATCGGTGGTGAACTTGTAGCGCACCTTGCCATCGCTGGTGGCCGAGTAGCGGTAGACCGGCACCGTGTTGTTCTTCTGGGTGGCGTAGGCATAGAAGGCCTCGCCCTTGAGCTGCCATTCGCCACCCAGCGTGCCGTCGGTGCTCAGGCGGACGCGCCGGCCGGTGCCGTCGTTGGCCACGTAGCGGTAGACGGGCACGATGTCCGGGTCCACCGTGACCTCGCCAGCCAGTTGACGCGCACGATCTTCGCGATCGACGGCGTGCCGGCCTCGTTCAGGATGAACACCATGTAGTAACCCGGCGGCGTGTCATCGCACGTTGGCGGGCAGGCTAACCACCAGCCGGTTGCCTTCGATGAAGGACAGTTCGATGAAGCGCTGGTGGCGTTGAACGAGTGCGTCACCGAGCCGGTGGCCACCAGGGTGATGCGGCGGATGCTGCTGGCCTGCTGCGATTCGAGCACCAGGCTGCCGGCCGGCTGCACCGCCATCGGCGCCCTGTCGATGGTCGGGCGGTCGGCCGGGGTGCCGTCGGCGTTGTACAGGTACGGCGGATAGTAGACCTCCGAGTTCAGGTTGGTCTCGGGGCCATAGGCACCACCACCCCCGGTGAACAGCGAGCCATCGGGCAGCAGCGTGGCGGTGGAGTGGTAGAGCGCATGCGCTTCTGCGACGGCCCCTGGTGAAAAGGCGCCCGTTTTCGGGTTCCACAGGGTCACGTCGTAAATGGGGTTGCGGGCCGTGGCCTTCTGGAAGTCGAAGTATTCGGCGCCCCCGGTGATGGCGACGGTGCCGTCGGCCAGCACGGTGCTGTTGTGCCACATGCGCGGCGTGTCGGCGAAGGTGCCGGCATCGGTCACCACCGGTTTGTCACCGCGGATGTCGATGATGGCCGCACGGTTGCCGGTGGCCTCGGTGAACAGGATGCGCCCCGGCTGGAACATGACGGCCGAGCCCTCCCAGTCGGACTTGTAGTCCAGCTTGCCGAGGTCGGTACGGCTGCCCTCACCGTCCAGCTTCATGCGGTACATCTGCTGGCGCGAGAAGCCGAAGATGTTGCCGTCCGGTGCCACCCAGTTGCGCGGATAGTCCTCGCGCAGGTCGGACGTGGTGATGCCCGACAGCAGGGCGTTGCTGCCGTCGGTGCGGCGGATCTCGGGATGGTCGTTGCCGCCCTGCCGCCCTGCACGAACACTTCACCATTGGGCAGCGTGGTGGCCGTGGCGTACCAGCGCTTGCGCTGCAGTTTGGGACCGCTCTCGAGCAGGTTGCTGCCCGGGCGGAACACGGTGGTGTCGTTGATGGGCTGGTTGATGCTGCGGCCGCGGGCATCGCTGTAGATATACCACCGGCGATGAACTACGTCACCGGTCAGCGGCAGCACGACCTGGGCCGAGCAGAAGATGTCGGTCTGCGGTGTTGGGCAGCGTCAGGTGGGAAGCATCGTCACCGCCCAGGGTCGGGTCCCAGACATCGTAGAAGAATGGCGCCCTGTTCGCCGCGGTCGGTGAGCCGTAGGTCATCACGCGGCCATCGGGCAGCACGACGGCGTGGATGGGGATGCAACGGCCACTTGAGCTGGCCGCCCCAGACGCCCTCGGTTGCCTTCACCGCCGTGGGCAGCGCCTTGCGGGCAACGATGGAGTCGTTGATCTCGGCGGTTTCATCGGCCACGGGAATGCCGCCGGTATTGCGCTCGGCGGAGAAGTCGATGCCCTAGTAGGGTTCGGCCACCGCACCATCGGCCGGGCCGTCGATGTCGATGGAGCCGGTGACGGTGTTGCCTGGCGCAGTGGTCAGGGGACGTGCCGGGCTGGCCGGCCGAGACCGCCGGGGCGGCATCGGAACCACCGCCGCCACCACAGGCGGCCAGGGTCAGCAGGGCCGAAGCGGAAGCAAGGGCCAGCGCACGGCGGCGCAGGTGTTCGGGCACGGCAACGGACGGGAAGGAGCGGATCACGGCGGGTTCCCGTGAGAGGGGAGCGGGACGGGGTCGCAGGTCACGCAGAATGGGGTGACACAGGCCGACGCCGGCGCTGGGATGGTGACCCGGCGATGATGCGCCGTGGCGCCGGAAAGCGCCGTGAGATGCTTCACGGACTGGCGTTGCCATGCCGGGAAAGGTGAGAAGCTTCACGAACAGGCTTTGCCGGAAAGGAAAAGGTGCGAGGCTTCAAGGGTGGCCGTTGCCGGGCCGAACAGCGGCGTCCGGCACGCGAAGTGGCGCAGGAGCCGGCAAAGATGGGCAAATCTTGATCTGCGTCTAGGATTGCGAACGCGGGGAGACCGGCAGGCAGGCCGGTTGCCAGACAGGCGGGCAGCCATTTTTAGAATCAGCGCAGAAGATGCTGGCCAGACCCGGTCCATGGAAGCGCCGTGTCCCTGTTCACTTCACTGGAGTTAACAAATCCACGACACGTGCAGGGGTCGTTTATCCCAAAAGCGTGCCCATGACACGCTCTAGAATCCGGCATCGACGCTGGGAAGCCCCTGGTCAGGCGCATTCGGCGCGCATGCTGGCCGTGGTGCGCGGTTGCGGTGGACGCGGTCACACAGCCGGCTGCCGTCACCGGTCCTTCCCTGGATATCAACTTATTGACGCAGGCACGAACGAGATGCTCAGAATCAGGCGTGGCCTGGACATTCCCATTGCCGGGGCCCCCCGGCTGCTCATCGACACGGGAAAGCCAGTGCTCAGCGTGGCCGTGATTGCCCGACTACCACGGGCTCAAGCCCACGATGGCGGTCCAGGTGGGAGACCGGGTGAAGAAGGGCCAGCCCCTTTTCTCCGACAAGAAGAATCCGGGTGTACAGGTCACGGCACCGGCGGCCGGGACGGTGAGCGCCATCAACCGCGGCGAGCGGCGGGTGCTGCAGTCGGTGGTCATCGAGGTGGGCGACGAATCGGTGCCGGACAGCGCCGTGCAGTTCGGGCACTGTACGCCGGCCGAACTGGCCACCCTCCCCCCGGAACGGATCCGCGAGACGCTGCAGGCCTCGGGCCTGTGGACGGCGCTGCGCACGCGGCCGTTCAGCAAGGTGCCGGCCGTGGACGCCACGCCGGCGCACATCTTCGTCACGGCCATCGACACCCGGCCGCTGGCGCCACGCCGTTCCCCATCATCCAGGTGCAGGCCGATGATTTTTCGCCATGGCCTGGCGGTGCTGGAGCCGGCTGGCGCGTGTGTCTCTGCCGGGCCCCGGCACCGAGCTGCCCGGCGAAGAGCTGCCCGACGTGACGGCCGAAGACTTTTCGAGGGGCCCCACCCGGCCGGTCTGGCGGGTACGCACATCCATTTCCTGTATCCGGTCGATGCCACGCGCACCGTCTGCGACCATCGACTATCAGGACGTGATCGCCATCGGCCGCCTGTTCACCACGGGCGAGCTGTACACCGATCGGATCGTCGCCCCTGGGCGGGCCGGTGGTGAAGAACCCGCGCCTCATTCGCACCCCGCTGGGCGCCGACCTGAACGAACTGACGGCCGGCGAGCTGGAAGACGGCGACAACCGCGTGATCTCCGGCTCCGTACTGGGCGGGTCGCACGGCGCGCGGTGCCTGCGCGTATCTGGGCCGCCACGACCTGCAGGTGAGCTGCCTGGCCGAGGGGCACGACCGGCCGCTGCGTACGCTTCCTGCGTCTGGGGCGGCGCAAGCATTCGGCCACCCGGCGTTTCTGTCGGCGCTGTTCGGCGGGTCGGCTGCTGAAAGCTCGACACCTCCACGCAGGGCAGTCCGCGGGCCATGGTGCCGGTGGGCAGCTACGAGGCGGTGATGCCGATGGACCTGCTGCCGACGCAGCTGCTGCGCTACCTGATCATCGTGACACCGAGATGGCCCAGCAGCTGGGCTGTCTGGAACTGGACGAGGAAGACCCTGGCGCTGTGCAGCTATGTCTGCCCCGGCAAGTATGAATATGGCCCGATTCTGCGGGACAACCCTGACCCGCATCGAGAAGCGAGGGCTGAGCGGACATGAATTTTCCAGAAAAATCCGCGATCATCTGGAACAGAAGATCGAGCCGCACCTGCACAAGGGCGGCAAGTACGAGAAGTGGTAGTGCGCTGTACGAGGCGGTCGATACCTTCCTGTACCGCCCCGGCCTGGTGACGAAATCCACGGCCCACGTGCGCGATGCCATCGACATCAAGCGGATCATGATCCTGGTCTGGCTCTGCGCGTTCCCGCCGATGCTCTTCGGCCTCTGGAACGCCGGTCACCAGGCCAACCTGCTCTATGCCGCCAGTCCTGACCCGCTGGCGGCCCAGGGTGGCTGGCGTTTCGGGCTGGTGCAGTCGCTGGTGGGCTTCGACCCCAACAGCATCCTGGCCTGCTTCGTGCACGGGCTGGTGTGGTTCCTGCCGATCTATGCCGTCACACCTTCGCGGTGGGCGGCTTCTGGAAATCCTCTTCGCCTCCATTCGCCGGCACGAGATCAACGAAGGCTTCTTCGTCACCTCCATCCTGTTTGCGCTGACCCTGCCGGTCACCATTCCGCTGTGGCAGGTGGCGCTGGGCATCAGCTTCGGCGTGGTGCTGGGCAAGCGAAGGTCTCGGCGGCACCGGCAAGAACTTCCATCAACCCGCACTGGCCGGCCGGGCCTTCCTGTTCTTTGCCTATCCGGCCTCGATGTCGGGCGCGGCCATCTGGACGACGGTGGACGGCTACCGGGCGCCACGGCGCTAGGGCATGGCCAAGGACGGGGGTGTGGCCGCCTCACCCAGCACGGGCTCTCCTGGACGGATGCCTTCCTCGGTTTCATGCCGGGCGCCGTGGGCGAGACCAGCACGCTGGCCATCCTGCTGGGCGGCGGCCTGCTGCTGCTGACGGGCATCGCCGCCTGGCGGATCGTGGCCGGCGTGATGCTCGGCATGATGGTGCTGTCGGGGCTCTTCAACCTGATGGGCAGCGCCACCAACCCGATGTCTGCCATGCCCTCGGTACTGGCACATGGTACTGCTTTGCCTTCGGCATGATGTACATGGCCACCGACCCGGTGTCGGCTGCCATGACCAACGCCGGCAAGTGGGCCTTCGGCATCATCATCGGCCTGATGGTGGTGATGATCCGGGTGATCAACCCGGCCTACCCGGAGGGCATGATGCTGGCCATCCTGTTCGGCAACCTGTTCGCCCCGCTGATCGATTATTTCGTGATGCAGGCCAACATCAAGCGGAGGGCCAGACGCCGTGTCCAATAAGCAGGAATCGATCGTTCGCACCGTCACGGTGGCCTTCGTGATGTGCCTGGTGTGCTCGATCATCGTGGCCAGCGCCGCCGTGCTGCTGCGCCCGACACAGATCGAGAACAAAGCTGCCTCGACAAGCAGCGCTACGTTCCTGGAAATTGCCGGCCTGTCCAGCGCGGATGCACCAGCCGGGCAGGTCAGAAAGGTCTTCGCGGAAAAGATCCAGGCCTGTGGTCGACCTGAAGACCGGCCAGTTCACCACGAAGCAGGATCCGGCCACCTTCGACCCGCTGGAGGCCGCCAAGGATCCGGCCCAGTCGATCGGCCTTGCCGGTGCCGATGACATCGCCTCCATCCACCGCCGCGAGAACGAAACGGTGGTGTATCTGGTGGAAAACGACCAGCACCAGCTGCAGACGCTGATCCTGCCGGTGCGCGGCTACGGGCTGTGGTCCACACTGCACGGCTTCATTGCGCTGAAGGCCGACCTGAACACGGTGGTGGGCCTGGCTTTTACCAGCACGCCGAAACGGCCGGCCTGGGGGCGAGGTGGACAACCCGCGCTGGCGTGCCCTGTGGCCGGGCAAGCAGGGTGTTTGCCGATGACGGCAGGCCCGACATCCAGATCATCAAGGGTCGGTCGATCCATCGAACCCGAAGGCCGCCCACCAGGTGGACGGGCTGGCCGGTGCCAGCCTCGACCAGCAAGGGCGTGGCCAACCTGCTGAAGTTCTGGCTGGGACCGCAGGGCTTCGGGCCGTTCATTGCGCACCCGAAGGACGGATCGGTGAAGGTGGCCGGCACGGCACACCCAGCAGGGACGCCGGCAACAGCCGGGTAACCGCGGAACGCGCAGCCACGACCGGCCGGGCGCCACGATGGTTCCACGTCTTCCGGAGGTCGCCCTGCCCCATGACCCTGATTGCCACTGCCGAGGGAGGACGCTGAGCATGGCTGCACAACCACCATTCGCGAAGTCCTCTTCGGACCCGATCATCAAGAACAACCCGATCGGGCTGCAGATCCTGGGGATCTGCTCGGCACTGGCGGTGACATCCAACCTGAAGACGGCGCTGGTGATGTCCATTGCGCTGACTCTGGTGACGGCCTTCTCCAGCATGTTCATCTCGATGGTCCGCCACCAGATTCCGGGCTCGATCCGGATGATCGTGCAGATGGTGATCATCGCCTCGCTGGTGATCATCGTCGACCAGCTGCTCAAGGCCTATGCCTTCGCTGTCCAAGCAGCTGTCGGTGTTCGTCGGCCTGATCATCACCAACCGCATCGTGATGGGCCGCGCCGAAAGCCTTTGCCATGGCCAATCCGCCCATCCTGTCGTTCTGGGACGGCATCGGCAACGGGCTGGGCTACAGCACGATGCTGATGATCCTCGGCACGATCCGCGAGCTGCTGGGCGCCGGCAAGCTGTTCGGCGTTTCCATCCTGCCGGTCGTGAACGACGGCGGCTGGTACGTGCCCAATGGCCTGCTGCTGCTGCCGCCGTCGGCCTTCTTCCTGATCGGGCTGATCATCTGGGGTCTGCGCACCTGGAAGAAGAACCAGATGGAGGCGCCCGCCTACCGGCTGGCCCCGAACGTGCGCGAGACGCAGGACTACTGATCCCGACGAGGATGACGACATGGAACATTATCTGAGCCTGTTCTTTCGCTCCGTGTTCATCGAGAACATGGCGCTGGCGTTCTTCCTGGGGATGTGCACCTTCATCGCCATCTCGAAGAAAGTGCAGACGGCCATCGGCCTGGGCGTGGCGGTGGTGGTGGTGCAGGCCATCACGATTCCGGCCAACAACCTGCTCTTCCAGTGGCTGCTCAAGCCGGGCGCGCTGCGCTGGGCCGGGCTGCCGGACGTGGATCTGAGCTTTCTGGGGCTGCTGTCGTACATCGGCGTGATCGCCGCCATCGTGCAGATCCTGGAAATGCTGCTCGACAAGTATGTGCCCAGCCTCTACAACGCGCTGGGCGTGTACCTGCCGCTGATCACGGTGAACTGCGCCATCATGGGTGGCACGCTCTTCATGGTCGAGCGCGACTACACCTTCGGCGAGAGCTGCGTCTACGGCTTCGGCTCCGGCCTGTCGTGGGCGCTGGCCATCGTGCTGCTGGCCGGCATCCGCGAGAAGCTCAGGGGTACAGTGACGTGCCCGACGGGCTGCAGGGTCTGGGCATCACCTTCATCACCATCGGCCTGATGGCACTGGCTCATGTCGTTCTCGGCGTGCAGCTGTGAGCGCCCGGCCGGATCAGGGAGAAAGCCTTTTGCATGAACTCTGGAAATCCTGCTCGGCGTCGGCATGTTCACGGTGATCGTGCTGTCGCTGGTGGCACTGATTCTGGTGGCCCGGGCGTGGCTGGTGTCCAGCGGCGATGTCACCATCGAGATCAACGGCGAACGCAAGATCACCGTCCCGGCGGGCGGCAAGCTGCTGCAGACGCTGGCCGGCCGGGACATCTTCCTGTCGTCGGCCTGCGGTGGCGGCGGTTCGTGCGCGCAGTGCAAGTGCATCGTCGAATCGGGCGGTGGCGAGATGCTGGCCACCGAGGAGGCCCACTTCACCCGGCGCGATGCCGCCGAGGGCTGGCGCCTGTCCTGCCAGACCCCGGTCAAGCAGGACATGAAGATCCGCGTGCCGGAAGAAGTGTTCGGCGTGAAGAAGTGGGAATGCACGGTGGAGTCCAACCACAACGTGGCCACCTTCATCAAGGAGCTGACCCTGCGCCTCGCCCGAGGGCGAGAACGTCGATTTCCGCGCCGGCGGCTATGTGCAGCTGGAATGCCCGCCGCACGAGGTGAACTACCGCGATTTCGACATCCACGAGGACCATCACGACGACTGGAACCGGTTCGACCTCTGGCGCTTCATCTCGAAGGTGGACGAGCCGGTGATCCGCGCCTATTCCATGGCCAACTATCCCGGCGAGAAGGGCATCGTCAAGTTCAACATCCGCGTGGCCTCGCCCCCGCCGAAGAGCAGCGACATCCCGCCGGGCAAGATGTCGTCGTGGGTGTTCAACCTGAAGCCCGGCGACAGGGTGACGGTGTACGGCCCGTTCGGCGAATTCTTCGCGAAGGAAACCGACAACGAGATGGTGTTCATCGGCGGTGGCGCCGGCATGGCCCCGATGCGCTCGCACATCTTCGACCAGCTCAAGCGCCTGCACAGCAAGCGCAAGATCAGCTTCTGGTACGGGGCGCGCTCGCTGCGCGAGGCCTTCTATGTGGACGAGTTCGACCAGCTGGCGAAGGACAACCCGAACTTCACCTGGCATCTGGCGCTGTCCGATCCGCTGCCGGAGGACAACTGGACCGGTCTGACCGGCTTCATCCACAATGTGCTGTACGAAAACTATCTGAAGGACCACCCAGCCCCTGAAGACTGCGAATACTACATGTGCGGCCCCCCGATGATGAACGCCGCGGTCATCAAGATGCTGACCGATCTCGCTGGAGCGACAGCATCTTCCTCGACGACTTTGGTGGTTAGCGCGTCATGAACGCATTCGTCCACCGCTGGCATCTGCTGCGCCGGCTGCTGCGCTGCTGGGCCTTTGCCCCGACTGGTGGCAGCCTGCCAGCCCGACACGGTGAAGCTGCCCGGCCCGACCATGGGCAGCAGCTACCACATCAGCTACGTGCGCGACGAGGGCACACCCAGCCCCCGAAGCCGTCCAGGCCAGCATCCGGCAGCTGCTGGACGAGCTGGACCGCTCGGTCTCGACCTACCGGGACGATTCCTCGCTGGCGAGCTTCAACGCCGCGCCTGCCGGTACCTGCCAGACCATGCCACCGATGGCCATCGACCTGGCCCGGGCCGCACGAAAACTGGCAGCCGACAGTGACGGTGCCTACGACGTGACCCTGCTGCCGTGTGCTGGACTACTGGAAATTCGGCCCGAAGGCCGCGCGCGAGCGGGCCGCGGCTGCCCGGGAGCGGCAACGGGGACGGGCTGACCGTGGCGCAGCTGGTGGATGCGGAGGCAAGCTGCTGGCCTTCACCGCGGCAACGATGCGGCAACATCCGGTACCGACACAAATCCAGCCACCACCGGTGACGATGCCCTGCAGGCCCTGCGCGCCCGGACCGGCATGCAGCATCTGCGCATCGATGGCGACCGGCTGTGCAAGGATGCGCCCATCACGGTGGAGTTCAACAGCATTGCGGCGGGCTACATCATCGACCGGATGGCGGCGCGCTTTGCCGCCCAGGGCATTCGCTAAATTATCTGATCGAGGTCACCGGCGAGATGCGGGCCGGCGGCTGAAGCCGGATGGCCAGCTCCGGCGGATCGGGGTGGAAGCGCCGCTGGACGACGCCCGGGTGGCACAGCGGATCGTCAGCCTGCGCGACATGGCCATTTCCACCTCGCGACTATCGCATCTATCGCGAGGAAAACGGGCGTCGGCTGTCGCACCTGATCGACCCGCGCACCCCGTCGCCCATCACGCACAAACCGGCGGCGGCCACGGTCGTCACGGACAGCGCCATGCAGGCTGATGGCCTGTCGACGCTATTGATGGTGCTCGGGCCTGAACAGGGGTACAACTACGCGGTGCGGCACCAGCTGGCCGCCCTGCTGGTCAGCCGGACACCCAGCGGGTTTGCCACGCACGACGCCGGCATTCGAGCAGCGTTTTCCGGTATCTTCGAACCAGCGTCTGGATGGGGAGTGACGGTGATGGTGGTATGGCTTCTGGTGTTTGGGCATCATGCTGCTGGTGGTGGCTGGCATGGCCATAGGGGTAATGGCCGGCCGCAAGCCGATTGCAGGCTCATGCGGCGGCATTGCGAACCTGGGGATCGAAAAATCCTGCGGGATCTGCGGCAATGACTTCACGAAATGCCGCAGCAACGATCCAGCCGGCAAACGGCAGGCCGCAGGAAAGGCAGAGGCGCGCGGCGAGTGCTTTAGATGCGTTAACGAGCCTCTGCAAAGTCCTGCGGCACTTTAGTCTCCATGCCCGGACTATCGGAAGATGGCCGGATACCCCGTTTTCTGATTGGCATCAGAAACAGCGTGATCAGGCGCGCATGGCCTGCCGCCGCCTGGCCGTGATGCCGTCCGGTGCCATGTGTGGGTGTTCATGATGGCAGAACCACATCCATTCCGTGGCGGCCTCATGCGCTCAATGAAGTGCCGGTTCCTGTGTCACGGGTTCACTGGCACTGGCGGTCCGTCCAGGTCAGGCGGGAGAGTTCACCGCGGTGACATTTTGAACCGGCGGCCGGCCGAGTCAGCCACCCAGCCAGCACCCCGGCGCACGAACTCGATGCGGATGCGCTCGCCGGCGATGATCTCGCCGGGCAGGTCGACCACGGTGACCAGATACACGGCACTGGTCACAGGCTGGTCGGCGTAGATGAAACCTCGCGGCGGCTCTGGCTGGGCGGCAGGCTGGCGCACGCGGGCCTCTTCGGCAAACAGGCTGTCGAAGACCTGACGGCCGCAGGTGTCGATGGGCTGTTCGCAGGGGCGCGCGAGCTGGGTGGCGTTCTCGGTGGTGAGGGCCACCGGAATGAAGCCACTGGCCTTGTGCACGGTGGCGCGGATGGGTGGCAGGCACGCGAACCTGGCCACCACGGCCTCCCCGCTCGGCCACATCGGGGACGCCATTGAGGGGCCGGGCACCATCAGGTCGGCTGATGTCGGCCACGGAAGCGCCCTGCAGAGCCACCAGCGGCCGTGGCCGTACCGGCCAGACCGGGCATGGCCGTGTCACCGGCACCGCCGGATGCCGATGCCGCCGTGAGGAGGAACGGCTGCCCCCTCTGCCCGGAAGCACCGAAGCGCCGCGTTCCCCGGTACGGACAGGCCAGAGGCATCGGCAGCTGCCGTGTTCATGGGGAACACCCGACGGGGTTCTGGTCGTGGCCTTGCCGGCTGTGACGGCACCGGCACGTGTCCCGGCATCGACCACACCGGGCGTCTGGGCAGCGGTGGCGCGGGCCAGCGAGGCCTCGGCTTCGTGCATCTGCTTGAGCTGGCTGGCCGACAGCGAAGGTTCGGCCGCCACGATGTCGGCCGGCCGCTCACGGGCTGCCAGCGGGAGCAGCATCACGACCGCCGGCATGACGCCCAGGCGTGTTGTCTTCGCGGTCTTCACCCACCGGAACCGGCCGGTGATGCTGGCTGCCGGAACCGTAGGGGGAGCTGGCGGCGGCATCCCCGGTTTCGGTGGCATCCTGGCGCGGGCGCCAGCGTGCGTCCAGCAGGCACGCTGGCCGGCGTATCTGCCGACTGCAGCGTTTCGGTGGGTGTGGCCGGCGTGGTCGGCGCAGGCGTATCGTGCCGGTCGGCCGGCGGGTTGCCTGGCGTGTCTGCCGGTATCTGCAGTCCCGGGCATGCTGCTGACCGGCGGGCGATGGCCGGCCTCCTGTACAGGCGCGGGCTGAGTGGCAGCCCCCGCCGTGCGGCCCCTGCCCGGAGAGACCCGCAGGCAGCAGCATCCTGTGCCGTGGCGCTCTGGCCCGCTCCGGACATCTGCCGTGCAGCGGCAGCCCCGGCCGCTGCAGCCCCGTGCCCGAAGCGGCCCTGCCGCCTGATGGCGGCAGCAGGTGACGCGAAGCAGCATCCCGCGATGCAGCCCCTGGCTGGGACGGCACATCGGCCTTCGACAGCGCCTGCCTGCGCGGACGCACCGGCTTTCGATGGCGCATCGGTCCGGGCGGACACACCGGCCTGCGCAGAAGCGCCAGCCTGACGGAGCCGCCGGCAGGCGCCGAGACGCCCGGCCGCCCGGCCAGCGGCAGCAGCACTACCCGCCTTGCCGGCCGCGCTCATGGAGCCGCAGGCGGCCTTCTGCCATTCGCCCCTGGCAGCGATACTGCACCCCACCTGCACCAGCTGATAGCCCTCGGGCACCTTGCGGAAGGCCAGGCGGCGGCGCCGGTCGGGCTGACCGGCCTTGCGGGCGGCACTCGACGGCCGTCTGCAGGAAAAATGCCCACGCCACTGTCGAAGGTGAAGTCTTCCACGAAGCGGTAGGCCGAGTGGGCTGCGCCGCCGCCGGGCATGCCCGAGCTTGCCCTGCCACCCTGCCGGCCGCAGGGTGAGCAGTTTGCCGGAACGGCAGATCACCGGGCCGTTGGTCACGGCAACCGCCGTGAAATCCGTCGGGCGAGCCCGACATCGCTGCGCGAGGTGGCTGCGTGGGCACCGAAAGTACAGGACAGGGCAGCGGCGAGCAGGGTCAGTCGGGAGAAGGCAGAAGTCATGTGGGCAGTGGCATCAGGGCGCAACAGGCACAATTCCCGGATGATCCCGGGGGCCATTAGTCTTGCAGCAGAACCCCGTTTCCGCAAGTCAAACCCCTGCCCCACAGCCGGAAAAGCGGCCAGCGACGCTATTTTTAAAAATCCTGAAGCCTTCTTTAAAGCGATGAAGCGATCTTTAACCCGGCAGTGACCGACACCCCAGCCGTGGCCACCATCCGGGACAGTAACTCGACACCCCAGCCGTGCCCGCCATCCCGACAGCAACCGGTACCCCCCGTCAACGCCAATCCTGCAGTGAGCAGCAAGCCGTGACCTCTGCCGCTACAGTCGCCTCAACACCTTCGGCGCCCTATCCCTGTTCCTGTTCTATTCCTATTCCTTCAGTGCCTGGGCGCCCAGCTGCACCCATTCCAGCGCCAGCTCACGCTCGGCGATGAAGGCGTTGTAGAGCGTATCTTCGGTGAGGATGCCGCGTGGCAGGTCTGCTGGGATGCGTCCGGGCCTCATCGGCCTCCATGTGTGCGCGCCAGTCACCGTCGAAGTAATAGACACGCAGCGCCTGCAATCTGGTCGGGCCTGCTGCCACTGCTGCTGGGCCGCTTTCGAGCGCTGGCGGCATGGCTGCCCATTCGTTGTAGAGCGCCTCGAACTGGCGAATGCGGTCCAGTTCGGCCGCGGGAAGCATGTGCATGCGGGGCTTCGCGGTCCTCCGGTACCAGCCTCCGACGGGTTTTCGTCACCAGCGTGCACGCTGGCGTCACCGGCAGTTCTATCGATCATGGGGAGGAGTACCGGGGTTTTTCGCTGATGTTCCGGCGCCCGATGGGGCGGCTGCGCGCGAGTATACTGCCCCGAAACGTGTTGTGAACCCATTCACCTGCGCAAGGGACCCTCTGCAAAAGTCCGCAAGCGCTTCAAGGCCAGGGCGGCATCCCGCAGCGCCATCAGGATCGCCAGTTGCCTGTGCCAGGCTGAATGTGCCTGTAGCCGATACGGCCGGTGGACGACCCGCTCGCCCGTGCAGGGGACGAATGCATTCACGGCACGCTCCACACCCATTTCAAGGAGACTCTCACATGACCCGCCGTATCGAGAAATTCGGCCTTCAGGTGTCGGCCCCCCTTCATGACATGATCGAGCGGGAAGCGCTGCCCGGTACTGATGTAGCCTCCGACGCCTTCTGGCAGGGGCTGTCGTCCCTGATTCACGACCTGGGCCGAAAACCGTGCCCCTGCTGGCCAAACGGGACGAAATCCAGCAGCAGATCGACGCCTGGCACCGCGCTCACCCGGTCCCATCACCGACATGGCCGCCTACCGGGCCTTTCTGACGGACATCGGCTATCTGGTGCCGCAGGGGCCGGATTTTGCCATCGACACCCCCAACGTGGACGATGCCATCGCGAAGGTACCCGGCCCGCAGCTGGTGGTGCCGGTGATGAACGCCCGCTATGCGCTCAACGCCGCCAATGCCCGCTGGGGCAGCCTGTACGACGCCCTCTACGGCACCGATGCGCTGGGCAGCCTGCCCGCCGGCAGGGGCTACGATCCGGCACGCGGTGCGCAGGTGATCGCCTGGGCCAAGCGCTTTCTGGATGAGGTGGCACCCCTGGCGCAGGGCAGCCATGCCGACGTGACCGCCTACGCGGTGGTCAATGGCCAGCTGCAGGCCACCACACCGGCCGGCACGACCGGGCTGAAGGATCCATCGCTGCTGGCCGGCTACCAGGGGGACGCCGCAGCGCCCTCTTCCGTGCTGCTCAGCCATCACCGGCTGCACATCGACCTGCGCATCGACCGCAACAGCCCGATCGGCAAGGCCGACCCGGCCGGTGTGGCCGATATCGTGCTGGAAGCCGCCGTGTCCACCATCATGGACTGCGAGGATTCCATTGCCGCCGTCGATGGCGAGGACAAGGCCGCCGTCTACCGCAACTGGCTGGGCCTGATGAAGGGTGATCTGACCGAGGAAGTGTCCAAGGCGGCAGAACCTTCACCCGCCGGCTCAACCCGGACCGCGTCTACACCACGCCCGACGGCAGGGGCGAGCTGAGCCTGCAGGGCCGCTCACTGATGCTGATCCGCAATGTGGGGCACCTGATGACCAGCCCGGCCATTCTGGACCGTGACGGCAACGAGGTGCCGAGGGCATGATCGACGCCATGTGTGTACGGTGCTGATCGCCCCTGCACGATCTGGAAAAAGACCGGCGGTGCCCGCAACTCCACCCGTGGCTCCATCTACATCGTCAAGCCGAAGATGCACGGGCCGGAGGAAGTGGCCTTTGCCAACGAGATCTTCAACCACGTCGAGCAGGTGCTCGGCCTGCCGGCCAACACGGTGAAGCTGGGCATCATGGACGAGGAGCGGCGCACCACCGTGAACCTGAAGGAAGCCATCCGGGCGGCGAAGTCGCGCGTGGCCTTCATCAACACGGGCTTCCTGGACCGCACCGGCGACGAGATCCACACTCGATGGAAGCCGGCCCGATGGTGCGCAAGGCGACGTGAAGACCCAGCCGTGGATTCTGGCCTACGAGGACAACAACGTCGACGTGGGGCTGGCCTGTGGCCTGTCGGGCATTGCACAGATCGGCAAGGGCATGTGGGCCATGCCGGACCTGATGCATGCCATGCTGGAGCAGAAGATCGGCCACCCCAAAGCCGGCGCCAACACCGCCTGGGTGCCCAGCCCGACGGCCGCCACGCTGCACGCCACCCACTATCACCAGGTGGACGTACTGGCCCGCCAGCAGGAGATTGCCGCAGGCGGCCCGCGCGCGAAGCTGGACGACATCCTGACGGTGCACCCGTGGCCGCCAGCCCGGACTGGTCCGAAGCCGACCGGCAGGCCGAGCTGGACAACAACGCCCAGGGCATTCCTGGGCTGTGCGGTGCGCTGGGTGGACCAGGGCGTGGGCTGCTCGAAGGTGCCGGACATCAACGACGTGGCCCTGATGGAAGACCGCGCCACCTGCCGGATCTCTTCCCAGCACATGGCCAACTGGCTGCGTCACGGCGTGGTCAGCCGCCAGCAGGTGGAAGAGACCTTCCGGCGCATGGCCGCCGTGGTGGACAAGCAGAATGCGGGCGACCCGGCCTATCGCAACATGGCACCCGATTTCACCGGCATTGCCTTCCAGGCCGCCTGCGATCTGGTGTTCGAGGGCTGCGCACAGCCGGCCGGCTACACCGAACCGGTGCTGCACGCCCGGCGGCAGGAGCTGAAGGCGTCACTGCAGAAATAAGCCACACGGCCGGGCCAGATGGCCCATTCCTTTCCCTGACGAGTCCAGCCCGTCTGCGGACAATTCGACGACGGCATGATCCCCGCGTCATGGTTACGACAGACCGGGGCAACCTCTCACGGGGTTGCCCCGGTTCCTTCCGTGCGCCCAGCATTGAGGTAGCCTGACTTCCGTAGACACCCACATGAGGGAGAATGGCCATGGAGGGTCAACGGATGAAACAGAATCAGAGTTACACGGCCGAGTTCAGGACGGAGGCCGTCAGGATGGTCCTTGAACAGGGACTTTCGCAAGCCGAGGTCGCCGCCAGGCTGGGGGTTCCGAAGGGGTCACTGGCCAACTGGGTGGTCAAGGCCAAGGGGCCGAGCAAGCCATTCTCGGGTGTGGCCGAGGCCAGCCGCGAGGAGCTTCAGGCCGAGGTGGTGCGACTGCGCCGGGAGCTGGCCCGTGCCGAGATGGAGCGAGAGATCGTAAAAAAGGCCGCCGCGTACTTTGCGAAGGAGTCCCTGCAAGGTACGCGTTCCTGAAGGACAGGGTTCACGGCAAGGGGTACCCGTTGACCGTGGCCTGTCGGGCACTGGAGGTTTCTCGCAGCGGCTATCTGGCCTGGCTCAAGCGCCAGCCCAGCCAACGGGCCAGGGACGACGAGCGCCTGCGTGTTCACATCAGGGCGGCTCACGAGGCGGGGCGCCAGACCTATGGGGTGCGACGCGTACATGCGCTGTTGCGGCACCAGGGACAGAAGGTCGGACGGGATCGTGTCGGACGTCTGCGGCGCGAGATGGGCCTGTGCTGCCGGCAGAAACGCTGCTTTCGCACGACCACGGACTCGGCACACACCTTGCCTGTGGCGCCCAATCTGCTGGCCCAGGACTTCAGTGCCGACGCACCGGACAAGGTCTGGCTGACGGACATCACCTATGTGCGTACGGATGAAGGCTGGCTGTATCTGGCTGGCGTGAAGGACGTGTTCACTCAGGAGATCGTCGGCTACGCCATGTCGAAGCGCATGACACACGAGCTGACACTGGAGGCTCTGAACCGGGCTGTCCGGTATGCCCGCCCCGAGCCCGGACTACTGCATCATTCCGATCGGGGAAGCCAGTACTGCGCAAGTCGCTACCGTGAAAGACTTGATGCCCTGGGCATGCAGGTGTCGATGTCACGGCGGGGAAACTGCTACGACAACGCACCGATGGAGAGTTTCTGGGGATCACTCAAGAACGAGTTGCTGTACCAGCGGCGTTTCGCCACGCGTGCGCAGGCACGAGCGGCGATCACCGAGTGGATCGAGGTGTTCTACAACCGTCAGCGACTGCACAGTGCACTTGGCTACCAGTCGCCAGTGGCCTTCAGGCAAGGTCTTCTTTGAACGGACTTCACATTAAAGCAACTGTCTACGGTTGACAGTACACCTCACCGCCATAAACACCTAACCCAACCTCTAAAAATTCAGTAAAACATAATAGCAAGCACATAAAACTTGCTTCTGCATTGACTCCATACCCCTCTCTACCGAAAACAGGAAATTTACAGAGAGTTTACATATGAAAAATATCCAGAAAACACCCGTCCCGCCACATACAAAATCCGCACCAGACATCTGCCACAAAATTTGCCAGTATCAACAAAAATGTGTGTGTGTAGTATCTCTGAAAACATAACCCGCCTGATTTTGATAAATATGAATACTGTTTCCAGGCGAACCACCTAACCGAACCGGCTAGCTCCAGAGACACAGCATCTCCGGAGCAAAGGCCAGAAAACCCAGCAACGGAGTCATGACAGACATACAGCCACGCTACCCCACTATTACCGCCGCACTCGCCCATCACGCCCTTCACCGCCCTGATGCGGTCGCGTTCGAATTCATGTCCCCCCACAGCGAACGCGTCATCCAGACGTTCGGCGAGCTGTTTGACCAGTCACAGCGCGTGGCCACCTGGCTGCGACGCGCGGTCAAACCGGGATCACGCATCCTGCTTCCCTCCAACAATGACCGCACCTTCCACCCGGCCTTCATGGGCTGCCCGATGGCAGGCCGCATCGCTATCACATTCAGATCCCCCATTCCCCAAAGCCAAACCGAAAGACAAGCTGGGACGTTTCAACGCCATCCTCCAGGACTCTGACGCCGCCCTGATGCTGCTCGATGAGCGCAACCTCAACGCACTGGTCAGGCATCTCTCGGGAACGGCTGCCCATTTCAGCCAGAACCTGCCGATGCAGGGCATCGAGAAATGTCGGCGCTGCGACGTCCGATGGCGCAGAGGACGTGGCACATCCCGACGGAGTGGCCTTTTTGCAGTACACCTCGGGTTCAACCGCAGCACCGCGCGGCGTAGTCATTCGCAACCATGCCATCGTCTGCAACCAGCGCGACGTCCAGTACCGCTACGGGCTCACCGAATATACCGACACCGTCTCGTGGTTACCCCTTTATCACGACATGGGGCTGTGTACGGGACTTCTGCAGCCCATCTACCTGGGGCAGACCGGCGTACTCACCACGCCGCAGGATTTCATCACCCGCCCCTACATCATCTGGCTGCGTGAAAATCAGCACCCATCATCACGTATTCAGTGCTGCGCCGAACTTTTGCGTTTTCGCACTGCGCGCGGCGTATCTCATGAAGACCTGGCCACGCTGATCTCTCTTCATGGCATGCGGCACGTGTCGCGGTGCAGAACCCATCATTGCAGACGATATCGAAGCGTTCTTCCAGAGATTCTCATCCGTAGGTTTCAGGCCCACCGCCTTCTGCCCCAGCTACGGCATGGCCGAATGCACCCTGATGATAACGGATCTTTCATCGGCAATACCACCAACTTTGGCCGGTTTGCTGCTGACGCTAAGGCGCGAACACCGTGGACCACCACGGACACCACGGATAGCATCCGGCTGACGGTGAGGCTGTGGCGTCACCGGGTCGGCACACGCGCGTGCGCATCGAAATCGATCCGGCCACCCGACGAGGACACCCTGCGGGGCAGTAGGTCAGTCATACGCCGTGGCCAGCGAAACCCGAAGGCGAGGCTGCTGGGCAGCCACACAAAGCAGCGAAGCCACCTTCCGGATACGACCTGGGCACAACGGGCACTCCTGCTATGTCGTCCGGCGACCTGGGCTTCGCTCGCATGGCGAGAAGGCTCTTCATTTGCGGAAGGGCGCAAAGGATCTAATCATCGTCCAGCAGTCAATCATTACCCGCAGGACGTCGAAAGGCGCACCGCACAGCTTCAGCACCCGGATCTCGCCGCTCTACCGGGCCACGGCGCTTTCGGCACCCGATTTGAGAAAGTGACGGTGGTACTCGTGCTGAAGCGGCGGGTCGCTCTCGATGACCGAGACACTACGCCAGGACATCATCCAGGCCGTGCGTCTCCGAACACCAGCTGACACTGTCCGACGTGGTCATCGTCCAGCGACGGCAGCGTTCCCAAGACGTCATCCGGCGGCAAGGTCCAGCGCCAGCAGCCCTGCACGCAACTCACCGGGAGGTGGGACGGTTCCAGCCGCCACGACGCCGCGCCGGCGCAGACGCAGGCCGAGGGCCGGCAGCCCTGCCCTGGAATCACAGGAGCAACCACATCATGAATACCACTTCAATCGATTACCGCAGCATCAACGGGCGCATCCGTTCGTGTGCCTGGCCAAGACGCTGGAAATACCTTTCGAGAGAAATCCGGAACGACGTGGACATCGGCGAGTATGTGGCGCCGGACCTCACTGGTCGCTGGCCTCTGGTGGCGACATGAACGCCCACTCTCGGCATCCCTGTTCCTTACGCCGAAGACATGGCCCACATTTCCACGCGTCGAGGATCTGAGTGAATTCTTTCTGCAATCGGCCCAGAGACAGCTTCCACAGTAGCCACATGGCTGAGGAGCACCCATGCATACCTGCCCGTTCGACGACGCAGGACATTCACCTGCGAAACGCCCGTCCATCCCTGATGGAGGCGACCCCACACTCCATATCTTGACGCCAGACCCTGGAGAACCTCCTGTTCGAGGTGCCCTCATACAGAGCATAAGCCAATTCATACAGGTATTCGAGACCAGACCCCACCAGAGCGTTTGCCGCGCGGTGTATCCTGCGTGTTGGCAGAGCTACCCTGCTGGGCGACAGGCTTTCGCGAGGCGGGTCTGGACTGCAAACAGACCTATTTGAATGACCGTCGCCATATCGCCCTGCTCTGCACCCAGGGCCGCCGACGATTCCTGCTGGACCCGTACCTGCTGCACCGGGTTCCGATCGAACTGTCCACGGACGGAGAGGAACATGAACGCAGACGCTTCGAGTGCTGCCCTGTCCCAACCGGCGCGATGACGTAAGGCGCCACACGCAGTGCAAAACACCGGTAGTCGATGCCCACGGCGCGCGCGTCAACCCGCTTCTATACCCGCGCTACAGGCCCCGAGCGGCGACATGCCGTCGAGCGCGCGCCTTCAACCCGTACACCGAAAACCAGGCCGGCAACAAGCCACCCGAGGGTGACTTTCTGAAGCCCCTGCTCTATCACGGCGAACAGAACAACCTGTCCATCCGGGTAATCCTGCGGGATACGCTGGAGATGTCCGAACTGATCTACCCCATCGCACTGCTGCACGGCCAACCGGTCCAGCGTGATCACCTGCTGGTCCGGAAACAATCAGCAGTTCATCCGCCGATGAAAGCGCTTTCGAGTGCCGCGGGTCCGGATGGGAGACTCCCTCGGTTGTACAGCCGACGATCATGAAAACGCTCGTGCCTCGATGGCAGTGAACATCTCGCGATGGCGCCATGCACCCGTGCACATCGACCACGCCCCTACCGAGTAACACGAAACGACCAAACGCCCGCACCACAGCGGTGGCAAGGCCAGTAATCGCAGCGACCGCAAACCGAAAGCCTCCGCAGTGACGAACCTTGACACAACCACACGCATGGGAGAAGGATGGCGGATAACACCTCTTTCTTATCGCCGGCACCATGCGGGGATCCCGCCGGGTCACATCGACGTCGACCGAGACATGCCGGAGGGAGATCGACGCATTATCCACGAATGCTTTTCCCGATGCCGCCGTGCGCTGTCCGGGCCGACTGATGAAAGCAGAAACTCGCCTCGCAGGAAGCCGGCATCCGGGATGTTCCGCGCACACCGACGGACCGGCCCACGGTCAGCTCCACCAGCTGCTGCTCGCATTCCACGGCGAGGCCTGACCGCCTCGTTTTCATGAGCGCTGACGGATACCAGCCGCTAACGCGATGTATGCATCGCCTGTCTGCCTTTCAACCACCAGCAAGCATGGGCACAGCAATCAGAAATAGCACAGTGCCTGGCAGCGGGCTGGCAGGACGGTTATCGCCGTCACGGACATGGTGCGCAACAACACCATGCTGTCTCTGCTGCACGCATATCGTCCGAAATTTTCGGAGATCTGCGCACCCTGCTGCTCGACATGCGGGATCAGCCCTTCGGATAAAGCACATTCCATCCCGCCAACGCCGGTTTGTCCGGTATCAGGGAGATACTTTACACGCGCTAGAGATTCGACACTCCCGCTCCTTCCTGGCCCACTACTGCGCATCGCCTCGTGGATTGCCAAACGCGTACGGCGTAGACCATCGCTCCGATGCGCGTGATCTACCACGAAAGCCATCTCTGCTGAAAATAGCGCCGGCAGCACCGACAAGTTCCAGCGTAGCCGGTACGTATGCGCATCCCTGACGTACCTGAGACTCGCTGACTGCAAGGCCGGCGCTCGATGTAGCAACGGCAGCGCCTTCTGTCAGGATCTGGCCCTTCGCCCGGGCCGCTTCAACAGCGTATCGGTCCGGAACGCCCGTTAACCTTTCGGAGACCGACAACGAGGTATTCATTTTCTGCCGCAGAAAGGGCTGCCTGCGTCTGGTTACAGAGAATACGCTACAGAACGTGCCGTGTCGGCAGCGCACGTTCGAGAATCTGGAACAGTATTTCACGGAAGAGCAGATCGTGGACATCGTCACGTTAATGTGGCTTTCGAGCAGATGTTCAACGCGTGGAACATTCCATTCGAGGATCGAATCAGACCACCTGGCCAGTCTTCAGCAACACAAAGGGCTGATACTTGACGGATAGCGAACATAACTAACTCCATCATTCAGAGAGGACATCCAACACGAAATATTCTACCGGGAATCATCGGCGTTCTGCTACTTGCCTATCTGGCCTTTCGTCACGCACACAGACGTCTCTACCGTCGCCTTTTCTCGCACTGCGCCACATCGCGCTGGAGCGCATTCCTGTCGAGTCCGCGACACCACGGTGATAATCAGAATTTTCGAAACGGATGACCGTCAACAGTGGCACGTCCCGCAGCACACCGGACGTCACCACCGACGATGTTCACATGGACCGCTCGGCAGATCGACGAAAACCGCCGGCTATCCTGGGTGCCACGGCGTTCATGCAGCAAATGGGACTGCATTACGGAGACCAGGTCGCCGCCGTCAAGAAAACCATACTTTCCGCGCCGACATGCATGTCATCGTGCTGGTGCCATTCGTGGCGGCGGCGTGACCTGCCCGCTCAACTCCGATTTTGCGGCCGACAAACTCGACCCCTCATCTGGTCGACATCGTTTGTGCAAGGATCATGCGGTCACCGATACGCCCGCATCACTCGCCTGATTGAAGAAAAAGCCGGGTTTGGCGGCATCACCCATGTGGTGATGGTCGCGGCGCAGCCCTTAGAAAGCCAACGCCCGCGAGGACCTGAGGCCCGCATCTCACAAGCCATACCGTCGTTCAACGGTCTCGTGGATCGAGGAAGCACTGGCGAAGGTAAGCACAACCGATGGGCCCCTGTTCCCCGCAAGCAGGACATCTACCTGACCCATTCCTCGGGTACCACCGAGTTTCCAAGCCGTCATTCTGCTCCACGTCGAGCCACGCCGCACGCGGCATGGTGATCTGCTAGTGCCGTCACACCGGGGACCGTGTTCACGTACTCGTTCCTTTCAATCACCAAAGCCTGCGTCCCGACCCTGAACTCGGCCTGATCTCTTGGCGCGAATACCCTACTGGACGCAGACATCCGTTTCCAGTTCGACCCGAAAACGCGCGCTGGAGCGATTCTCCCAGGGCCGCTGCGCCTTCTTCAGCTTCTCCACATGCCCACATCCAGGTGGCGGGCGAAGACGCATGGATCGCCATGACCTCCAGTTCCATGAAAATCTGGGGCTGCGGTCAGCCGATGCGGCTGCTACGAGTGCCTTTCAACGCAGTTTGTTCAGGTCGGCTGCGCTAACGCGACATCGGCGCGTTTATTCCGGGCTCCATGTTCGTGGACTCAGGATCGGAGCAGTGATAGGAACACGGTCATGCGCTACATCCACCACGCTGACCAGGGAAACTCGACCGTCGTGTCGGCCGCTATGGTCTGCGTACCCTTCGGGCCGAATTTCGTGAGGCGCCCCGCGAAGACGAAACGGGCACGCCCGCGGAGAGATCGGTCGGCCTCTACGTGCGAGGCAAAACCGTTTCTGCCAGCTGGCCTGGAACAATCTCACGAAAACATGCCGAGCACACGGGTGACTGGTTCTTCACGGTGATGTGGTCGAAGCAGCTCGCCTGACGGAAACCTGGTTACTGCAGCTTGACCGCGAAGTGGACGTGATCCGGCGCCGTGATGGCGACATTCATACCTCGCCCATGGAAGAGATCATTCACAAGCTACTCCGGCCATCTACGACTGCTGCGTCTACCACGGCGCTCCGCCGGGAAGACGGCAGTCGGTCACCGGCTGTGGCCGTTGCGCTTCGCGAGGGTTTCCAGATCACCGGCACCACCCTGATGCAGGAACTCAATGCCATGCTGCCACACGACAGCCAGCTCGTTCAGTTTTGGATGTCATTGCTCATGACGAGTTTCCGCTCGGCTTTTACCGGCAGGAACCCTCAAGCTGCACCTTTCCGTGACCGCACCGAATCCGGCGTGAAGTCACCCAGGCCAGCTCGCCCCATCTTCGTTCAGTGATGCCGAAAGTAACACGAGGGTTCTCATCCCACGGCATTTCTTTTCTGTTTCCCACCCTTTTGCGCTGGCAGCATCCTCCCTTCGGCTGCCAGCGCTTTCTTTTCGATTTCTGCACGGGCATTCACACGCTGGAGAAATGCCCTGACTGACAGGACGGCGCGTTCGTTGCCCGCGCACCACGTAACCCGGCAATGGCGGCAAGGCGCGGCGATCACAGCACATGCGTGGCAAACGGATCGGGGTACCGTGGGACGAAAGCTGATGATCACTCTCAGCCTCGGCAGCCGGATTGACATGGATGTGCTGGCCACTGAAACCCTTTGGCCTCGAAAAGTACCATCCTCGTCGTGACACCCACTCAGAGTCGCCATGGCTGAGATACCCCGTCCACCGGCTGCCATCGGGACTGGCCTGCGGCGCCTCGCGGCTGCCACCCTGTTCGGATGTTTTCTACCGTACCCGCTGCAGTGATCTGCTGCTCATTGTAACGTCCCTCCAGCCGGAAGAACCTCACCCAGACGTCCCAGGTCCCGCAGGATGCTGCCTCGCTCCCACGCCAGCCAGCTGCGCCCCCGATCCATCCTGCAGCACATAGCCATTCTCGCTCTCGGCCTCATGGGCTGCCAGATCCGTTCGGACGGCAGCTCGGCATAAGGGCTTTGCTCGGTACACCTTCTCCCATCACGCGAATGAGATCACATCGGTATCGACGGACTGTAACGGAAAACCTGCCCACTCGCCGGCTTCGACAGGGTTTTCAAAATCGATTTCGTCCCCTGTGTAGCCTTCTGGTTGCGGGAACTCGCGTCACCGCAATCAACAATGTATGACGCCCGGCGTCCTCGGACCGCTCACGCCCTCTTCATAGCCAATGCCGCCGTCGTCGTCGCGTGGACTGCACGGTGGCATCTTCCCAGGCACCGCCCGTGCATGTCCGGCAGATAATGGGAGATGGGAGCCGAAGCATCCAGCGTTCCTTCCTGGACAAGATCGGCTGCCACCGGTCCGGGCGAGGGACTTTCTGCGACCAGAGCGCGCATGCGGCTGCTGCTCACCACATCGCTCTGTCACGGAACTCGCAGACGAGTCTGCCCTCGGTGTAGCACCAGGAGTCATCGGTCGCCGTGTCGTTCATCCAGTCCTTCTCACACCGATAGAGCCGGAATCTCCGGTGAAAATGCGTACGGCCTCATGTTTCCTGAGCCCGCGGCAGTTCTGGCTGCTAGCATGTCCACGAGGGAACGACGGTAGCGGGAAAAGCTTCTCCAGCGCCAGATTGACGTGGTGGTCGTTGTCGAGCTGCAGGATATCGGCCGGCGAGTGGCGACGGAGTCTGTCCTGACTGGGCCTCCTTCAGGCCTGGCGCTGCGCTGCGCGCGCGCTGTGCGGCAGTCTAGATGATCTGGCTGGACAGCCTGTTTGCCGCCGCACTGGTCCAGTTTTGGCGAGAGAGTCTGCGTGTCATTGTTCGTTTTGAACGCAGCAGCGCTCTCAGGACCGGTAAACAATCCGATGGCGGCAGCACCTGATGAAATGCCTGCCGCCGCAGCCTCGAGAGCTGTCTCGCGCGAGAAACCTGCGCTGCAATCTCCAGAAGCGGCACAGACGCGTTCCCGCCAGGGTGCTGCCGGACAGCAGCAATGCCAGGAGAATCAGCCGGGGTGACTTTGGCGAGCAAATATCACGCAATACCTCCCGCGCACAACGCGCGTCTCAGTGCGGCGCATGATGCCGTGCGCGGCAGAGCATGATCATGTTGGCGAGAGCCGTTCCTGTGGACACGCGCTGGCCCATGAACGGGTTCCAATTTCTACGTCCTGCAGGTCGCGGATACGCGTTTTGCAGAATTGAACAGATCTACGACATACGGGTGGTCGCAGCACCTTCGCAGCCCCCGCAACGGCACGGCGTCATGCCGGGTTGTGGGAGGGCGGCAGCCTATTTACATGCTCGTCCGGATGACAATACTATGAAAAATGGCTGACACCCTTGCCCTCCGGCACGGCGTGTCAGCCGAGGAACCACCCTCCGCACTGCAGACAGGCTGGCGCAGAATCAAAGCGACCCCTGATCATGTGTGTGTGTGTGCTAGCACCTCCGTTTTTATATATCCAGTATTTTTCAATTCCGAGAAGGGATTTTCATACGGCAGGATTTACCACAGTTGCATACATCACCGCCCCCCGTCCTCGTCCTGCAGCAGGTTGTGATGCGCCGCATCGCACTGGGCCAGCACATCGTTGACCAGGGTGGCGGCGCTGACGGGCGACGGATCCATGAACGGCTGGTCCAGGGCCGAGCCGTCCGTGTCGGTCGCATCCGGCGAGCCGACCGGCCCGTGCCGGCAGCACGTCCACGAACTCCAGCCAGTGCGGCAGCTTGTAGTGCGCCAGGTTGTCGCCCAGATAGTCCATCAGGCGCCGGTGCATCTTCTCGTCCGGCACCTCGCCATGCTTGAGCACCACCAGCGCCTTCGGCCGGATCAGCCCCTCCTCTTCGGGGGCACCGATCACCTTCACCTCGGCCACGGCGTCGTGGGCCGCCAGCACGCCGGCAATCTCGGCCGGTGACACGAACTGCCCGGAAATCTTCAGCAGATCGTCCGAACGGCCCGCATAGTGATAGAAACCGTCGGCATCCCGCCAGAAGCGGTCGCCGGTCTTCACCCACGGCCCCAGAAACACGTCACGGGTCTGCTGTCGCTGGTTCCAGTAGCCCAGCGCCGCCGTCGGCCCGTTGACCAGCAGTGTACCCACCTGGCCATCGGGCACGTCGACGTTCTGCTCAGTCCACCAGCCGCATGCGAAAACCCGCACCGGCTTGCCCACCGTGCCGTTCTCGTTTTCCTGCGGCGTGTTGGACAGGTAGATGTGCAGCATCTCGGTGGCACTGAAACCGTTGAGCACCTGCACGCCCAGCCGCTGCTCGAAGCGCCGCTGCAGGCTGGCCGACAGGGCATCGCCAGCCGAGACGCACAGGCGCAGCGACGTCGCTGGCCTGCGGCATTCGGCATCGGCCAGCAGCGCGGAGAAACGCCGCCGGCACCTCGAACAGCACCGTGGGCCGCGCGCCCACCACCTTGGCCAACCCGGCGCCACGCCGGTCAGGTAGCGAATCAGATCCTTGATGGTGCGGCGGCCGGACTTGGGCACCGCCATGGCGGCCACCATCAGGAGAGATCAGCGAGTTGCAACAGCCCGTATGGCACTGTAGGCGGCGCCACCGACGGGATGCGGTCGCGCGTGCTGATGCCCAGCACGCCCTGCGCATACAGCTCGCCCATCTGCACCAGGCTGGCGTGACAATGGATGGTGGCCCGCGGGTGGCCGTCGATGCCGGACGAATACAGCCAGAAGCAGGGTTCGTCGCTGAGGGTATCGATAGTGTCGCGGTAGTCGTCCTCGGCACCGGCTTCAGAGATGGCGCCGATGTCGCCGCCATCGGCCAGCAGCGCTTCCGAGATCAGCAGCCGCGACAGCGTGGGGATGGAATTGTGCAGCCCGTCGAAGGCGGCATAGGCCGAGCGCGACACGAAGAGCGCCTTGGCACGCGAGTCGCGCAGCATGTAGTCGTAATCGTGCTTGGACAGGCCCGTATTGACGCAGACCGGCACCACGGCCTGATGGCCCCCAGGAAGATGGTGGGCCAGTCGATGTTGTCGTTCAGGCAGAGCATGATGCGGTCTTCGCGCCCCACCCCGATGGAGTGCAGGCCACGCGCAAAATGGTCCACCGCCGGGCCAGCTCGCCGTGGTGATGGCCACCCGCTCGTCGACGAACACCACCTGGTCGGCCCGGCCGGCCTGCAGGTTGCGCTGCGGCGGGTCGTGGGCAGCGTTGTGGTCGCGCGGAATGCTCGAAGCTTTACCACCTCGGCGGTGTCTTCGGGGCGTGGGGTCTTGTCGTCCATCACGGGGCTCCCGGTTCCTGAAGGTCAATGCGTATTATGAACGCTCCTCCGGCTCCTGCCCGGCCCGTTTCTCCGGCCGTGCGCCCCCGCCTACGGGCAACACCCCATACGACCAGCCTCTCCGGCCTCTGCGCAGCGTCTGCCAATTCCTGCGCATTGCCTGCTGCCTGGTCAGGCCGCCCGCGTGAGCCGGTCCCGCACGGCCCGCCATTCCGGCGGGTGTGTCGCGGCATCTCCACCAGAATGGCCTGCACCGAGGCGCGTCGAGCTGGTGCGGCGGCGTATCGTACAGATGGCGGGCCGCCGTGCCGGCATCGGCTGGCTGATCAGCGCCAGAAGGGCGCGCGCTTTCCGGCGGGGGCTGGAGCGTCCAGAGTGCAACAGGCTGTCCGGACCCGCAGAGCTTGACCGGCACGTGGGCGGTGCGGTGTGCAAACCAGCGGCTCTCCGGCTCCGGAGCCACCATGCCTGCTTCCGACGCCAGGAATGAGCGTCCGCCGACGCCCCTCTTCCGCGGTACCCTGCGCATCCGCCCCGCGTGCCCATTGCCCGCACAGCGCCTGCACCGCAGCCGCCGGCGGCACCCAGGTGTACCGGCACCGATGGCGCATGGTGCGACGGCAGCGCCCCCGGCACGCGCGGGGCATCGGCCTCGGCCGTGGCCTGCATCCGGCCGCCCGCCACCGGCACACACCCAGGCGGTCCGGACGGCGCCTGCGGCTGATGCCCCCGCGCAGTGCAGCACCGGCTGCCCACGCGTACGTAGACCGACGACGGTCGATCTCGACCCCACCGCCGATGGCGCATCGAGCACCGACGGCGCGGCCTCACCCAACCTCGCTGCGCAATGCGTGCGCTGCCCGGCTGGGACTGATCCGCCCGAAGCGCTGGCCGACGGCGCTGCGGCGCCGGTGATGACTACTGGGGCCGGTGCCTGCCGTCGGCTGCGCAAACACCGGATGCGACGACACCCGCAGCGCAATGGTGTCCCGTCCGGCACTGGCAAAGGGCGGCGCCTCCGGCCGGCGCCGGCAGCACCAGCGTCGCGCCCGGGCCAGAAGGCCCCGGCCGGCTGCTGGGCCTGCGTGAACGACCAGACCGCCCAGCGCGCGGCAGCCCCGGCACTGGCCACATGCACGATCGGCGGGTGATCGGCGGGCCCGGCCTGATGCGGCAGATGCTGGCCACGGCGTCGGCATCGCCCGCGATTGGCCGCCAGCCCGTGAACCGTCTCGGTGGGCAAGCCGACGACCGACGCCGCGCCTGACTACGCCTGCGTACCGCCGTCCCCAGCTCGAGTCTCGCCCGCATGAACAGCTCCGGCGGCACAAGCGAACGCTGCGGCGGGCGACCGCACTGCCGCCCTGCCGGTGCGCATCTCCCGTTTGGCTGCTGGGTTTGCGGCGAACGAAGAAGCCGTACCCGCGCTGCCCGGTGCCGCAGACCGCGTTTCCATCATCCCCACAATTCTCCGAACCCGCCTGTCCCTGCAGCGGCTGCCACCAGCGCGCCTACCGTTTCGGCCTTCAGCCAGTGTACCGCGGGCCACCGTCGTGGCCGTGATGCACATGCGCGGCCACGCGCTGAGCATCATCCTTGCCATACAGGTGCAGGTGCGCACCCGGGCACCGCCAGCACATACGGGCCAGTCGGGTTCGATCTTCAGCGGACGGGTCCGGCATGCGCTGGCCGCGGCGGCCGACCTGCGGGCCTGCGGCGTGGCGCCGGTACCAGGCATCCCAGAACGTACCAGCATGATCACCGGCAGCGTATGCCGGATCGCCCAGCGGCAGCCCGGCCATCACCCGCGCATGCCGTTTAACTGGCTGCAGCCGGCCGCATCCAGCGTCCGGTGGCCGGGTATTGCGCGAGCGCGTGCCATCCGTCTGGCCGGCAGCCGGCCATCCTTCAGGATGAGAAAGAATTCCCACGCACAGCACGCCGTGATAATCGAGCCGAGAGGCAATGGCCCGGTAGCGCTCAAGCTGGCCCTGCGCGGGCGGGCGTGACTCGAGTTCCGAGACGCCGGCACGCTACGTCACCGCCAGGAATGCCGTTGTCGTGGTGCTCGTTGGCCGCCACACCGGATAGACCGCCACCTGGGTTATCGGAAACGCGCCAGCAGCACCGACACCTCGGCCGCCAGATCCACCTGCTCTTCCAGCACGCAGACGGACGGGCGCCCGCTGGCTTAGCCTCCGTGAAGCGCTGGAAGGCTGCCCGTGCCCTCCTGCGCTGGCCACGCGGGCTCGACCCTTGCCGTCATAGCAGACGCGCCACCTTCAGGATGCCCGGAAACAGATGCCCGGGCAGGCCCTCCACGTCCCTCGTGCGTCATCACCACACGATAGTCGGCCACCGGCACACCGGCCTCGACGAAGAACGCCTTCGACCACCTCCCGGTCCTGCGCCGTGGCCACCGAACGTGCCGCAGGTGCCACCCGCGTCAGCGCAGCCAGCCGCTCCAGCGCCGCCGCCGGCACGTTTTCGAACTCGGTGGTCACGGCCTGGCACAGCTCGCCCAGCTCCTGCAACGCGGCCTCGTCCAGATAGGCGGCGCAGATGTGGCGGTCGGCCACCCGGGAGGCATGCCGTCCAGCTCGGGGATCGAGCACGCACGCAGTAGCCCAGTAGCTGCGCGGCCCTGCAGGAACATCCGGCCCAGCTGGCCGCCCCCAGCACACCCAGCCAGCTGCCCGGCGGCAGGGGCTCCCAGCCAGGCTGCGGCGCCGCCACGACCTGTTCGGGCTCGTGGAAAAGCCCCTTGAAGGCCGGCCCGCGGCCCCTTTTCTTTTCAGTGTCCATCAGAAATTCCAGTATCCCCGGCACCCGCCGGTTGCAGCCCCTGCCACGGGGAAGGATGATCCGCACGCGGGACGCCAGCGGCAATGGCAAGGCGCATCCCGGCTCCGGTGAGGCGTGCCTGCAGGGCCGGACACAGGCTGCCGCGACTCAGGGCAGCTCCATCTGCCGGGCGGCGTGGTCTGGCTGCGGCGATAGCATTGAGCGCCGTGGCCAGATCGGCATCGCCCAGCGCCAGCTGGGCCACGGCAAACAGCGCCGCATTGACCGCGCCCGATTCACCAATGGCAAACGTGGCCACCGGCACCCCGCGCGGCATCTGCACGATGGACAGCAGCGAATCCTGTCCGTGCAGGTGACGGCTGGGCACGGGCACCCGCACACCGGCACCGTGGTCTTGGCCGCCAGCATGCCCGGCAGATGGCGGCCCCACCAGCCCCGGCGATGATCGCCTGCAGCCCGCGCGGGCCTGCCTCGGCATAGGCAAACATGAGTCGTCGGGCATGCGGTGCGCCGACACCACCCGGTATTCATGCGGAATGCCGAACTGCTTGTGAGCATGCACCGCGTGCTGCATCACATCCCAGTCGGAACTGCTGCATCACCACGCCCACCTGCCACGGGCGGCACCTGGGTATTCGGAGGCTGAATGATCGAGTTAGTTCATTTTCGGACAGAACATTGAACAGCGCGCAGGACGACGCTGGCTGGACCCTGCGCCATGGCATCACCGACGGCAAGCTGGCGCGTGCACGGACGCATGCGTCCACGCGCCGGTCCCGGTATTTGTCTTACAGCGACCGGCCGGTCAGCCGTTCGTAGGCTTCGCGGTAGCGGTTGCTGATGGCCTCGATGACCGTCATCGGCAGCGGCGGCGGGGGCGGCTCGCGGTTCCAGGTCTTGACCGTGTCGAGGTGGTCACGCACGAACTGCTTGTCGAAGCTGGGCGGCGAGATGCCCGGACGGTACTGGTCCACCGGCCAGAAAGCGGGAGGAATCGGCGTGAGGATCTCGTCCATCAGCACCAGCTGGCCGTTCCGTCCAGGCCGAACTCGAACTTGGTGTCGGCAATGATGATGCCGCGCGTGGCCGCATACTCGCTGGCCTCGCGGTAGAGCTGCAGGCTGACGGCCCGGATCTGCTCGGCCAGGTCGGGGCCGATGCGGCGACCATCTCGTCAAACGAAATGTTCTCGTCGTGCTGGCCCAGATCGGCCTTGGCGGCCGGCGTGAAAGATGGGGGCATCGAGCTGCTCGGCCTGCGCAATGCCCGGCGGCAGCGCAATGCCACGACGCTGCCCTGGGCCAGATACTCCTGTAGCCCGACCCCACCAGATAGCCGCGTACCACGGCCTCGATCAGGACGGGCTTCAGACGCCTGACCAGCATGGAGCGTCCGGCCAGCAGCGGCACTCGTCGGGCTGCACCACCGATTCGGGCGCCTCGCCGGTGAGGTGGTTGGGCACCACGATGCTTCAGGCGGTCGAACCAGAGAGCGCCAGCGTGTTGAGCACCCGGCCCTTGTCGAGAATGGGTTCCGGCCATGATCACGTCGAAGGCCGAAAGCCGGTCGGAGGTCACCATCAGCAGGCGATCGTCGCCCACCGCGTAGTTGTCCCGCACCTTGCCGCTGCCCAGCAGAGGGGAGCGAATGCAGGCGCGGGGAGTTGGGCAGAACCTCATGGGTACGGAGGCTCCTTCGTGCGGACGGGATTCGACGGCACCGGCACACGGGACCGGCTGCCAGCAGGCGCATTGGCGCCCGCCGACCCGACACCCCAGAAGAATAACAGCCCGCGATCCGGCTACAGTAACCCCAAACCCGGAAAACATCCCCTGCACCCGCAGGAAGCATTCCGATATTTGCCCACGACATGAAGACCATCGCGCCCGGACACATACCCACCCGCCTGCCCTTGCCACCCTCGCCTGCGCCCTGCTGCTGGCCACGCCGGCCCTGACCCAGGCCCAGATCAAGACCCAGCCCGACGGCCGCTGGCGGCAGATCCTGGGCGCCGGCGCCTCCTTTTGCGGACGGCAACAGCAACCTGAGCAGCATGAACGCGCACTACGAGGGCCGCCCGCCAGACACGGCATCACACGGTGGTCTGCGTGCCCAGGCGCGCTGCTACAACACCAGTGACCACAAGACCAGTGCGCACACCACCATCTGGAGATCAATGGCAAGCGCAACCTGAACGAGCGTCACTACACTCTTTGCCAATGGCACGACGTGGTTTCGTGACCGCATTGCCAATCTGGAGCACCGGCTGTCGGCGGCCACGGGCTGGGGTTATCGGGTGACGACCACGCCGCACGACGACCGGAGCCCGTTTGCCGGTATTGGTTATCGGAAGACCGCTATGCGGTCCCCGACCATCGTGGCGGACCAGGCTGCGCAAGCGTTATGGCCGAGCGAGCTGACGCTGGGGACGGAGTCGCATCATCAGCTGACGGCGACGACGACGGCAAGCACCAGCGGCTGGTGTTCTATCCGGCGCTGAACCGCAATCGCCGACCGGCGGGCGGAGTTTGCAGGCGGACCTGGAGGTGCCTCGATCACCGGGCGTCTGGCGCTGACCGATCAGGCCACCGAGTTCCGTTACAACAGCGATCCGGGGACGAACGTTCACAGCTGGACCGGCGGCTGATCACGGGGGTGACCTGGAAGCTGACGGATTGAGGGTGCCTGGTCTTTCGAAGGACTGCCCCGTCCTGCGAAAGACGCCCCGGACGGGGTACCTTCATGGAAGACGACGCTGGGTGGGAATCTCCATTCATGGAAGACGGCTCCGGTGGAGATCTCCACTCATTAAAGACGACTTCGGGCGGGGCGGCACGGCAGCCGGGGTTTTGGCCAGCCAGATCCGGCATGATTGCTGCCCCGAGTCATCCATGATCCGGAGGGGTGATGTCACCGGACTCTGGAAGGCGACCAGTTATCACGGATAGAGGCCAGGCTGGACTCGATCCAGGCCATCCGTAACGTGGATGCCGAGACCTGTCGCCCCCCCCATGGACGTGCAGGACAAGGCGGCAGAGCCGCAGAAGTCCTAATGGCTGCGAGGCACGGCCAATACGGTCATGCGCACCCAAGGGGTTTTCCTCCGCTGGGTTCCTCCGCCTCTGACAAAGCGCCCCGGGCGGGATGCCACTGCGGCGATTTCGCGGTACGCGTGAACGACTTTCTGACAGTCGGGGCGCAGCCCGGTGTCGAAGAATGTTTTAACGCTGGAGGTTTGTTGACCACGACGCGGGTCGTGGGCAGCAAAGCTTCAGTGAGCGTATGAGCCGCAGCATACCGGTCCGGGGCGCGATGCCATCAACGAAGCCGTACCTCCCCAACCGTGGACGCCACAACAAAGTCGCCTTCCGCAAACGGCACCCAACAAAACAGTTGCCCTGTTTTCCCGCGCCCAACACCCCCGCCGCCACCCGGCGGCCCCAGCGCCCGCCGGAACATCCCCTCAAGTCCGGCCCACTCACCCTGCGCACAATCGGCGCCAGCAAAGCCCTGCACCCCGCGTGTACGGCCCCATCTGACAACGGCGCCCAACGTGCACACAACGCAGCCCATGGCCATCCTCTCCCCCCGCCCTCGACAGCCTCGCCGTCATCCGCCAGGACACCGGCCTGTACCGCGAACTCGACGTGCTGGAGCGCCTGCAGGAGAGCCTGCCCGCCGGCTACGACATCTTTCACAGCGTCGCCTGGCACTCCATCGAGAACGGCCGGGACCGCCACGGCGAAAATCGACATCGTCGTCCCTCGGCCCCACCGGCCACCTGCTGCTCGCTGGAGATCAAATCCGGCGGCATCCAGCTGCGCGACGGCGAACTCTTCAAAACTCTACGCCAGCCGCAGACACGACGTGCGCCGCCAGCTGGCCGTCCAGCGCGCCGCCCTGCTGCACCGCCTGAAGGAAGCCGGCCTGCACGCCTTCGTGCAGCCACTGCCTGGTGCCGCCCGACTATCGGCTGCGGGACGACGACATCGTCGCCCTGTCCCGCGACCGCATCATCTGACGCCACCGACTTCCCTTCCTCGGCGCCCGCGTGCAGGGAACTGATGCGCCATGGCGACTCGCAAAGCGACGTGGAATCGCTGCGGCGCTTCCTGTCCAACGAATTCCGCGTCTCGGTCGATCTCTCGGCGCTGGACGAACAGCTGCAGCGCACCACCCAGCGCCTGGCCGAAGGACTGGCCAGCCTGGGTGCCCCCGCATCCATGCACCCAACGGCCTGATCCGCGTGCAGGGCCACCGCCGGCTCGGGCAAGACCCAGCTGGCCCTGCGGCTGCTGGGCGATTCGGTCAACAGCGGCGGCCGGGCGCTCTACATGCTTCAACCGCTCACTGGCCGACCACATCAGCCGGCTGGCCCCGACCTCAGCCGACGTGACCAGCTTCTCCGAGCTGTGCGTGACCTACTACCGGCGCAACTATGGCGAACCGGATTTTGCCGCCCCGACAACTTCGACCTGCTGGCCCGCGTCTACTGCGAGGCTGCCGACGATGAAACCCACCTACGACCTGATCGTCATCGACGAGGGTCAGGACTTCCAGCCCGCCTGGGATGGAGAGCCTGCTGCCGCAGCTCAAGGGATCCAGTCAGCTCTACCTGCTCCGAAGACGACGCCCAGCGCCTCTCACGAACGCGCCCGCTTCGACCTGGCCGACGCCGTCACGCTGACCTGCAGCGACAACTTCCGCAGCCCCCGCATGGTCTGCAGAAGTGATCAACGCCCCTGCGCCTGTCCGACCGGAGCCATCACCCCACGCAGCCCCTACGCCGGCGAACTGCCGGCATTTCGCGTCTACCAGGGCGAAAAAGGGCCTGATCCGCGAAACCGCCGAGGCCGTGCGCAGCCTGCTGCAGCGCGGCATGCCGCCATGAACGATCATCGTGGTGCTGAGCGGACGTGACCGCTTCGAATCGACCATCCTGCACACCCGCTGGCTGGGCCCTTTCGAGACCCGCGCTGGCGGCGACTACACCGATGGCGACCCCATCTGGACCCACGGCGATGTACTGGTCGAGACCATCCACCGCTTCAAGGGCACGCAGTGCCGCCGGCGTGGTGATCACCGAACTGGACTTCGAAACCCTGACCGAGCGCGAACGCGCGCGCCCTCGTTCGTCGGCGTGACCCGCTCCGAACCTGTGCCGTGGAACTGGTGCTGACCCCGCCGCCGAACACTGCCTGGCCTCGCAGCTGGCGGAGACAGTAGGGGCGACGTCAGACAACACAGGTCGAACCGCCGCCTTCCAGACACCGACAGGGCTGAACCGGCGGCGTCCGTCCTCGGCAGTGCTGACTTCCGGGGCTTCCATGCGCATCACCGCACCGGACGGGCGCCCACCCACCGTTCCGGTCTGCACGGCAAAACCCGAAAAGATCAGCGTGGTCCGTGGCATCCGGCGTGGCCCCCTGCCCGAGGACTGCGCCGCGTGCCCATAGGCCGCCCCGCCACAAAACCAGCCCACACCCACCGCCATGGCCATGAAGGCCGCACGGCCACAGAAGATCACATGGCCCAGCGCCATGCCGCCAAGGCCATCCCGCCGGCCCTGCGACTGATGGCCCTCCTCCCGCCACTGGCGCAGCGGCGTGCCGAACTGCGGGTGCGACAGCAGCCAGTGCTCGAAGCGCGGCGAGCTGCGGGCCAGCAGGCCACCGCCATCATCAGGAAGATGGTGCGTGGGCATGACCGGCGCAACGCCTCGATGAAGCCCAGGGCAACCATCATGCCAGCCGGCAGTGAACCGGAAACCAGCGCATGGAAACAGGAAGGATCCGTGGAGCGGGTCGGCGCCCCGGAAAACGTGTCGGGGAACCAGGAACGCACCGGGAAGGGAAACATATCGGGCGTCGTTCGTTCGTGCCCAGCCCGGACTGGTTACCGGCGGGGCAGGCACGGACGGACCGGTCGAGATGCTACTGCACTGTCTTCCCGGCCGACAGGGGTAGCGGTACCTGCGCGGATTCAGGCAGAATCGCGCTGCGCGGACACCACCGTATGCTCTCGATCAGGTCCCGGGGTCATGCACCCCACATGGGGCGCGCGTTGTTCTATAGTTACGGTAGTCACCACGAGAACTCTCCTGCATGTCACTCGCCCGCAACGCGCCTTCGCCCCAGGGGTCCGACGCTGGTCAGCCCCGGCTGTTCAACCCACCTCCGGGGCATCTGCTCCCGGCGGCACGGCGGCCTTCCGCCTCCGGTCAAAGCGGCTGCCTCTCCCCTGCAGCAGCACAGGCCTCCCGTGACACAACCTGCAGCCACGCAGACCGGGCCGTCATCTGCTCCCGCAGCGCGACCTCCCCCTGCCACCGCGGCACCGGGTGCCCAGGCCGCCGCCGAAGCGGCCACGGAACCACCGCAGCAACGGGTTCCGGTACCAGCGGTGCCACACAGACGGGTGCCTCTGCCCAGGCAGACGCCGCCAGCCCCACGGCCGGCTCAGAAACCGTCGTGGCACGGGCCACTTCCTCCGCGCCCAGGGGCCCCGCCCGCTGGAAGGCGCTGGACAAAGATCTCAAAGACGCATCAGCCTGCTGGAGCAGGCCACCACCTTCGTTGCGCGTCCGCTGGTGGCGCCGGGCATCGCCCCTGGCCTTCATGGTGCTGGTGGGGGCGGCGGCAGGCTTCACCGGCATCCAGGCCGGCACCTTCGTGGTCGTCGTGGCCACCGTGGTGGGCGCCTACATGGCGCTGCAACATCGGCGCCAACGACGTGACCAACAACATGGGGCCCGGCCGTGGGGCATTGCGCTGTCACTGGGCAGCGCCCTCATCATCGCCGCCGTGTTCCGAAACCGCCGGCGCCATGCTGGCCGGCGGTGATGTGGTCAACACCATCGCCTCGGGCATCGTCTCGCCCGAGCTGGTCCAGAACAGCAACATCTTCGTGCTGCTGATGATGGCCGCCCTGCTGGCCGCCGCCCTGTGGCTCAATCCGGCCACCTAGCATCGGTGCGCCCGTCTCCACCACCATGCCGTGGTGGGGGCGTGGTGGGAGCCGGCGTCATGGCGGCCGGCGCCAGTTCGGTGCACTGGTCCAGCATGCTGGGCATCACCGCCAGCTGGGTGATCTCGCCGGTCACCAGGCGGGGGTCATCGCCGCGGCGCTGCTGGCCTTCATCAAGGCCCGCATCCTGTATACCGACGACAAGCTGGCCGCCGCCCGCCACTGGCTGCCCATCCTCATCGGCTTCATGGCCGGTACCTTTGCCACCTACCTGGCGCTCAAGGGGCTGTCCAGCGTGACCAGCATCGGCCCGTTCACCTCGCTGCTGGCAGGCATCGTCGTGGGTCTGGCCTCCTGGAAGCTGTCCGTCCCCGTGGTGCGCCGCCAGTCCACCGGGCTGGAAAACCGCAAGAAATCGGTCCGCAAGCTGTTTGCCGTGCCACTGGTGTGCTCGGCCGCCCTGCTCTCCTTTGCCCATGGCGCCAACGACGTGGCCAACGCCGTGGGTCCGCTGGCCGCCATCGTGCACGCGGTGGAATCGGGCGAGGTGGGCGGTGATGTCGGCATCCCGTTCTGGGTGATGGCCATCGGTGCGCTGGGCATCAGCTTCGGCCTGATGCTGTTCGGGCCCAAAGCTCGTCCGCCTGGTGGGCAGCGAAATCACCAAGCTCAACCCCATGCGCGCCTACTGCGTCGCGCTCGGCGGCGCTGACCGTCATCATCGCCTCGTGGCTGGGCCCTGCCGGGTGAGTTCCACATCGCCGTGGGCGCCATCTTCGGCGTGGGCTTTACCGCGAATGACTATGCCGAGCGCCAGTCCCGCGCACTGGGCGAGCTGCAGACCGCGGGTCCGCCCGCCCGAAGCGCGCAAACGTCCGGTGCGGCGCTCGCGCTCCCTGGCGGCCGCCTGGGCTGGTGACAGTGCCCGTACCCGCCGGGGCGCTGGCGGCGCTGCTGTTCCTCATTCTGCAGCGGATTTGCATGGCGTGAGTGCGGCTGAACCACACCAGCAACGTTGAACTGGGATACCCAGGATCAGGCAGGTACGCTCAAGCCTGCGGAGGATCAAGCCATGCACGATGATCGATCTGATCGATGAGCGGGCGTTCAGCTGCGAGCGACGAAGCTGAAGCGCAGTTCTATGAGTCAGTGGAGCGGGAGATTGAACAGACCCCTGGCCGAAGGTCTCCCATTGAAGAAGACGAGGCAGAACGCCGGATCAGGGCTGTCATTGCCAGGTTCGCCAAGGCGAACGTCGGAGAAAGCAGATGAAGCGACTCCGCCTGACATGGCAGGATCGTGCATACAGCAATATGAACACCAGATAGCCTGGATTTGCGGCGGGTCGATCCAGAATGCTGAACGGATGGAACAACGGGTCCGCGCCTCGCTATCGCTACGCAGACCAACCCGCGATTCGCTGGTCAGCCTCCGCCGAACAGGCACAAGACAGTTAGAGTTGCCAGATTACTGTTTTTCTACAAGATTCACGACGACCGAATTGAGATCGTCAGCGTAAAACACGGTGCACAGAACATCTGATCTCCCAGGCCGCCCCAAGCGCCCGGTAAGTCAGAAATTTCGCGCGACTCCAAGACGCAACAAACGCCAACGGCCCCCGGTGAGGCGTGATCAACAGACCCAGAGGACCACATGAGCAGCATCTTCACCAGAATCATCAACGGCGAAATCCCCGGCCGCTTCGTCTGGCGCGACAGCGAATGCGTGGCCTTCATGGACATCCAGCCGATATCCAGGGGACATCTGCTGGCCGTGCCGCGCCGAAACCGACCGCTGGCATGACCCTGCCCCCAGATTTGCCGCCCATCATCTTCGCGCCGTGGCGCACAGATCGCCGCCGCCCTCGATCAGTTGTCCGAACGCAGCCGTGTCGGCCTGATGATTTACGGGTTTTGACGTACCGCACACCCACATCCACGATGCCGGCCGACAGCATGGCGCGGTTCGATCCCATGCCGACAAAAACGCCCGGCCCGAGGATCTGGACGCCATGGCCGGAAATCCGCGATGCCCTGCGTGCGCGCATGGGGCGAATGTGCCCGAAGACTGAAGTTGCAAAGGGGCCGGTCGAGCATCACGGAAGGACAGGGCGCTGGCATAACACCGGTTTCAGGCTGCCCCTCACTTGATGACCTGCCTTCTGCAGGTCTCGCTTTCTGCACCCAGACGCGAGCAACAACAAGACTCCCACAAAACCACAAATGAATGAGATCAGGAGACGGCGGAAAATCACGCATGAGCCACCCCCACCAGCCGTTTTTATTGGCAGCACCAAGAAGAATACACCAAGCAGAACGAAGCAAAAACCAGTAGCACAACAAACGAGCGCAGGCAGCTTAATTCTGGACTGGGAAGCGCTTCCGCCATGAAAACCAGCAGGCAGAACAAACAACAAAAACAATATAACAACACATAATCACCCTATATTCGACATCAACATGTCTGACACCCTCATGCCCGCATTATTACGCATTGAAAACATTCCAATTTTTCGTATCCACGAACTCAATCTCGCAAACAAACGGCGTCAACCAGCCACCTTTGTTGCGCGTGTAATGTACCCAGCATGAAACCTGCGGTAGTTCAGGCCATCAATCCGATGCGATAACCGACAGGTTGGCTGCATCGATTCAATCGGACAGCACTGCCTTGCTTTCACCGGAACTCAGGGTTGATCACGTTGCCCGGGACGGATCGAAATAATCACAACATGTCGGTCTGGGGCGGCTTTTTATATCCCTCTTAGAAAATCAACAATACATTTTTCTTCGCACAAACTCAACACAAAACGAGGGTCCACAGCACAAAGATATAATCTTTCCAACCGTTTTCGGGATCCAGCTGGCAGCGATGCAAACCGACGATTGACGACCAGATTTCCATAGTCGTTACAACCCAATACGAGCGCACACCTCTCCTTTCACCCAGCAGACCATACCACACGAGAAAACCCAAAGCCACAAAGAAGATATCGACATGAAAATATCATAATCCTCTCATCAGCACGCAGTATAACTGCTGGCTGCTTCAGCAAGACAATACCTGCTAACACCGCCTCGTACAGCTCGAGACTGCCGTGGCCACTCCAAATCCCACAGCTCTGTTAACCGCCCGTCGCCGGCAACCCGCTCCAGCTCCAGCTCTTATGGGACCTGCTGCATGGCCGCGACCTCACAAACCCTAACGTGCTGCAGGATTTGCCGATGTGCAAAAGCACCAGCTAGCTCAGCTTCGCAGTGCATGCTGGCCAGCGACATAAGGCCAAAATAGCACCTTCCGTCTCCTTCGCTTTCGCTATCTTCGACAACGCCGCCAGCTGCATCGGTTTACCCGTCGTCTCGAACATGCTCGTTGATATCATTCTGACTGAACGCGCGCCCGGTGTCTGCGGCGTCGCGGACACCGCCAGGCCTGGCACTGCTGCGAAAAGCCTGCGTGGAAAGACTTAATGCCGGCAGCGCTCAGCGCGATGATGGTAGCCGATGCGTTCGAACGTGTTCATATAGACTCCTGTTTGAGTCGAACACAGCAGCAAGTCTCGAAAGACTCCCCGAGGCAACGCGCATTTGGCGGTGCTGCAACACCGCTAATTCCTGTTGCAGCGTGATGAAACATCCCGTGGTCAGCGATACCTCCGGCTGTCCCGCATGAATCAGATGGACCTGGAAGCTCCAACTGCTGTACCGCACACCACGACTTTTGCCGCTGTGGTGCCTTTGCAGAAATCAGTTCTCCAGCTTTGTCGTGTCCGCCCGTAGCCGGCGCTTAGTGACCGCGGCCGGGAACTTCGCCCGCCAGATCAGATCTTTCCATCCCGTCCCGTCTGCCACATGTCAAGGAACTGGCGCGGCTACAGGTTCGAGTTTGCCGAGGCTTGGATCCGCCAACCACACCGTATCTACCGCTGATGCCGCGCAACGCGCTTCGAAAGTGATCATCGCGCAGAACCTGCATGTAGACCACAACCGGCGATTTTCAGCTGCGCCATACTGCTCCCAACTGGCAGCGAGCTTGAGCCTAGAATCCGAACTTTGGCGAGCACGGGACCCTATCACTTCAAAGCTCGCCTGCGCATTTCACTCATCCATTGCCTTCAGCAGATCCTCCTCCGTCGCTTTCTGTCCGTAGAGTCCGTTGAGCAGCGGTAGCCAGTAAGCGGCTCCGCATGAGAATAGTCCTGATCCTCTTCAGCCACCTGCCTGTCCCGCAGCGCCTTCCAGTTTTTACCGGAATCTGGCGCTTGACGACAGCTCCCGACAAGACAAACACTGTCCCGGCCCTGGCTTTGGTTGTTTCCGTTTGGCGGCAGCGGTGACTGTTTTCTTGCCTTTATCTTTTCCGTGATGATCCTTGCCTGATTCGTCACCCCGGTGGGCTGGGCGCTCTGGCCCTACATCACCGGGCATTACGATGAGGCTCACGAGGCAGGCTACCAGCACACGGCTAGCGACAGCGACACTTTGATGATCATGGCCGCTGCCCTCATCAGAAGGTATAGAAAGCCAGTTCACACGCGCATTTCTGCGCCCTGGTTTGCCCGAAGCGTGCTTTTGACCGTGATCGTTGAGGGTATGCCTGCCGCAAAAACCGCATCGACGGCAACAGAAGACTGGTGTCACTGCGGCTGATATCATCTGCGTTTCCATTGACCTTTTCTGCGCCCTGTCTCTCGTCCACTGCAGCCCAGTGGTGAGTGTCACCCGGTCGTGACGGCACGTCCGGATGGACGGATTCAGTGCACCGGCAGACTCCCTTCGTGATCGTTGACGAGGTCGTCTTTGGCAACCGCGGGATTGAACCGGTACTACCCTACGGCGACAACGCTGGGTCGAGCACATAACGCGGTGAATCCAGCGCAGCTGATCTGAACGACGTTGCTGGACGAGCGAAGGTGCGGCCCCAGCGCATACACTTCGGCAAAACCCGAAACGCCGGATGATCGTCCTCTTCCACGAACTTGTGTGGTTGACCCCCAGCGAGTTATCGGCAAAAATAGTTTTGATGGAAGCCCATATTTACCGTCATTCTCACGCACTCGCTCGCTGGTATGCACGGGTAACTGCCCGCGCCAGAACCTCTGTTTTGGTAATACCACTACGCAGCCCGTCGTGCCCACCCAGGGTGTCACGATTGCTGGAGCGCTCGCGCAACCGCGGTGGCACCTGCACAAACGGGGTTGGCCCCGTTCCGACCCGAATGGGTGCGGCTCCTGCCGAAACACCATTGCACGGCGATCCACGACTGGCGGAGGAGACGACGCGTCCAGCTTGAACTTCCCCTTGTCCGTCACCAGATCCTCGACGGTCCAACGGCAGTTCCTGCCAGCGCGAGGCACGCATGAAGGCCCAATGCTGCCAGAAATGAGTGGCTACCCGTGAAGCTCCGGAGAAGCCACGTCACATAAATTTGTAGTGATCCACGCGATGGTTGACGACCCAGCCGTCATCGACTGTCAAACGGCGTGTTTACTCATACAAAACCAGACAAATCCGGCGCAACAACAAAACATGACTGTCATCACGTGAGCAAACCGTGCCACGCGCGGCAAATGCGAGGTGGCACAGCTGATCGGCGCCGCTTTCAGTCATTCAGCGCGCTAATCTTTACCGATCTGCATGAACGCAGACCAGCCAGGAATTTGCTGGGCCTCATTTCGTTGCCCCCTCCCCCGAATCAGCGCTCAGACGACTCGCCTCAACCCGCCTCGCGCGTCTCCCCACCCCAGCATGAACTACACCTGCCCCCACCCCGATAATCGCAGATACTTCACCATCAGCGCTGCCGACACGGCAAAAGCCGGCACGGTCAGCGCCATGGCCACCTGTGAGAAGTTCCAGCCAGCGTTGAGCATCCAGGCGCCGGCAAAGGCCGAAATGATCGCCCCGGTGCGGCCAATACCATGCATCCAGCTGTTGCCGGTGGCCCGGGCCGGCAGTGGAAGAAGTTGGTCGACAGCGCGTTCATCCTCGTAGCGCACCCCTGCTGAAGCCCACGCCGATCAGAAACGCCACGACGCACATCAGGACGTAGTGGCCCGCAACGCTACTCATCAGCAGCAGCATCACGGCGCCGGTGGCGTAGGCCAGCGCCAGCATCCGGTGCGGGCTGTGGCGGTCCATCAGCCAGCCCAGCATCACCGAACCCAGCGGCCCGCCCAGCTGGAACATCGCGCTGATGATGGACGCCTCATTGGTCTGCATGCCGGAGTCGCGGATCATGGTCGGCATCCAGCTGCCCAGCAGAAACACCAGGAACAGGTGCAGGAAGTACGCCAGCCACAGCATCAGACTGCCCAGCCGGTAATGGGCGTTGAGCACGATCCGCACGGGGTTGGTGGCCCCTTCCACCTTCGGCGGCTCGGGCACCACATAGGGTGGTCTGCTCATCCGTGCAGCCGGGCGCGCGAGTGCTCGACGATGCGGCGTATCTCGCGCGCGGCTGCCGCCCCGGTGCACCAGAAAGGTCAGCGATTCCGGCAGAAACGAACGCCATGACCACACTCAGCAGCAGGGGCACGGCGCCCCCCAGCACGAACACGCTCTCCCAGCCATGGTGGGGCACCAGCCACGCCGACAGGAACCCGCCGCCTGCTGCCCCCACCGTGAACCCGGAAAACACGATGGTCACCAGCAGCGAGCTGCGCGAGGCCGGCGAGACCTCCCGCGCAAAGGTGGCCACCATCGGCATGATCCCGCCCATGGCAAAAACCCGCAATGAAACGGCAGACGATGAACTGCCAGCGGCTGTCGGCAGCAGGCCACCAGCAGCGTGAACAACCCGAACAGCATCACGCTGCTGCACGGCACCCGGCGCCGCCCGAAACGGTCTCCCAGCGGCCCGGCCGTCAGGGCGCCCAGCGTAAGGCCCACCAGCGCCGCACTCAGCACTCGGCGCCAGGTCATCGTTGGTCCAGCCCCAGGCTTCCTGGAGCGCCGGCCCCACGAAGCCCGCTGATCACCACATCGAAGCCGTCCATCACCACCACCAGGAAGCACAGCAGAATCATCCATTTCTGCCACCGCCCCACCGGACGGCTGTCGAGCAGTGCGCGCACGTCGATGGTGTCGCTCGAAGGCATGTCTGCGTTCCTCCTCGCCCGTTCAATACGCAATCCGCGCCAGCCGGCGCGGCGTGGCGGCATCCGTCGTGGGCAGCCCGAACCAGGACAGGTAGGCCGGAATCTGCTCGAACAGCATGTCGGTGCCCACCTGATACCGGCAGCCCTGCGCCTTCACCGCCGCCAGAAACGGCGTGATCTCGGCCTTCAGCACCACCTCGCCCACAAAAGCGTCCGGCGAGATGCGGTTCACGTCCATGGGCATGGGGTCACCGGCCTTTCATGCCGAGCGACGTGGCGTTGACCACCACGTCGAACCCGGCCGGATCGTTCTGTCCCGGCGCCACCCGGAGCGCCGGATAATGGTGTGCCAGCCGCGCCGCCAGCCGCTGGCAGGCAGCCATGTCGATGTCGTACAGGGCCAGCCGGTCCACGCCCGCAGCCGCCAGCGAAGCCAGCAATGGCCGACCCCACGCCGCCACACCCCACCACCAGCGCCGAATGAGCCGCCGGATCGATTCCCCGGGTGCGCAGGCTGCGCACGAAGCCCTCCCCATCGAACATGTCCCCCTCCAGCCGGCCGTCGGCACCACGCCGCACCGCATTGCAGGCCCCGGCAATCTGCGCCGTGGCCGACACCCGGTCCAGCAGCCCGCAGGTGCTCACCTTGTGCGGCATGGTGATCAGCGCCCCACCACATTCTCTGCCGTGAAGAGCGCCCGCAGCAGCGCCGGATAGCCGTCTGGCTGCGAGGCAAAGTACCACCACCACATCGAGGCCCGCCGACTGAAAGTAAGGGTTATAGATCAGCGGTGCCTTGAAGGTTTGGGTGGGATAACCGATATGCGCGATGAGCCGGGTGTTGCCGCTGATGTCCATCGATGTTCACGATAGGGATGGATGAGGGAGCCGAAGATGGCCCGTACCAGCATGCCACCCCCTCGACCTGTCATGCCTGCCTCCGGTACGGGCAAGACACGGTATTTTGCATCAAGCGGCGGCAAGAGAAATGGGGGGCTGGACCCGGGTACATTGTGGAGGCTACGCGGAATCGCCCTTCTGACGGTCGGGTTTCAGGGTAAACCATGCCACGGTACCGGCAAGCCCGCCGGTGAACAATCCAGACACCAGCGCCCTGATCTTTCCTCACTCCCGCTTCAGAATCCGGTACCCCAGGCCCGGCGCGATCCGCATCACCAGCCGCAACAGCCGGGATTTGCCCACGCAGCACTCATCGGTACCCCGCTCGATGGCCGTCACCAGCGCTTCGGCCACCGCCGACGGCGACATCTTGCCTGTGCCCCGCCCCGCCGTCATGCGGGTATCGACCAGCGGCGGGATCACTTCCTGTACCCGCACATGGGGTGCAGACACTTCCACCTGATAGCGCAGCGACCGCGTAAAGGAGCGCAGCGCTGCCTTGGTGGCACAGTAGACCGGCGCCGACTGCTTGGGCGCCAGGGCCAGCCCCGTGGTCACATTGACGATGGCCGCCTCGGGCTGGCGCGCCAGCAGGGGCAACAACCCGGCCGACAGCATGATGGGGGCTTCCAGATTCAGTGCCAGCTCCAGTGAGGCTGCGGCCTGAATCTGCGTCAATCCGGCCTGCATGAAGTCCAGCGCATGCTGGACGGCCGCATTGTTGACCAGTACGGCAAGATCGGGATGCGTCGACACAAGCCAGGCAATCAGGGCCTCGCGGTCGGCCGCCGACGCCAGATCACAGCGCCGGAACGACACCCTCGGCCCCGGCAGCTGCCCGGGTTCATGACGGGCACAGGTCACGACCTCGGCGCCACGCGCCACCAGCTGCGTCACGATGGCCGCACCAATACCCTCGGTACCGCCAGTGACGAATGCCTTTTTGCCTTTCAGATGCATGGGGTGCGTCTCCTTTGCAGAATCCGCTGCAGGGGCGCTGGTTCTGCGTCCTTGCTGCAGCGGGCATGTCAGCCCCTCTCTCGCAGGTAGCGGGCATGCAGATCACGCAGCGCCTGACTGGGTTCCGGCAGATCGGTCAGGGCATCGATGAAAACATTCATGTGGGATCAGCCTGCCGGCGACGGTTGCGTCTGGTTTCCAGCACCATGACCGTACCGAAAAGCCGCGCGCATAGACCAGCGAAAGCCAAAACGCCCGCATGGCGGTGTGTTCGGAGATCCAGGTCAGGACGAAACACCAGTTGACAACCCAGGCTGACCGCAAGAAACGTCACAAAGGACGTGACATAAATACGCAGGGCGCGGGATGGCCTGCGCATGAAATACCAGCCGAGGCAGCTGCCGACGGCACCTCCCTGAATCGCCCCAGCCACGACATTGTTCATATCAAAAGAAGCCATGTCTCCTCCCGGTTGTGCCCGACATGAACGACACATGCCTGGCTCATGAAAACTGCGCCTCCGCCTCGATCCACGCCCGAACCTTCTGCATGGCGGGTGTACCCGCACGCCGAACCGGGGGCACACACATGGTAGCAGTACCCTTCCAGCACTGGCCCCGGCAGCACCTCCAGCAACCCCGTCTCCAGTTCCCGCGTCAGCAGCGGCAATCCCAGCAGCGCCACCCCCTGCCCCGCCACCGCGGCCTGCACGGCCAGCGTCCCGTCCGAATAGCGGTTCCCCGGCGTCAGTGCATCCGCTGGAAGTCCCGCCGCTTCGGCCCAGGCCGGCCAGTCGAATACCCGATGGGCCGGGCCGGTACCACGTCAGCCAGATCAGCGGCCAGGTCCGCGGGTCGGGTCCAAGCTGCCGGCACAGCACCGGTGAAGCCACGGGAGCCAAAAGCGCTCCCAGAACAGCGGGATCGCCTCCACCCCGGCCAGCGGCTCCTGGCCATAACGGATGGCCAGATCGGCCACACCCGCATCCAGATCGGCCGTTTCGTAGGACGTGCACGTGCAACGCAATATCTGGATGCTGCCCCTGAAAACGGGCCAGCCGGGGCACCAGCCACTGCGCGGCAAACTCGGGCGTCATCGACACGGTCACGGTCTGCCGCAGCGGATGACGGATACGGTCACACAGGCGGCGATCTCCTGCAGGCCACGGCTGACACCAGCCTGCAGCTGCTCGCCTTCGGGCGTCAGCGTGATGGCACGCACCTGCCGGTGGAACAGCGCGCACAGCCCAGCGCCTCTTCCAGCGTCCGGATGCGGTGGCTGACCGCCGTCGGGGTGACCGACAGCTCGGCGGCCGCCGCCTGAAACTGCTCAGCCGGGCAGCAGACTCGAACACCTGCAGGGGCATCGAGGGAAAAGCGAAAGGGATCGGGCATGGTGTCGGGGTCCAGTGCTACCGACATTCCACAAATGCGGGCTTGAGGCCAGGCTCGGGTTTCCAGATTCCGGACCCGGGGCCTGGAGTTCCGGGCTTCGTGCTTCGTGCTTCGTGCTTCATGCTCCGTGCTCCGTGCTCAGCTCCGTGCTCCGTGCTCCGTGCCCGTGCTCCGTGCTCCGTGCTCCGTGCCCGTGCTCCGTGCTCCGTGCTCGTGCTCCGTGCTCCGTGCTCCGTGCTCCGTGCTCCGTGCTCCGTGCTCCGTAAAAGGATGATGCCATCTCATCCATGGGATGAAAAACATCGTTTGTCACGCCGGCAGGTCTTTTCAAACAATACCAGCACATGAACGATGCTCATCTGCCGTGATCGGCGAATAGCTGATTGGCACCTTGCGTATTCCGCCAATCGTGACCGACGGTTCCGGCATCGTGACCGCACAGTCCATTCATCGTGACCTGTCCGGCTCCGGATTTTCTGGGTCCCGGAAGCTTCGAACAGGCCATTCCTTCCACAACCCGTCCAAATCCTGCTGAATCCGTTTCTCCGATATGACCACCCTCCTTCACCTCGACGCCAGCGCCCGCGCTGGTCTCTCCGGTACCGACCCTTTTCGGCTCCCATACCCGGCGCCTGTCGCGCCGCTTCGTGGAGCAGTGGTTGCAGCACGAACCCGATGCCCGCGTCATCTATCGGGACGTGGGGCCAGAATCCGCCACCGCCGGTCACCGGCCGGTGGATTCACGCCGCCCTTCACCCCGAGGCCCAGCGCGAGCCGTGGATGCGCGAGGTGCTGCGCACCAGCGATGAACTGGTGGACGAGCTGCTGGCCGCCGACATCATCGTGGCCGGCGTCCCCAGTACAACTTTTCGGGCCGCCGGCGCAGTTCAAGGCATGGATCGACAACATCGTGCGCGTGGGCCGTACCTTCGGCTTCGACCGCAACCGGGAAGGCGCCCCTCACTGGCCGATGCTGACCGACATGAACAAGCGCGTGGTGGTGCTCAGCTCACGGGGCGACTACGGCTACGACGGTGGCCAGATGGCCGGCTGGAACCATGTGGAGCCGGCCGTGTTCACGGCACTGCGCTATCTGGGCATCACCGACGCGCACAGTGTGGCCGTGGAATACGACGAATCTCGGTGACGAGCGGCTGCAGCAGTCGCTGCGGGAGGCCGAGGCTGGGGTGACGAAGTGGCAGCAAGCATGCGGCTACCAAAGACAACCAATAACCTCCGTCGCCTTGCCCGGTGCCATTGATCCGCCGACTGTTCATGGCGCCAACCGATTTCTCGCACCAGCAATGCGAGTTTCCCACCCTTCGGCAGAATCCCAGGCGGCGTGTCCCACGCCGCATAACAGCTCGGTCATATGCCCGGTCAATAATCACGGGCACCATGTCTGCAATCGACGATACGGATAAAACCTTCTTCAACTGTATAAAATATCAGATAACTCCGTACGACCGCCTGTCGTGACCCACGGGCTGCAGAGACGGGGCGCCGAACGGGGAAAGCCGCAGATACTTCAATCGTTCACGCACCTCATTGCGCAGATGCTTTGCACCAGCTGAGAACGCTCCGCCACCCATTGCATGGCCTGCTCGTAATCCATGCGTGCCCCGGACGCCAGCGCACCCTGTAACGCTTCATGCGCCTCCTCGCCCTTTCGGCTGTAGCGTGCCTCGGCGCTCCGGATGATGCTGTCGATACTGGCCTGCACTTCCTCGTCGTCGACATCCGGCGAAGGGTCATCCAGATTTTCCTCGATACGAGCATTCACGGCCGCGTAGAAACGCGCCTCGCTTCTGCATCCACCAGCCTGGGAAACAGCTGTGCCTTCTTCATTGCCATCGCAAAGCCCTCCATCACCGTAACGAGTGTACCTGCAGTGCCCTTGCACTCACAACCACAGCAAAAAACCGGCCACTCCACCCCCACACGGGAGCAGAACTGACCGGTTTCCGTCCAGCCTCTTCCACCCGGCCACACGGGGCGGCCCGGCAGGTTCAGCTGACCTTCATCAGGCGATCGAGGCTTCGTAGATCGACTGGATGGCGGAGTCCAGCGCCTTGTTGAACTCGACGTCGGACTGCTTGGCACTCAGGCCCTCGGACAGCGCACGGCTGAATGAGGCGATGATGCCCTTGTTGCGGGCAAGGCGGCGGTTGGCTTCTTCACGGTTGAAGCCGCCGGACAGGGCCACGACCTTCAGGACTTTCGGGTGGGCGACCAGGGCGTCGAAGGCGCCATCCACTTCGGGGATGGTCAGCTTCAGGATGACGGGGGCCGACACCTTGTCCAGACGGGCCAGGATGCCTTTTTTCAGCGTTTCTTCGATGGCGGCACGGTTGGGCGAGTTGATGTCCACTTCCGGCTCGATGATGGGCACCAGACCTGCGGCCAGCACTTCTCACCCAGCGCGAACTGCTGGTCCAGCACCTCGTTGATGCCTTTCTCGTTGTTCTCGTACACGACCGAGCGCTCTTTTCGTACCGAACACGCCCTTGGCCTTGGCACGGGCCAGCAGCTCTTTCAGGCCCGGGATCGGCTTCATCAGCTGAACGCCGTCGGCCTTGTCGGCCAGGCCCTTGTCGATCTTCAGGAAGGAACGACTTTCTTCTCTTCCCACAGGTACTGGGCAGCGTCCTTGCCGTTGAACTTGCCGTCCAGCGTCACTTCGAACAGGATGGCGCCCACCACGCGGTCACCGGTGAAGGCCGGGCTGGAAACGATGCGCTCGCGCATCTTGTGCACGAGTTCGAACATTTCCTTGTCGTTGCTGTATTCGCTTTCGTCCACGCCATACAGCTTCAGGGCCTTGGGCGTGCTGCCACCGCTCTGGTCCAGTGCAGCGATGAAGCCCTGGCCCTTGGCGACGCGGTCGCGTTGTTCAGTGGTGATTGACATGGCGGGAGTCTCTCCTCAGTGAAAGGTGGGTGTTGCCGACCCGGCGTACAGCCCCGTAAACCTCACAGGTGCCTGCCCCGATCAGCCCGCAAACGATTTTAACAGGCAATCGCATCGCCCACCGGGATGCCCGTACGCGCCCCTCCAGGTCTGCGGCACTGCGCCATGAATGTCATTCAACCCGTTGATATCCCTTTGGAAACGGGCAGGGTTGTCATCTCTGGGACAGCGATTCTGTGCCATGCCGGAGCTCCATGCAAGGCAAGCCACCTGTGCGCAAAGACGACCTCGGGTGAAAGCTGGGTTTACGGAAGACGGCTCTGGTGGGCGCGGCACGGGGGAGCGGGGGACTCCTGCGGCTCATACACTCACTGTGGTTTGATGCCCACGACCTTCGTCGTGGTCAACAAACCCGCAGGTCTATAACACTTCCCGACAACCGGGCTGACGCCCGCCCGTCAGGAAGTGTTCACGGCTACCGTGAAATCGCCGCAGGAGCCCCCCGCTCCCCGCACCGCTTCCCAAGCTCGCCATATCGCGGCTTCGACCGGGCTGGCAATTATTCCCTTGAGCAAGGTTTGCCCACCTTTGACGGGCAAAAGGACACCTTTCGCAGGCCCGAGCCAGACTGGAGTACTGATCCAGTAAAGCCATGGAGGAATTCACCGATCCTGGTCAGACCCTGCAAAAGATGAAGAATGCCTTTCCGGGACTGGAGCCACTGCCCTCCAGGACAAGCGCGCCCGGAGCGGGATGCCACTGCGGCGATTTCTGCGGTAGGCGTGAACGACTTTTCTGACAGTCGGGGCGCAGCCCCGATTGTCGGAAAGTGTTTTAGCCCTGAGGTTTGCTGACCACGACGCAGGTCGTGGGCAACAAAGCTTCAGTGAGCGTATGAGCCGCAGGGGCATACCGCTCCGGGGCGCGTGCCACAACGAAGTCGTCTTCCATGAAACCCGCACCGTCACAACGAAGCCGTCTTCCATGAAACCCGCACTGTCACAGCGGAGAGGGCCTTCCATGGAACCCGCACCCTCGCAGCGAAGTCATCTTCCCAGCCGCAAAAAGAAACGGCCGCCAGCCCCGAAAGGAACCAGCGACCGCCCATTCACCCGCAGAAGGAAGACCCCAGCCAGAGCAGGAGCCTTCCCCGGCGTCAGACCACACTCAATGCGGGCTGCCGATCCGGATGATCTTCAGGTTGTTGGTACCACCCGACTTGCCAACCGGCTCACCCACGGTGATCACCACCAGATCGCCCCGCTTCACCAGACCATTTTTCCAGCATCAGCCGCTCCACATCCGCCAGCACCGCCGGCATGTCGTACGAACGGTACTGCATCGCCACCGGATGGCACTCGCGGAACAGCGTCATGCGGCGGCGCGAACTCTCTTCCGGCGTCAGCGCATAGACCGGAATACCCGAATCGATACGCGTGATCCACAGCGCTGTCGAACCCGACTGCGTCAGCGACACGATGGCGCTGGCCCGCATGTGGTGCGCCGCAAACAGCGCCGCCATCGCGATCGACTGGTCGATACGCGTGAACGTCCGGTCCAGGAATGCCGTATCGAAGCCCATGGCATGGTCGGCCTTGTCGGCCTCGGCGCAGGCCTCGGCCATCGCCTTCACCGTCTCGACCGGGTACTTGCCGGCAGCCGTCTCGGCCGACAGCATCACCGCATCGGTACCATCCAGCACCGCATTGGCCACGTCGGAAATCTCCGCACGCGTCGGCACCGGCGACTCGATCATCGACTCCATCATCTGCGTGGCCGTGATGGCGATCTTGTTCAGGGTTCTTGGCCATGCGGATCATGCGTTTCTGCAGGGGCCGGAACCGCCGCATCGCCCACTTCCACCGCCAGGTCACCCCGGGCCACCATGATGCCGTCCGACGACTTCAGGATCTCTTCCAGATTGCCGATGGCCTCGTAGCGCTCGATCTTGGCGATCATCAGCGCCTTGCCGCCGGCAGCGCGGTTCAGCTCGCGCGCCATGTACATGTCGGCCGCATTGCGCGGGAACGACACGGCCATCGAAGTCGGCCTGGAAGCCGACCGCCGTCTTGATGTCGTCCATGTCCTGGCCGTCAGCGCCGGCGCCGACAGGCCACCGCCCTGGCGGTTGATGCCCCTGCGGTCGGACAGCACGCCACCCAGAATGGTCTCGCACTCGATGCGGCTGTCGGACACGCGCAGCACGCGCATGGTCATCCGGCCATCGTTGAGCAGCAGGGGTGTCACCCGGATGCACGTCGTTGACCAGCTCCTTGTAGTCCAGCCCCACCACGCTCTGGTCGCCCAGCTCGGTGGATGTCGAAGGCAAACGGGATCACCCGGGTTCAGGTTGATCTTGCCGTCGGCAAACTTGCCGATAGCGGATTTTTCGGGCCCCGCAGGTCGGCCAGCACGCCCACGTCGGTAGCCGATGCCCACGGCCACCTCGCGCACCAGACGAACCGTCTCGGTGTGCTGTTCGGCCGTACCATGGGAAAAAGTTGACCCGGACGACGTTGACCCTGCGCCTTGAACAGCGCCGGGCCAGCACTCGGGCGAATTGGATGCCGGTCCAAGCGTGGCAACGATCTTGGTGGCACGGGGAATAGTGATCATGGCGCAGCTTCCTCCCTGAATAGTGACGGCGTCTCGCCCGGGGTACGACGGCCCGATGCCCTGTAAAAGTCTGGCACGTCTGCCCCTGTGGCAGTCAGCCAGAGCGTCCCCTGGACGGCGCGTTGCGCCCCTCAATTCTGGAAACCAACTGGCATTATGCTGCAGAATTTCACATCATTGGCCTGTTGATTAATTGCAGGCCCGGCCGCACCTGTGCACGGGCGTTCTGTGGGTTTACCCAACAGAAAATGACCATCGGGCGCATCCGGGCGCCATCAATCATTCACCACAATGATGACTTCCTTCGCCATCCTCGACGATCCCGAAGAACTCCTCGAGTACGCCCGCCCCATGGCCGGCCGGCCGGACCGGCAGGAAGCCATCCTGGCCATCGATGCCGTGCACTGCGCCGCCTGCACGCAGACGCTGGCCGCCGCCATCGACGACGAACACGCCCGCATCGAGGTCAATGTGGTCTCGCGCCGTGCCCGGCTGGAGTGGGAGCTGGCCCACCATGCTGCCAGTGCGCTGCTGCAGCGGCTGGCCGACATCGGCTACGAGCCGCGCCCCCTGCCCCTGGACATGGTGGAGCGCGCCGATCCGCGCCCCCGCCGCCGGGCGCTGTGGCGGATGCTGGTGGGCGTCGTGCATGATGCAGGTGATGATGTTCTCCATTCCCGCTATCTGGCGACCAGATTCCGCCCGACCTGCAGCAGCTGCTGATCTGGGCCGAGGCCATGCTCACCATTCCGGCACTGCTGTTTGCGGCCGGGCCGTTCTTCTCGGCCGCCTGGCGTGACACCCGGCAGGGGCGCATCGGCACGACACGCCGGTGGCGCTGGGCATCGCTATCACGGTCATCACCAGCGTCGTGGCCTTTTATCAGGAGCACGAGGTCTATTTCGATTCGGTGACGATGATCATCGGCCTGCTGCTGGTGGCCCGCTGGCTCGAATCCCGTGCCCGCGAGAAGGCCGCCGCCGGCCTGGGCAACAGTCTGGCCCGGCTGCCCGAAGCAGCCGACCGCCTGCGCCCCGACGGCAGCATCGAGCGCGTCTCGCGCCGGCGCCTGCAACCCGGCGACCACATCTCGGTGCCGGCCGGCACCACCTTTGCCGTGGATGGCCTGATTCGAAGGCCAGAGCGAGGTGGACGAGTCGCTGCTGACGGGGAATCCGAACCGCAGCCACGCGGGCCGGGCATGCCGGTGGTGTCGGGCAGCCTGAACCTGCGCGATCCGCTCATCGTCGAAGTGACGCACCGCGCCGCCGATTCGCGGCTGGCCGAGCTGAACCGGCTGATCGAGCGGGCCTCCACCAGCCGCCCATCGGTGCTGCGCACGGCCGACCGCTATGCCGGCCCCTTCCTCGTGGCGGTGCTGCTGATCGCCCTGGCGGCCGGTATCGGCTGGTGGTTCATCGATCCGGCGCGGGCACCGTGGTTGCCGCCGCCGTGCTGATCGTCACCTGCCCGTGCGCCCTGGCCCTGGCGGCCCGTCCGCCCTGCTGGCCACGCTGGGCGGACTGGCGCGGCGCGGCATCATCATCGACCGCAGCGACACACTGGAGAGCCTGGCGCAAAGCCGCGTGATGCTGTTCGACAAGACCGGCACGCTCAGCACCAGCACCCCCACACTGACCGTGGCCGGCACCTCCCCCGGCCTGACGGCCGCCGACGCACTGCAGCTGGCCGCCCGCATCGAGCGCAGCTCACTGCATCCGGTGGCAAGAGCGTTTGCGGAGGCGGCCGGCAAGGTGCTGAAAACGGATGTGACATCCACAGTCACAACAGCGGAATCCACAGTCACGACAGCAGAAGATGGGGTCGCACCAGAAGCGCACACAGCCCAAACCTCGAGAACGCGGCAGCGCCACCAGAAAATCACGCAGCCCAAAGCCGATGGCACTGTGTCCGAGGCTTCGGCAACGGCATCGCCCCCTCTACCGGCAGAACTAGCCTTCGGCGAGGCCCGCATTCTGGAAGTGACCAACATCCCCAGCGGTGGTCTGCAGGCCCGGTTCGACCTCGGGGGTATGCTCTGGGATGCAAGCATCATCCCTGAACATGCATTTATCAGCCTGCATCTTTCAGCCACTACACACTGAAGAAACGGCAACCGCAACACAGGAGCACCGGACAGCTGACGCAGGTAATGCATCGCAGACCCTCCCTGAACGTACACGGCCATACCCCAACAATCGTCCCAACAATCACCCCAACAACCTTCCCGGCAACCCTCCCTTCTCTGCAGCCCCCCTGCACGCCCGCTTCCACCTGCAGTGGAAACCCTGCGTCCCGGTGCGGCCACCACGGTGCAGCAGCTGCGGGCCGACGGTGTACAGTGCCCGATCGTCTCGGGCGACCACCCGAACGGGTGAGGCAGCTGGGCCGGCAGCTGGAGCTTGCCGATGAGGCCCCGCACGCCGGCGCACGGCCCGAGGGACAAGCTGGCGCTGATGCAGCACCCGCAGCAGCAGGGACAGCGTGTCACCACTGGTGGGCGATGGCGTCAACGATGCGCCGGTACTGTCGCGGGCCGATGTGTCGGTGTCACTGGCCAGTGCGGCACCGCTGGCGCAGCACGCCGACATCCTGTTGCCGTCCGAACGGCTGGATGGCCTGCTGGCGGCCCGGCAGGCCGCCCGGCGGGCACTCGCCATCGTGCACCAGAACCCGATCTTCTCCTGCCTCTACAATGTGCTGGCCATTCCACTGGCGGTGGCCGGCCTGGTGCCGCCCTGGCTGGCGGGTCTGGGCATGGCCGGCAGTTCGCTGGTGGTGGTGCTCAACGCGCTGCGCGCAGCGCGCTGAGCTGCCCACGCTCCCCGTCCATGCAGCTCCGCTTTCCCGCCCACGCAGCGCCATGCGCGCGGCCTGGGCTGCATTTCCGATCCGCATTCCCTGCCCCCGCTCACAAGTCCCCTGCCCCCGGCCCACATTCCCTGGCCTGAGCTTCCCTGGCCCGGCATGGCCGGAACACCATCGCCCCTGCCACACCGCTCCATCATGGACATTCTCTACACCCTCATCCCCCTGTCCGTCGTGCTGGTGCTGGCCATCCCTGGGCTTTCTGGCCTGGGCCGTGTACGGCGGCCAGTTCGAGGACCTGGACGCCGAGGCCGAGCGCATCCTGCTGGACGATGACCGCGCGGCACCTCCCCGTCCGCAGGAGGCATCACAACCACCAGCCGCGACACCCTGTCAGCACTGCGGAAGCGCCAGTCGCCCCACCGCCACAGCGATCCTGAGCGCGCGCTGCAACCACGCCACAGCCCCCTTCCTACCCCCGACTCTGCCCAGGCTGTCATCCAGCCACCCCTGCCCGTCTGTTCCGGCCATTTCTGCGACCGGTCTCTGACGAGAACGCTTCTCATCCGCTGCCAAAAACCAGCCAACACAGCGTTTCTGTCGACAAAACCGCCGACCTGTAACGGTTCGCATCGCCCGTTCGGCGGCCAGACTGTTAACGATCCGACCGACGTTGACCCATATCAAGGCAACCTTTCACATCTGAAAGATCATCGGTGCATGGACCGTGGCAGAACTTCGCCTGCGTGGGCGCATCGCCGTCGCACGCCGGCAGCGCCATGCTTCCCGGTCATCCGGTTTTCCCCGCCTGCCCCCTCATGGCAGGCCGCACGGAACAGCCGTCCATGCTCTGAGTTATCCGCGTTTTTCACAACGTGTTTTCGCCGGCACACACAACATGACTACATCCCCACCCGCCCCCGTCGAATGGAACGACAAGGTCGTCCGCCAGTTCACCATCATGACCATCGTCTGGGGCGTGGTGGGCATGGCGGTCGGCGTCTACATCGCCGCCGAGCTGGCCTTCCCCGCCCTGAACCTCGGTCTGCCCTGGACCAGCTTCGGGCGCCTGCGCCCGCTGCACACCAACGCGGTGATCTTCGCCTTCGGCGGCTGCGGCCTGATGGCCACGGCTCACACGGTGCAGCGCACCTCGCACGTGCCGCTGTTCGCGCCCAGGCTGGCGGCCTTCTCGTTCTGGGGCTGGCAGGCCGTCATCGTCGGCGCCGCCATCTCACTGCCGCTGGGCTACACCCAGGCCAAGGAATATGCCGAGCTGGAATGGCTGCTCGACATCCTGATCGCCGCCGTCTGGGTGGCCTTTGCCATCTGCTTCTTCGGCACGCTGGTCAAGCGCCGGGTCAAGCACATCTACGTGGCCAACTGGTTCTACGGCGGCTTCATCCTGGCCGTGGCGCTGCTGCACATCGTCAACAACGCCTCCATCCCGGCCGGCCTCATGAAGTCCTACCCGGTCTACGGCGGCGTGCAGGACGCCATGGTGCAGTGGTGGTATGGCCACAACGCGGTGGGCTTCTTCCTCACCGCCGGCTTCCCTGGGCATGATGTACTACTTCGTGCCCAAGCAGATCGGGCCGCCCCATCTATTCGTACCGCCTGTCCATCGTCCACTTCTGGGCACTCATCTTCACCTACATGTGGGCAGGTCCGCACCACCTGCACTACACCGCCCTGCCCGACTGGACGCAGTCGCTGGGCATGGTCTTCTCGCTCATCCTGTTCGCTACGTCCCTGGGGCGGCATGATCAACGGCATCATGACGCTGTCGGGTGCCTGGCACCGTCTGCGTGAAGACCCCATCCTGCGCTTCCTGATCGTGGCCCTGTCGTTCACGGCATGTCCACCTTCGAGGGCCCGATGATGGCCATCAAGACCGTCAACGCGCTGTCGCACTACACCGACTGGACCATCGGCCACGTGCACTCCGGTGCGCTGGGCTGGGTGGGCCTGATCACCATGGGCAGCCTGTACTACCTGATCCCGGCGCCCGTGGGGCCGCAACCAGATGTACAGCACCAGCCTGATCGAGCTGCGACCCTCTGGCTGGCCACCATCGGCATCGCCCTGTACGCCATCGCCCTGTGGGTGGCCGGCGTCACCCAGGGCCTGATGTGGCGCGCCCTGGAGCCGGACGGCACCCTGACCTACACCTTCGCCGAATCGGTGAAAGCCAGCTTCCCGTACTACGTCGTCCGCCTGATCGGTGGCGTGCTGCACCTGAGCGGCATGGTCATCGCGGCCTACAACACCTGGCGCACCGTGCGCGGTGACACCATCGGCGGCATCGCTGCCGCCGAGGCCGAAGTGGAAGCCGCGCCGGCCGTCCAGCCCGTTCCGCAACTGAACACCGTCCAACAGGGTCACTGAACTGCCGCCAGCGCCCGCCCCTGCCTCCGCTTTTTCCCGCCACAGGCCGGTTCCGTCCGGCGGTGCGGGGGGTGGTGCGCCCAGGGGTCCTTCAAGGAAGCTCCGATGAAACTCTCTCACGAAACCATTGAAACCAACCCCTGGCTGATGATCGTGCTGATCGTGCTGGTGGTGTCGGTCGGCGGCCTGGTGCAGATCGTGCCGCTGTTCTTCCAGCGTTCCACCACCGAGCCACTGCCGGGCATGACGCCGCCCAGCGCGCTGCAGGTGGCCGGGCGCGACATCTTCGTGCGCGCGAGGGCTGCCGCAACTGCCACTCGCAGATGATCCGCCCGATGCGCGCCGAAACCCTACGCTATGGCCCCTACTCGGTGGCCGGCGAGTCGGTATGGGATCACCCGTTCCAGTGGGGCAGCAAGCGTACCGGTCCCGACCTGGCCCGCGTGGGTGGCCGCTACAGCGACGACTGGGCACATCGCCCACCTGAACGATCCGCGCAGCGTGGTGCCCGAGTCCAACATGCCGGCCTCATCCGTGGCTGGAAACCCAGATGGTCGATGCCTCCCATCAAACGGCACATGGAATCGCTGCGCGCCGTGGGCGTGCGCTCACCGACGAGGCCATTGCCGGTGCCGAAGAGGAGTGAAGGACAAGACCGAACAGCAGGCACGATCGCCTTCCTGCAGGGTCTGGGCGCGTGCGTCCGCAGAACCAGTGAGCGGAGCCGTCAACATGGACATCAACACGCTACGGGGAATCATCACCCTCCTGCTGATCCTGGTCTTCATCGGCATCGCCATCTGCGCCTGGTCCAGAAAAGAACAAGGCCCGCTTCGACGAAGCGGCAATGCTCCCGCTGAACGAACCCAACGAACCGAACGAGGCGAAACATGGCTGATTTTGTATCCGACTTCTGGTCATATTACGTCATCGCGCTGTCGGTCTTCGGCATCGTCTTCTGTCTGTTCGTGCTGATCAGCAACAGCCGCCGGCCCGAGCCGACCGCCGACAACACCACCGGTCACGTCTGGGACGGCGACATCCGCGAGGCCAACAACCCCCGCCCCGCTGGTGGATGATCCTCTTCCTGGTCACCGTGGCCTTCACATCGGCTACCTGATCTACTACCCGGGTCTGGGCAAGTTCCCGCGTCGGCGGCTGGACCTCGGTGGGCCAGTACCACGAGGAGCGTGCGCAGCTGGAGGCCAGCGTGGCGCCCATCTACGCCAGCTTTGCCGGCAAGTCGCCCGACGAGCTGATGAACAACCCGAGGCACTGGCCATCGGCCAGCGGCGGCTGTTCCTGAACAACTGCGCCCAGTGCCACGGCGCCAACGCCCGCGGGGGCCTGCACTTCCCCAACCTGACAGACAACGACTGGCTGCACGGCGGTGACTCCGAAGCCATCGTCGAGACCATCACCGAAGGCCGTCACGGGATGATGCCACCGCAGGCTGCCAACTTCGACAGCCCCGCCGACATCGAGAACACCGCCCAGTACGTCTGTCGCTGTCCGGCTCGGCCACCGACCCGATCAAGGCCCAGAAAGGGCAAGAAAGGCTTCCAGGTCTGCGCAGCCTGCCACGCCCGGACGGCAAGGGCAACCAGGACATCGGCGCTCCCCAACCTGACCGACAAGGTCTGGCTGCACGGCGGTGGCCTGCGCGGGGTGATGTACGCCATCAACAACGGCTTCGACAGCCAGATGCCGGTGTTTGGCGAAACCTTCACCAAGGAACAGATCGACGTGCTGGCCGCGTACGTGATGTCCCCTGTCGCACAACAGGAAGAACTGAGCCGTGGAAGAGCGCGTCATCCAGGTCCACCGTCCCGCGCGAGGACAAGCCAGGGGTCGGCCGGCAAGACCGCAGCCGCCGGGCGGCTGCCGAACAGAAAACCGGCAGCCTGTTCTCCAGCGGCTATGCCGCCCGCGTCAAGATCCAGCCCGCTCCGTGCGTGGGCCGCTATGACAACCTGCGGATCGCGGCGCCCTGGTCATCACCCAGCTGGTGTTCTTTGGCGCTGCCCTGGCTGATGCTGGAACGGTCGCCAGGCCGTTCTGTTCGATCTGGATGCGCGCAAGTTCCACCTGTTCGGCGCCGTGCTCTGGCCGCAGGACTTCGTCTACCTGGCGGGCCTGCTGGTGTTCTGCGCGCCTCACCCTCTTTCTTCGTCACGGCCGTGGCCGGCCGTGTCTGGTGCGGCTACCCTGCCCGCAGACGGTCTACACCGAAATCTTCCTCTGGATCGAGGCCAAACTCGAAGGCGACGGCCCCAGGCGCCGCAAGCTCGACGATGCCCTGGTCCTGGCACAGCTACGCGTGCGCGGCACCAAGCACGTGCTATGGGTGCTGTTCGCGCTGTTCACCGGCTTCACCCTCATCGGCTACTTCGCCCCCCATCCGCGACCTGCCGATGCAGATCATCCACCTGGAACTGGGCCCGTGGCAGTGGTTCTGGTTCCTGTTCTACGCCTTTGCCCTGTGGGGCAACGCCGGCTTCCTGCGCGAGCAGGTCTGCACCCACATGTGTCCGTATGCCCGCTTCCAGGCGCCATGTTCGACAAGGACACCACTGCAGTCGTCACCTATGACAAGGAACGTGGCGATCCGCGCGGCTCGCGCTCCAAGAAGGCCGACCCGGCCGCCCTGGGCCTGGGCAGCTGCATCGACTGCGGCCTGTGCGTCGAGGTCTGCCCCACCGGCATCGACATCCGCGACGGCCTGCAGTACCAGTGCATCAGCTGTGCCGCCTGCATCGACGTGTGCAACGGCGTGATGGACAAGATGGCTATGCCCGTGGCCTGATCCGCTACGCCACCGAGAACGCCCTCACCAACCACCTCGACTCGAAGGCCACCGCCAAACGGATCCTGCGCCCGCGCGTGCTGATCTCACGGCCTGATCCTGCTGGTGCTGGCCGGTGCCCTGGTGGGCTCGCTGGTCAGCCGCAACACCCTGCGCGTGGACATCATCCGCGACCGCGCGCCCTGTCGGGCATTGCCGAAAAACGGCGACATCGAGAACACCTACAGCTCAACCTGATGAACACCAGCGAACGGCCGCTGGTGCTGGATCTGGGCGTGACGGGCATGCCGAGCTGCGCATCGACGGCCAGACCCGCATCGAAGTGCCCGCCACCTCCAACCGCATGGTGCCGCTGGCCATCCACCTGCCCCCACCACCACCGAACGCCCGGGCTCGCACAACATCGAGATCACGGTCACCCCGGTGCCGCAGGAGGGCGAGAAGACACCGGCGCCAAGCCACGACGCGAGGGAACCGTGTACATGGTGCCACGCTGATTGCACGCCGCCGGCGGATGCCTCCTTCCAGGCTCCGCCGGTTTCTGCCATGGGGCCTGCACAACAGCACGCTCTGCGTTCACGCGCTTTCACCCGTTGTCTCCGGCCACTCCCGGTCACCATTTTTCAGTACCCTGCCCTTTTCACCCGCAACCTTCAGCCTGCGCCGCGCGGCCGAAAGTCCGCTTTCCTTCCACGTTCTTCCGTTCGTTGCGTTTCCTCCCGGCGCCCTTTCCGCTATCTGCTTTTCCTGCCATGGCCACCCAGTCCACCCCATCCCTGCCTCCGCAGCAACCCGCACAGCCCGTCAAGGCGTTTTTCGCAGCCACTGATGTGGCTGGTGGTCGGCATCCCGGCCGCCACCGTGGTGGCCGGTCTGTGCACCCTGTGGATTGCCATCGAGCACGCCGACCGCCCCATCGCCACCGACTACGTCAAGCAGGGGCATGGCCGTCTCGACCGACTCCCGCCGCGAACAGCACGCCGTCGAGCTGGGCGTGGCCGGCACGCTCGACATGCAGATGACGGGCAACGACACCCTGCAGGTCCGGCTGGTCATGACGCCTCCCGCGCCTCCCGCGCCTGCCCGGCTGGCCGGCACCACGGCTGCCACACCTGCCCCTGGTGGGGCGGCACGCACAGGAACGCCCGCAGCTGCCACGCACCGGCGGACGCAACCAGCACAGCCGCTGGCAGTGCCCCCGCCAGTGCAGCAGCATCCACAAGCGCAACAGCATCCACGAACGCAACAGCATCCACAAACGCAACAGCGTCCACGAGTGGTGGCACACCGGCCAGCGCCCCCCTGCCCGTTCCCCAGAAACTGCGCCTGCTGCATCCATCCGACCCGGGCAACGACATCACACTCTTCCTGCTGCCCGACGGCGAGGGGCGCTGGCAGGCCCGCCAACCCGTGACCTGGGCGCCCGGCACCCGCTGGCACATCGCCCTGAAGGCAGCGACTGGCGTCTGCCCCTGGCCGGCCTGCAAACGGTCGAGGCCCCTGCAGCACTTTCGGCTTTGACGCCCTGGCTGGCCGCCCGCCAGGCCAACGAACCCAAACCCGGCGAGCAGTCGGCCTCCGACCCGGCACGCCGCAGGGCGGGGGCAGCCGCTTCCGGAAGTGCCACCGGCACGGCCGGGGCCAGCCAGCCTTCCCCCCGCTGAGGCCCTCATGAACAGCGCCTGGCCCCTGATCTCCGCCGGCCTGCTGATGGGCGCCGGCGGCAGCCTCGCACTGCCTGACCATGTGTCTCGGGCCTGCAGCGCATGACGCTGCGGGGTATTCCCATCGTCACGGTGCGCACGACGGCTCGCCAGTTCCACCCGCGCTGGTACCCACGCCATCCTCAAACATGGCCCACGCAGCCGCGACCACTGCTGCGGGAGCGGGTGCTGCTGGGGCAGGTGCGGGTGTGGGCTGCTGGGGCTGGGGCTGGGGCCACGGGCACCGTATCACAGGCTTCCCCGCCCCTGGTTTCCAGCTGCCCGATGGCCGCTGGTGGCGTTTTCAGGCGGGCCGCGTACTGGGCTATACCCCTGCTGGGCGCTATGGCGGCGGGGCACGGTGGGCGCTCAGCTGCTGGCCGCCGCCAGCTGGCAGCCGCTGTTCGAATCCATCTGGGCTGGCATGAATGCCCTGCTCGTGCTGCTGGGCCTGTGCCTGCTGGTACTGGGGCGCGAACCGCGCTGGCTGGGCATGCTGGGCGGCCATCTGGCCCGCGCGCACCGCTGGCCCTCAAGCGCCGCACCGAATGGCTGCGAGGGCATGCTGTGGGCCCTGCTGCCCTGCGGCCTGCCTCTACACGGCACTGGGTACGGCCATTCTGGCGGCCACCCCGCTGGGGGCCGCAGCCGTGATGGCGGCCTTTGCCATCGGCACCAACGTGGGGCTCGTTCCTGGTGGAAGCCGGTGCCCGCATACGTGCTGGGCCGTGTGCCGGCGCAGGTGGCCTACCGGCTCAATGGCGCGCTGCTGATCCTGCTGGCCGCCGCGGGCCTGACGCGGCGCTGCATGGCGCGGCCCATCCCTACTGCTGACATGGGCCGCCAGACAGAGCGAGTTCAAAGCGCGACACAGCAGACGTGCCGGAAGCAATGGACACCTTCGGGGCACAGACCATGTCCCATCCTGCTGGCTGCCGACTATTGACTGCTCTGCGACTCAAGACCACGGCTCGTGCATGCGCATCGAGCGGCCATGCGGCGGGCGCCTTCGGGCGCCGCGTCGAGCATCTGGCGGGTTTCGGGCACGCCCGAGAGCACGCGCAGGCGCTCGTGCGGATGATCTGCATCTTGCGCTGCTCGACCGAAATCACCCCCTGCTCCTGCAGGCGCGACAGTGTGCGGCTGACCGTTTCGAGCTTCAGGCCCAGATAGTTGCCGATTTCTTCCCGCGTCATGCGCAGGATGAACTGCGACGACGAAAAGCCCCGCCGCATGAACCGGCGCGACAGCTCCAGCAGGAAGGCGCCGATGCGCTCCTCGGCCCGCATGGTGCCCAGCAGCATCATCAACCCCTGGTCGCGGACGATCTCGCGCGAAATGATGCGGTGCACCCGCTGCTGCAACGGCGGAAACTGCCGACCGATGGACTCCAGTTCGGAAAACGGCACCACACAGACATCGGCGTCTTCCAGCGCCACGGCGTCGGAGTGGAAGCTGCCACGGCTGATGGCATCGAACCCCAGCACATCACCCGGCATGGGAAAGCCGATGATCTGTTCACGCCCGTCGGGCGACAGCACCCGCGACTTGAAGAAGCCCGCGCGGATGGGGTAGATGGCCTCGAACGGATCGCCAGCCTTGCAGAGATAGGAGCCACGCCGCACGCGCCGCCGGGTCTTGACCATGCCCGAGAGTTTCTCGATTTCGGGGGCACTCAGCCCCTCCACCAGGCACAGGTCGTGCATGCTGCACGACACGCAGGATGACGAGGCAGCCGGCGTGGCAGCAGCCTGTGCCGAGGCAGGAAATTCAGCAGGATAGACGTTCTTCAAGAGGAGAACCTCAGAGTAGGGGCCACAACGGCAGGCCACCAGCGGGCACAGCACCAGCGGAGCACCAGACGACTGGCCAGACTGTAAAACCATGCCACACAGGAAACCCGCGCAGCACGGAACCAGGACAGCGGCCGGTATGGCCCTGGAACACGTGGGGAAGAGATAACCAGAAAGATCTGCCGCCCGGCGGCGCATGAATGCGCCACAGGCACCCACCACAACCCTGGCGAGATGCCGCACAGCGAGACCCCGAAGACCCTGCCCGCGCCCCCGTATGCAGTACCCCACATGACACCATAGTTCATGCGGGGGCACCACCCCTCGTACCGCGTCCGTCAATTCATATGTGGGCGTTGATCAGGATCAAAACCAATACGACACGTTCCGTCATGCTTCTGCACATCGGATACCATGCCGACACTTGAGCAGATTCGCGTCTTCGACCAGCCGGGACCGAGAGTATGCCTCCACCCCACGGCCGACCACTTTGCCGAAGCGTTCGATGCCGAGAAGCAGGCCTGGTGGCTGGACAACCGCACGCTGCGCCAGCCGGGGCAGCCCGTCACGGTGTATGTCCACATCCCGTTCTGCGAATCGATCTGCCACTACTGCGCCTGCAACCGCATCGGCACGCGGGACCACGCCCGTGCCGAGGCCTATCTTCATACGCTCAAGCAGGAAATCGCCCTCTACGCCGCCCATCTTCACCAGGATGCGCGCATTTCGCAACTGCACCTGGGTGGCGGCACCCCCACCTTCTTCAGCGACGACCAGCTGGCCGAGCTGCTGCGCACGCTGGACGACACCATCGGCCTGCAGGAGCACGCCGAATGCTCGATCGAGGTGGACCCGCGCCGCCGTCGACAACACCCGGCTGACCAACATCCGGCAGATGGGGTTCGACCGCATCAGCCTGGGCGTGCAGGACCTGAACCCCGAGGTACAGGTGGCCATCCACCGCATCCAGCCCGAAAAAATGGTTGTGGCGCTGATGGAACACGCCCACGCGCTGGACTTCAAATCCATCAACATCGACCTCGTCTACGGCCTGCCCAAACAGACGCTCGACAGCCTCGGCCGCACCCTGCGCTGCATTGCGGAGCTGCTCCCGGGTCGCATGGCCATCTACGGCTACGCCCACCTGCCCGAACGCTTCAGGGCCCAGCGCCTCATCAAGCGCGAGGATCTGCCCGACCAGACCCAGCGCATGGCCATGGTGCAGCTGGCCATCCAGACACTCAACGGCGCCGGCTACCAGTACATCGGCATGGACCACTTCGCCCTGCCGGAAGATGATCTGAGCGTGGCGCTCAAGCGCGGCACCCTGCGCCGCAACTTCATGGGCTACACCGCCATGCCGGGCGACGACCTGCTCGGCCTGGGGGTATCGGCCATCAGCGCCATCGGTCCCAGCTACTCGCAGAACCACCGCGAACTCAAGCCGTGGCGCCCAGGCCATCGAGGCCGGCGAGCTGGCCACGGCCCGCGGCATCGAGCTGACCAGCGACGACACGCTGCAGCGCGCCGTCATCATGGAACTGATGTGCCAGGGCCGGCTGGAGTTCCAGTCCATCGGCGACCGCTTCCTGATCGATCCGCAGACCTACTTCCGCCACGAGCTGGACGGCCTGCAGCGCTTCATCGACGCCGGCATGGTCACGCGTGACGATGCGAGCGTGCAGGGTCACGCCGCTGGGCCGCTACTTCCTGCGCAGCATTGCCATGGTGTTCGACCGGCACGCCCAGCTGCGCCGGCGCCAGCGCGAGGAACAGGCCCGGCTGGAAGCGGCCGGCGCCACGCCGACGGCGGTGGCGGCACGGGCGGCCGCCCGTGGAGCTGCGGCCCAGAATGGTGCCAGGCCCGGCATGGCGGCCAATGACGCCGAGACAGGTGCCGGACCCAGATGACGCACCGAAACGACAAGGTCAGCAGCCCGCACACACGGCAGGCCAGCCTTCGAAAGGCGCCACCCTGTCCCGACGGACACGTCCCGAAAGCCCCTACACCCACTCGCTGCACAACGATGTGATGCTGGTGGCCAACGACCCGGCAGAGCCTGTCGGAGCCGCCCGAGCCCATGCCGCTGCCCCGGCGGGTGGTGCCGCTGCGGGATGAACGGCCGGGGTTGCGGCTGGTGAAGTAGACCATCATGCTTATTTTGGGTCTGCTCCCGCAAATAGCCCTTCACGCCACAGATAGCCTCAGCTGGTTTCGGTACGTCTGGGCGTGACGCTTTACCCCGGGCACGCTGCGGCGCAGGCGTTTGAGGATACGCTCGAAGATGTCCGGGTGATTCCTGTACAGGTTATAGGCAACCCGTTGCAGGTTATCGCCCGTAACCGACAGATACTCATCTGCACCGGAATCCTCCTTGCTTCCCCGTACATCCCCCACGCACATCCGAAATATAGATGTTCTCGATCAACTGGCGCACCAACGGCGCAACATGAAGTTCCTGAAAATGCCCCAGTGATCCAATGGCCAGGACATCCGGAACCACCTGATCCTGCTCTCGTGATCCAAGCCGCAGGCGGGAGCCGGGATGAGAATGGCCGCCTCCCTTCTGCGCCATCCCGGATGTATCCATCCCCTTCGTAAAGTCGAGCAGCGCCTCCGCTTCACTGTCCATCCGCCCGCTGTGGGTCCGGCACATACCGCAACAGCTCGCGCAGCATTTCCACCGCCCGCTCCTGCTGTTCTCCAATATGCAACAGGTAAGACAGCTGGCGGTCAGCCCTCGTTCATCCTGTGGCGCAGGCCAGCTCGATTTCGATCCCTCTTCCACAGAACCCCCGCGAGACAAAACCTCACGAAAAGCCTCCCCGACGCTGCAACGCGTGGCGCACCGTGAAGACGAGGGAGTCCTTGAGAAAAGCAAACACCTCGAACAGGGTTGTCTGCCGACACCGTTGGCCCCCACCACCACGCACAATCGGGGGACGTCGGAGATTTGAACATTCCTGAAGCTTTTTGAAGTTCTTCAGGCGGATGGATTCGATATACATGAGGGCTCCGGTCATGGGCGTGTGGTCTAGCTTGCCCGCTGTACCACTCACCATACCAGACATGAGCATCAGGCTGGAAGCCTGTCGCTTGCGGCGGGTGGGTTTATGGTTTTCACTGGCCCTGGCTTCTGCCAAACGGGCAAGAAGTTCAGCATGCCGGTTCGTCCAGTGATTCTGCTCAACCAAACCGCCGCTAAACGCCAAGGCCAGAACTGACGGCGAAAGCAAATCGACACTCCTGGCCACACTATGGCTCATCTGGTCGATCTCATCAAAGACGTCATAAGAAGCCTGACCTGCCGAACAATTTCTTGCTGTTCATCAATAGAAGGAAGCAAGAACCTCAATGATTTCAACTCTTTCGTGTTTATATTATTTACACCGCTCGTGGACCTCACCTTACCTTCAACAACACGACGTACAGCCGTTCCACGCAAAACATAATTTAGGAAATCTGGATCCACAACATCAAGATTCGGCCTCAATCTTATAAGATAACCAGCAAACTACAAATCCAGCCCCTGCATCACCAACCAGGCACGATCGACCGACCAACCCAGGACTTCCGTTAGACCTGATGAGGAGCAAGTCAGACCTCCTCTAAAACAAAGGAAGCCAGTTCGGACTCGTCAAATTCGCGTATTTAAGCTCATCAACAACAACCTCACCACCTTCCCCGACATTAGGGAATCCTAAGAACAGGGACCCCTCAGAAAAACACTTCTTTGATGTTCCGTAACGTATATCCGTTAACACCCTCTGGAAACGTCGGGCCACCCAGACTGACATCCGTGCTTTGTACGCCAGTCGGCCGTAAGCAATTCCCTGACACGGCGAATCAAGAACCACCTGCCGAAACCGCTGAGCAAAGGCCCGACACGGGAAAGGTGTTCATTGGCTGCATCAACACGCGCTAAGCACGCGGTCAAGTTTGTCGGCGATTCGGCGCTGTTCACCAGAAGGAGTGGACAGGAACAGGCAATGAGCGAACATCCTCCAGACGAATCCCTTTTACGGTCGTACCTGTTCTCATCTTTCTGAATGGCTGGCGCGCTATAGCGCAGAAATGCTCTATATAGGTCTTGTCATCACCATCCTTCAGAAAAGCGCCTTTGAGGTCTTGATTGATCGCGACATCCATCAAAGGCCTGACAATTTTTCCCAGGACATTCTCGTTGCAACCACCAGGGCTGTCAGCAGGAACCAAGGTTGTCGCACTCGAGTTGAGACCTCTCTGAGATGATGATCGACGGTGTCTGAACGAAGCGTCCCTTCATGTCTTTGACCGTCATGAAGGGAATATTTCCGGAAAAATTTTCTGGATCTGACTTCGAAGGTGTCCCCCACCCTGAAATCCGTTCGACAAGCCTGCCCAGACTTGTCACGGTCCATCCAGCGGGTATGTCAGCAAAGGATTTCGATGATTTGCCCTCACCCAACCCAGCCAACACCCTCAACCTCCCGCATCGCGGCCTGCAGCGTCCGCCAGCGCCTGCCGCGCCAGCTCTGCCGGGTCAGGCAGATCGCCATCATCCCCGTCACTACCGTCCTTCAGCCAGCTGATGTCCAGACTGTCGGCCTTTCTCGGTGGCAATCCACTCCCGTGTGAAACGCCGGAAGCGCCCCTTCTGTCCTTCATCTTTACGTGGCTCGCCCTGTTAGGGTCTTCCCCATACGCCTTGACGAAGCCCTCGAAGTACGCACGCGTCAGCGGTGTGCGTTTGCCAAACTTCGGTGCGTTGGCACGCAGGTCGTACACCCACACCTCCTGCGTGCTGCCCGTGGCCTTGTTGCTGACCTTTCTGGAAGAACACAACGTTGGTCTTCACCCCTGCGCATAGAAAATGCCCGTGGGCAGACGCAGGATGGTGTGCACCCGACACTTGTCCATCAGGTCGCGACGAATCTCGGTTCCCACTCCGCTTTCAAACAGCACGTTGTCCGGCAGAACCACCGCCGCACGACCACCATCCTTCAGATGCCCTACGATGTGCTGCAAAAAGGCCAGCTGCTTGTTGCTGGTCCTGAAGGTCAGGTCATCACGGGTAGGGGACCGCCGCCGCCCTAGCCGTGCCAAAGGGTGGATTGCTCAGAATGATGTCTGCTCTTCGGCAGACTGGTTCCCGGCTGTCCCAGCGTAGTTGCCGAGGTGGACAGCACCATCGCCCTCCCCCTCGATGCCGTGCAGCAGGCGGTTCATCAGCGCCAGCCGGCGCGTAGGTGCCACCAGCTCCATGCCCACAAAGGCCTGCCGGCGCTGAAAGTTCCGCTGTTTCTGGTTCAGGTCGTACAGGTCATCCGTTTGCTGCTTGATGTACTGGTCTGCGGCAATCAGAAAACCGCGCCGTACCGGCTGCAGGGGTCCTGCACCGTTTCCCCTGCCGTTTGGCCGGATTACGTCGATCATGGTGTTGATCAGCGGCCGGGGGGTGAAGTACTGCCCCGCCCCGCTCTTGGTTTCGGAGGCGTTTTTCTCGAGCAGCCCTTCGTACATGTCACCCAGGCCATCCCGGTCGGCGCTGAACCAGTCCAGCGCATCCAGACTCTTGATCCAGCTGCTCCAGGTGGTGAGGCTGATCCAGCTGGGTCTGCGCCCCGGCATAGATGGCCGCGATACGGGCGTCGCGGCTTTCCGACAGCGTCAGCAGGGCCTGATCGATACGCCTTGAGCAGATCGATGCCGCTGAGTTTCTGACAGGTACGCCCAGCGAGCCTCTTGGGAAGCAGGGATTTGTCCAACACCCCGGCCTTTTCACATTCGTGCTCCATCTTGATGAAGAGCAGCAGCACGAGTTCCGTGACATAGTCACTGTAGTTGATGCCATCGTCACGCAGGACGTCGCGCACGACCCCAGAGCTTCTGGACGATATCGGAAGAGGTGCATGGAAAAAGGGTCAGAAAGACGAAATCAGGCGGCAGTATCCACAAGCCATCCGCCAGGGCATTCAGCACCTCGGACAGGCGATTGCCCAGCTGCTTTGTTCAGCCCTGCATACCCACCAAGGCTGGCAAAGCACTCATTGACACTCTGCCTGTCCAGCACGGTTTCGCGCACCAGCTCTGGACAGCCGCTCCAGCCATTTTGCGCTGCGGGTTGGTCCAGCTGTGCATGCCGTAGATACGCTGCATGGCCCGGGCCACCGCTCTGCTCGAACGGAACCAGTGGCTCACCCAGCGCTGCCTGCCGGATGTAGGCCACGATACCGGCAGCAATGTCCTGATTGCTGCGCCTGAGCCAGGCGCTCTTCAGGTTGGCTTCGCTGTAGCCGCCCTTGTCCAGCAGCAGACGCACCTGCTTGAGGTTTTCGCGAGTCAGGTCGCGCGGCCGCTTCACCACCACCGACAGGGGCCATGGATTCGTTGGCCGTACGGCGCTACAAAAATCGCCAAAGGCTCCCAGGTAGTCCTCCGGTCTGGTGTACGGTCCCCAGCTCTGTGTGCGCTCACGCAGCACATCGTCATGCTCCGAAATGAGCGCCTTGCCACCGTCACCCCGGGTCAGCAGGGCCAGATTCTCGACTTGCCCACCCAGCCGGGAGCAGTCCATGCACGAAGCGGATGGCAGCCTTTTGCCCCCTTCTGGCGATGCAGCTGCCGGATATGCCCGGCCAGCGTCACGGGCGACACACCCCAATCGGACTCCAGCTGGTCCAGCCGCGTTTTCAGCTCCTCCTGCTCCCGCTGGCTACCGTTTTCAAGGATATACACCACCTTGCGCATGCGGTTGGCTATCTTCTGCCCCACCTGTTCCAGCACTTCGTCGGCGTGACTGAGGCCCGGCTCACTGCCCGGCGTGGTGAGTACGGCGGATTCTGCAGCTCCAGCAGCAACTGGTCGAGCGTCACTTTGGGGTCCTTCACCACCGGTTTCATGGTGTTGACGGACTCCAGCGTGGCATAGAGGTCCACGGCGTCATGGATGCGAAAGACCGTCTTGCCAATATCCTCACTAGGGCGGGTGGCCCGCCCTAGCATCTGCTCGTACAGGATGCGCGACTTCACCCTGCGCATGAACACCAGATTGCAGATTTTCGGAACATCGATGCCGGTGGTGAGCAGGTCCACCGTCACGGCAATGTTGGGGAATGGCTCATTCTTGTAACGCCGAATGGCGTCATCCGACCCGATCGGTCTTGCCAGTGATCTTCTGGATGCTGGCCTGGTTGAAGGTCTCACCCAGCTGGACACTGAACGCCTCGCGCAGCAGGCGCACCACCCGGTCGGCATGCAGGTCGTTGACGCAGAAGATCAGCGTCTTTTCGTCGCCATTGGGGTCCAGCTCCTGCACCAGGGCCTCGCAGATGACCCGGTCGAAGTTCTCGCTGATGACCCGCCGGTTGAAGCCTTCCACGTCGAAGTGCTGCTCGTCTTCCAGCTGTGCCACATCCAGCACACCTGTCAGCACGTCAAGCCGTTCGACTTCGTCACCCTTGTCGAAATGGATGCCGTTCTTGCTCAGCTGGGTGACATAGCGGATGGGAGGCTCGTGGTCCACCAGCCACAGGTCGGCCACAGCCTCCCGGTAGCTGTACGTGAACAGCGGCCGTCCAAAGATATCGCTGGTATGCCGTGCCGGTGTGGCCGTCAACCCGATTCGTACCGCGTCGAAGTGATCCAGCACGCGCCGGTAGGTGCTCAGGTACTGCGCCTGGTCACGCAATACCAGCTCGCCCTCGGTCATCTCCTGGTCCAGTGTGTAACCACGATGGGCCTCGTCGACGATGATGCAGTCGTAGGCATCCACGGGTGGCGGGTCATCGCTGTCGAACAGGCGCCGGGCCATGGCCTGCACGGTGGATACCTGCACCCGGGTCTGGGCCTCGGCCTGAGCGACATCCATTTTGGCCACCTCGTAGATTCTGGAAAACGCAAGGTTGTTCTCCAGAACCATGGCATCGAAGCTGTCCAGCGTCTGCTGGCCCAGCGAGCGGCGATCCACCAGAAACAGAATGCGCCGGAAGCGCTCCGCCTTGAGCTGCCGGTACATCAGGCCAATGGCCGTACTGGTCTTGCCGGTACCGGTGGCCATGGCAATCAGCGCCTGGCGCTCGCCCTTCGCCAGGGCAGTTTCAACGGCCTGAATGGCCTTGATCTGGTAGTCGCGCAGCGCGAGGGTACTCGAAGCTTTCGGTAGCCAGCCTCTGCTGCGCCTGCTGCGCGTCACGCTGCAGCAGATCCATCAGGCCCTCGGGCGAGTGAAAATTGGCCAGTGCCCGTGCCGTGTGGAAGGCTGGCGCACGTCACGGAACCAGATGCCGCTGTGTTCTTCCGGCTGCTTCAGGTAGGCCGGCCATTGCACGAGAACACGAACGGTATTCTGAAATATCCCGCTGCCCATCCGGCCAGCCCTTCTGCCCGACCACGGAAGCCGCCGTGCCTGATCCTCCACGCGTGCTGCAGCCAGGCGGCTTCCATCCCATCCCCGGCTGGAAGCCGCGCGCATAGCGCTCGGCCTGGTCGATCCCGGCCGGCAATGCGTTCCCAGGGGCCGCTTGGCCTCCACCACGGCAACGGGCGTCAGCCCCGCGAACAATACGTAGTCGGCCCGCTCACGGCCCATCGGCCATTCGGCAATGGCCAGGTTGCGGCCACGCTGCGGGCGTACACCACGTGCATGCGTCAGTTCGCCCGTATCGGCCTCCCAGCCCGCATCCCGCAACTGCTGGTCGATCAGGCGGCGGGCGGTACGCTCGTCCATTTCCACCAGCGCGGCCGCCTGGCTGCTTCGTTGCCCCCACTGGCGCACCCGGGCGCTGTCGGGCACGCCGGCCTCTGCCACTTGCGCACGGGTCCTGGCCAGCTCCTTTCTGCAGCTGGTCCACCACCTGTGTGGCCTCTTCGGCCAGTGCTTCGTAGATCTGCCGCTCTTCGGTTGCCCGGGCCGCCAGCGTGCGTTCCTGTTCAAGCTCCTGCCGGCGCAGCTCGTCCAGGTGATCCTGATCACTCTGGCGGGTTTGGGCGTGAACCAGCTGGTCCTGCAGGGCATCGATGGTGTTCTGCAGATCGAGCAGCTTCTGGCTGGGATCATCCGGCAGGGACGAAAGGTCCGGGCCTGAAGCCGCTGGGCGGGTTGCCAAGGTGCGGTAGTACCAGAGCCCTATCTCGCGGGCTACACGCAGGGCCTCGACCGCCTCAAAGCCGATCTGCGCCCTGGCGTCGTGCGCGGCCTCGTTGCCCCGCTTTCGCAGCAGGTGGAACATCTGCTGAATCTGCGGGTCCAGGTCCAGCTGGCGGCTGATGACGCGCAGCATCTCCAGCTGGGTCTGCTAGCTGCGCCATGCCCAGCTGGGCGGCCACCTCCTGCGTGATGCTTTCGGCCAGCAGGCGCAACCGCGTCACGCAGCTGCCCGGGATCAGCGGCAACAGCTTCTCGGCAACCTCCCCAGTCTGGCCAGCACCGGGCTGTGGGTGGCCAGAAACCCAAAGTTGCCCGAACCTCCCGTCTTGCCCATGTCTGCGTCTTCCTGCCCAAGCACTGACGGAAAAGTTTACCGAAGAAGACGGGTGGAGCCTGATGTCTGGCCTGGCATGCACGGGGTATGTTGTAACAGTGCGACAGGCGACGGTATGATGGCTGTACGTCCCTGCGCTCACGACGCAGGCTCCGGCAACGCTTCTCTGCAGCGGGTGCTGGTAGATGCCACGCGCCAGACGCTGCACCAACATCCACCGATATCCCACCATGCCCATGCACCAACCGGCGGACATCCCCGAACGCTTTTCATTGGATAGCTCAAAAGCACGCTTTCATGAAAAAGTCGAACAGCGCATTGAACGTAACCTGAGCATCCGACCGGCCTGCATTGACGCGGGAAGAAGTCGACCAGAAGGCTCGTGCCGTCATCGCATCCGCTCTGATCAGGAAAACGGTAGATAAGCACCAGGTCCCGGCTTGAAATCCCGCCTGAAGGCCGTGATGACCTCAATCCTCCGCATTGAGGTTTTGCCATCAGTTCGTCAACGGAGTCAAAACCGTTTCAGTCCCCACGGTCGATTTCGGCAAACGCGGCCAGCGTTTCCGCATGGGGCTGAAACAGCTCTGGCGGTATGCGTCTGTCCTGGGCAATCCGGGTCGCATCACTCACCGTCGGTCCGGGCGCCTCGATGATCTCATTGGCCCTATCCGGAATGTCGCCCGGAACCTTGGCCTGAATCATGCGACTGGCTGCCATGGCGCCCCTCCTGTTGAACGTGATTGCAGTGTAATCCGCATTTGGGAGCTTGGCCCAGTCCATGCGGCTGCCAGGATCCCTACACCGGGAGATGCGGACCACACCAACCACAACACCCATTTCCGATAACCTGTTAACAATAAACCAGCCTTAACCGGGAACAGAACTTCTTGCCATGTTGTCTATATAATTTCCATGAACATAAATGGTGCTGATAACGATTTCGTATTATATAAATCATTAAGATTTTAGCTATCACGCCTATAGAAAAATCAATTCGTTGAGCTAGAATCGGCCCAGCTTCGGGACAGGTGACAGCAACGGCCCCGTTCGTAAAAACAAGTTGTCAACAAAAGAGCAGCCAGCAGAACACCGTCAGGCAGGCACCTCTGTGCCAATGGTGCAGTTTTTCTGGCCGCTCCAAAGGGAGCACAGATGAAAAACTACCCTGAACTGGTGTGCCCGGCGGGCAACCTGGCCATGCTGAAGACGGCCGTGGATAATGGCGCGGACACGGTCTACATGGGGCTGAAGGACGCCACCAATGCGCGCAATTTCCCGGGGCTGAATTTCGACATGAAATCGGCCGCCGAGGGGGTGGCCTATGCGCATGCGCGGGGACGGCAGGTGCTGATGGCCATCAATACCTTTGCGCAGGCAGGTCAGGTGGATCGCTGGAAAACGGCCGTGGACACGGCGGTGACGCTGGGGGCGGACGCGATCATCGTGGCGGACCCGGCGCTGATGGCCTATGCGTGCGAAAAGCACCCGGGCTGCGGCTGCACTGTCGGTGCAGGGCTCGGCTACCAATTACGAGGCCATCAACCTGATGCAGGAGCTTTTCGGCATACGCCGTGCCGTGCTGCCGCGGGTGCTGACCATCAGCCAGGTGAAGCACGTGATCCAGAACACCGATGTGGAAATCGAGGTGTTCGGCTTTGGCAGCCTGTGCGTGATGGTGGAGGGCCGCTGCATCCTGTCGAGCTATGCCACGGGTGAATCGCCGAACATGCAGGGGGTTTGTTCACCGGCGAAGGCGGTGCGCTGGGAGCAGCTTCCCGATCGCATGGATGTGCGGCTCAATCACATCCTGATCGACCGCTACAGGCCGAAGGAACCGGCGGGCTACCCTACCCTGTGCAAGGGTCGTTTCGAAGTGAACGACGAAACCTATTATGCGCTGGAGGGCCCACCAGCCTGAATGTGCTGGAGGTGCTGCCTGAGCTGCTGGAAATCGGTGTGTCGGCCATCAAGGTGGAGGGCCGGCAGCGCAACCAGATGTACACGGCGCAGGTGACCCGTACGCTGCGGCAGGCGCTGGATGCAGCGGCCGCCCATCCGCAGGCGTATCAGGTGAACCCCGTCTGGGCCGGTGCACTGGGCAAGGTGTCGGAAGGCCATCAGTCGACACTGGGCGCCTATAACCGTCCGTGGAAATAGGATCGTCAAAGCAGCAGCCTGCGCCAGGCAGGATTTTCCCCTGATTGAAGCAGGTCTTGAAGCAAGTCGTACACGAGGCCGGCTGGATTCTGCCAGCGTGCGCGTTCAGCCGGAACGGAGAAGAATATGAAAACTGTCCCTGGGACCCATCCTGTTTTTCCTGGCAGAAGGAAACGCTGCTGGATTTCTACACCGGCATGCTTGATGCGCCGCTGGACGTAATCTATCTGGGCGAGACCGTCTGTTCGCGTCGCCAGAAAATGCGCTTTGCCGACTGGTTCGGTCTCGCAGAAGACCTGGCCGAAAGCGGCAAGGAAATCGTGCTGTCGTCACAGGTGCTGCTGGAGAGCGAATCCGATCTGCGGCGCTTGCGCAAGATTGCCGAACAGGGCAAATTCCGCGTCGAGGCTCAATGACATGGGGGCCGTCAAGCTGGCGCGTGAACACGGCATTCCCTTCGTGGCGGGGGCCACGCTGAACATCTACAACGAGGCCACACTTGCCCTCTTCCAGCAACTGGGCGCGTACCGCTGGGTGGCGCCGGCCGAGCTGGGCCACGAGAAAATCGCCGCCATCACGGCCCGTTCGGCGGACATCGAAACCGAAGCCTTTTCATGGGGCAAGATTCCACTGGCCTATTCGTCGCGCTGCTTCACGGCCCGTCATTGCAACCTGAACAAGGACCATTGCGAGTTCCGCTGTCTCGATCACGAGCACGGCATCACGATGAATACCCGCGAGCAAAAGCCGTTTCTGACCATCAATGGCATCCAGACCATGTCGTACGGCAGCCAGTGCCTGCTGCCGCATCATCACGAGATGCAGCAGATCGGCATCGACATCATGCGTCTGTCACCGCAGCTGGAGCCATATGCCCCGCATCATCGCGCTGCACCGCCAGGTACTGGACGGGCAGGTCACGCTGGCCGACGCGCTGGCCGAACTGGAAACGCTGTCCATCGGTACGCCCGTCGATGGCTACTGGTATGGGCACGCCGGCATCGAAAGCGTGAGGATGCCCTGATGAATCTGCCAGCATTTCCTCCCATGTGTCGGCCCATGGCCCTTCCCATGTACCCACTCACACTTCTGCCCAGGGCCCTGCACAAAGGGCCGTTCACACCACGCATTGAGGAATGCCGCCATGGCACTGCCTGAAATCATCCTGCCCGCCTGGCTGGGCAACATCATCGGCCATCTGCCCGCCGCACCGCCCCGCTTCGTGCTGGTGACGGCGTTGAACCCGATGCTCAAGCATCGGTCTGTTGCCCGGCCGAAAATGGATTATTTCAACGGCCGGAAATTCGAGATCGATGTGCTGGATGCCGGCCTGAAAATCCGTTTCCACGGCAGATGCAGAGCGATTCATCGGCGAAGGCTTCGACGGGCCACCGGACCTGCGTCTGGCTGCCAACGGTATCGATTTCATGCGGATGATCGCCCGCGAGGAAGACCTGACACGCTGTTCTTCAACCGCAAGCTGCAGATCGAGGGTGATACCGAACTGGGGCTCATCACGAAGAATCTGCTGGACAGTGGGACTGGTCGGCGCTTCGGCCGTTTTCTTCTGCACAAGGCTGAACAGGGTTCTGCTGGGTCATAACAGCCCTGATCCACCTGCGGATACCGGATTTCGACGGCACGCCCTTTGAAAGACAACGGCCGCCCCCAACACAGGCAGCGGCCATTCGTTCAACTCAGGGCGAATCCGTTCGCTCATGACCCGGCCTGGGAAGGGTCAGAGCGGAATCTTGCAGACCGTTTTCTCATCTGCCGTGAGCACGTCACCATAGGTGTACGTGATCTCGAACTCATCCGGCGGGTCGACCCATCGTCCTTGGCATTCACGTTCATCCCTGAAGCCGTGCACCTTCTGGCTGCATCATCAGCGCTGTAGCCAGAGATATGGACGCTGAACAAGTACGGCGCACCTTCCACATCAAGCTTTGAGGAAGACGGACCGGAAAAAGCTGCGTCATCTTGTAGACATGCACCTTTGTCGCCCACGGTGAAGGTCACTTCCCCATCCTTCGCCAGCTTCACCGTACAGTCCGTGGTACCGTCCGACAGATCCTCTGCCCACGTAGACACCGGCAGCACATGCAGCGCCAGTTGCAGGATCAAATGAGCGGAAGGGCGTCTGGCACACCCCTGATACATCTGCTCACTGGCCCGGTTGACCAGGGATGGCGTCTGGACATCATTGGCGGGAGCCGTCACAGCTGGCGCGGTCGCAACGGGCGAGTTCGTGGCGGGCGTCGTTGCATCCGGCGTGGTGGCCGGTGCCGATGGAGCAGTCGCGGCGGGCGTGCTTGCAGCCGGCGTGCTGTTGGTCGCGGTCGTCGCGCCACCAGCCGTGCTCGTCGTGGTCGAGCCAGCGCCATTCGTCGCAACTGTTGCGGCCGGCGTGCTGTCGCCGCCGCCACCACCGCCACGTGCGCCAAGAACGGCCGAGATGGCCAGAGCCAGGGCAAGCTTGCTGCCGGATACGCGTTGAGTATTCATGGTCATTCCAGAAAACAGAAACAAGCGGGAATGTCAGATCAGACTCGAAAATGGCCACCGCCTGAAGAGCGGACAGTGGCCATCCATTCAGTTCTACAACCGAATCATGTCGCTCCACGATCCGGCCCCGACGTCTCAGAGCGGAACGCGGCAGGTCGATTGAGCATCCGAGAATACTTCGGACCGAAGGCGTGGTTGATATCAAGATGATCAGGCTTCTTATCAGCCTCAGCCCGAGGTTCCAGACGCAGCTCGAGCTGAACTTTCCCTGTTGGCATCCGCCGCGCTATCAGCGCTGATGCCCATGCCCCAGATATGCGGATACCTGCTGCCAGGGAGAGCTCTGAGTAGAAGAAGTTCTGTGCCAGCTTGAAGGCGTGCACCTCATTGCCCATGGTGTACGTCACTTCGCCATCCCGCGTCAGCCGGACCGTGCAGACCGTCTTGCCGTCCTTCAGATTCTTGCCGACGTAGGTACCGGCGGCGCACGCATAGAAGCCCTCTTCGCTCGTGTACGAAACGACCTGGCACTGCGCGCGCAGCTGCTCACACATCGCCTGGTTGGACGAAGGCGTCGGCTGGGTGTTGTTGGCTGCGGGCGGCGTGGTCGCAGCCGGCGTGGTGGTCGTGGCAGCAGGCGTCGTTGCTGCCGGCGTATTCGTTGGCACCGGCGTCGTCGGCGTGCTGCTACCACCGCCACCGCCGCCACAAGCGGTAAGAACAGCTGAGACGGCCACGGCCAGGCTCAGAGACAGTTTGCTGCCGAATGCGTGTTGCTTTGCCCACGATGGCTCCCCAGAAAAAGGGGTGGAAGTTGCAATGGCAGAGTAAACTAACATGCCTCGTTTTTCCGACATATGGCATTTTTCCGCACGCAAGATCGGCGGACGAAACCAGCCGACAAGTGCATGAACGCTTCAGAAGCGACCAGTGAAGCCCTCCCTCCCCTCATGCACACCGGCATAGGGGCAGCCCTCTGGGCTGCACTCCTGCCACACCACCCGGCATGCGGATCCGCACCGGGCGGTCTCGAGAGACATTCAGGATGATGCCAGACGGGGCAGGCTAAGACTGTCGAACCATGACAGGGTCAGCACGCTGTTGAGCAGCATCGCACTGTTGTGCCACCAGCGCCGGCTGTTTTGCCGCCACTTTCCGGGCCACTTCGCGCTTGCGCCCATGGCGCACAACCCCTGAACATGGTCTTGCCCGCTTCCACTGCCTGGAGCTGGATGGCCCGCAGCCGGTGACGTATCCATTCGTCCAGCTCTCGCCAGACGCCCGTCGTTTGCGCCAGTCCCGAAATAGGCTCTCCATCCCAGCAGCAATGGGCGAAGCCCATCGACCACCTGCTGCATGCTGCGTCCGCCACTGCGGCGGGTCAGCCAGCGCACACGCCGCCTGAAGGCCATCACGGCTTTCCGGGCCATCCTCCGTTTGACGACCCCTTTCGGAGCCATCCAGAAGCTGAAGCCCAGAAACTGCGGCCAGTGAAGACGCTGGCCACCGCACTCTTGATTCGTTGATCCGCAAATGCAGCCTGCCGTACAGCCGGCGCAACAGCTGCATCACCCTGTTCTGCCCTGCCCGACGACTGTGCACGCATACGTTACAGTCGTCGGCATACCGAAACGAAGCAATGCCCGCGCGCTCCAGCGCCTCTGTCCACCCTCATCGAGCAGCAGGTTGGCCAGCAGCGGCGACAGCGGTCCACCTTGCGGTGTCCCTCGTGCCGCTCTACGACCACGCCGCCATCCATGATTCCCGCGTTCAGATACGCCCGGACCAGACGGCATACGCCATCATCTCCAATGCGCTTTCTGACGCGATCCATCAGGATGTCGTGATTGACCCGGTCAAAGAACTTCTCCAGATCGACATCCACCACGATCTTCCTGCCGGACTGGATGTACGACTGCGCGGCCAACACCGCGTCGTGCGCACGCCGTCCCGGCCGAAAGCCGTAGCTGTGTTCACTGAAGCCCGGATCAATCATCGGCTGCAGTACCTGCAGCAGTGCCTGCTGGATCAGTCTGTCCGTTACCGTCGGGATGCCCAGCTCTCGCTGTCCACCTCCCGGCTTCGAATCACGACCCGTCGTACCGGGCTGGGCCGGTACGTCCCCTGCAACAGTGCTTCGCGGATTCGCGGCCATTCGGTCTTGAGCTGCCGGGCTGTCTGGTCGATGTCCAGACCATCCACACCGGCCGTTCCCCGATTGGCCTTCACCCGCCTCCATGCCCGCTGCATGTTGGCTCTTTTCAGAACTGCATCGAGCAGCCCTGCTCCTCGTGTCTCGGTGTCATGTCGCGGGCCGCAGGCTCATCACGACATGCGCCCTCGGGGCTTCACCCTACTCACCGCATGTCGCCCCACTCGTGCAGGCTTCTGATGCATGGCCTTTGACATCGACATGATCCCTGTCAACACATCCTCTCGTTCGGTCCTTCGCCTGACCTGTGTCCCATCATGCGGGGCTGGTCCTGCTACTACGACCTCTGTTGACTTCTCGCCCGGCTCGACACTGTCGCCCTTCGAGCATAAGGCGAGATCTCCCCAGGTAAGAACGCACACCTTCTCTGCACGACCGCCGGATTTACGTCACCTCGCCTTGGCCACAAGAGCTTCGCGGTTACATGCCCGTTCGCCCTGCTCGGCAACGCCTTGTATCCGGTTCTTGTACATCGGCCCGCAGATTACGCTCCACGCTTCCTTCCCACACTCGGTCGCCCTTGTGCAGTTGCGCTTCACTTCACCACTGTGGCCAGCTTGTGGCGGACTTTGCACCTGCAGGTGTGCGCCCATGCTGGGCGCACAAACAGAGGCACTGCACGCATGCGCGGTGCAGGGCCTGTCCGTGGTGACGTCCCGGATCCGGATGAGCGCCGGACCCGGTCAGATCATCAGCCGGCAGCTGCTTCCAGGGCAGCCACAGCCGGCAGGGTGCGGCCTTCCAGGAACTCCAGGAAGGCGCCACCACCGGTAGAGTCTAGCTGATCTGGTCGGTGATGCCGAACCTGGCAATAGCCCGCCAGGTGTCACCACCACCCGCGATCGAGAAGCCCTTGGAGGCCGCAATGGCGCGGGCCAGGGTCTCGGTGCCCTTGGCGAAGGCATCGAACCCAAACACGCCGACCGGGCCGTTCCAGACGATGGTGCCAGCGGACTTCAGCTGCTCGGCCAGCTTGGCAGCCGTCTTGGGACCAATGTCCAGAATCATGTCGTCTTCGGCCACGTCCTTGGCAGCCTTGACGGTGGCTGGAGCGTCGGCGGCAAGGTTTTGGCCACCACCACGTCTTCGGGGATGGGCACTTCGGCACCGCGGGCCTTCATCTTCTCGATGATCTTCTTGGCGTCGCCCACCAGGTCGGGCTCGGCCAGGACTTTAGCCGATGGGCAGGCCGGCAGCCAACATGAAGGTGCTGGCAGTGCCGCCGCCCACGATCAGCTGGTCCACCTTGTCGGCCAGGGGTCGAGGATGGTGAGCTTGGTCGGAGACCTTGAGCCGGCCACGATGGCAACCATCGGGTGAGCCGGGCTGTGCAGGGCCTTGCCCAGGGCGTCCAGCTCGGCAGCCAGCAGCGGGCCGGCAGCGGCTTCCTTGGCGAAGCGGGCGATGCCGTGGGTGGAGGCCTCGGCGCGGTGAGCAGTGCCGAAGGCGTCGTTCACGTAGACGTCGCACAGGGCGGCGTATTTCTTGCCGGGGCTTCGTCGTCTTTCTTCTCGCCCTTGTTGCAGCGGGTGTTTTCCAGCACCACCACATCACCTGGGGCCAGCGGGAAACCGCCATCCAGGTAGTCGGCCTGCAGGCGCACGGGGCGGCCCAGCAGTTCCTCCAGGCGCTTGGCCACAGGAGCCAGCGAGTCCTCGGGCTTGAATTCGCCCTCTTTCGGACGGCCCAGGTGGGAGGTGACCATGACGGCGGCGCCCTTGTCCAGCGCGGCCTTGATGGCAGGCACCGAAGCCCGGATGCGGGTGTCGTCGGTGATGTTGCGGTTCTCATCCAGCGGGACGTTGAAGTCGCTGCGGATGAAGACTTTCTTGCCTTCAGGTCGAGGTCTGCCAGTCGCTTGAATTTCATCGTGTTCTCTCATGACAGGCCAGTCAATGGGAGGATGCGGCATTCACTGACCCGGGAATTCGGTCGGCAGGGCCATCAGGGCCGCTGCAGAAATGTCTGGGTGGCGGCCGGCTCAACGGGTTTCCGTGGACACGGAAGGATCCGAAGTCAGCTGGGCCACAAGGCCGTTGAGGCGCACCGCCATGGGCGGTGTCAGGATGCCTGCGCGGGGCAAGGCGACCGACACCGTCAGGCCGGCACGCTGCGGCAGGTCGGACACCCTGCCCCTTTTCGGGCGGGATGCCGGATGCACCGATCACTTGGCGTTCATCAGCGCCACGGTGGTGTCGAGCATCCGGTTGGAGAAGCCCCACTCGTTGTCGTACCAGCTGGTGACCTTCACCAGACGGCCGCTGACCTTGGTCAGGTGCTGTCGAAGGTGGAGGATGCCGGGTTGTGGTTGTAGTCGATCGAGACCAGCGGCTTGTCGTTGTAGTCCAGGATGCCTTTCAGCTCTTTGGACTCGGAAGCCTCTTTTCAGGATCTTTGTTGACTTCTTCCACCGGTGTCGCGGGCGGCGATGAACGACAGGTCGACCAGCGACGTTGATGGTCGGCACGCGCACGGCAAAGCCGTCCAGCTTGCAGTTCGGCACCAGACGGCGCAGCGAGCAGCGGGCGCGTCGGTGAGTCGGGACTGCGAGTGGGTAGCCGAACGCACGACGGCGATCGGAGTGATAGACGTCTGGTCAGCACCTGGTCGCTGGTGTAGGCGTGGATGGTGGTCATCAGGCCGTTGAGCAGGCCGATCATGCAGCGGCTTGACCAGCGGAGCCAGGCAGTTGGTGGTCACGAGGCGTTGGAGATGACGGTGTCCGAAGCCTTCAGCACGCCCTGGTTGACGCTGCAGACGACGGTGGCGTCCACATCCCTTGAACTGCCGGGGCGGAGGATGATGACCTTTCTTGGCGCCACCGGCCAGGTGGGCGCTGGCCTTTTTCTTGAGGTGAACAGGCAGTCGCACCCAGCACCACGCCCACGTTCAGATCCTTCCAGGGCAGTTTGCTGATCACGCTCAGCCAGCACCTTGATCTTGCTTCGCCATTGACGACCAGGTAATCGCCCTCGACCTTGACGTCACCGTGAACTGCCATGGGCGAGTGTCGTACTGGGTCAGGTGGGCATTGGTTTCCAGCTTGCTGGAGATCATTGATGCGACGATCTCGATGTCGTGCTTCTTGCCGCTTTCATAGTGGGCACGCAGCACATTGCGGCCAATCCGGCCATAACCATTGATTGCAACGCGAATCGTCAGTTTCTACTTTCCTCTGTGAGTGAAGGATCAGGAGCCCAGCACCTGTCGCACGGTGTCGGCGTACGCTGTCGGCGGTCATGCCGAAGTGCTGGTTGAGTACCGATGCGGGTGCCGATTCGCCGAAGCGATCGATCCCGACTACCGCCGCAGGGCGGTATTTCCACCAGAAATCGGTGACACCGGCTTCCACGGCAATGCGTGGAAGGTCGTCTGGCAACAGACGGCGTTTGTAGGCCACGTCCTGCTGGTCGAAGGTGGTGGTGGATGGCATGGAGACCACGCGTACCCGGATCTTCTCTTCCGCCAGCTGGGCGGCGGCGGCCAGCGCCAGCGACACTTCCGAGCCGGTGGCGATGATCACGGCCTTCGCGCCACGCGGGGCGTGCACGGCGTAGGCGCCGCGGCGGATCAGGTCCACATCCACCACCTCCCGCTCGATGAAGGGCAGGTTCTGCCGCGACAGCAGCAGGCAGGTGGGCTTTTCTTCGTTTTCGATGGCGGCCTGCCAGGACGATGGCGGTTTCCACCGAATCGGCCGGGCGCCACACGTCCATGTTGGGGATGAGGCGCAGGCTGCGGCCGTTTCCAATGGCTGGTGGGTGGGTCCGTCCTCACCCAGGCCGATGGAGTCGTGCGTGAACACGTGGATGACGCGCAGCTTGCTGAGCGCGGCCACGCGCAGGGCGTTGCGGGCGTAGTCGGAGAACACCAGGAAGGTGCCGCCGTACGGGATGAAGCCCGCGCAACGCCAGGCCGTTCATGAGGGGCGGCCACGCCAATTCGCGCACGCCGTAGTTGATGTGCCGGCCGCCGTTGAGGTCCGACGCACTGTCGGGCGACGGACGCAGAGTTCTCGACGCCCTTCCAGGCGGTGAGGGTTGCTGCCGGTGAGGTCGGCCGAACCGCCGATCAGCCCGGCAGAGCCGGGCCGAGGTAGTTCAGCGCCAGCTGGGAGGCCCTTGCGGGTGGCCACGGTCTCGCTTCCGCTGACCGTGTCCATCACGAGGTTGTCCATGATGTTCCCAGTCGGCCGGCAGCACGCCCCGCATGCGGCGCTCCAGCTCGGCAGCCTCTTCCGGATACGCAGCGGCGTAGGCGGCGAAGGTATCCTGCCAGCGGGCATGGCGCTCGGCGCCGACCTGGGTGGCATCATGCGGCGCAAGTCGGTCGGCGACGACGAACGGGGCTCGGACCAGCCCAGCTCGCGGCGGGTGGCGGCGATCCTCGGCCCCCAGGCCTCGCCGTGGGCCTTTCGCCGTACCGGCGCGGTTGGGTGATCCCCTGCCGATGACGGTCTTGCAGATGATGATCGGGGGCGAAGCGGGCGCTCGCCATCGCCCAGTTCACGCCGTTCGAACCCCAGTCGCGGGCCTGCGCGATGGCCTCGCCCACGGCCCAGGCATCGCCCGTCCACGGCGTCGATGACGTTCCAGCCATAGGATCAGCGCGCGGGCACATCGTCGCGGTACCAGCCCTGCACGTTGCCGTCGATGGAGATGCCGTTGTCGTCGTACAGCACCACCAGTTTGGGAGAGGCGAGCACGCCGGCCGGGCGCAGGCCTCGTGCGAGATGCCTCCATCAGGCAGCCGTCACCGGCAAAGACCCAGGTGAAGTGATCGACGATGGTGTGACTGGACGGTTGAACTCGCCGGCCAGCAGTTTTTCGGCCAGCGCCATGCCGACTGCATTGGCCAGCCCCTGCCCCAGCGGGCCGGTGGTGGTTTCCACGCCTCGGTCACGCCCACTTCGGGGTGGCTGCTCGGAATGCAGCTGGCGGAAGTTCTGGATGTCGTCGATGGAGAGGTCGTAACCGCCTGTGGTGCAGCAGCGCGTACAGCAGCATCGAGCCATGACCATTGGAGAGCACGAGCGGTCGCGGTCGAACCAGTGGGATCGGCCGCTGTGCTGAGGTGCGCCGACCACAGGCTGTGCGATGTCGCTATGCCCATCGGCATGCCGGGGTGGCCGGACTTCGTACCTCGATGGCATCCATGGCCAGCACGCGCACGGCGTTGGCCATGCGGCGGCGGTGTCGGGCTGCGGGAAGGCGGCCAGCCAGTGCTGACGAAGGTCTCGGCCGTGCCGTCCAGATGCACGTCATCGACCTCGGTCACACCGTCGGTCACATCCTGCCTCGCGCGGGGTCGTCTGCGTTGTCGGTGAGAGGATCTGCCCCCGTCGTGCGGAGTGTGATTCAGCCCGTCGGCTGACGATGATTCGGGGGGGAACGAATGGATGGTCATGGCAGAAAGGGACGAATGAAGCTGAAAAAGCGGGTCTCTGCACAGTATACTGGACGCCAATGTAACAGCTATTTGCATTCCCTGCAGGAAGCCCTGCAGTGCTGTGCGAGCATGGCCGCCAGGCATTCACTGCGTTGCGCGGAAGCATTCAGGCAACGAATCATGGGCGCCTCGACGGCATGCCGGGTCTCCGTGCAGGCCCCGGGCAAGGATCTCTCTCATGACTCCCCGCATACATCTTCCCTCACTGCTTTCCCAGGAGCATCCCCTCCCGCAGACGCTGGCCGATCTGCCCCTCCAGCCCCTGGACGAGCCGGCGGCCCACCATCTGCTGCGGGTGCTGCGCCGCACGGTGGGTGACGAGCTGGAAGTCTTCGACGGCCAGTCGGGCCGGTGCTGGCGTGCCCGGCTGGCCAGCACGAAACCCGCCAGGTGAAACTGCTGGTCGAGCTGCCGCCCGAGCCGCTGCCGCGCGTCCAGCTGGGTCTGGCACAGTGCCTGAGCACGGCCGAGAAGATGGACTGGACCATCGAAAAGGCGGTGGAGCTGGGCGTGAGCCACATCGTCCCGCTGCTGTCGGCCCGCAGTGTGGTGAAGCTCGACGGTGCCCGTGCGGAAAAACGCCGGGAACACTGGCAGCGGCTGATCGTGGCGGCAGCCATGCAGTGCGGACGCAGCCGGCTGCCCACGCTGGCACCCATCCAGCCGCTGGAGCGCTGGCTGGCGGCCCTGCCCGCGCCGGCTGCCACGGAACGGCGTTGGGTGCTGGACCCGACGGCACAGGCATCGCGCTGGCCATGCAGGCCATGCAGATGCGCACAGGCTTCGCCCGGACGAGGCCCTGCCTGCACAGGCCGACACCGTGTTCAGCGTCGCACATCCAGCTTCCGGCCTTACCGCTTCTGTTGCCTCCACACCTGCCCCGGCCGGCACGGGGTTGCCGGGGGGCTCGCCATCGTCAGCGGACGACACACTTCCGTCAGTGGGCTGCGCGTCATCGTCAGGCACCGCTTTTCCGGCTGGTGAGGCCCTGCCCCCCTCCTTCTCTGGATCTGGATCCGGGTCATATCACGCCGCCTGGCTGCTCTGCGGGCCGGAATCGGGTCTGTCGGAGGAAGAGATGGCGCGGGCAAAGACCCATGGGTGGCAGGGTGCCTTGCTCGGCCCCGCGTGCTGCGCACCAGAAACAGCCGGCCTGGTGGGGCTGGCGGTGCTGCAGGCTACGCTGGGCGATCTGGCGTAGAACACGACACCGGCAGCCTCCAGTCACGCCTGTTTTGCGAACCGAGTGGGAACACCCGGAAGGCTGTGTCGTGGTCGTAGAAGAGTCGGCCGCGTCGCGGAACACGTCCAGCAGCATGCTGCGATCATCGGCCGGGAAATGGGCCACATCCGGCAGGTTCTCGACCAGCAGCACGAAACCCGGGCGCTCGGCTTCCTCACCGGGCTCGAGGTCGGTCAGACAGTCGTAGAGGGCATCCAGGTTGTTGCCATAATGGGCCGGCAGATGCAGCCTCGCCCAGGGCGGCCAGCACAGCCGCTTTGCTGTCGGCCCCGCTGCAGTCGCACACGAGCAGGGTCTGGTCAGTCTGCTGGGCAGCGCGGATCAGCCCATTCTTGTCATAGGCACCCAGTGGCAGCACCGCGTGGCGCGGAATGTTGGACAGAGCAGTCATGGGTAGTCGATCCTGCGAAAGGTCTGGTAGTGATCGTCTGTATAGAAGAATTCGCCGCTGTACTGCCCCGGCCGGCCGCCGGCGATGATCCGGCGTGCGCCCGTGAGCGCTCATGGGGCGTGCGGACGGTGTACTCGGTGTAGTAGCCGCGCCGCTGGCGGGGCAGTCTGCCCTCGTAGTTGCCGAACACGGTACCGTCTTTCTCGTACGGGAACGGGCCGCCCGCCAGGATCAGCTTCAGGGTTTCCTGGGCCTGCGCCGGCAGGGCCGCCACGGCAATGAAGCGCGCCGCGCCCGTGCGGCACGCCGTGGCATGCCCGCCCTGCGCATTGCCATCCGGCACATTGCCAGCCTGCGCATGAGCGGCCTGTTCATGACCATCCCCTGCATGCCCATCCTGGGCACGTCCGGACAGCACATGACCAGCAGCAGCGCCCGCGGCCGCACCGGCCGCTACGCCTGCGCCACCGGCACGGCCCGATGCCGGCGGGATGGCCGCGTCCTTCACCGTCTGGGACGTGGAGGGCCGATGATGCCGGCGGTGCTTGCGCGCCTCCGCTGGCCGGGCGTTAGCAACAGGCTGACCGCCAGGGGTCAGCACCAGAAACACGGACAGGGGTTCGGAAAACATTTTTCATCATGCCTCGCATCGTACGTCAGGCCACGACGGCCGAAAAGCCCCCGCCCCCATTCACCGAATCCACGTCCCGCCCATGACCATGGCACTTTCCTGCAACATCACGCCACGCCCACGGCCCGGCCGCATACCCTGCCGTCGTGCCAGCCTGCTGCCGATGAACGGCAGCGACTATGCTTGCCGGTTCTCCCGACGGGGAGAGCGTGTCGGGACGTGTTCGTCAACCCCTTTTTGCCCAGCCCAGTCGTCGGCGTACCGCATGACTGCACTGCGGCGGTCCGTCCACGCTCCCCATGTCCGCTTCCGCCCTTTCCGGCCATTCCAGTCCCTTCCCGCCGCACCATCCCCTGTCTCCCCGTTTGTCGTGATCATGCCAGTCCTGCCAGCCCCCATCCACCGCCGCTTCACCCCGTATCCTGCTGTGGCTGGTGGCCGTGGGGTTCTTCATGCAGACACTGGACGGCACCATCGTCAACACGGCGCTGCCCGCCATGGCCACCAGCCTGGGCGAAAGCCCGCTGCGCATGCAGGCCGTGGTGGTGGCCTACATGCTCACCATGGCCTCGCTGATCCCGGCCAGCGGCTGGCTGGCCGACCGCTTCGGCACGCAGCGGGTGTTCTTCTGGGCCATCGTGCTGTTCACGGCAGGGTCGGCGGCCTGTGCCATGGCCACCGATCTGGATGAGCTGATCCTCGCCCGCATCCTGCAGGGCGCAGGCGCCACCATGCTGCTGCCCGTGGGCCGGCTGGTCATCCTGCAGCATTTCCGCGCGAACAGCTGCTGCCGGCCATGAGTTTCGTGGCCATTCCGGGACTGATCGGACCGCTGATCGGCCCCACGCTGGGCGGCTGGCTGGTGGAGAGCGCCTCGTGGCACTGGATCTTCCTGATCAACCTGCCCGTGGGGCTGGTGGGCGCACTGGCCACGACCCGCTTCATGCCCAACATCCGGCGCGCCGATACCGCCGCTTCGATCTGGCTGGCTGATGCCATGCTGGTGCTGGCCATGGTGGCGCTGTCGCTGGCGCTGGATGGGCTGGGCGGCCTGGGCTGGGCCAGTGCGCTGGTGGTTCTGCTGATGATCGCCGGCATGGCCGCCCTGACGGCCTACTGGCTGCACGCGCTGCGCCATCCGGCCCTGATCTTCCTGACGGCGCTGTTTGCCATTTCCAGCTACCGGGTCGGCGTGCTGGGCAACCTGTTCGCACGGATCGGCTCCGGGCGCCATGCCCCATCTGCTGCCGCTGCTCCTGCAGCTGGCCATGGATTTTTCGCCGGCCGAGGCCGGCATGCTGCTGCTGCCGGTCACGCTGGCCAGCATCAGCGCCAAGCAGGGCCGTGCCGGACATCATCCACCGGCACGGCTACCGGCGGGTGCTGATCGTCAACACGCTGCTGCTGGGGGTCATCGTGGCCTCCTTTGCGCTGATGGCGCCCGACCAGCCACTGTGGCTGCGCACCACGCATCTGGCGCTTTTCGGGGCCGTCAGTTCCAGCAGTTCACGGCCATGAACACGGTGACGCTGAAGGATCTGGACACCGAACTGGCGGCCAGCGGCAACAGCCTGTTCTCGATGGTGCAGATGCTGGGGCTGAGCCTGGGCATCACCTGCGCCTCCGCCCTGCTGCACGCCTTCAACAGCTGGTTCGGCCCCGGGCTGGCCAGCGCAGCCAGTGCCGGCCAGCTGCCCGCCTTCCGGGCAGCCTTCGTGGCCATCGGCCTGATGACCGTCGGCGCGGCCGCCGTGTTCTGGCAGCTGAAGGACGACCGGCCGGTGCAGGGATGAGGCGCCCAAGGCCCCTGCCATTCCTGTGCACCGACCGGATGGGTGGTTGAGCAGCGCTGAAGACCGGGCAGACAGACACCGCCGGGCGGAGCGTCCACCGGAAGAAGCAGGGAAGCAGGGAAAAACAGTCCCAGACGGATACGTGTCGCACAAAGGCGCGGCCGGTACGAGGCGGATCTGTCCTGAACGCGTCAGCGCGTGTGATGGACTCAACGCCCCACCAGCACCCCAGCCGGATCGAAGGCCGCGCGCACCTGGCCAAACGCCTCCCGCAGTGCCGGCGTCCAGCGGGGTGGCTGCACGTCGGCCAGCACGGCCGCCACCTGCTGTTGGCTGGCCATCACGCCCGCCCTTTCGGGGAACCACCCGGATACCCCAGACGCAGTTGCAGCTCTCCCGACGCCAGCTGTCCCCGCCATCGCACAGCCAGTCCCAGCGACGCCAGCCGTTCCGACACGGCCCGCCACCCGGTCCACCCGATGACGGCCGGATCCTGCAGCCACAGGCGCCAGATCTGTCCGGCAGCGCGCGCCATCGGACCGCTGCACATCATCCGGCCGTACCACACCATCCAGCCGCAGCACACCATCCAGTCGTGCCACCCATCCTGCCCTGGCGCCCCTCCAGCCCTGATGCACCAGCAGGCAACGGTACGCCACCGGAAAGGGAGTACCCTGCAAAGGCGCACCGTAGACCCACGCCGGCTGCGGCATCACCAGCTCGCCCAGCAGCTGCCGCCAGATGGGCGTGGCGTCTGGTGTCGCACGCACGCCAGCTGCCGTGCCGCCTGTCGTGTCCCCCGCCAGCACCAGCCCGCCAGCAGCCCGCCGGGCATACGGACCAGTTCCTGCGCCAGCCGCCGGTGCGCTGCCTGCACGGCCGCATCGGTGTCCCCCGAAAAACGCGCCAGCAGGCCGGTCGCCGCAGCGGGCCAGTCACCAGCCGGCATCACGTCGCCCTGCCACTGAGCCGGAGGGACCATGGCACCTTCATCCCCTCTACGTGCACGGCTCTGTCAGGCACGGCGGCACCCTGCGCACCGCTGGCCAGGCCCAGCACCATCCCACGCCGTACGGTTTCTCCCGACGCCACGCCGGCGGCCTTCACCAGCGCCCGGTCATCTGCGTGGCGTGAGGTGGCCAGGCGCGACAGGTCCGTCCGGTCCAGCAGCAGCAGGGCCGAAGGCCACGAGGCATCGCCCCGATCATCACGGATCATCGCCCTGATGCGCCCCGCCCCCGGGCCCCCTGCCAGCAGAAGGCACGGCCTGCAGCCACGGTGCCACCCGCGCCAGCGCGGTCCCGGCCGACGGAAACACGAACAGTGCCCAGCGGGACACCGCCGGGCGCCGCCGCAGACGCAGGTGCAGACTGGCCGACCAGGCCAGCGTTCCCGCGGAGCCGGCGAGCAGATGGGCCAGATTGACCGAACCATCCGGGGTATAGGGGACGTGAGGGACGGGGATGAAAGGCATCGAGCAGATAGCCATCCGGCACTCCGCATGCCGGCCGGCCAGTGCTGGTGGATATCGGTCGCCACCTGCGCCGCCACGCCAAACAGCCCGGACACCAGCTGCCCGGCCCGGCCACTGGTCAGGGCCACCCGGGAACGCTCGCCGAACGGCCCGAAGCGCTGCACCGTGCCGTCATCGAGCACGGCATCGATGGCCAGCAGCCGGTCGGCCATCGTGCGAGCCAGGCGCGGCCGCTGCCGCGTCCAGTCTGGCCAGCCCGCCCACCGTCACGTCGGCAGCGGTATCGGTCTCAAAGGGGCAGCCACCAGCCATGCGGGGCCAGCGGGCGATTGATGTCGGCCAGGCGTACCCCCGGCTGCAGTTCGATCAGGCCACGGGCGGCGTCGAAATGAGCCGCGCGGGTCAGATGTGCCGAGGGGTCGATCCACAGGCCTGGTACACTCGACAGGGAGGCCACAGGGGCTGAAGGGTCCGAAGGTTCTGCCATGACAGACAGGGCAGAAGGAGGGACCGAAGGAGACCCAGGGGCCGGATGGACCGTACCGGGCATGCCGGCGACACAGAGCGCCACCTGCCCTGTGCCGGCCGGGCGCCCCTGCCCCCATGTACACGGGCACGGCCAGCTCGCGGGCCATTGCCAGCGCAGCCGGAACATCGGACGAATCCACCGGCGGCAGCCTGGCCGTACCGGCCACCAGCTGCACCTCGCCCGCACCTGCCGGCGCAGGCGCTGCACAGACGCGCCAGCCGTTCCTGGCGTGCAGCGGAGGGGGTGTTTTCCGTCAAGGGTTCAGCGAGGCGTTGAGAAACACTCAGAGATCGACCGGCTCGCGGCCACCGCGGTCAGCCTGCGAGGCCGTTGCCTGCGAGGTGGCGCCATTGCGCGCGGCCACCGAAACCGACACGAACTCGTCACGCCGGCTCAGTACCTTGTTGCCGTAGCCGCCGTCGTGCGACAGGCGGGCAGCGCCCACATAGGCTTTCAGCGCGCGGCGCTCGCTACCGCCGTAGCGCTGCAGTGTAGTCGGACAGGATGCTGCTGCCCACCAGAATGTTGACCTTCGGCTCCCACACGGTTTCGTGCTGCCATAGGGGCTTGAACGCTTCCTGTGCACACGGGTGTGCACCCGCATCAGGCCCCTGGGCTCCCACCCGGCTCTCGGCCCGCGGGTTGAAGCTGGACTCGGTGGGCCGCGATGGCCAGGATCAGGTAGGGGTCGATGTTGCAGACCCGGCCGGCCTGACGGGGGCATAGCTGGCGTACTGCTCGATGGAGCTTTCCCGCACCCGGAACTTGCGCGAGATGTGCTGCACCACGCCCCGTTCGGCACGGGTCAGGCGGATGGCGTCGGCACCGCGCGTGGTGGCGCGGTCGGTGGCGGTGATCTTGCGGATGCCGCCGCGCGAACCTGTGCCAATGCTGGCCGGCCGGCGGCTGCGCTGGGCCCGGACGGCGCGATCTGCAGGATGCACGGGCCGACGGTGCAGCGGCCTCACGGGCGCCGGCCCCGGCCGAGGCACGGTTGGCGGTACGTGGCGCCACCGTACGCGCGGGCCTGACCGGCCGCGGCCATCAGGGTTGCTCCCGCTCTGCTGCCAGCACGGGCGGCCGTGCCATCGACCACACGGTCTGCGCCTCCGTCCCGGCCGGGCCTGCTGCACCGGCGCCTGCGACCGGACCGCGGCCGGCAGGACCGTGCCTTCATCGGCACGCGACAGCGGCTGGGTGCGCTCGACCACCGGCGCCGCTCCGGCTGCATCGGCCCAGGCCGGCATGCCACCGAACACCAGGGCAGTGCCGGCAGCCATGGCCAGCCACAGGCGGCCGGCTGAGGAACAGCCCGACACGCGGCTGGCGGACTGGACAGTGCCCGGCACGGGCAGTGTGGGCAACAGGGCAGACGGCAAAGCTGGCATGACGGGAAGGCTCCTGGAGTCAGATGGCACTGCATGGACAGGATGGGCACGCGGACGGGCAGGCAGACAGGCGGCGCCCCAAAGCCAGAAAATAGGCGCCCTCCCCAACCGGCAGGGCCGGTCGATGCCGGGCCGGCGCGCGCCAGCGCACCCCGGCCACCGGCACTGCTGCACTTCCGCAGACGGCAGACCCCAACCGCCCGGCGGTCAGGTCTGCCTTATAAAAAGCAACAATTTCACAACAAGCACTGCGCATTTTATCAGCATTTTCGCTGCCGACGCGCAGCACCGTGCGGTTTCACCTTGCATCTCACCGGAACTGACGATCACGCCCGCTCCGGCGCCCACCGATGAACGGCCGGCGCGCCACATCCAGCGCCCATCGTCACAGCGTGACACAATGCGTAGTTGGCGGCGTTTGCCTCCTGCCCATGGCCGACCGCTGCGGCACGACGCAGAATGCAACAGGGCCGCGCCGGATGCAGCCTTTCCGTCACACCGGCCCGTCGGGTCCCCGCCACAGACCGCGCTCGGGCTGGCGGAAAGTCGCACCCGCTCACCAGGGTTTTCCTGATGAGGCCGGTATCTGCGCACGTGGCCGCCCGCCTGCCCGGCACGTGATTCAGGCTCCCGCCGGCCGCAAACATACGCCACCGCAACCCGTCTCCTGCCGAACATTCAGCTTCCCATGTCCCTGCGCTACACCGACCTCCGCGAATTCATCCAGGACCTCGAAGGCCGCGGCCAGCTGCGCCGCATCGGCGTCCCCGTCTCACCCCGGCTGGAAATGACCGAGATCTCCGACCGCGTCCTGCGCGCCGGTGGTCCCCGCCCTGCTGTTCGAACAGCCGGCCGACGCACGCACCGCTGGAAGTTCCCGTGCTCACCAACCTGTTCGGCACCCTCGAACGCGTCGCCCTCGGCATGGGCGAGGAGTCCACCACCGCCCTGCGCGAGGTCGGCAGGCTGCTGGTCCTGAAGGAGCCCGGAGCCGCCACGCGGCCTGGAAGGACGCCTGGGACAAAGTTTCCCGTCCTGCGCCGGGTCATCGAACATGGCGCCGAAGATCGGCAGCAGCGGCCCCTGCCAGGATGATCGTCATCGAAGGCAGCAACGTCGATCTCACCGCCCTGCCCATCAGCACTGCTGGCCGGGCGATGCGGCCCCGCTGATCACCTGGGGGCTGGTGGTCACGCGCGGCCCGCAAGCCGCGACAGAACCTCGGCATCTACCGCCAGCAGCTCATCGGCCGCAACCAGACCATCATGCGCTGGCTGGGCCACCGCGGCGGCGCGCTGGACTCTTCTTGAGTTCCGCAGGAAGTTTCCTGGCAGCCCTTCCCCCTGGCCACCGTGCTGAGGCCGATCCGGCCACCATCCTCGGTGCCGTCACCCCCGTGCCGATACGCTGCCGAATACCAGTTTTGCCGGCCTGCTGCGTGGCGCCCGTACGGAACTCGTCAAGGTGCCCGGCACCGAGCTGAACGTGCCCGCCACCGCCGAGATGGTACTGGAAGGCCACCTGATGCCCGACCCCGACGGCGAAAAGACCTGGCGCACGCCCAGCGCCTGGGCTGGCAGGGGCCGCTGCCGCAGCCGCCCTGACCGGCTACGAAAATGGCCCTCGAAGGCCCCTACGGCGACCACACCGGCTACTACAACGAGCAGGACTGGTTCCCCGTCTTCACCGTGAACCGCCTCACCCACCGTCGCAACGCCCTCTACCACTCCACCTACACCGGCAAGCCGCCCGACGAGCCGGCCGTGCTCGGCGTGGCGCTCAACGAGGTGTTCGTGCCGCTGCTCACCCGGCAGTTCCTCGAGATCACCGACTTCTATCTGCCCCCGAAGGCTGCTCCTACCGGCTGGCCGTCGTCTCCATGAAGAAGGCCTATGCCGGCCATGCCAAGCGTGTCATCGTTCGGCATCTGGAGCTTCCTGCGACAGTTCATGTACACTAAAATTCATCATCGTCGTCGATGATGACATCGACATCCGCAACTGGCAGGAAGTCATCTGGGCCGATGACCACCCGCGTCGACCCGGCACGCGACCTGACCCTGGTCGAGAACACCCCCATCGACTACCTCGACTTCGCCTCCCCCGTCAGCGGCCTCGGTTCGAAAATGGGCATCGACGCCACCAACAAGTGGCCCGGCGAGACCACCCGCGAGTGGGGCACGCCCATCGTCATGCCCGACCAGGTGAAAGCCCGGGTCGATGCGCTGTGGAAAGATCTGGGTCTCTGAGCTGCATCACTCCCCTTGGGCGGCAACGTTCCCTATCTTCTGTGGCCAGATCCCGGACGGCCGGGAACTTCCGGGCCCGCGCAGCCTCTGCGGGCCGTAGTCGGGCCTAGTCCCTGGAATGTCCCGGGAACCCTGGAGCGTGTCATGGACTCATTCATCCCCACCCCTGGATCTACCGACTGAAAGGATCCTGCAGCACGTCGCCCTTTCAGCCAGTTTTCCCGCCAAACCCGCATCCACCCCCGGATACTGATCGGCCAGAGCCACGCCCTTTGTTATAAACTGACAAATCAAAACATTTCGACAAGGCCCCTCGATGCCGACGCCTGCCTGCAACATGGGTCGGGTCTGCGATTTCCTCGCAGATCCGGCACCGGAGCCCCCAATGGAGCGCTGCGGTTCAGCCATCCGGCCTGTCCATCGGGCCAGACCGGCAAGACCGCCACCGCGACCCTGACACGTTTCGAGAGAACCATCCCATGCTGCGCGCAGCCCCCGCACGCACCCGCCAGACCCGGCCAGCACGGCACCCCGTCACCGGCCCCGTCCGCACCGCCGCCACGGCCTGCGGCCAGCCGCCCTGCTGGCCGCCCTGCTGGCCCTCACCCTGAGCGCCTGCAGCCTCACCACCACCGGCCCGCTCAGCAAGGAGCAGACCGACCGGCTGGCCTCGCCCGACATGCTATCTGCAGCGCCCAGCTCACGCCCAGGCCGCTGCCGCCCGCTACGACGCCGCAGATGGATGTCTTCCATCCCGTGGTGGCCAAACGCGGCATGGTGGCCAGCGAACGAGGCGCTGGCCAGTGAAGTCGGCGTCGACATCTCTCAGCCGGCGGCAACGCCATCGATGCCGCCGTGGCCGTCGGCTTCGCCCTGGCCGTCGTTCTGCGCAATGCCGGCAACATCGGCGGTGGCGGCTTCATGATGGTGCACGACGCCCGCAGCGGTGAATATGTCGCCCTCGACTTCCGTGAAACCGCCCCTGCCGCCGCCACCAAAACGGTCTTTCAGGACAAGAAGGGCAGCGTCATCGACGGCAAATCGCTCTACACCCACGCAGCCGTGGGCGTTCCGGGCACCGTCGCCGGCCTGACCCACGCCCAGAAGAAATGGGGCCGCCTGCCGCTCACGCGCGTGATGGCCCCCGCCATCACCCTGGCCGAGAAGGGCTTCACCATCACCGCCCCGCTGGCCGCCAAGCTCAAAACCGAGCGCGAAACCCTCGGCAAATGGCCGTCTTCCCGCGCCATCTTCTGGAGAAACGGCGCCCCCCTCAAGGCCGGTGACAAACTGGTCCAGAAAGACCTGGCCGACAGCCTCAAGCTCATCGCCGCCGAGGGCCCCGATGCCTTCTACAAGGGCCCCATTGCCAGAAAGATCGTGGCCGACAGCCAGCGCCATCACGGCCTGATCACCGCTGCGGACCTGGCCGGCTACAAGGCCGTCGAGCGTACCCCCATCCGGGGCAGCTATCGCCAGTTCGAAGTGGTCACCATGCCGCCCCCGTCGTCCGGCGGCGTCCACCTCGTCCAGATGCTCAACATCATGGATGGCTGGCCCATCGGCACCTGGGGCCAGAACAGCGCCCAGACCGTCCACCACATGGCCGAAGCCATGAAACTGGCCTACGCCGACCGGGCGGAATACCTGGGTGACCCTGACTTCGTGCAGGTTCCCGTGACCGGGCTGACTCGCGCAACATCGCCGCCCTGCTGCGCGGCCAGATCGACCCCGCCCAGGCCAAACCGGCGAAGGACATCAAGCCCGGCAAACCCCAGCCCTACGAAAGCGACCAGACCACCCACTACTCGGTCATGGATGCCAAAGGCAACGCCGTGGCCGTCACCTCACACGCTGAACACCAACCCCGGCACCGGCATCGTCGCCCCGGGCACCGGCATCCTGCTCAACAACGAAATGGATGACTCTCCGTCAGCGGGCGTGCCCAACGCCTACGGCCTGGTCGGCGGTGAAGCCAATGCCGTCGGCCCGCGCAAACGGCCACTCTCGTCCATGACCCCCACCTTCGTGCTCAGGAAGGGCAAGCCCTGGCTGGTCACCGGCACCCCGGGCGGCGCGCGCATCATCACCACCGTGCTGGAAACCGTCAGCAATGCCGTCGACCACGGCATGAACCCGGCCGACGCCGCAGCCGCCCCACGCTTCCATCACCAGTGGACGCCCGATGAACTGCGCGTCGAGCGCGGCTTCGTCGACACCATCGAACTGCTGAAGCAGCGAGGCCACAACGTCGTCGAAAAAGCCGCCATGGGCCGCTCCCCAGACCATCCAGGCCGAGCAGGGCGAACTCTGCTACTCCGACCCGCGCAACCCGGACGGCCTGACCGTCGGTACTGAGGCTGCAGGTTCCAGATGAAACGAACGCCCAAACCCAGCCCCTCACCCGCGAATTTCTGCAGAGCGGCGACTACATCCGCCCTTTGCAAAAGATTCCCGGCCAGTGGTGGACGCGCGAACAGTTCGAAGCATCGCTGGACCACATGCTGGCCCAGCGCCCTGACCCTTCGCACCGGTCTGGATCTTCGCCTACGGCTCCCTCATCTGGAACCCGCTCATCCACACCGCCGAACAGCAGCAGGCACCCTGCGTGGCTGGCACCGCAGCTTCTGCATGAAGCTCACGGCCGGGCGCGGCACCCCCTGAACAGCCCGGCCGCATGCTGGCCCTGGCCCGCGGCCGCAGATGAGCGCCACCACCGGCATCGCCTTCCGGCTGCGCGAGGAGGAACCGCGCGAAGAGCTGCTGATCGTCTGGATGCGGGGGATGATCGGCGGCACCTATCTCCCCCTCTGGCAGATGTCCGCCTGGCCGACGGCCGGCTCGTGCAGTCCATCGTCTCGTCATGACGCCGGCCCAGCCTTGGTACGAGATCGACACCGGTGGCCACCGTCGCATCATCGCCAACGCCACCGGCCACCTCGGGCACAACATCGACTACCTGCTCGAACTGGACGATGCCCTGGCCAGCCAGCACATCCATGACCCCTACATCAGCGACCTGATCGCCGCCGTGCGGGCGTATGGGTCGGATATCTGAGTCTGCACTTCATCGAAACCTACCTCACACTGACCGCCGAAGAGTGGCGGCTCTACGAACAGCTCTACCCCACGGAGAACAGAAAGATGGGCGCATTCACGCAACGCTGGCTGGAACAGGGCCGGCAGGAAGGCATTCGGCAAGGGGTCCAGCAGGGCATCCTGCAGGGCCGGGAAAGTGGCCGGGAAGAAGGTATCCAGCTGGGTGAAGAACGCGGTCGCCAGGAAGGCATCCAGCTGGGAGCCGAGCGCACCCAGCGCAGGATACTGGCCAAGCTGCTGGTCAGCCGCTTCGGCCCTCTGGATACAGCCACCGAACAGCGGCTGCAGCAGGCCAGCCTGGAACAGATGGACCGCTGGACTGATCAGGCACTCACGGCGCAAAGGCTGGATGAGGTGTTCCGGCTGCAGTGAAACCTGCCGTCATCGGTTACACGCAGGAGGCCGGGCTGCAATCCCACGCACGGTGGAAGAGACCATGCATGACCGGAGGACGAAGCACGGGAAATATCCAGCAGGCACCTTCCCCTCAGCCCTCTTCCGTCAGTGTCGTCAGCCCGGCGAAGCTTTTCGTAAAAGACCGTCAGCCTGTCCAGCACCGGGCGTTTCTTCCGGAAACAATGCCTCCGCGGCGTCCGGGCATTGTCACCAGGCCAGCTTCACCGCCTCCACCCGCTCACAACCCCAGCCGCCCCCACCCGCCGCGACCTGCCGCCACTGCCGCAGCCCATCCCAGGCCAGCAGCATCAGCGCCGCCCAGATCGGCCCATAAGTCCACCACGCCCCGCGCTCACCGGCGCATCCAGCACCAGTACCGCGGCCAGAAACAGCAGTACCGGCTCCGTAGCGCTGAGCAGCGCAAACAGCCCGAAGGGCAGCAGCCGCCCGGCGCGCAGATGCGCCACCATACCCACCGAACTCACCAGCCCCAGCGCCGGCAGCAGCAGCCAGTAACGCGGCTCGTCGCGCACCACGGCCAGCGCATCGCCGTGCACCATCAGGTACACCAGCATCACCGGCACCGTCAGGCACAGGGTCCAGCGTCAGCCCCGGCAGCGCCGGAATGCCCATCACGCGGCGGCTCAGATAACAGGGGCGAAACAGCACGCACACCCACAGCGAGGCCCAGGAGAAACTGCGTGGCCCCTACCTCGTGCGCCACCCCAGCACGGCCAGCCCCAGGGGCCAGCAGCTGACGGCGGTTGAGCCGTTCCTTCAGCCATACCCGCCGTTAGCGCACGCCCAGCGGTACAGAAAGTACCCGATGGCCACATTCACGCCCCTCGCCGTTGACCGGCCCCCACATGAACAGCCACTGCTGGCTGGCCACGATCAGCGTGCCCACCAGGAACACCCCCAGCGCCACACGCCGTGCCCAGCTGCTGCCGCACCAGATGCTCCAGTCGCCACCCAACCCCGCCTGGGGCCCCAGCAACAGCAGCAGCGCCTGCCACATCACCATCACCGCAGCGCAAACACATCCGTCCTGCTGACCGGTGCCATCCAGTGACTGAACAGATACAGCACACCGAAACAGCAATACCTGCGACAGCACGCATACAGCCCCACACGGCAAACGGGCTCATTGTTAATCCTTCACGGGGTGATTCACACCCCAACCATGACGTACGACAACTATACCGCTTTACCCATGCCGGTACACCCACCGCAGCAGCTCGTCCTGCGCATGCAGGGCCGCCTCGGCCGGGTACTTTCTGTTGATCATCAGCGACAGCGCATAGCGCCGCCCCGACGCTGCCGTCACGTAGCCGGCAATGGCCTGTACCTCCTGCAGCGTGCCGTTTGATCTGCGCCTGTCCCGCCACCGGATCCAGCCGCAGCGCGTCTTCATCGTGCCGTCGATGCCCACCACCGGCAGCGACCGCTCGAACCACCGGGCCTCGTGGGCTCTGGGCCGCCCGGGCCAGCAGCACCACCATGTCACCGGTTGAGATGCGCGCCCGCCGCGACAGGCCCGAACCATTCTCGTCAGCGAGGCCATCGGCATGCCCTGCGACCGGTACCAGCCGTGCAGCCACTGTCCCGCCACCCAGGCGCTAGCGCGCTCCTGTCCTCACCGCCGCCATCTCCAGCAGCAGCATCCGGCCATCACGTTGTTGCTGAACTTGTTGATCTGGTGCACCACCTCACCCAGGTCCAGCGACGATCGCTATGCATACAGCGGCCGCGCGCACGCTTTGCCGCGCCCGGTTCGATCCCGTGTCCGCCGAGGAACTGGCCCCCATGTTCTTCCAGGCTGCCTTGAAGATGCCGTGCACGAACTGCTGCGATCCAGCATCGCGGCATAGAACTGCAGCGGCCCGCAGGCCCTGACCTGCGTCCCGTTCACCGCCACCCTGCGGCCGGCCGGCCGGTGTGGCCCCGTCGGCCACCGACACCCGCGTCGCCCCGCCACGGCACCGGCCCCTGAGCACCTTCACGTCATAGCGCAGCTGCACATCGGCCAGCGGCGGATCCAGCACCAGCTGCCTAGACTTTCGGGTCCACCACCAGTTTGCTGGCTCTTGAAGTTGGTCAGCGCCGCCCACGGCCGCACGCGTTGTGGCGCGAGGCATCACCATCGGAACGCGCTCATAGGCCGGTCCCATCGCGAAGCGGCTGTCGTCGATCACCAGATTGCCACGAATCGTCGTCAGCTGTGCCCGCAGATCGGGCCATCAGCGCGTGCAGGTCCTCGATCACCAGGTGCGGATCGCGCATGACCAGATCGCCCGCAGCACTATCTCTGACCGGCCGGTGGTGTAGAAACGCGTCGTCCAGTCGTGTGGTGTCCGGCCCCAGCATCGACAGGGCCGCATAGGTCGTCACCAGCTTCATCGTGGAGCGCGGCTGAACGGCCGCCCTGACTGGCGCGCCACCTCAGCAACGGCGTGCCACACTGAAACGCGCCCCCGCAGCCACTTCCCCCGCCGCAGCGCGCTGCCTCGGCGCTGCTGGAGCCCCAGCGGCACCACCGCCAGCCCGGAAATCCTGTTCGGCAATGCCCGCCTCGGCGCAGCGCCGCTCCACCACCACAGCGCGCTCATCGCCGCTTCCGAGATCGGCGCAGGTTCCCTCGTGCATCGGCACGCGGCCATTCCAGCATGGCTGCCAGCCGGGCAGGGCCCGATCCCCTTCACCGCCTCCTTGGAACGCAGGCGACACCATGCCCGCAGCCAGCAGCCACGCCACCAGCACCCCTGCATGTTTCACGCGCCGCTTCGCCTCTGCCCACCTGCATCCTCCGCATTGACCTCGAAAGAAGGCATCTTGCGCCCGGCGCCCCTGTCGCGACCGCCCCACAGGACGAACGAACCGCCCGCCCTGACGAATCGCTCCGCCCGAACCGCCGCTCCCAGCAGTCCGGACGCAACAACCTCTTGCAGATCCGTAGTTGCTCCCCATCCATCCCCCCTGCTGCCCCTTCGAGCGCATCATGGACCTACCTCACGCCGGCTCCCACCCCTTGCGACACATGTTCCCCACTTTTTCCGGCTGCCGAACCGTCCATCCCCTTGCATCCCCTTTGTCGCCTTTGTCTATCATTGCGCGTTAGCACCTCGGCCCGGGAGTGCCAATATCGACCCGACGGGTCCACCCTCGAACCCGATATGCGTTCCACCTTTGTCTTTGTGCTGGCTGTCCCAGCGCCTCTGATGACATCCCCGTCCCGGCCCGGTCTCACTGGCGGGCGAAGGCGCGGCAGCTGCTGCCGCTGCTCTTCCGGATGCTGCGCGTCCGGATGCGGGCCTTCCGCATCCGCCCGGCTCTGTCCCTGGGCGTTTCCGGATGCCCGGTTAGTGGTCCCGGCCGCCCCGTCTCCCGGGGAGCTATCCAACCATCCTCTTCACCCTGTTCCGGAGCGAACTGAATGAAACTGTCGCCTCTGCATGACCGTGTCATCATCAAGCGCCCTCGACAACGAGCGCAGAAACCGCTCCGCATCGCGCTGCCGGAAAACGCGCCGCCGAAAACCCGGACCAGGCAGTGAAGTCCGCGTCGGGCGACGGCAAGATCGCCGACGATGGCAAGGTTCTGGTCCGCTGGCCGTGAAGGTCGAAGCGACAAGGCAGCCTTCGGCAAATACTCCGGCCAGACCGCCAAGGTCGACGGCGAAGAGCTGGCTCAGCGCGAAGAAGACATCATGGCCGTGGTGCAGGCACCGCCGCATCACCCGGGCGCCCGCACATGGTGCCCCGCGCTGCAGCCTCCACCGCCTGCAGTCCCCATCTGCAGCGCTGATCTGACGGCAATGGCACAAGTGTCTCCCATCCGGACACTTTCAGCGGCCGCCCTTCACGGTCAGTTTTCCTTCCACCGGAAACCGCACTCACGCGGTTCCTCTGAACATATTCTGGAGTTTCAACATTGCGCAGCAAAACAGTCACTCGGCGACGAAGCCCGCGCCAAGCTGGCTGAAGGCGTCGCATCCCGCCAACGCCGTCAAGGTCACCCTCGGTCCCAAGGGGCCGCAACGTCGTGCCGAGCGTACCTTTCGGCGCCCCCACCGTCACCAAGCGACGGTGTGTGTCCGTGGCCAAGGAGGTCGAACTGAAGCGACAAGCAGGCCAACATGCGCGCCCAGCTGGTCAAGGAAGTGGCCTCGCGCACCAGCGACAACGCCGGCGACGGCAATCACCACCGCCACCGTGCTGGCCCAGGCCATCGTCCGCGAAGGCATGAAAGTACGTGGCCGCCGGATACAGTCCCGATGGACTCCCGGGCGTGGCATCGACAAGCGCCGTCGCCGCCCTGGATCGAGCAGCTGAAGAAAGCAGTCCAAAACCCACCACCACCAGCAAGGAAATCGCCCATGTCGGCACCATCTCTGGCCAACAGCGATGAAGAAATCGGCCAGGATCATCGCCGACGCCATGGAGCGGGCAGGACAGCGGATCACCGTCGAAGACGGCAAATCGCTGACAACGAGCCGGATGCTGCGTCGAGGGCATGCAGTCTCGACCGCGGCTACCCGTCGCCCTACTTCATCAACAACCCGGACCGCCAGGTCGTCGTTCTGGACCCGTTCATATCCTGTTGTGCGACAAGAAGATCAGCAACATCCGTGATCCGCTGCCGGTGCTGGAACAGGCTGCCGAGCGCTGGTCTTCGTCCGCCGCTGATCGTGGCCGAGGACATCGTGAGGGCGAGGCCCTGGCACACCCTGGTCGTCAACAACATCCGCGGGTATCCCGAAGACCGTCGCCGTCGGGCGTCTCTGGGCTTCGGCAGGATCGTCGCAAGGCCATGCTGGAAGACATGGCCATCCCGGACCGGCGGTGTGGTGATCCTCCGAAGAAACCGGCGGCCTCGCTTGAAAAAGCCACTCGAAGAGCTGGGCAGCGCTGCCCGCGTCGAAGTGGCCAAGGAAAACACCACCATCATCGACGGCGCCGGGCATGCTGCTCCCATCGAAGGCCGCGTCAAGGCCATCCGAGCCCAGATCGAAGAGGCCACCAGCGACTCACGCGACCGCGAAAAACTGCAGGAGCGTGTTGCCAAGCCGGCCGGCGGTGCGGCTGTCATCCGCGTCGGTGCTGCCACCGAAGTGGAAATGAAAGAGAAGAAAGCCCGCGTCGAAGACGCGCTGCACGCCACCCGTGCCGCCGTCGAAGAAGCTGCGTGGTGCCCGGCGTGTGGCGTGGCGCTGCGCCAAGTCGGCTGCCAAGATCGAAGGGTCTCCAACGCCTTTGACCATTGAGCCGGCATCAAGATCGTCCTGCGTGCCGGTCGAAGAGCCGCTGCAGCCAGATCGTCACCAACGCCGGTGAAGAGGCCAGCGTCATCGTCGCGAGCGTTGCCGAAGGCAAGGGCAACTTCGGCTGGCTAACGCCGCCACCCGGCGAATACGGCGATCTGGTCGCGCGGGCGTGGTCGACCGCCTGCGGTCACCCGCACCGCGCTGCAGAACGCCGCCCATCGCCGGCCTGCTGCTGACCACGACGCCCTGATCTCCGAAGCACCGGAAGACAAGCTGGCTGCCGGTGGTGCGGCTGGCATGGCGGCGGGTGGCATGGGCGGCATGGGCATGGACATAAGTCCTTCCCTGCCAGTCCCTCACGGGCGACTGCGGGGCGTCCGCCGAATTTGCGGTGACAGAAAGGCCGCGTACGGGCAACCGTCGCGGCCTTTCTGTTGTCCTGACGCCCGTCGCGGAAACATCCCTTCCCCATGACAGGTGGTTTCATCGTCCGGTCCGTCGACAAACGGACCCTGCGTCAGTCACCGACCTTAAGCACGCCACCGGCGGCCCAGGCCGCCCCTTGACCTGTTGCGGCCTTTGTGTTTCAGCGAGATCACCTGTTGTTGTAGGCGTCCATGGCAGCCACCGTGGCCTTGCCCTCCGGCGCGAAAGCCCGCCAGACCACCGCCATGCTGCCACCCAGCGCGCCAAAGGCAGCCCCATAGTTCGCTGACGCCGTGGCATTGCCTCGGAGTGCCGAGATCTGCACGCCCGAACGGATGTCATACAGCGACAGCGTCACCACCGACACCTTCTGTTCCACTGAACCTGCCAGCGCACCGGCCAGCGGCGAGAAAATGCCCACCAGACCACCCCCGCCACCTTTGCCAGTGGAATCGTTGTCGATGACGACGGCTCCATCAGGTGGTCGGCCGCCACACGCCAATTCCTTCTGCTGTTTGAACCGCACGGAACTCGCCTGAATTGCGCTGTCTGTCCGTAATGGCTGCAATCTGGTTTCCGGTGCGGCTGCTGTTGCCGATGGAGGTAATGACGAAGAAACTGACCGTTGCACGCCAGGCGCAGCAGCGGTTCGATCGTCGACCTTGCGGCTTCCGCCAAAGGCCGAGTAACTGTCCTTATCCCGGCCATCATCCATGGCGATGGTGCCCAACGGTGCCCGGGCAGAAGCGCCCGCGAGTGCATTGGCATTGGTGTTGAACTGCCGGTCAGTGCCCCCGCGGGAATCACTGCTGTTACCCTTGGTGACCGAACCGCCTAGGCATTGTTGCCCGGGTTGCCGCACATCCGGCCAGTGCCGTCATGAAGCCAGAAACCGCGCACCCTGCACAAATTCTTCGTCAACATCGGAATAATCCTTATCAGATCAATCTTAAAATATCAGCATCGCAGGGCAAACCCGTACCCTCCGCACGGCTGTCCTGGCGGCAGAAACGCCGAAGCAGGCGCCGCGCGTCGGTTGCTCCCGCCGCACCCCAGCACGCCCAACACCTCCAGCACCTGCTTCCACGAAAGAACGGCTGTTCTCCGTGACGGCCGGTGACCTGAGTCAATTGGAAATCCGCTTTGTCTGCCCTGCATCCAGAGCCGCCCCCGGAGCCTGCCACGACCTTTCGTCGCGTTTCATCCGGCCCTGCGACCGGTGGGATGCACCAGCGGGCAGGCGTTCCCGCGCATCCCACCCGCTGCTCAGTAGTACAGCCAGCTGCCGGCCGACCAGTACGCGTAGTAGGCACCACCAATAGCCCAGCCACAACGCGCGGTGGGAATCCACCCAGCCGCCAGGTACGTCGTCGGCCTGAGCTTGCCTCGGCCAGCCAGTCTGCGTTGCCTCGGCGGCGTCGCCCTTTGCCGGCAGCGGCCGACAGCAGCCAGGATTCGGCCTCGCCGGATCGGCACCCATTTCTCGACTCCGCTCAGGATAGAAGCGGCCCAGGGCCACCTGCGCCTTCGATGTTGCCGCGTTCGGCCGCACTGCAGCATCCAAGTGATATGGCTTTGTAGGTGTCAAACGAAATGCCATCACCCCGAAAAACGCAGCGCCAAGTCGAAGGCTGCCCGCGGATCTTCCTGCGCCTTTCGCCTCCAGCGAGGCAATGCGTGCCTCTTTCTGCCGTGGGCGGCTCGGGCATCCGGCTCCTTATTACGCAGATCGGCACGCGACACTGTTGCACCTCTCTTCGGTGCAAACCCGCACTGGCTTCGCCCGCCTGCGAATCGATGGCGTCCCTTCTGGCCGATACTGGCACAGGGTTCCCAGCAGCGCCGTCAGCGCCAGAACGGAAACGGAACGTGGAATCATGATGGGAAGAATCTCCTGATACACCCAAACACGGAAAATCCAGCCTACCGGAACTACCGTGCCCCGCCATCGGCCAGATGGACAAACCGGAACGATTGGGCGAGCAAACTGCACGGAGCCCCAAAACGGTTTATTCAGGACATGCATGAACGCTTTTTGTCCCTGCGAGGACAACGGGGGTCGTGACATGTGCCAGCCAACGATCGGGAACCGTCGATACTGTCAAGCAAGTTTACTCTGACA